>Ga0315282_10005010_pt1 | contig 22742 bp, 18 predicted proteins | sample YL17G07_20_MG_FD_203693 | JGI IMG/M metagenome (GOLD analysis project Ga0315282, IMG submission 203693) | Sediment microbial communities from Yellowstone Lake, YNP, Wyoming, USA - YL17G07_20 | ecosystem: Environmental > Aquatic > Freshwater > Lake > Sediment | place: USA: Wyoming | collected... | reverse complement strand
ATCCGCAGTTGGATCGCGACCTCTTGATCGCCGGCGCGCTGCTCCATGACATCGGCAAGATCCGCGAGTACGCCTATGATACCAGCATCGGTATCACGGATGAAGGCGAGTTCATCGGACACATAGCCATCGGATATCGGATGGTGAGCGATGCGATGGAGAGCATCCCCGAACTGACAGGTAAAGCGCGCCTGGAAATCGGACACCTGGTGATTGCGCACCACGGGCAGCTCGAGTTTGGGGCGCCGAAGACGCCGGCTACACTTGAAACCTTTGCGCTGCACCATGCCGAGAACCTGGATGCGAAGGTCAACGAGGCCCTCATGGCGGTTGCTGCGGAACGAGGCAAAGGCAAGGCGTGGTCTGACTACAAGCCCGAATTCAAGCGGCGTCTCTTCATCGGCGAGGGCGGGGAGGACGCGATGACAGACGAGGCGGATGAGGCACGCGAGAACAAGTAACAGCGAGCGCGTCGCCCGCTCGCGGCGCGACTAGTGTCCGGTTACCTTTTGCGGCTGCGCAAGGAGATGCTGTCATGTCCAACCTCATCCGTCCTGAGATCGAGAGCCTGACCCCGTACAGCCCGGGCAAGCCCATCGAGGAGGTGCAGCGCGAGTACGGCCTCACCGACATCATCAAGCTCGCCTCCAACGAGAACCCGCTCGGGCCCTCGCCGCTCGCCCTGGACGCGATGAAGAGGGCCATCGAGCAGACGCGCCTCTACCCCGATAACGACTGGTACCACCTGCGCCGCGACCTGGCAGCGCACCTCGGCCTGCCGCCGGAGCGAGTCGTGGTCGGGCGCGGCAGCGACGAGATCATCCTGCAGATCGGGCTCGCCTATATCCGCCCCGGCGACCGCTGCTTCATGCCGCAGGGGCCGTTCAGCCAGTACGAATTCACCACCCGGCTCATGGGCGGCGAGTGCGTCATGGTGCCGATGCGCGACTACCGCTACGACCTCAAGGAGATGGCGCGGCGTCTCGACGAGCGCACCAAGGTCGTATGGGTCGGCAACCCGAACAACCCCACCGGAACCATCGTCACCATCGACGAGGTGACGGACTTCATGGAGCGCGTGCCCCAGGACTGCATCGTCGTGTTCGACGAGGCGTATTTCGAGTATGTCGAGGATCCGCACTACCCCGATACGCTGACCATGCTCGAGGAGGGCGTTGACAACATCATCGTCCTGCGCACCTTCTCTAAGGTGTACTCGCTCGCGGGGCTGCGCATTGGGTACGGCTTCGGGCCGCTGCCCCTGATCGAGAACCTGATGCGCGTGCGCGCCCCGTTCAACGTGAGCACGGTCGCGATGGAGGCGGCGCGCGCGAGCCTGAAGGACCACACCCAGATCGAGCGCAGCGTCAAGGTCAACCGGGAAGGCAAGGAGTACCTCTACGGCGAGCTGACGCGGCTCGGGGTGTCGTATGCGCCGACACACGCCAACTTCATCCTGATAGACGTCGGTATGGACTGCCGCAAGGTCTTCGAGGGCCTGCTGCGCCAGGGCGTCATCGTGCGCACCGGCGACATCTTCGGGCTGGCGACGCACATCCGCGTCACCATCGGCCTGGCCGAGCAGAACGCGCGATTCATCGCGGCGCTGGAGAAGACTCTGGGCGATGCGCGCCGAGGAACATCATGATTGTGATCATGGCGACGCGCGCGTCGGACGAGCAAATCGACGGCGTGGTCGCGGCGCTCAAGGAACGGGGCTACGGCATCCACCTCTCGCGCGGAGTGGAGAAGACCATCATCGGCGCGATCGGCGCGCTCGACGAGGAGAAGCTGGTCGTCGCGCAGCAGATCGAGACGCTGCCGGGGGTCGAGCGAGTCGTCCCCATCCTCAAGCCCTATAAGCTCGCGAGCAAGGAGTTCCACCCCGAGCCGACCATCATCAACGTGGGCAATGTCACCATCGGGGGCAATCGCGTAGTGGTGATGGCGGGGCCGTGCTCGGTGGAGAGCGAGGATCAGGTTCTGACGACGGCGCGGGCGGTGCGAGATGCAGGGGCGGTGATCCTGCGGGGCGGCGCGTTCAAGCCCTCGACCTCGCCGTACGGCTTCCGCGGACTGGCAAAGGAGGGCCTGGAGTTGCTGCGCATGGCGGCGCAGGAAACCGGCCTCTACATCATCACCGAGGTCATGGACCCCCGCGACGTCGAGCTGGTGGGCGACTACGCAGACATCCTCCAGATCGGGACGCGCAACATGACGAACTTCGTGCTGCTGCGCGAGGTGGGCATGACGCGTAAGCCGGTGATGCTCAAGCGCGGCCTGTCATCGACGATTGAGGAATGGCTGCAGGCGGCCGAGTACATCATGCTCGGCGGCAACTACGAGGTCATGCTGTGCGAGCGCGGCATCCGCACCTTCGAGACCTACACGCGCAACACGCTCGACATCAGCGCGGTGCCGGCGGTGAAGGAGTTGACGCATCTGCCTGTCATCGTTGATCCGAGCCACGGGACGGGGCGGGCGAGCCTGGTGCGAGCGGTCTCGCGCGCGGCGGTCGCGGCGGGCGCGGACGGGTTGTTGATCGAGGTGCATCCGCATCCTGAGAAGGCGTTGAAGGACGGGTTACAGTCGCTGCGGCCGGACGATTTCAAGGGGCTGATGGGCGAACTGAAGGCGGTCGCGGCGGCGGTGGGGAGGGAGTTCTAACCACCGGCACTGGGAAACCCACAAGCGCGTAGGCCGGCGGGGCGGCCGGGAGGCCGACTGCTCCGTTCTGGGATGCGTCGACGCAGAGGTCGGGTCCAAGCCCGATCCAGATTATCGCGGCTCCACCCCTCCCGGTTTTGATGTATGTTCAACAGAGCAGCTGTCATCGGTGCCGGGCTTATCGGCGGCTCCATCGGCATGGGGCTGCGACAGCGCCGCCTCGCCCGGCAGGTCGCCGCGGTCGCACGCAGCGAGGAAACCTTGCGGCTGGCGCTGGATCTGGGCGCGGCTGACACCGCGAGCCGGTCCCTCGCCGAGGCCGTGAGCGGCGCCGACCTGGTGGTGCTCGCCGCGCCGGTGTCGCTCATCGTGCAGCACCTGGGGATGATCGGCGAGGCGATCGACGCAACCTGCCTCGTTACCGATGTCGGGAGCGTCAAGGCGCCGATCGTCGCCGCCGCGGAGAAGACGCTGCCGCATCCCGCGCGTTTCGTCGGCGGTCATCCGCTCGCGGGTTCGGAACGCAGCGGAATCGCGTCGGGCCGCCCGGACCTCTTCGAAGGCGCGACGTGGGTTCTCACTCCGGGCACTGGCACGGGACCCGCGGCGCTCGATCAGGTGCAAAGACTCGCGGGTGCGCTCGGCGCCAAGCCCCTGCTGCTGCCGCCCCAGGAGCACGATGACCTCGTGGCGCGAACCAGCCACTTGCCCCACATCGTCGCGGCGGCGCTGATGACCGTCATTGCGAGCCGCGCCGCAGAGCGCGCTGCGATCCTGGATGTCATCGGTCCGGGCTTTCGAGACGCGACCCGCATTGCCGCCGGTGATGCCGCGCTGTGGACCGACATCGCGCTCGCCAATGCCGACGCGCTGCTCGCCGCCCTGGGCGAGATGAACACGGCGCTGGCCCGCTTCGCCGCCGCGCTTGCCGCCCGCGACCGCGAGGAGCTCGAGCGCCTGCTCCTGGACGCCCAGCGCGCCAGGGAGACGCTCTGACCGCGGCGAAAACGTGAGCGTGATCTCGTCCACTCTCATAATCCGACAGGCCCGCAGGCCGCTGGCGGGTGATATCTGGGTGCCGGGCGACAAGTCCATTTCCCATCGCGCGCTGCTGCTCGGCGCAATCGCCCGCGGCGAGACGAACATCGGCGGCCTGCTGAACGCCGAGGATGTTGCGGCGACGGCGGCATGCCTGGGCGCGATGGGGGTCGGGATCGGGCCGCTCGATGCGGCGGTCGTCACCGTGCGCGGCGTCGGGCTGCGCGGGGTGGCGCCGGCGGCCGGCGATCTCAACTGCGGGAACTCCGGCACGACGATGCGGCTGCTGCTCGGCATCCTGGCGGGGCAGGGCTTCGCAGCGCGACTGATCGGGGATGAGTCCCTCTCACGACGTCCGATGGATCGCGTGGCGCGCCCGCTGCGCGAGATGGGCGCGTCGGTCAGCGGTCAAGGCGAGCGCTGCCTGCCGCCGGTCGAGGTGCATGGCGGGTCACTGCGCGCGATCCGTTACGAGACGCCGGTGGCGAGCGCCCAGGTGAAGTCGGCGGTGCTGCTTGCCGGGCTCTATGCCGAGGGGCAGACGTCGGTCACCGAGCCGTACCAATCGCGCGATCACACGGAGAGGATGCTGGGCGCGTTCGGCGCGCAGATCAGGACCGAAGGACTCACGACGACAATCCGCGGGGGTGAGTTGACCGGCGGCTCGATCGCGGTGCCCGGCGACATATCCGCCGCGGCGTTTCCGCTGGCGGCCGCGCTGCTGGTGGCGGGTTCGCGGGTGACGATCGGCGGCTGCGGCGTCAACCCGACGCGCACCGGCGCGCTCGCGGTTCTGCGCGAGATGGGCGGGGTGATAGACGAAATCCCCGAGGCCGATCGAAGCGGCGAGCCGGTGGCCCGTTTGACCGCGGCGGCGTCCCGATTGCGCGGTTGCGAGATCGGCGCGGCGGCGATTCCGCAGTTGATAGACGAACTTCCGGTGCTGTGTGTCGCCGCGGCGTTGGCCGAAGGAACGACGCATGTCAGCGGTGCCCAGGAACTGCGGGTGAAGGAATCGGATCGCCTCGAGGCGATGACCAGCGAACTGGGTAAAATGGGCGCCCGCATCACCGAGCGGCCCGACGGACTTGCGATCGAGGGTGTCGAGCGGCTGCGCGGCGCGGAGGTCTCGGGCCGGGGCGACCATCGAGTCGCGATGGCGCTGGCGATTGCGGGCGCGGCGGCGGAAGGGGAGACGGTTGTCACCGAGGCCGGCGGCATCGCAACGTCGTTTCCGGGTTTCGTAACGACGATGCGGCGGGTCGGGGTCGATATTCGAGCGGGGTGATGAATGCGGATATGTCCGGATGGAGCTACGCCGCGCTAGCGGAGTGATGGATCCCCGTGTCGGGGTAGGAATCGCCGTGGCGGTTGCGGGGCGCGGTCGAGATCCTTCGCGCAACGCGCCGGAGAACGGCGCGTTTCCGGAGGCCGCGCATGTGCGCGGCCACGCTCAGGATGACATGACCGTAACGGAGGCGGATTCTCAATGGACAAAGAGCTTCTGGAGATACTGGCGTGCCCGGAGTGCAGGGCGCCGGTGGAGCAGGAAGAGAACCTGCTGGTGTGCACGGCGTGCGGGAAGCGCTACCCGATCCGCGACGGCATACCGATCATGTTGATTGAGGAGGCGCAGCCGCCCGCTCCCGGATGGAAGCCGAAGCGGAAGTGAACGGCGAGGCGCCCCCTGACCTCAGCGTGTGCATCGTGAGCTGGAACACGCGCGCGGACCTGCGCGCGGCACTGGCTTCGGTCTTCGCGCGCGCCGGGGAAGCCGCGTTCGAGGTGATCGTGGTTGACAATGCGTCGACCGACGGCTCGGCGGAGATGGTGCGCCAGGAGTTTCCGGCGGCGCAATTGATCGTGAACCGCTGGAACCGCGGCTTCGCGGCGGGTAACAACCAGGCGCTGCGCCGCGCGCGCGGCCGTTACTACCTGCTGCTGAACTCCGACACGGTGGTTCATGCGGGCGCGTTTGCGGAGTTGGCGCGGTTCATGGACGCCCATCCCGACGCGGGGGCGGTCGGGCCGCGCGTCCTCAATCCTGACCACACGTTGCAGTATTCGTGCCGCCGGTTTCCCACCCTCGCGACGGGGCTGTTCCGCAAGGCGCCGCTGGGGCGGCTGATACCCGACAATCGCTGGAATCGCAAGTACCTGATGTCCGATTGGGTGCACGACGTCGCGCGCGAGGTCGACTGGGTGTCGGGGGCGGCGATGTGCCTGCGGGCGGAGGCGGTGCGGCAGGTGGGGGCGCTCGACGAGGGGTACTACATGTACTGTGAGGATGTCGATTGGTGTTATCGGGCGCGCCAGGCCGGGTGGAGGATCTACTATCTGCCGCAGGCGGTGATCACCCACGCGATCGCGCGCTCCAGCGACCAGCGCCCGCTGCGCATGGTCGCCGAGTTCCATCGCAGCATGCTGCGGTTCTACCGCAAGCATTACGCGTCGGCGGTCTCGCCGGCGCTGCGGCCGCTGGTGCCGGTGGGAATCCTGCTGCGGGCGCTGGTGGTCATGGTCGAGAACGTGTACAACGCGTGGCGCAACCTGGGCTACCATATTAGCCGGGGACGCACCAGGATGTCCGCATGACCGTGGATGAAAGGGTTGCCGTCGCGTCCGGATTCGAGCGCACGACCATTTGGGTCCGCGATGCGGTCATCGCTGCCGCGCTCCTGGCGGCGCCGCTAATGTGGGGCAGGTTTCAGACCTCAGGCCTGGCCCTGACCTTCTGTCTCGCGGCGGCGGGATGGCTCGCGTACCTCGCCGCAGCGCTCCTTGCGCGACGCGAGCTGACCTTCCTGCGAACGCCCCTCAACTTGCCCATCGCTCTGCTGCTCATCATCGCTCTCATCTCGACGCTCGTCGTCTCCGTCAACCGCTATCAAAGCTCGCTCGAGTTCTACAAGCTGCTTTCGTGCGCGATGCTGTTCTGGCTCATCGCCAACCAGCCCGCCACGCCGTGGCGCCGGCGCCTGTACCTTGGCGCGCTGGTCCTGGCGGCGCTGATCGCCTCCTGGCTCGGCGCGCGCGAGTACGTGGTCGAGCGCGTCATCGGCAAGAACCCGAGCTACCGCATCTTCGGCACCTTCTTCAACCCCAATGAGCTGGCGGGATTCCTGGAACTGGTGATTCCGCTGGCGATTGCGGCACTTCTGTCATGCCGTTCCGCGGCGATGCGCATCATCACCGGCTTTGCGGCGGTGCTCCCCATCGCGGCGCTCCTGCTGACCGCGTCGCGCGGAGGATGGATGAGCCTCGCGGGCGCCATGCTCGTCTTCGCGCTGCTGGCGGGCGCCGCGTTTCGCCGCACGCGATTGGCGCTCGCGGTCGGGGTCATCGTCCTGGGCGTGATCGTGCTCGTCTCGCTCGCCGCGCCGCCGCTCCGTGCGCGGCTGCTGAGCGGAGGCGGCGAGCACAGCTCCAACATGTTCCGCTATCTGACCTGGCGCGGCGCGGTGACGATGGCCGCGGATCATCCCTGGCTGGGCGTCGGCCCCGATGCTTTCGAGTTCATCTACCCGCGCTACGCGGTGGGCGGCTTCACGCGGATGGCGCACGAGAATTACCTCCAGATCACCGCCGAGACCGGCGTGCCGGGCGGCATCGCGTTCGTGTGGATGCTGGGCGCGTTCTTCTGGCTCGCGGGCAAGGGATTCCGCCGCCTGCGTGACCGCGAGAGCCGGCTGCTGTGTGCCGCGTGCATCGCGGGAGTGTTCGCGTTCTGCATCCACAGCTTGCTCGACTACGGTTGGTACATCGGCGCGATCGCGGTCACGGTGTTCGCGCTGTTCGGGCTGGCGGCGAACGCCGGCGCGCCTGAACCAGTCACACCGCAGCCCGAGTCTGCTCGACCATCGAGGGGCAAGCGCGCAACCCCGTCCCAGGCGGCAACTGTGGAAACGGGTGTCTGGCGGACGTGGCGTCGCCCGTTGCCGCTGACGAGCGCCGGCGCATGGGCGTGCATCATCGTTTCCGCGGCGATCGCCGCGGTCGCGGCGGCGCATCCGGTGCGAGCGCACCGTGCCGCGACGTACGCCGAACAGGGGCGCATGGCCGAGAGCCGCGGCGATCGCAGCATCGCCGAGGCCCTTTACCGCGACGCGGTGCGCCTGGCGCCGGGCGATGGCGAATACCGTCGCCAGCTCGGGCGCATGATGGGAGTGCCCCCGGGCATCGATGAGATCAAGCGCGCCATCCAACTCGAACCCACCAACTCGCTCAACTACCTCGTGCTCGCGAGGATGTACGACATCACCGGCCCCTGGGATGAGGCGGCGGCGAATTACCAGCGCGCCATCGAGCTCTACCCGAACTACCTCGCCGCCTATCGCGGCCTGGCGGACCTCGAGGCGCGGCGCGCGCGCGTCGAAATCGCGCTTAACCTCTACCGGCGCATGGTGGATATCGAGCACAGCGACTACGAACGCTACAAGGCTTTGGAGCAGAGCGTCGAGCCGGAGTACGCGTACGCCCATTACGCTCTGGGCCGTGCGGCGCTCGAGCGCGGCGACACGCAGGGCGCGAAGGGCGAGCTGGAGCTTGCGCTCGATATCCTTCATCGGCGCGAAATGGTGAGCGGCGGAATGCTGGCGCAGATGCGCGCGGTGGGGGCGTTCAGCTTGCCCGCCGAGCAGCAGTTGGCGCAATTGAAGGCGCGGATCCTGTGGCGGCTGGCCGGGATCTATGCTCAGGCGGCGGATGCGGCAAAGGCGGAATCGCTGCGAGTCGAGGCGCGGCAGCTCGCGCCGGATGTGGAGCGGGAGATCGAGCAAGAGCCGTCGCTGGTGAAGGGCGCGTCGAGCGCCCCGGCGGCCGGCGCAACCACCGGAGGTGAACCGAACCATGCTGCAGGCAGGGGCGGCCCAGGTTGATATCACGCCGAAGCCGGGCGTGTGGCTGACCGGCTACGGGGCGCGGGTAGAGCCCTCGACCGGGGTGCACGATCCGCTGTTCGCGCGCGCGCTCTTTCTGGAGAGCCGCGGGCGCCGCGCCGCGCTGGTAGCGACTGACATCATCGGCTTCGACGACGACCTCGTCGCGCGTATCCGCGACCGCGTGACCCGCGCCTCCGACATCCATCCCTCGCACCTCATGCTCGCCGCGACTCATACGCACGCCGGCCCATCGGTCAAGTGCCTGGACCGGATGGCGCCCGTGGACCCCGTTTTCCTCGAGCAACTGGTTGACGGCATTGCCGAGGCCGTCGCGGCCGCCGCACGCAGCGCGGGCCCCGCGAGCATCGGCGCCGGATTCGCGACCGGCGCCATCGGCGTCAACCGCCGCCAGCGCACCGCCGAGGGGCAGACCGTTATCGGCCGGGACCCCGGCGGACCGATCGACCGCCGCGTCGGGGTTCTGCGCGTGGACGGCAAGCAGGGCCCGATCTGCGTTATGCTCAACCATGCGTGCCACGGCGTGGTTCTGGGTGATGACAATCTCCTGATATCGGCGGACTGGCCGGGCGCGGCCGCGCACACGATGCAGCAGGCGGCAAAGAGCGCGGTGGCGATGGTGACCAACGGCGCCTGCGGTGACATCAACCCGGCTGAGCGGGGCAGTTTCGATGCGGTCGAGCGACAGGGGGCGGAGGTCGCGCGCGCCGGCATGAGCATCTTCGACAAGATCGCGCTGTCCTCGGAGGTCGAGATCGAGGCGGCGGTGCGTTCAATTGCGCTTCCGACGCGAGCGCCGACCGCGGAGGAGGCGCGCGATGAGCTTGAGAGCAATCGCGCGGCGCTGGAGCGCGCGCAGCAGGCCGGCGATGCCCGCGGTGCGCAGGTGTACCGCGCGATGTGCGGCTGGGCGCAGGAGATGGTGGACTTCACATCGAGCGGCGCGAAGGCCGAACCGGTCGCTGCGGAGGTGCAGGCGATTGCGATGGATGACATCGCGCTGGTCGGCCTGCCGGGCGAAGTCTTCGTTGAGATCGGCGCCAACATCGCGGCCGCGTCGCCGTTCCAGCACACGTTCATCATCGGCTATGCCAACCGGGTGGTAGGCTACATCCCCACGCGCCAGGCGTTTGTCGAAGGCGGCTACGAGGTGGACAGCGCGCATCGGTGGTATGGGTTCCTCGCCTTCACACCCGAGGTGCAGGAGATCGTCGAGGGCGCGGCAGTGGGGCTGCTGAAGTCGCTGAGGTAGGGGGCGCGGAACGCCGTTGCACAGAATGTCGGCGCCGCGCGTTCGGGCAGCCGAGACGGCCGCCCTACCGGATCCCATTGGTAGGCCGGGCATCGTGCCTGAGGCAGACAAGTCTCGCCTGGCCACCAGAGCGCAATATGCGGCAACATACGTGGGGTGTTGTGATCATGGCAATCGCAGTCGCGAGCATCGCCCATGCCGCCAGCCCGTTTGATGTCGGCGGCCGCGCCCAACTCTTCGTTGACCAGGTTCTCGTCCGCTCCGCCGACAACGTCGCGTTCACCCTGCACCCGGCGAAGAAGCATCCGAAGAACCCGCTGGTGAAAGCCGACCGGCCGTGGGAAGGGTGGCGGCTGGAGATCTACGGCAGCGTCATCTACGACGAGGATGAGCGCATCTTCAAGATGTGGTACATCGGCGAGGGGCCCGACTACTTCCCGAACTATGCGACCCTCTACGCGACGAGCAAGGACGGCATCGCGTGGGAGAAGCCGCTCGTCGGCACCATCCCGTGCCCGAAGGCCGCCCGGCACAACGCGGTCGCAGACGCCTGCCTCCTTGCGAGCGTCATCAAGGACCAGGCCGACCCCGACCCCGCGCGCCGCTACAAGATGATCTGCTGGATTCAGGCGCCCCCTGGGTACCAGACCATGGTCTCGCCGGACGGCCTGCGTTGGACGCAGTGGAGCAAGGAGGCGATTTGCCCGGAAGGCGACGTCATCACCGGTTACTATGACCGCATGCGCCAACTCTACGTCGCCTTCCCGAAGCTCGGCGCGACGGTGATGGGGCACAACCGCCGCTGCTTCTGGCTCATCACGAGCAAGGACTTCGTGAATTGGACGAAGCCCGAGCTTGTCTTCGCGCCCGACCTGCGTGATGACGCGGGGTCGCTCGCGCGCATCGAGGAGGTGCGCCCGATCCTCGATGTGCCGGATGACCCGAAGCTCATGCGCACGGAGTTCTACGGCATCGGCGCGTACCAGGCGGAAAGCTGCACGCTGGCTTTCCCGTGGGTGTTTACCATCAACAACGAGGCGCGCTACGGAAACCAGGAGGGGCCGAGCGAGCTGCAGTTGGCGGTGTCGCGCGACCTGGTGCACTGGGAGCGTCCCTTCCGCGTGCCGTGCGTGCCGCGCGGCGCGGTCCGCGAATGGGACTGCGGGTTCTTCACCTGTGCGGCGGAGGCGATCCGCGTCGGCGACGAGATACGCCTGTATTACGGCAGCTCCAACTACACTCACGGCACGCCCTGCCTCTACCGCGCCGAAGGCACCGGCAGGCGTACGAAGTTCAATGCCAGCATCGGGCTCGCAACGTGGAAGCTGGATCGTTTCGTCTCGGTCGATGCGCCTGCCGCGGGCGGCGCCCTGACCACGGTGCCGATCGCCTTCTCGGGCAAGCGCCTGGAACTCAACGCGGCGACGAAGAAGGACGGCAGCGTCGTCGTCGAAATCCTCGACATGGCCGGCCGGGTGCTTGCGCGCTCGCGGGCGTTCACCGGCGACGACCTGCGTCACACGGTGACGTGGACGCGCAAGGTGGATATCGGCGCGATGGCCGGCAAGCCGGTGGCGTTGCGTTTCCGCCTCAAGAGCGCCGAGCTGTACTCGTTTGCGTTTCGCGGCTGAGCATCACGCGCCGATCTGTCATATGCCCTCAATCAACAGCAGAACCGATGGCGGCGAGCAAGCGCCGGTGGCGCCGGTGGCGGTGCCCCGCGTCCACCTCGTCCGCCGTCTGCTCGTCACGTGTGCGGTGCTCGTGATCATCCTCGCTGCCGCGGTCGCGACCGGGGCGAGCCTCGGGCCATACCCGATCGCCGTGCGCGACCTGTGGGCAGCGCTGATGGGCCGTGCGCCCCAGCAAATCGCCGACATCCTGTTCACCGTGCGCCTGCCGCGGGTCGCGCTTGGGGCGCTGGTCGGCTTCGCCCTCTCCATGGCAGGCGGCGCATTCCAGGGCATGCTCATGAACCCCCTCGCCGACCCCTATCTGATCGGCGTCTCCTCGGGCGCGGCGCTCGGGGCGAGCCTCGCGATCGTGCTCAACGCATCGGGCGCGGCGGGGTTCACGGTCCCGCTCGCGGCGTTCGTGTTCGCGCTCATCACCATGGTCATCGTCTACCGCCTGGCGCGTATTCGCGGCAGGATCCCAATCGAGAGCTTCATCCTCGCCGGCGTCGTCATCGGCAGCTTCATGTGGGCGCTGGTGACGGTCATCCTGGCGCTCGCGGGGCGCAGCATGTCCGAGGTCGTGTTCTGGCTCATGGGCAACCTGTTCGTCGAGGGCTGGGGGCCGGTGGCGATGGTGCTGGGCGCGACGGCGGTCGGAACCATCGGACTCTACGCATTCGCCCGAGAGCTGAACCTGCTGGCGCTGGGGGAGGAATCGGCGCAGCAGTTGGGGGTGGATGTCGAGCGGTTGAAGCGCTACGTCATCGTGTTCGGATCGCTGCTGACGGCGGCGGCGGTGTCGTTCAGCGGCATCATCGGATTCGTGGGGCTGGTGATGCCGCACATCGCGCGCCGGATCGTCGGCCCGGATCACCGCGTGCTGCTGCCCGCGGCGGGGCTGATCGGCGCCTCGTTCCTGATCCTGGCCGACACCGTCGCGCGCGTCGCGGGCCCATGGGAGCTGCCGGTGGGGGTCGTGACCTCGCTGCTGGGCGCGCCGTTCTTCCTCTACCTGCTGCGGACGCGCACGCGGGGGTAGAACTCGCGCTGTGACCCGCCTGCAGTCGCATTAGGGCGGGAAATGCGTGAGGCAGGCGCTCTCTCTACGGCTTATTCGCTTTCTCTTTCGCCTTGGGGGAGGCTGGCAGTTTGGCGCCACATTCCGGACAGAACTTGCAGCCAGGTTGCGTGATGCGGTGCTTGCACTTGGGGCAGGTGGTCGGAGCGTGAAGTGAGGAGGAGGGCGCGACCAGGCTCGACGCCCGGTGACGCAACGCATTCAGCTTCTGGAGTTCCGCGGCCGCTTGGGGCGGCCTTCGCGTCCAGAAAGTCTGGAGCAGCGAGGAGCTGACGCCCGGGCCCGTCACCGTCAACTCCGGCCGTGGCACGATGTGGATCTCGGCCTTGCCCCTGCTCGATTCGTACTCCTGTATAGCGATCAGGCCGGCGTCATAACGGCGCTTGGCATTCTCGTCCACGCCATATGACACCGTGTAGGTGAGATTGGCCTGGCCCACAATCATGGATAACACATCGGCGATGGGCATGCGGTAGATCCTCGCCGTGACCTTCAGTTGGTCGGACACCGGCTCTGCGACCTCAATCCGAAAGCCGGTGGCCGCAGATAACTTCGCCATGACCTCGCGAATGGGCGCGTCCTTGACCTCGAGGTCCACCAGCTTGTCACCACCATCGAAGCCCATGGGCATCGCGCTGCGGATAGCGGCTAGCTCCACGCCCGACGGCTCCGCGGTCATGTATGGCGCCGCGGCCCCGCCGGTGATGTAGTCCATGCTCGGCGCGGACATCGTTATCGCGCCCACGACAGGGACTCTCGATCCGCTCACGTCAACCATGGCGTTGCCCGTTATCGCGTAGATCTTCGGCGATATCTTGATACACGACAGACCGGTACTCTTGCAGACGGCGTCGATGATCTGCTCCGGGTTCAAGTCGTTGACCTCCAGCGATACGCGCAGATCCTTCGGTATCCCTGCGAGAACCAAATCGAATCCGCCCGCCTTGGCAGCCATGCGCAGAACATCCTCAACCGGAGCGTCCTTGACGTTCAACGTGGGATGTCCGGCCTCCGCGGTCGGAGCGCCGCTGGGGGAGACCACGCTCATCTCGTTAGCACTAACCAAGATGCCCGCAGTTGCTGTTTGCGCGGGCGCGCCGTGGAGCAGCGGCGCGTGGAGCGCAACCATCAGCGCCACCGCTATCCATGCCAACCAGAATCCTCGCTTCATTTCAACCTCCTTGGGCGGGCGGCTGGGCGTCCGGGGCCGTATGGTCATACGCAATGCGGACGGCGCGCGGCCGGTCGTGCGCATCGCGCTCGACCACCTGCTCTTTCATCGACTTGGCACCGTCCGGGAAAGAGATCTCAACGTGATAGCTGGACACCGGAGCCGTCTCCCGCGGCGTCCCGATGAGCAAGATGACGCCGATGGGAGCGTTCGGGTCCGTCTCCGGGGTCGCCTCAACAGGTTCGGGTGCCATCGCCTCGGCAACGGCAGACTCGGGCGGCGTTGAGCGCACGGGCGCCGCGTCGCGCGCGTGATGGGGGTGGTGACGCGGCAGCCGGGGCTTCGACGTCGGCTCCGGCTGCTGCATGGCCGGCACTACAGAAACGCGCGGCGGCACGGGCGAGACGGAGGGGAGCTGCGTCGCGATCCGAGTCGGGGGCGCTTGGGGCTGCGAGGCTGGAGTCTTCGGTTGCGTCCACAGCGCCAACCGGAGGGTGACGGCGACTGCGGCAACGCCCACCCCGGCCCACGCCCACGTGAACCGTCGAACAGGGCGCCCGGCCGCCAGGCGGTGGTGCAAATCGGCCGTGAGTTCCGGCGCGGTCTCGACGGCGGCGAGCGCCCTCAGCGCGGTTTCCGCACGATCGAGCGCGGCCCTCTCCGCCCGGCAACGTGCGCAGATTTCGAGATGCGATTCGACCTCGGCCTTCTCGCCCAAGGGCAGGCTGGCCTCAGCGTACTCAACGAGCTTGCGCCTGACATCCCGGCACTTCATGCCTCACCCTCATCCATCTCTGCCATCCGCAGGTACTCGTCCTTGAACGCGCGCTTGGCGCGGTGGAGGGTCACCTTGGCGCGGCTGACCGACCACTTGAGACATCCGGCGATTTCCTGGTGCGACAACGAAAGGTTGTAACGTAGGACGAGGACCGTGCGGTGGACGGGTCGCAGGCGCGCCAGCACCGCGCGGACATCGTCAACCGTCTGCCGATCGCCCGGCGGCGGGTCGATTGGGAGAACGCCGGTCATGCAGCGGTGACGGGAGGCGGCATCGTGTGCGACATTGACAGCGATCCGATACAGCCAGGTGCTCAGGCTTGACCGACCGGCGAACTTCCGCACACCGCGCCAGGCGCGCACAAAGGTCTCCTGGAGCAGATCCTGCGCCTCGTCACGGTTTCCGCACAAGTTCAGGCACAGTGTGTACACGTAATCGCGATGCCGGCGGTAGAGTTCGTCGAGAGCCGTGGTGTCGCCCTCGCGAGCGCGCGCGATCAGGGCTCCCTCATCGTCCGCGGCACGCCCTGCCGAGTTGCCTCCCGTCAAGCGAAGCTCCCGCATCACTCCATCGCGCCTGGCCATCAGCCTCCGGTCCTTAGACTGGAGGTTTCGCGGAAAGGTTACAAGTCCTCGCGCGGAGATTGCTGAGGGCGATGGTGATCGCCTTCTGAGAGCGCTGCGGCGACCAACGCAAGGACAGGGGCGCCGTCGCGCCGTTTTTCCTCTGCCTGCTGCGGACGCGCACGCGTTGATGCGACCCGGGGTGGGTGAGCGCTGGGGGACGCCTGGGGCTGTCAGATCCCAAGACAGGTCGCCTCGGCCTTGTAGGCGACTTTTTGATGCAATCGAAGCTTTATGCAAAAATCTTCGATTATACTATTGCATTTCCAGCACACAAAGTGGTATGCTCTATGTCCGGCAAAGGCTAATGGAAGAGATCTACTACGCCATGAACCCCTGGTGGGAAGGGCGCGGCACGGACACAGGCATACCGCGGCCTGAGTACCTTTCGCGCCTGCGCGCGGCGCTCTCCCGTAAGCAGATAGAACTCGTGATCGGGGGGCGTCGCGTCGGCAAGACCACTCTCGTCAAGCAGCTTATCGTCCAGTGCTTGGATGACGGCGTCCCACCCCGGGACGTGTTGTACCTGGGGCTGGATCATCCGCAGCTCTCCGCGACGCGCGTATCCGAGCATCTGAGATTCTTCCGCTCGCTCTTCAGCCATGAGCGACCACGCAAGCTCTGGCTCATCTTCGACGAAGTCCAGGAGAGCCCGGACTGGGAAAGCGAGATCAAGGCCGTCTACGATCTGGAGAATGTGAAGCTCGTCTGCACCGGTTCCACCGCCGCCTTGCTGGCCAGCCAAGGCGGCCCTTTGGCAAGCTCAGGGTCGCCCCCGCCGGTGGCTCAAGGGACACCCCGAGCGAAGTCGAGGGGCGGCAAGCTCACCGGACGGCAGGCCTTGCTCACCGTGTATCCGTTGAGCTTCCAGGAGTTCCTCAGATTCCGCGGCTATGATTTCAGCAGAGCGGAGGACTATCGGTTCGTCTCCGCCGCTCAGGAATACCTGGAGACCGGGGGCTACCCCGAACTGGTGCTCCAGCCCTCGGATCTGTACCTCGCCCAGTTGTTGCAGGACATCGTGGCTCGTGACCTGGTGCGTCTGGGACGCATTCGCCGTCCGGAGCTGGCCCAGGACTTGCTCCGGCTGCTCGCGGCCGGCGCCGGGACGCGCACGAGCTATAACAGACTCTCCAAGGCGCTCGGAGTCAGCGTTGACACGGTGAAAGACTACCTGTCTTATCTGGGCGAGGCTTACCTGGTAAGGGCGCTCGAGAAATGGACGACATCGCACACGGAACGGATCTACGCGCAGCGCAAGGTGTATCTCCTGGACACCGGGTTCAAGTCGCTGCTCACCGGTAAGGGCGATCTGGGAGCTAACGCCGAGACGGCGGTCTTTGCTGACTTCGTGCGGCGTGAAGATGCGCCAGGCGCGAACAAGTCCCTCGGCTACTACGCCGAGAGCGAGCGCGAGGTGGACTTCGTCATCGGAAGTCATGGCGCGCCAAAGGCAGTCGAGGTCAGATATGAGGACGTCTTCAACTGGGAGGACCGCCGATTCGACGGGGTACGGCTTTTTCTGCGGCGGTTTCCCGCCTGCCGCGAGGTCACCGTTGTGACCCGAGATGCCGCCGCCGAGATCGAGGTCGGCCGCACCAGAGTCACGGCGATTCCGCTGTGGCGGTATCTGCTGCGGTAGTTGCCCCAGGGTTGCGTCCTACTGCTCTCAGCTGTCTTCTCCACGCGTCCAACTGCTGCGCGTCGGGACCCTGTCATGGGCGGCGACCAACGCAAGGACAGGGGCGCGGTTGCGCCGAAGACCCCCGCCGCGTCGCGGTGTGAAGGAAGCAGAGGCGGCTTGCAGCGTGGGGTATTGCGAACCGCCCGACGGACTTGGAGCCAATCAATGTCATCTGAGGACAAGCTGCCGCGGGTGTGGGTGCGCCCAGTGCATCCGGAGGAGTCTCCCGGATTCGCCGAGCGGGCCGTCAAGCCCGTCACCCGCGCGGATCTCGATCATCAGGTTCAGACGACGGCGCTGCGGGGCTTTGGCGCCGACCGTTCGCCGGACCAGCCGCCCCACCAGTACCGGGTCGTCAACATCAAAGAGACCCTCGACCTCTACACCAAGGACTACGACTTCGGCCGCGTCATCTGGCCGTTCTGGACCTTCCTCTTCGCCGAGAACTGGCGCGACGCGATTGACGAGATGGCCGCGCGCAAGCTCTACCTATTCGACATCTGGGGCTATTGCCCGTCGGGGCCGGAGAACCGCTTCGGGTGGTCGGAATACCAGATCCCGGATGATAAGCACCGCTACATCCTGGAGAAGATGGGGCCGCTCTTCCTGGGCTATGACAACGGCGAACAGGACGGCCGCTACATCGGCGGCTATGCCAAGCTGGTGTGCCCGGCGCCGGCCACGCGGAGACAGGGGTACGAAGCGTTCCGCCTCTACTTCGAGCACCTGGGCGATGATCTGCAGAACTACCTCACCTCGCTCAACAGCCTGACCTTCCCGCACTACTTCGCTCAAATGGGGAACCACCGGCTGCTCGGCGCAGAGACGGCGCAGGCGCTGCCGAGCGTGCCGATGTGGTACGCCTTCATTCGCGGCGCGGGCAAGCAATATGGCGTGCTGTGGTTCGGCAATGCGAGCGTGTGGAACCGCTGGGGCGCGAAATCGCTCGCCGATATCCATGCCGAGGATACCAGCGCGCCCGGGTTCTTGAGCGGGCCGACCGCGGGTACGAGCATGAGCCTGCTGCGCCGCCTGTGGTACGTCCTCGTCATGTACGGCAGCGTCATCATGGGCTTCGAGGCGGGGCATCTCGGCAGCGCGACGGAGGAGAGGAAAGTCGGAGGGGTCACGAAGAGCGTCCCGGTGTTGACCGACATCGGGCGCGAGCATCTCGCCGGTGCAAAGTGGTGCGCCGATCATCCCGACCGCGGGGAACAGCACACTCCCGTCGCGCTGCTGTGGGACTTCCACGCCGGCTGGGCGCCGCCGCGGCACCTCTACACCAGTGACGCGTATCTGGTCTGGGGCAACATGCCCTACGAGAAAGGCGACCACCAGATAGACCTGCTCCTGCGCGAGCTGTACCCGAGCTATGAGGACGCCGGGTTCTACCACAGCGAACAGGGCTTCCTGACCGCGACGCCGTGCGGGGATTCGTTCGATGTCGTGCTCTCCGATGTCGCGGAAGCAGTGTTGAATCGCTACGAGTGCGTTGTGGTGCTCGGCGAAACGCGACTCGAAGGCGAGCTGCTGGCGAAGCTAAAGCAGTACGTCGAACGCAGCGGGCACGTGGTGGCGTGCGCGAATCAACTGGGACCCGGAGCCGAGGGGCTGTTCCACGTCGCGGTCGGCGCGGTCGAAGAAGCATACCACGCGATCGTTGAAGGGCATCCGTGGCCGATCAACGAGTCGCGATTCCGCACGCATCACCTGACGCCGCGTCAGCCGGAGGAGGTGCTCGCGCGGACGCGGCAGGGGGCGCCGCTCGCCGTGCGATCGCGCCATCCCGGCGGCGGCTCGACGCTCCTCTTCGCGTCCGAGTTCTTCCTGACGAACGCCCTACTCGCGCCGGACAAGATCCACAACGACGTTGACCAGCCGCTGCCGTCGCCATACGCGATGCTCGAACATGTGAAGGCGATCCTGCTGCCCTACCTGCGGTCGTTCAACCTCGTCGCAGTGGAGGGGCCGGCAATCCAGTTCTTCGTCAACGTGACTTCGCGCGCCGATCACCTGGTGGTGACGCTGTGCAACAACTCCCCGCAGCCGTGGGAGGGCGCGATTCGGCCGCGGCGAGGCCGGATCGTAAAGGCGACGAACTGGATGACGAATCGGACGCTGCCGGGCGGTGAATCCATTCGCCTCGAAGTTCCGCCGCTCGATGTCGTCGTCATCGAGATGGCGCTCGATGGGCCGGCGTTCGAGGTTCGCGGGTGAGCATGACCCGGCGCGAGTTCATCCGCGTCGCGGCCGCGGCGGCCGGCGCGGCCGCCTTGGACACTGCGCCTCTGCTCGGCGCGCAAGGAGATGATGGCATGTCGCCTGCAATCAACCCGGTCTATCTCACCGGCTCGGTGACCGACTGGCCGCTGGCCGACCTCGCGGCTGCGGGCTATCGCGGCCTGGAGCTGACGCCGGCGTGCCTGGATCGGATCTCGACGTGGAAACCGGCGGCGGACAAGGCGGCGATACGGCCGGTCTGCGTCAACGCGCTGCCGGAGTTGTGGCCATACCTCACCGGCAGCCTGTCGGACGCGGTCGACCGAAATCGCAACGCGACACTTCAGCGACTGGTGCGAACGCTCGGGCGGATGCGCGAGCACGGGATCCCGTTCCTCGTCGTCGCGCCGAGCCGGCTGGCGGAGAATTATCAGTCGGTTGACGAAGCGCGCCCACTGCTGGTTCAAAGCCTGCGCGAACTGGCGGCGACGGGGGACACAACCATCCTGCTGGTGGCGGCGCCGTTTCGGCTTTTCGGTTCGGCCGGGGAGATCGCGGCCATCGTGGACGAGGTCGCGCGGCCGAATGTCGCGGCGGCGCTCGACGTGGGCCATGCGATTCTGAACGGCGAGTCACCATCTGCCGCGGCGAAGAGCTTAGGCGCGCGGCTGCGTTACGTTCAGGTGCACGACGCCGAGGCCCGGCCGGGCGTGCCGCGCCTCGATCGCCATTTGCCTTTGGGCGAAGGGGCGCTGACGCGCGAGGAGTTCAAAGCCGCCGCCGGGGAGCTGCCGGTTGCCGTCGGGATCACGCCGAGCGGCGATCCGATTGGCGCCGCGCGGGCGGCGCTGACCTGGATGGCGTAGAAGATCCACGGCCAACGGAGAGATGCATGAAGCTCTACATCATGACCGATATGGAAGGCGTCGCGGGTGTGCTCAACTTCGAGCAATGGACCGAGCCGCACCACATCTACTACCAGACCGGGCGCGAGTTCCTGACGATGGAACTCAACGCCGCGATCGACGGTTTCTACGAGGGCGGGGCGACCGAGATCCTCGCCGCCGACGGCCACGGCGCCGGAGCGATAGACATCCAGCTCCTCGACCCGCGCGTGGATTACCTGCGTGGTTGGGGAGACGGCCCGTTTCCCCTGTGTCTCGACAGTTCGTTCGACGCGGTGGCGTGGGTCGGGCAGCACGCCAAGGCGCGAACCGAATACGGGCACCTGGCGCACACGGGAGGGCCCAGCGCTTTGGACCTGTCGATCAATGGCGTCTCGATCGGCGAGTTCGGCGAGTTTGCGATGTGCGCGAGCGAACTCGGCGTCCGCGCCATTTTCGGCTCGGGCGACGAAGCCTTCACGCGCGAGGCGCAGGCGCTGGTACCCGGCATCGAGACCGTGGCCGTCAAGCGCGGCGTCCAGCCCGGCACCGGCGATGACCTCAACGAGGAGGACTACGCACGCTTCACCTCCTCGGCCATTCACACGCACCCGGTTCGCGCCCGGCGCCTGATCCGCGACGGCGCGGCTCACGCCATGCAACGCGCCCGCGCGCAGAGCTTCGGCATCATCCCGCTCCAGGCGCCGTTCGAGCGCATCGCGAAGTTCCGGCCGACCAAGGACCAGCCGAAGCGCACCATCTCGCGCGAGACGCATCCTACCAGCATCAGCGGCGCCATCAATATGCCCATGAAGCTGCAACCGTTGGAGCCGTAGCGAGCGCGCCAACTTGGATTATTCATACTCCGCAGCGCGTCGCCGGGATGGCTGCTGCACTAGCCACGTTTGATGCGCCCGTGGCGCATCTCCGGAGCGCCTGCCCCGACGGATCGGGGCTCCGGAGACGCGGCTGTGGCGCGACAGGATCGCGCCTCCGGAAGTGCGGCTTCGCCGCACTGATGCCGCGTCCTAAGTCGGCGCCGCAGCCCGCGCGCGGATTATTCATGTCTGGCGCCGCAAGCGGCGCTCCGGAGATGCGGCCAAGCCGCACCAAGGACTGATTGTGCATCCTGCACGTGATCTGAAATCATCATGAATAATCCGGGGCTAAACCCAACACTGTTCGTTTAGCGGTGAGAACTGACATGCCGGCCTCGAGATGGGTCGTGGCCGACGCAGTCATCCTGAGCATTGGCGAAGGATCCCCTACCGGGGTTGCTGGAGGACGCTATCGAGAGCCTTGTTTGTCCCTAGTAGGGGATTCTTCACTTGATGCGACGCGGAGCGTCGCATTCCGGAGTGGCGTGAGACCGCGCCACCGCGCTCCGTTCAGAATGACATCGTCGCGGCTAACCGAACAGCATTGGGGCTAAACCGGCCGGCGATTGGCCTGCCGCCCAGCTACTGGAGGGAAATGTGAAAGCGAAGAAGGTCTTCACGCGTCACGGCAAGGAACCTCTGCTCGCTCCCGATCGCTTGCCGCTCGAGGTGGATGCGGTATTCAACCCAGGCGTGGCGGAGGTTGACGGCGACGTGGTCTTGCTCCTGCGCATCGAGGACCGGCAGGGGCTGTCGCAGATCCGCGTCGCCCGCAGCCACAATGGCATTGATGCGTGGAAAATCGCGGCCGAGCCGCTGCTCGAGCCCGATCTGCCCGACTACCCGTTCGAGGAATGGGGGTGCGAGGACGCGCGCGTGACCCAGGTCGGCCCGCAGGAATGGGTCATCGCGTACGCGGCCTACTCCCGCTATGGGGCGGCGGTGGCCCTCGCCACCACGACGGACTTCGAGACGGCGGACCGCCTGGGCGTGGTGCTCGCGCCGACCAACAAGGACGCGTGCGTCTTCCCGCAGCCGTTCGATGGCATGAACATTCTGCTGCATCGCCCCGTCACCGGCGGCTACGAGCACATCTGGTACGCGTCGTGCAAGGACGGATACAGGAATTGGAGCGAGCCGGGGGTGCTGCTCCCCGAGCGCGGCGGGCCGTGGTGGGATGGGCTGCGCATCGGCGTCGGCGCGCCGCCGCTGCGCACCGATGAGGGGTGGCTCCTCATCTACCACGGCGTCAAGGACATGGCGGGGCACGGCGTGTACCGGCTCGGCCTGGCGCTGCTCGATCTGGACAACCCCCGCAAGGCGCTCGCGCGCACCTCGCGTTGGGTGTTCGCGCCCGAGGCGGATTTCGAGCAGCGCGGGCTGGTGCCGAACGTGGTGTACACGTGCGGCGCGTTGATCCGCGGCGACGATGTGTGGATGTACTACGGCGCCGCCGATACCGTGATCGGCCTGGCGACCGCGAAGCTCAAGGATCTGCTGGAGTTCGTGCGCGAGCACGACTACCTGGGCATCATCGGCCGGGAGAAGGGGATGGTATCGTAGGCGGCGCGAAGGGCACGGCGGCGCCGTGCTTCGGAATGCGCCTGCGGCGCACAGTGATTGCGGCAATTTGCCCGCTGAATGCGCCGCAGGCGCATTCCGGAGCGCGGTCCAACCGCGCCACCGCACTCGCCATGAATTATCCGGGTTAGCTCACCGGGAGGATGGCACCTTTTTCACCCGGTCCCCACTCCTTGCGGTCACACCCTCTCGCCTCTTTCATTGTTGCTGCAAAGGCAATATGTCCCCTTGATTGCAGAGCAATTATGTCCCCTTAGGCGATTCTGCGGCCCTGGATAATCTGGCCCGGGCCAGCGCGGCGGATGGGTCCCACT
>Ga0315282_10005008_pt1 | contig 22749 bp, 23 predicted proteins | sample YL17G07_20_MG_FD_203693 | JGI IMG/M metagenome (GOLD analysis project Ga0315282, IMG submission 203693) | Sediment microbial communities from Yellowstone Lake, YNP, Wyoming, USA - YL17G07_20 | ecosystem: Environmental > Aquatic > Freshwater > Lake > Sediment | place: USA: Wyoming | collected... | reverse complement strand
GCTTGCCCCGTTAGAGATAGGAAACGCTCCAAGCGATTATTCAAGAAACTTTGAGAAGCGTTTCCGTAAGCCAGTAGTTGTGGCGCTAAAAAGTTTGCTGTTTTAGATAAATACAGACATGAGACGCAATCTCTAACGGGGCTTGCTTTTACTTAAAAACGCAGGCGCTCTTCTTTACCCTTAAAGAGCCTGGCTAGATTGGATTTGTGGCGGAGGATCACAAAAACGCAGAGTATTATGCTTACTAAGATGAAAAGCCGTGGCTGTTTGAAGAAAAAACAGGATACCGGAAGTAGTACAGCGGCAACAATAGAGGCCAGCGAGACTATTCTCCATATAAAGAATACGGCCAACCAGCTTACTATTAATATTCCTATTACAATATTTAATCCCTCTATTTTTAAGGCAAGGCCTAGTAATACCCCGAAAGAAGTAGCAATACCCTTCCCTCCTTTAAACCGTAAGAATATTGTCCAGTTATGACCGCAAATACAACATAACCCCATGATAATACGCAAGTTTTGCTCTTGCCATAAAACCGGCTTAAGACTGAAATAGTCCCCCAGTAAGACAACAGCCGCAAAACCTTTAAGGATGTCTAAAAGCAGCACCGTGATTCCCGGCCCCCTGCCTAAAGCGCGCATGGCATTGGTTGCCCCGACATTTCCTGAGCCGACCTTGCGGATATCAATACCTTTCAAAACTCTTCCAAAAAGGTAGGCAGTAGGAAGGCTTCCGAGCAGATAACTAGCTAATAACGTGGTGATTGTCCAAAGCATATAATATCTTAAAACCTCTCATTACGTAATCAATACCTGAGATTACGGTAAAAATTACCGCTATCCACCAGAGGGATGCGGCAAGCCCCCACTGCAATAAAACGCATACCACAGAAAGCATCTGGAAGGTAGTGGTAAGCTTACCCCATTTCGTGGGATAAACATTCAGATCCTGTTTAACTAAGTAGATCACCACCGCTCCCAGAATAATGATCGCGTCTCTGGATATTACGATAAAGGTCACCCAGAGCGGGAATTTTAGCGCCAGTTTACTGATCGGTGACAAGAATATAAAAGCACTCATCAGTAAAAGCTTATCCCCCAGGGGATCCAGCACCAACCCGGCCTTTGATTGCAGCTTTGCCTTCCTGGCCACAAAACCATCCAGTCCGTCTGAAATAACCCCAAGCAGGAATATAACTAACGCCAAGTTTTTCAGGAATTGCCTTTCCGGGGTATAGTAAAGCAGGCAGGCGACAAAAAAAGGCACGCTGAGGATCCGGAATGTAGATATTTTGTTGGCTATGTTCATTTGATCAGCCTTATACGCCGCGGCGGCCAGTAAATTATTAAAGCTTCACCCAGGAGGTTATCTTTAGGCACAAAACCCCAGTACCGGCTGTCCCTGGATGAGGAGGAGTTGTCCCCTAAAACAAAATAACTGTCCTTGGGCACAACTATCTTTTGGCCTTCTGCGCCGAAATCCCCCATATTGTAATAATAGATCCGGTTAAAGATCGGCACCTCGGCCAGTTTACCATTGATATAGATTGAACCCCCCTTTATTTCCACTGTTTCCCCGGGCAGGCCCACCATCCGCTTAATGAAATCCTTTTTCCTATCTTCAGGATAAATAAAAACAACCACATCCCCTCTCTTAGGCTGCCGCACCGCGGCTAGCCGCAGCTTCGTAAAAGGCACCTTTGCCCCGTAAATAAATTTATTCACCAGTATCAGGTCCCCCTCCAATAAGGTCATGCGCATTGAGCCTGTCGGGATCTTAAAGGCCTGGACCACGAAAGCCCGGATGACCATCGCCAGGAGGAAAGCGACGATAATCGATTCTATCCAATCTCTCCATACCGATTTCTTTTTTGAACTCATATTTTTAATACCTCCAGGAATGCCTCTTGCGGTATCTCCACTTTTCCGAACTGTTTTAACCTCTTTTTCCCTTTTTTCTGGATATCCCAGAGCTTGCGCTTGCGCGTGATATCTCCGCCGGAGCATTTGCTCGTGGCGTGCTTGCCTACCGGCCGGATCTTCTCGGAGGCCAGGATCTGGGTTCCTACCGCTGCCTGGATAGCCACCTCAAAAAGCTGCCTGGGGATCAGCTCCTTTAATTTACCGACTAAAAGATGCGCCCGTGACATGGCCTTCTCCTTGAACATCAGAGAGGAAAAAGCATCGCAGACCTGGCCGTTAAGCATTATATCAAGTTTTACCAGTTTTGTCGGCAGATATTCCTTAAACTCATAGTCCAATGAACCATACCCGCGGGTAAGGGATTTAATCCGGTCATAGAAATCCACGATGATCTCAGAAAGCGGGATCTGGAATACCAGCTTCACCCTGTCTTCACTTAAGTACTCATTTAATACAAATACGCCTCTGCGGGATTTGGTAAAATCGCAGACCGCCTCAATAGCGTCCACCGGCACGATCATCAACAGGCTGGCGTATGGCTCCTGCGCCTCCTCTATATCCTGCGATGGCGGCAGCTTAGCCGGGGTATCCACTTCAATGAGCCTGCCGTCCTTGGTCTTTACCCGGTAAACGACATTGGGCACGGTGAGGATAAGATTCAGGTTATATTCCCGCTCCAGCCGCTCCTGCACGATCTCCATATGCAAAAGCCCTAAAAATCCGCAGCGAAATCCCGTTCCGAATGACTGCGAGTTCTCCGGCTCAAAGACAAAGGAGGCGTCGGAAAGTTTTAATTTATCCATGGCGTCGCGCAGCTCCGGAAAATCCGCGGGGTTGACCGGATAGATCCCGCAAAATACCAAAGGCTTGAGCTTTCGGTAGCCGGGTAGTGCCTCCCCGCAGGGATTCTTGACATCCGTCATCGTATCCCCTATGACTACTTCCCGTGGATCGCGCATGTTGGCCGTAAAATAACCGACCTCTCCGCAAGTCAGTGAATCCGCGTTTGAATATTTCAGGTCTTTAAAAACACCCAGCTCTTCAATTTTATAAATTTTACCGGTATGAAACATCTTAAGCCCTGTTTTGAGGTTGATCTCTCCGTCAATGACCTTCACGAAAACAACCACCCCTTTAAAGGCGTCAAAGCGGCAATCAAAAATAAGCGCCTTAAGCGGATTTCCAATTTCCCCGCTTGGAGGGGGGACAGTCTCAACGATCCTGTCTAAAATCTCAATAATCCCTTTGCCTTCTTTTGCCGAAGCCAGAATGATCTCCTCCTCTTTAAAACCCAGGACAGTCTCCACCTGCTTTTTAACCCGTTCAATATCAGCTGAGACAAGATCAATCTTATTGATCACCGGTATAACATGGAGGTTGTTTTCCATGGCCAGATAATAATTCGCCACGGTCTGGGCCTCGATCCCTTGTCCGGCGTCAACTACCAGCACCGCCCCTTCGCAGGCAGCCAGCGATTTAGAGACCTCATAAGTAAAATCCACGTGGCCGGGCGTATCAATCAGGTTTAGAATATACTCTTTATTGAATTTTTGGGAAAAATAATTCAGCCTGACCATGGAGGCCTTGATGGTAATGCCGCGCTCCTTTTCCAGCTCCATATCGTCAAGCAGCTGCTCCCCTTTATGGCGTATATCAACCGCGCCGGTTGCCTCCAATATGCGGTCAGCCAGAGTGGATTTCCCGTGGTCAATATGGGCGATAATGGAAAAATTCCTGATCAGTGCTTTATCCATCTATTTTATGAACTCAAGCATCTTATCCACTACCTGCTCTATGGAAAGATCGCTTGTGTCAATATAAATGGCGTCCTCGGCCTTGCGTAAAGGGGAAACCTGGCGGGTGGAATCTATCTTGTCCCGGTTGGAGAGGTCATCCTCCACATCATTGAGGGTAATATCCTGGCCTAAGCCCCTTAGCTCCTTGAAACGCCTCTGGACCCTCACCTTCGGAGCGGCATCAATAAAGAACTTCTTTTGGGCATCCGGAAAAACCACAGTCCCGATATCCCTGCCGTCTAAAACGCAATCTTTCGTGCGGCCCAATTCTCTTTGCATCTTTACCATGATCTCCCGAACCTCTTTTATCTTAGCCACATCCGAAACAAAACGGGTGATCCGCGCCTGGCGTATATCCAGAGACACATCTCTGCCGTCAAGGATAACGCTTAAACTACCGTCGGGATTATTGCGCAGGTCAAGCCTCACCCCCGCTGCCAGTGTATTTATCCGCTTTTCATCGCTCACGGGTATTTTATTTTCCAGGGCCTTTAAGGTCAATGCCCGGTACATAGCGCCAGTATCAATATACAGGAACCCCAGCCTTTTAGCTAAGATCCTGGCTACAGTGCTTTTTCCCGCGCCCGAAGGGCCGTCAACAGCTATGATCATTCTAAATGCCCGCGTTTTTTTCTAGCAGCAGCCAGTGTTTTTATTAAGCGCTTCCTGTCCTTATTGGCCAAGGCGAGCTTAAAACTGGCAAGCTTTGTTTGGAAGGAGGAAATTGAGGATAACAAGTTTTTCCGGTTGCTTAGGAAGATCTGGCTCCAAAGAAGTTCATCTGAGCCGGCGATGCGGGTAGTATCCGCCAGGCCCCCGGAGCTTATCTTTAAGAACTTATCCGGTATACTCCCTATCAAAGAAAAGGCTACGGCGTGCGGCAGGTGGCTGGTAAAAGCCAAAATCCGGTCATGCCTGGCCGCCGGCATTAGGAGTATCCGCGCTCCAAGCTTATGCCAAAGAGATTTAGCTTTGTTTAAAGCCGTCTTTTTGGTATTGAAAGCTGGCGTAATAATGCAAATAGAGCCGGCGAAAATATCCACCTGGGCATTTGATATCCCTTTCTTTTCGCTTCCGGCCAAAGGATGGCAGCCGACAAAATCAGGAATCAGCCTGCTTAACCTAGATACGATCTTTTCTTTGGTGCTGGCCACGTCAATCACCAGGCAGCCCTTTTTTAACCTTTTCGCCAGATCCGGAGCAATATTTATAATCGCTTCAACCGGTGCAGCCAGTATAACCAGATCCGCATCCTGGGCTTCCTCTAAAGAAGAACCGGCGCGGTCAATGGCGCCGATCTTCCTGGCCAATTCGGCGTTGCGTCTATGCAGGCTCAAACCTATGACCTGGCCGGACAGGCCTTTTCTTTTTAAGGCAAACCCCATGGAGCCGCCGATCAAACCTGTACCGAAGATCACAACCTTGTTAAACATTTTCATTAAATCTTTCTCCCTACAGCCAGCGCTATATTTTTGAGTTCGGTCATAAGGCTAAGAAATTTTTCCGGCACCAACGACTGCGCTCCGTCGGAAACAGCCTCCTCCGGCCGGTTATGCACTTCAACGATCAAGCCGTCTGCGCCGCCGGCTACCCCGGCCTTAGCCAAAGCCGGGACCAACCCCCATTTTCCGGCGGCATGTGAAGGATCAATTATGATCGGCAGGTGAGACAGTTGCTTGACCACCGGCACAGCGCTGATATCCAAAGTATTGCGGGTTGAATCCTCAAAAGTGCGGATCCCCCGTTCACAGAGAATAACCGAAAAATTTCCCGAGCTTAATATGTATTCCGCCGACATCAACATATCCTTGACGGTAGAGGCCATGCCGCGTTTTAATAACACCGGTTTTTTAGCCAGCCCCACCTCTTTCAGGAGATTAAAGTTCTGCATATTCCGGCAGCCGATCTGCAGGATATCCGCGAAATCCGCCACCAACCCCACATCACGCACGTCCATTACCTCGCTTACCGTAACCATGCCCAATTCATTGCCGACCTCTCTTAATATCTGCAGGCCTGCTTTGCCTAAGCCCTGAAAACTGTAAGGAGAGCTCCTTGGCTTAAATGCGCCGCCGCGCAATACCGTTGCCCCGGCTTTCTTTACCTCCCTGGCGATCTCAAACAAGCTGTCAATATTTTCAATGGAGCAGGGACCGGCCATAACCACTACCTCCATGCCTCCTATCTTTACCCCTTTACCAAGGTCAATTACCGAGTCCTCTTTTTTAAACTCCCGGGAAACCAATTTGAACGGCGAAAGCACCGGTATAACATTCTCTACCCCGGGAAAGATCTCTAGCGGGGTAACCCGTAATATATCTTCCGGTCCGATAACTCCGATGATCGTCCTGCTGGCTCCTTTTAAAAGGTGGGGTGTTAATCCTAAAGCGCGGACCTTGTCAATTATATGATCTACCTGCGCTTGCGTTGCTTCGGGCTTTAAAACAATAATCATTTAACTTCTCTCCTTGAGCACTTTTCTTAAAACAGCCACAAACCTCTCATTTTCCTTTTTCGTGCCTATGGTTACGCGGATAAAATTCTTCAGGCCATACTGTTTCATATCCCGCACGATCACCCCTAATTTAAGCATGGATTTAAACACCTCTAACCCATCCTTACCCGTGTCAATGAGGATAAAATTCGTCTCCGAAGGCAGGAATCCCAGTCCCATGGAGGAAAGCTCATCGTACATAAAATTCTTTCCCTGAAGGGTAAGCCGCCGTGTTTTTTTAAGGAATTTTTTGTCTTCCATGGCAGCTAATCCGGCTGCCTGGGCCAGGATGTTGACGTTAAACGGCTGCCTTACCCGTTCTATGAAATGCACGAGTTCTGCGTTGGCTATCAGATAACCCAACCGAAGCCCGGCCAGGCCGTATGCCTTGGAGAAGGTCTTAAGGATGACGACGTTTTTCCCGCGCCTTAGATAACTTAAGGAGTCCGGATAATCATCCACATCAATGAATGTATCGTAGGCCTCATCAAAAACAACCACCACCCTCTCCGGAAGCGCCTTTAAAAACTCCGAAACTTCGTATTTAGTAAGATAGGTGCCGGTAGGGTTATTGGGATTGGCGATAAAAATGAGCTTGGTTTTTTTATCTACCAGCTTAAGCATTGCCCCCAGGTCATATTTGAAATAGCGCAAAGGCGCCTTTTTGACCCTACGATCATTGGCTGCGGAGACAATTTCATATTCCAGAAATGTTCCTTCAGAGGTAACGATATTTTCGTCGGGCTCTACCAAAGTTTTGATCAACAGATCGATCAGTTCATCCGAACCGTTCCCCAGCACGAAGTTTTCCGGCTCAAGCTTAAAATGCCTGGCCAGGCGTTTTTTCAAATAATAGCCCTGGGGATCCGGATAGCGGTTGATCCCGGAGAGGCACCTCTTCATCGCGCTGATCGCTTTGGGAGAGGCCCCAAAAGGATTCTCGTTTGAGGCCAGCTTAACCACCTGTTTTAATCCCAGCTGTCTTTTGGTCTCCTCTATAGGTTTACCGGCAACATAAGGCTTGATATCTAAAACATGTTTGCGCACTAAGTGCTTCATTCTTTGATTATTCTCCTATCGGGTAAGAACCCAGTATCTTCAGGTAATTGCATTTCTTTTCCAGTTCACGCAATGCCTTTTTAACCTTCTCATCATTCTGATGGCCTAAGATATCAATAAAGAAATAATACTCCCAGGCCTTTTTCTTTGAGGGCCGGGATTCTATCTTGGTAAGATTGATCCTGTATTTACGAAAAGGTAGCAGCATATCATATAAAGCGCCTACGCGGTCCTTTACCGAAAAGAACAATGACGTCTTGTCATGCCCTGTCCTCTCAACATCAGCTACCCCTATTACAAAGAAGCGGGTAATGTTATGCGCTGAATCCTCAATACCGCTTGCCAGGACTTTTAATCCATAAACCTTGGAGGCCAGGGTTGAGGCGATGGCGGCGCTGTTTGCGTCTTTCTTGGCCATCTCCGCCGCACGGGTTGTGCTGGCAACATCTATAAGTTCGGCGCAAGGCAGGTTCTTCTGCAGCCAGTTCCGGCACTGGCCGAATACATAAGGGTTGGAATAAACCCTGCGGATCTTCTCTTTCGGACAGTTGGATAACAGATTATGCGATACATCCAGGACGATCTGGGAGCAGATCTTCAGCTCCGAATCCACAAAAACATCTAAAGTGTGGCTTACCGCCCCTTCGATCGAGTTCTCTACCGGCACCACCCCGTAATCCGCTTCTCCGCGCTCAACCTGCGTAAAAACATCGGCGATGGAATTGCAGGCAGAATAGCTGACCTGGGAGCCGAATCTTTTTAACGCCGCCAGGTTGGCAAAGCTGGCTTTGGGCCCCAGGTACGCGATGGTAAGGGATTTCTCCAAGGCCAGGCTTGCCGACATAACCTCCCGGTATATTGCCTCCAGCGCCCTCTTTTCCAAAGGGCCCTTATTTAATCCGGCAACCTTGCGCAAGACCTGGATCTCCCGTTCAGGAGAATAGATGCTTTTGCCTTTATCGATCTTGATTTTACCGATATCCTTTGTTACCTTGGCGCGCAAATTCAACAAGCTGATCAGTTTGGCGTCAAGGCTATCAATTTTTTTGCGCAACTTGTCCAGGCTCATTTCCAACCTCCGCATTTTCTTCGCTAATCGGTTCTATTTCGTTTCTTACCTGCGCCTCTTGCGCCAAAACATTGAAATCCTCGAACTTCGGCAGCTCATCCAGAGACTTTAAACCGAAATGCTCAAGGAACTGGCGCGTTGTGCCGAAAACAAACGGCCTGCCCGGGATCTTTTTCCTGCCCGAGATGCGGATCAGGTTCTTTTCAAGCAGACTTTTCATTACCCCGTCCACGTTAACGTTTCTTAAGGACTCGATCTCCGACTTGGTCAAGGGCTGCTTATACGCGATGATCGCCAGGCTCTCAAGAGCGGGCTTTGATAATTTATCCACGCTGCGGTCTTTATAGAGTTTCTTCAAGAACGGAGCAAAGCCGGAAGCCGTGATCATCTGGAATCCGCCGGCTATCTCCGCTATGCGAAAGCCCCGGTTTTGCGCCTCATATTCGCCTTTCAACTCGTCAATAATTTTACGTAACTGCCCTGATTCCGGATTGCCCAGGACCTTCTTAAGCTGCTCTAAGGTTACCGGCCTTTCCGAAGCGAATATCAGGGCTTCTACCGCTGATTTTAAATTATTTTCTTCCATTTTTAATGAGCACATAACTTACGATTCGCCGCAGGCGGAGAGTAAGTTATTGTGCGAATTAATTCCGCCAGAGGCGGAATCTACACCTTCCTTTATTTTGACCGCCTTTGTTTATATACCAGGTTAAGCAGCTCTTCGGTGCTGGCGACCCCTTCATTTTCCTCCAGCACCTTTTTTAACATATTTAACGCTTCGCCGCGCTTATACTCCAACTGCAATAGAACCTCAAGCGCTTCTTCGGAAATATCCTTGGGCATTGATTTTCCTTGGTGAGATTGGCGGTCCTGGATCAAGCCAAATTTGCCTACCTTATTCTGCAGCTTGGCCACGATCTCCTTTGCCCTCTGTTCCCCTATTCCGGGCAGTCCTTTTAAGAAACTTAGATCCCCCTCGTCGATCGCCTTGGCGATAAGAGAGATGGGCTTGTTCAGGGCCTTAAGCGCGGCGCGCGGGCCGATGCCGGAAACCGTGATAAAAACCTCAAAGAAATCTTTTTCCACCTGGTTCAGGAATCCGATAAGTATGGGAATACTCCTGGCCGGCTCAACCTGATGGTAATGATAGGTTATCAGGTTGATCTTATTGTCCGGCCCGATGGATTCATCTATACGCTGCATAACGCAGGCAGGAATAAAAACATCGTAACTTAGGCTGCCTGAATCCAGCACCAGAAAGTTGGTTCCTTTTTCCAAAACCTTGCCTGATATACGGGAGATCATATCTTTACTTTCGCGATATAACTGTGCGCTATAGCCAATGCCAAGGCATCGGTGACATCCATATAAACCGGCAGGTTTTTCAATCCTAATGTGCCGGCAACCATCCTTTGCACCTGCGATTTAGAAGCCAACCCCTTGCCTACGATCGCTTTTTTTATGCGGGTGGCCGCGTATTCAAAAAACGGTATATTCTTTTCCGCCGCAGCCAGGCAGATCACCCCCCTGGCCTGCCCTAAAACATACGAGGTAGTCGGATGGCGGTAATGCGAATATATTTTCTCAAGCACCAGGCAATCCGGTTTCGTATCTTCAATTAATTTGATCACCCCGCGGTATATTTTATCTAATCGCTTTGGGGCAGGTTCCTTCGCCGAGGTCTTGATTATACCCGCCTCACGTAAAGCTATGAGGCTGCCCTTAACCTGGATGACCCCGTAACCGGTGATACTCAAAGCAGGGTCAAGGCCTAAAATGATCATTCTTCTTCCGCTGCAACCTCATTAATAATCTCATCCGGAATATCAAAGTTGGCATAAACCTGCTGCACATCATCGTGCTCCTCCAGCGCCTCTATCAGCTTCAAGAGCTGTCTGGCCTCATTTCCCGTAACCTTAATCGTGGATGAAGGGATCATGGTCAATTCCGCGTCCTCCCATTTGATCCCCTTATCCTGGAGCGCCTGCTTGACCTTCTCCAGGTCCTGGATCGCGGTAAAAATCTCATAGATGTTTTCATCATGCTTCATATCCTCGGCCCCGGCATCAAGGACAATGTTCATCAACTCATCCTCTTTAACCTTATCCTTTGTGACGGAAATATATCCCTTTTGGGTGAACATCCAACTGACTGCCCCTGCACCGGCCATATTCCCGCCTTTTTTTGACATAATGTTGCGCAGCTCGGCGGTAGTGCGGTTTTTATTATCGGTGAGCGAATCAACCAGGATCGCTACACCCCCGGGCCCGTAGGCTTCATACATAACCGCCTCGTAAATCACTCCCGGCAGCTCTCCTGTGCCCCGCTTGATCGCCATCTTCACGTTATCCGAAGGCATATTCGCTTCCTTTGCCTTCTGCATTATCGCCCGCAGCCGCGGATTAGTATCTGGATTCCCTCCTCCGTCGCGGGCGACAACCGTAAGCTCCTTGATGATCTTGGTGTAGGTCGCCCCTTTCTTGGCGTCGGCTATGCTTTTCTTCCCTTTGTTTGTCTTCCATTTAGAATGACCTGACATGACTTCCTCCTGTTGGATTTTATTTCATTATTAAATAAAGCAGGCCCCGTTAGAAATTACGTCTCAACCGCATACTTACGCAATCACTATCAAGGACAACAAGCTTCACATCGGCACAACTATTGATCACGGAAACGCTTCAGAGAGACATACTAAATAATCGCTGAAGCGTTTCCTATTTCTAACGGGGCAGGCAGAATAAGCCGGGTTCTGTCTTGGTGTGATTATCCACACCGATTAGTGGCTATTCCTCTCAATTTCCGCGTTGCCGCGGAAACTTTAGCAGCTTACCCTCCCGCCCTTTCCCGGTCACTTTCGGGATTTTCAGACGGATAGCCCTTAATCTACGATGAAGTAGAGTGGGCGGGACTTTTGTGCTTTGCTCCGCGTAGAGATTGCCGCGTTTCACCTGGGGGCTTACACCCTTGCTCGTCTCTGTGGCTCTGATCCGTCCCGGCTTAACGCCGGGAGATGGGGATTACCCATTACGTTATCCGCTGGAGCCCGGACTTTCCTCCCGCCATTTAATCAATGGCGGGCAGCCACATTCTGCCTGCCTCGTTAGAGATTACGCCTCATGTACATACTTACGTAATCAGTTACAAAGAACAATAGATTTTATACTGGCACAACTATTGATTTACGGAAACGCTTCCGAGAACATGACCAAAATCGCCTGAAGCGTTTCCTATCTCTAACGGGGCCTGCTTATTGTCAAAGATTTCTTCAGTGTTTTCTTAACCGCTTCATTTGCCAGCTTATCCGCTCCGCGGTTTTCCTCCCGCGGGATATGGTTGACTAAAACCTTTTCAAAACCGGTCAAAAGCCGCGTTACCCGTTTGTATAAATTTATTATCCCCGCCTGCCTTACTTTGTAAACCTTGTTTAATTGTCTGGCCAAGAGCTGGCTGTCGGTATTGATCTTTAAAGTTTTAGCTTTTAGCAAAAGGGCTTCCTCAAGGGCGTATATAAGAGCGGTGTATTCGGCGATATTATTGGTGGCCTTGCCGATATAACTTGAAATATTTTTTATGGCCCTGCCTTCGCTGCAGATCACCACCCCTATCCCGCTATGTCCGGGATTGCCCTTTGACGCGCCGTCGATATATATATCTAAATGGCTCATTCCTTGATATAAAGGATGCGGTTGCAGACCTCACAGGTAATAATGGCGTCGTACATCTTGATCAGGTTAATCACCTGGGGCGGTACATTCATATTACATCCGGAACAGGAATTATCCTTGACGCTGGCGATCGCCAGGCCGTCGCGGCTGTTCAATATCCTCTCATACAGAGAAAACACCTTGGGGTCTATCCCGGGGGTAAGTTGTTTACGCTGCGCCTGCAGCACACCAAGCCGGTCTTCGATCTCCTTAAGGCGCGATTCAACCTTTTTCTTCTGCTCGTTGAATACCTTCTCCTCCTCCTTGATCTTTATATTCTCCTGGTCAATCTCCTTCTTCAGCTTATCGGATTCCTCAAAGAGTATAAGGATTTTTTCCTCAACCAGGCCTGCGTCTGCCTTGGCATCCTGTATCTGCTGTAGCATAGTCTGATATTCCTTATTGGTTTTAAGGGAATAAAGCTGGCTCTGAAGTTTTTTGGCTGCCTCTTCTTTAGAGCCTAGCTCCAGTTCTTTCTCCTTGCGCTGCTTCTGGAGGTCTAATGACTTTTTCTCAAGGGCTGCCAGGTTCTGCTTTTTTGCCTCAAAGGAGGCCTCAATAGCCTTGATCTCCAGGGGTTTAGTCTCCTTTTCGTTGTTCAAGGCGTAGATCTCGCTGTCCAGCTCCTGCAAACCCACCAGGCCAATTATCTGTGTCTTCAGGTCGGTTGTTGCCAACTTTTCTCCCGTTATAGTTTTTAATTGGGCGATAGAGGATTCGGACCTCTGGCCTCCACAATGTGAATGTGGCGCTCTAACCAACTGAGCCAATCGCCCTCAATTTATCTGGGCCCAGAAGGGTTCGGACCTCCGACCAGTCGCTTACGCTCCCCAAAGGGGCTCTGCCCCTATGGCGTTCGCTGCGCTCACTGTTACCCCGAAAACGTGGGGAAAGTTTTTCCCCACACCCCTTTTTGGTCGTCGGCCACTCACTATATCCAGGCCACCACTTCTCTAATTTTAAACTGGGCCCAGAAGGGTTCGGACCTCCGACCAAGTGATTATGAGTCACCTGCTCTACCACTGAGCTATGGGCCCCAAGGTCAATGCTATATATTACTATTTACGGGTGATTTTGGCAAGATAAAATTTAATGATAAAATTTAATGAGCGCTTGACTTACGATCCGCCGCAGGCGGAGAGTAAGTCAATGCGCGAATTAATCCCTACGGCTGCAAGAAAATTTTAGGCGTGAAACGACACAAATTTTCGCAGCGCTTAGCTGTAGGGATCTTCACTGATTTGGAAGCGGGTCCTGCCTGCTGCGCCACCCCGTTCGTGCTCATCAGCCTTACGGCTTCTTGCGCGCGAACAGGGGCCTCGGCTCCGCAGTCACCCGCTTCTCCCCTACTATTTAAATAACTAAATATTGTGCGGATAACAGGATAGGTTAAATGACTAGATAAGATCAGCTATTTTTGCTTTAGCAAAGCAATGCCAATTATTACAGATAAAATTATCGTTATGTAATTATAGACAAGCCAAAAGGTGACATTCTCTATGGCCATACCTACGATCGTAGCAATCGCCAAAACCACCAACAACACACCAATTACTTTATTCATTTTCATACCCACCTCCAAATGTTAAGGATGAAAATAAATCTGACTCCATTTTCACTATGTATAATGTCAAATATTATTTTAACGGATTTTCTGATATTGAGAGATAGAAAGTCTGACGGAATTTTTATGTAATAATAGGACGGGGCATGCTTTTGTTTCTAATGTTGACACAATTGCTTTTTTCAAGTAAGTCAATGGGGTTTTTATGAGGGGGCAAACAATAAGAAAATCTAGTTTTTCCGTTTATATTTGAAATGGCAAAATCTCCAAGCTGTATAATATCCATACCGATTAGCACATCTACATTATCCAATAATTTACCTTCAGAAACTCTAACATTCGGTATGCATACCCTATTTGGTAAAAGAATATCAACAATAAAAGTATTAACTTGCGACTTACTATGAACGCCATGCGCTTCCGTCATTCCCGTAGGAAGTAAAGATACTTTTTTCGCAACGTTATCCGTTATTACTGAATTAGTCGCGCCAGTATCCCATATCGCCGTAAAAGGAAAAAACTGTTTTTGTGGGTTTTGATCAATAGCTAAAGGTAGGGCTATTTGACAATCTGTCTTAAGAACATTAGTAATGCCGGAATACTCAGTTCTAAATGCATGATGAAATACTTTTCCACTACTCATTAGTGGAAACAAACGCTGGCAGAAAAGAATCTTTGTGTTACATCGCCCTGGTCGTCAGATACCTTTTGTATTAAAAATTTTCCTATAGGATATTTTTGGGAAGCTTCTTTAAGCGCTTCCTCTTGAGATGCATAATTACCCACAATTGTCTCATCAATTATCACGATGAACTGCTTCGGGTATTTCTGCAGTAAGGTTTCCTTGTTTCTTAAAAAATAATTATATTCTTTTTCCAGCATCTTACACCCCCTCAATTTCAACGCATAAATATAGCATATCTATTTATATCTTTCAAGTAACATTTTTGATCCTTATCTCTTTCCTTGGCGCCTTATGACCAGCCGAATTGTTTTCCTGGACACAAGTAACTATGACCTCCAATGCCAATGCTATATATTACTATTTACGGATGATTTTGGCAAGACAAAATTTAGGAACGAATGTACATTCATTACACTTAGACTGCTGGTTTTGGAGCGAATGTCGATTTTAGCCAATGGAGCTTGAGTATTTCGGGAATCCCCGTGGAGCGAAGCGACAAAACGGGGACGGCGAAGCTGTCGAAGCCGTCTCCGCTAGAGCGGGACGGCTGAGTTCTGCAGCCGCCGAAATACGAAAGAGCATTGGCGTGAAGAAATCGACCTGAGCGACAAAATTAGCAGGCTAAGTGTAGAGGATTAATTGGAGACGTGATGTCACTGCGAGAAACAAGACAAGGCAGACGCGTAAGATTATTTCTCTTTCTTGATTATCTTGAGGAAGATATTTGTGATGTGGGGGTCAAACTGTTTACCGGAGGCCTTCTTGATTATTTCAATGGCCTCTTTCTTGCTGAATGCCTTGTGGTACGGCCGGTCGCTGGTCAAGGCCTGGTAGACATCGGCAATGGCGATGATCCTGGCTCCTACGGGGATATCCTCCCCCTTGATCCCGCTAGGATACCCCTTGCCGTCCCATCTCTCATGATGGTAGAAGATGAAGGGGATCAGGCCGTGTAAAAACCGGATCGGCCTGATAATATCGGCGCCGATCTGCGGATGCTTCTTGATCTCATCAAATTCTTTTTTGGTAAGCTTGCCTTTTTTAAGCAGTATATTCTCGCTGATGCCGATCTTGCCCAGGTCATGTAGCATGGCTGCCTGCTTGATCAATTCTATATCATCGCGCGACATATGCAATTCCTTGGCGATCTCCGTAGCATAATGCACAGTACTCTCAACATGCTCTCCGGTGTAATGGTCCTTTAATTCAATGGTTTTGGCAAAGGCCAGGATGGATTCTACCAGCCCCTGCTTGGACTTTGTGGTAAGCTTTTCAATGGTATTCTTTAAAGTTTTTACACCCGTGGCTTTGAGTATCTTTTCCATACCCTTCTTTCCCGGTTTTTTGATATCCAGGGTGGAATACGCGCGGTTACCGCCGCTTTGCTTGGCATAATCAAGCACATTATTAGCCAGGTTTACCAGGTCAATCCCCTTTGCCCCCCGGTCCTCAGGGTAAGAAACAGCGGAAAGGCTCAATTTCAGCTTAACCGTATGCTTCTTATTTCCGAAGCTGACAACATTCAGGGATTCAAGCAGCCGCTGCGCCATATTCAAAGCCAGCTCCCGGTTAAGCCTCGGGGAAATAATGATAAATTCCTCCCCGCTGTAACGGATAAGGATATCATAACGCCGCACCAGCCGGCGCAGCTGCCGGGCCAGTTGCTTCAACACCAGGTCCCCGAAGGCCATTCCATAGACGTCATTGATGGACTTGAAATAGTCTATATCAAGCATGATCACCGAGAGGTGCTGGGCGTACCTTTTTGACTGGTGGAACTCCGCCTCAATGACATCCTGGAGATAGCGGTGGTTATAGAGCCCGGTGTGGGCATCAATAAGCGAAATGCTCTTTAACTTCTCGTAAGATTTAAGCAGCGCGTAATTTAACTTACTCTTCTCCACCTCCGCTTTTTTATGCAGGGATATCTCCTGCATAAGCTGGCCCGAACGCTCCTCAACCAGCTCCTCTAAATGCTCACGGTAGCGCCATAGTTCATCATCGATCTTCTTCCTTTCGCTTATGTCCATGTTCACTTCGGCAACGAGCCACTCGCCGTTTTCATTCTGGAAAGGTATCGTGGTAACCTGCACCGTGCGGTTAGCCTCTTTAGCCAGTTTTTCCTCGCTGACGATGATCTTTTTTGTCTTAAGCGCCTTCTCAATACTGCACCTGGGGCAGGGGTTTTTGGTATTCATGAAATAATCAAAACATTTTCTCCCCACCCAATCCCCGTACTTGCGCACCCGTTCCGGGTCTATGTAACGAATATGAAAATCCTTATCAATGATAACCAGCTCGGTTTTAGTCGCCTTCAGGATAAATTCAAGCTGCTGGCGCAGGGCATTTGCCTGCTGCTGGGCGGCCTTTCTTGACTCAACCTCCAGTTCCAAGGCCTTAGTGCGGTGGCTGACCAGGAGCTCAAGTTTTTCCCGGTAAACCTGCAATTCCTTTTCATAATTCTTTTTATCGGTAATATCCCGGTTGCTTGCGCGCCGGCCGAGGAGTTTTGCGTCTTTGCCGTAAACAGGGATGCAAACATGGCTGATCCAATGGATTTTCCCGGAGCGGTCTATGATCCGAAAATCCTCTTCAAGCTTAGCGCACTTGTCTACCGCCTCGTTTATCTTTTTACGCAGTGAGGCAATATCGTCGGGATGCACGATCTTTTCTATCAATTCAGGGTCATCAATAAACTCCTTGGCGCAATACCCTGTAATGCGCTGGCATGAGGGAGAAACATAAATCATCCGGTTATCCGCGCCCTGCCAATACTCCCAGTCATAGGTAAAATCAGCCACGGTGCGGAACCGCTCTTCGCTTAACCGCAAGGCCTCATCGCTTTTCTTGCGTTCGCTTATCTCCTTGCGCAGCTCCTCATTGGCCCGGGTCAATTCCACCGTGCGGACCTTGACCCTGATCTCCAGCTCCGCGCGGATCTCCTTTAACCTGTCTTCGATCTTCTTGCGTTCGGTAATATCGCGGGCTATTCCCGTTATGCCGACCACCACCCCCTTATTATCAAAGACCGGGGTCTTGATCGTCTCAAGCCACTGTATCTGGCCCTGCTTATCAGCCAGCCTCTCCTCCACGCATTTGCGTTTTTTTGTGGTCATTACCTCTTGGTCATCGCTGCGGTAACTCTGTGCCAGTTCTCTGGGCCATAGGTCCAGGTCGGTCTTGCCCTTTACCTCATCGGGAGCAAGACCGCAGGCAGCGCCAAAAGCCTCGTTAACCTCAATATACCTGCTCTCCCTGTCTTTCAACCAGACCATATCAGGTATGTTGTTCAGGATCGCCCTTTGCTGCAGCTGGATATCCTGCAGCCGGTCATAAATCTGCTGAACTATCGCGTTATTTTTTTCTTCCTGTTCTCTGTCCATATTAATGACGGCGCAACTTATGGAGCGATAGCGCTCATAAGTTGCTGCCGGAATTAATCCCCGCAACTGCGGGGATAAAAAGTAAAAGGCAGCTTCCCTTAAAAGATAAGCTGCCCCGGCCTTACGTTACAACTCACAGAATCTCCATAGGTTATATAATTAGTATTCTCTCTGGTGCGCCAGCGTCATATCCATAAAGCTGCGCAGCCTGCGCGAACGCGAAGGGTGCCTGAGCTTCTTCAAGGCCTTGGCTTCAATCTGCCTGACCCTTTCGCGGGTAACCTTAAAAACATTACCCACCTCCTCTAATGTGCGCGGGCAGCCGTCGTGGATACCAAAACGCAAAACCAAGATCTTCTTCTCCCTGTCCGTTAATGTGCCTAAGGCGGAATTCATCTCATCCTTCAGCATGGAGCGCACGGTTTCATTTGCGGGCGAGACCGCTTTTTTATCCTGGATAAAATCCCCGAAATGCGTATCCCCCTCATCCCCTATGGGCATCTGTAGGGAGATCGGCTCCTGGGCGATCTTCAAGATGGACTTGATCTTGTCTTGCGGAAAACGCATCTTATGGGCGATCTCTTCAGGGGTAGGCTCGCGGCCGTTCTCCTGGACAAAAACCCGGGAAAAACGGATTATCTTGTTGATCGTCTCGGTCATATGCACCGGGATCCTTATGGTGCGCGCCTGGTCGGCAATGGAGCGGGTGATCGCCTGGCGGATCCACCATGTCGCGTAAGTGGAAAACTTGTATCCGCGCTTGTATTCAAACTTCTCTACAGCCCGCATTAGCCCGATATTGCCCTCCTGGATAAGGTCAAGGAAGGAGAGCCCGCGGTTAGTATATTTTTTTGCGATGCTTACCACAAGCCGCAGATTTGCCTCCACTAATTTCTTTTTTGTGCGGTTGAATTTAAGATGCGCTGATTTTATCAGCTTCATCTGTTCTTTGATCTTGTTGAGCGGCTCGGCAATCTCATTGAGGATCTGGCGCATGCGCGTATTGCTTCTTTTACCCAGGCGCTTCATGTGCTCCAGTTCCCGAAGGTAAAGAACGAGCTTGCGCACCGCCTCTTCAATCACTGAAGTGGTAAAATTGAGCTGAAGGATAAAATTGATGCCACGGCTTTCGCTGCGGGTCTGCTTGACCCTGCCTAAAATACGCTTGAACCTGCCGATAACGTTGTTCTTTTTTATCTTGATATCCTCCTTGACCACATCCTCCAGATTGATCTTGTCATCCAGGATATCGGCGGCAACAGCGAGGACATGGTTCCTGGCGAATTTAGTCGCTAAACCAGCGCGTTTGAATTTTTCTTCAGCCTCCTCAATCTTTTTAGCCAGCTCAATCTCATTCTCCCGGGTTAAAAGCGAAATAGAGCCCATCTGTTTCAAGTACATCTTTACCGGGTCATCCAAAGGCATGAAGCGCTCTTCCCCTTTAAGCTGCTCGTTCAATAACTCCTCACGCTGATGGGCTGAATCCTGTTTTTCCTGCTGCGCCCGGTTTGCCGAAAGCCCGGCGTCCTGTTCACCTTCAACTACCTGGATATCTTCATTTCCCAACAGCTCAAAGAGATGGTCTATGGCCTCGGTGCTTGAAAGATCTTCGGGCAACAGGTCATTTACTTCGTCATAAGTAAGGAAGCCCTTCTGCTTTCCCAGGGCGATCAGCTTCTCCATGTCTTTAGTGGGCCGGGTCCTCTTCTTCATCCTTAATCACCTTTCTTTATTAAATCATGAAATTCCCGTATAAGGCCGCTTAATCTCTCTTCATCCCCGGAACTCTGGGCGCTTTTGATCTGCACGTGCAGGCGCTCCCTCCTGGATTTCAATCTTTCCACCTTGATCCTCCGGATGCAGTCATTCAACGCCTTCTCCCTCTCCTCCTCCAAAAGCTCCGGCATGAACATGGATTCGCAAACTAGTTGCCTTGCGTCCTCTTCACTGAAATAATTCAACAGCAGGCTGGGAGCTATGTTTTTCCCCCGAGAAAACAGGTCAAGCATTATTGAAACTACCTTGGCAGTGCGGCTATCCTGGAAATCAGCCGGCTCCAGCTCCTGCATAATCTTTTCAATAAGCTCCTTTTCTTCAAGCATGAACCTGATCAGCATCTTCTCCGCCGGGTTAATCAGGAGCGCGCCTGCGGCAATATTCAAAGGATGCTTCTCCTGCGGCAAGGTATCCGGTTTTAATTTATTCAGCTCCTCAAGTATGCAGTTTTCCGGGATCCTGATCTCTTCGGAGAGCCGCTTTGAATACTCCGCTCTCAGGATCGCGTTGTCAAACTTATTGATCGTCAAGAGCATTTCAGAGGCGATCCTGCTTTTACCGTGCGCCTCCTTCATATCGTGGCGGGTTTTTAAAACACCAAGCTTATAATCAAAAAGGCCGGCGGCATTGTCAACCATCTCCTTAAAACCGGCGGCTCCTTTAAGCCGTACCAGGGCATCGGGATCCAGCCCTTTTGGCAAAGGGACAATCTTGACGTTCATCCCTTCTTCAATAAGTATATCTAAACTTCTTAAAGTAGCGATTTGTCCGGCGGTATCACCATCATAGACCATTACGGCATTATCGGTGTAACGTTTAAGCAGTCTGATCTGCTCCAGGGTAAGGGCAGTGCCCTGCGAAGCCACGATATTTTTTATACCCTCCTGGTAAGGGATGATAAAGTCCAGGTAACCTTCAACGATTATCGCGCTGTCGGCATCCCTGATGTAATCCTTGGATAAATTCAGGCCAAAGAGGTTCCTCCCTTTTGTATAAATCGGGGTTTCCGGAGAGTTGATATATTTGGGAAGGCTTTTATCCAACACCCTGGCCCCAAAGCCGATTGGCCTCAGGCGTATATCAAAAACAGGGAATATGATCCGGCTGCGGAAACGGTCGTAATAACCTCCGCCGTCTTTCGGCAGTATCAATCCTGCCTTTTCCATCAAAGCAAGGCTGATATTCTTTGACCTTAGAAAATTGATCAAATGGTCCCAACCTGAGGCCGCAAATCCCAAATGAAATTCTTTGGCTGTTTTAGGGCTGATCCCCCTCTTTGACAGGTATTCCCTGGTAGCTGCCGCGCTTGCAGCGTTAAGATTATTTTCATAAAAACTTAGCGTCAACTCATTGACCTTGTAAAGTTGAACGCTTAAACTGGCAGCCCTGGATGCCTCCGGGCTCTCATGTTTAGGCAGCTCCACCCCTGCTCTTTTGGCCAGCAACTCAACCGCTTCGGGAAAATCCATCCTTTCATGGCGCATAAGGAACTTAAAAGCATTCCCTGATTCACCGCAGCCAAAACAATGGTAGATCTGCCTGTCCGGCGAAACCATAAATGACGGGGTCTTCTCGTGGTGAAATGGGCAATTGGCCTTGAAGTTCCTGCCGGACTTCTTAAGCGGGATATAACCGCAGATAAGCTCCACTATATCCACACGGCCAAGGATATCCTCCAATAAATTTTCCGGAATACGTCCGCCCATTTTTTACTTTCTTTTGATCCTGGTGAAACCCGAACAACTGATTACCTGGAAAGGCCGCCCCTGCGCCTTCTCCAGGTTATCCAGGAGAAGGTTCAACCCCAGGGTATCGGATGAAATATGCCCGGCGATGACGGCATTAAGATTGGCCTCTTTAGCCTTTTTAAAGTGCTCTTCGCTTAAATGCATGGAGACCAGGGTCCTCACCCCGGCTTTATATAATTTCCCAAAGACGTCTTTCGGCCCCTCTGTGCCCCCGGTCATCTCAAGCATGATCTTTCCTGCCTGGCGCCTCGGGCTGCCTAAGATCACCCGCGGCCCGGTCTTAAATTCCTCGGCGAGGCGGTACTCAGGTATACCTTTAAGGAGGCTGACAACATCTCCGACCAGCCGGGGTTTTGCCCGCTTAAAAATGGCCTCCAAAAACCTGTATACATGGTTATCTGCCGGGGTGTGCATGCACATAAATGGAATATCCAAAAGCTTGGCTGCGTCTACGGCCCGCGTATGATTCTGAGGCAATACCCTGCGCTCTACCTCAAGGATCCTTTCTTCAAGCAATTTAAGAGCCGTGTTCCTGGCAACCCCGGCCTGCCTTAGCAGATCAAGTTGCAGACTCATTACCTCATGCAGGCCCGCGTAGGCTTTGCCTTCGGGATGATGGGCGATTACCAGATCCAGGCCTTCTCTTCGGCGGATATGGTCGGCGAGCAGGAGTTCAGCTGCCTCAATATCAATCCCCACAAGGATCTTATTGATTTCCAGCCCCGGCTTACCGTAAAGGATACGCGTGTCCGGATAACTCTTAATCTCCGCCTTATTCTTTCGGGGGTCTGCGGCAGCGCCGAATTTAACTACCCTGTCGTATAGCTCTTGCAGTTTCATCTATGAAAAAAATTATGCATTGCCTTCACCGTGCCTTTATTAGACTCTTCAGTGCCCATAAACTTTGAGAAAAAGGCGCTCCACAACCACTTGTAGGTATCCGGGGCAACCCTGTATATCCGGCTACCAAAAAAAGAATTCTCAATGCTTTTATTTAAATAAGGCGAGGCAGAGATGAGGAGAGTAAAACATATCAGCCCTGCCATAAAAAACCCCCGGAAGGTCCCTAACGCAAGCCCTCCCCATTTGCTTAATAAAGCAACTGCCTCCAGTTTAATGAACCTGTAGAAAATACACCTTAAGATCATAAACAACAAATATCCGGCTATAGCCAGGGATATAAAGATCAGGAAATCTACGAATTTAAGCGGGAGTAAACCGAGATCAATGTTTTTAGGCATTGAGCCGGTTAAAAAAATATAGTAATGAAGAGATAGAAATATTGCCGAGAGAATACCGGCCAGCTTAAATAATTCAACCGGGAATCCTGTTTTAAGAGCAATGTAACATATTCTTAATATTAGAATTATAATAAATATATCCAAATAGTTAAAATGCTTAAAAAATTCAAGGGACATTATATTCTCCCATGATAATGTAGCGCAAATAGTTTTTTACGCTACTTTGTTCTTGTTTATATTTATACTGCCCTCAAATAGGGAATGACACTTAGGTCAATCTCCCATTCGTGCCCTTACAAGACACA
>Ga0315282_10005007_pt1 | contig 22752 bp, 19 predicted proteins | sample YL17G07_20_MG_FD_203693 | JGI IMG/M metagenome (GOLD analysis project Ga0315282, IMG submission 203693) | Sediment microbial communities from Yellowstone Lake, YNP, Wyoming, USA - YL17G07_20 | ecosystem: Environmental > Aquatic > Freshwater > Lake > Sediment | place: USA: Wyoming | collected... | reverse complement strand
TTGGTCTGTTACGGACACGCAACACGGACACGGTCACGTTATTTTCTAACTAATTTCCCGGCTTCTATCAAGTCCATCTGCTCATTGACAACCCTGCCCTGAGCTTTATTCGCCGATCATGAGATCTCGAAGATTTTCCTCCGGAAGGGGTGTAACAAAAACAGAGCGATGGGACTCCCCTCTTGTGCAGAGGACTTCCACCTTCTCCAGGTCTCTTGCTTTGCTGTAGCGGACCGTCATGGCCGCAGACATCTCAACCGCCCTATCATCCCTTTCTCCTCTCAGAAGCGACAGAGGCCCGGGATAATGAAGGACCTTGAGAAGCTCGTCTTCATCCCTGGCAAAAGTCTTTATCCTCTGATTGTCGTCTTCGTTTCTCCCCACCACAAGTTTACACCGGGGAGAGAGTCGAAAATGCCTTCCCATCTTCAAGAGGTGGACGTCATTCAAAGTAAAACCAGGATCATGAGCGATCAGATCCTTCATGCGTCTGGCAAACTGCGGATCCGTCAAAAGGCAACCCCCGGCAGGACAGGGATAATCCCGGATACCGAAGCGCTCGGCCAATCTCATCTGGGGCTTTCTTGAACGGCCCTGGATGGCCAGGAGCTTTTCCCGATCTACCCAGCCCTCCTCTTCCGGGACCGTGAGTTTAAGAAACTTGGCACAGAGAGGCCGAAGAATCAGCCCTTCCAGGCCTGCCTCCTTCTCGATCAGCCGCATGGCCTCTTTTCGCTGGGACATCGGCCTCTGGCCCAGGACCTCGCCGGTGACGATAAAGGAGGCGCCTCGCTCCTCCATATACGCCTTTGCCTTTTTCAGCATAAAGATCCGGCAGTCAATGCAAGGATTCATATTGCTTCCATAGCCGTGCCTGGGCTGCTTTACCACATCCAGGTATTCCTCAGAGACATTCAAGACTCTCAGGGGGATGCCCAGGGCAGCAACAGCCTTCTGAGAAGCAAGACAGGTCTCTCCCCTCTTTGTACAGTTACAGAAGACTGTCATGAAATTGAGGGCCTGCAGTTCGATTCCCTGGCTGATGAGAACCCGGGCAGCAAGGGTGCTGTCGAGTCCGCCTGAGAGGAGGGCAATGGCCTTCATGATAACACCTCGTTCATCGATCCCGACCGGAATCCCTGAAGGTCCAGCGTAACGTACCGGTATCCAATTTCCTTCAAATGGCTTACCACTTTTTCTCTCAACGATCCCTCCATCAGCCGGCCCATTTCTCCCTGTAAGAGTTCGATTCTGGCGAGGCTCTGGTAATGCCGGACTCGAACCTGTTTGAATCCCAGTCCGAAAAGGAACGCCTCTGCTCGATCCACCCTCTTCAGTGCCTCCGGGGTGATCTCCTCTCCGTACGGAAATCGAGAGGCGAGACAGGCAAAGGAAGGCTTATCCCACGTTGGTAAGCCCAGATGACGGGACAATTCTCTCACGTCCTCTTTCGTGAACATCGCCTCCTTGAGAGGACTTCGAATCCCCAGTTCCTGGATGGCAATCTTGCCGGGCCGGTGATCCTTTTCATCATCCAGCGTTGAGCCTTCGACGACAAAAGGAATGCCTTCCTTTCGGGCGAGATCCATTAATTCCTGAAAGAGCTGCCTTTTGCAATAGTAGCAGCGGTTGGGAGGGTTCTTCGAAAACCCCGGGATCTCCATTTCATTCGATTCAACCAGGAGGTGCCTCACCCCCATTCCTTCGATCGCCCTTTTTGCTCCCCTCAATTCTCTCTCGGGATAGAGAGGGGAAAGGGCCGTCACGGCAAGAACGTTGTTAATCCCAAGGGCCTCCACAGCCGCCTTGAGCAGAAGAGTGCTGTCCACTCCCCCTGAATACGCCACAAGTACCTTTGCCATAGGCCGAAAGATCCTCCTCAATCGCTCAAATTTTTCTGTAATCAGACGTTCCATATTTGACCCGGCCAATCCTCCCGTCTCAACGTGATTCTCCAATTGTCATTGGTCATTGCTAACTGTTAATACTACTACGTCAAGTTAAAAATGAAAAGCCAATGGTTTCAAATACTTCCATCTTCTATCGAAATTGAGCGGCATTTTAAAAGACCAATATCAGCCGCTAAATACGGACGTTGTGATTATTTGGAAATCAATTTAACGTAGTAGTATTAATTGCTAATTGTTCTTTACGACTTCTTTAATCCACCCCCCTCCGAGGACAATCTCTCCGTCATAAAAAACAGCGGCCTGACCGGGCGTGATCGCCTTGTGCGGAGATCCAAATTGAGCCTTTACCGTCCCCTCTGCCTCCGGAAAAAGGGTAGCTTCTCCACCCGGATGGTTGTACCGGATCTTGACCCACGCTGGAATGGAAGAGCTTATCCTCTCGGACGAGATCCAATTCACGGATTCAACAAAGAAGGTCTCGCCATAAACTTCGTTCTCCTCGCCGACCATCACGGCATTCTTTTCGCGATCAATACCGATTACATAGAGAGGTTTCCCCCTGGCCAGGCGGAGGCCTCTCCGTTGTCCGATCGTGTAGAAAGGAATCCCCTTGTGTCTCCCCAAAACAGCCCCTTTCCTGTCGATGATCGGCCCGGGCGCAATCGCCCCCCTCAATCTTTCCTGCAAAAAGGGATGGTAAGAGGTGTCGTGGATGAAACAGACTTCCTGGCTTTCAGGTTTATCGTGAACCCTGAGGCCGAGTTGAAGGGCCATTCGCCTTACCTCCTCCTTCCGATACCCCCCCAGCGGAAAGAGGGAATGGCTGAGCTGCTCCTGAGAAAGGGAAAAGAGGACATAAGACTGGTCCTTTCGTCGATCCATCCCTTTCTTCAGGACATATCGCTTCGCTGTTTCATCAAATTCAATCCGGGCGTAATGTCCGGTGGAGAGATAATCGGCTCCTAACTCCCGGGCCTTCCGCAGCAACGATCCGAACTTCACCTTCTCGTTGCACACGATACAGGGGTTGGGAGTTCTCCCCCTCGCATACTCCTCGCAAAAGTACTGGATGACCTCCCGCTCAAATTCCTCCTCAAGGTTGAAAACATAAAAGGGGATTCCAAGCTGCTGGGCGACACGCCTTGCGTCTTCCACATCCGCCACACCACAACAGCCGTAGAGGTTTTGATCGCCCTCTCCCTCCTTCCAGATTCGCATCGTGGCTCCGATGACATCAAACGCCTCTTCCTTGAGCAGGCACGCAGCAACACTCGAATCGACGCCTCCGCTCATCGCCACGAGAACTTTTTTCATCCGTTGTATCCCCTCTTCCTGTCCGCAAAAAGAGGCGACATCGATCGAAGCCGGTTCACGGCCTCCGTGAGAACTTCGACAGCCCGGTCGATCGCTTCCGGTGTTGTCTCCCTTCCCAGCGAAAAGCGGATACTCCCCTGGCCGACCGGCTCAGGAATGCCCATCGCAACAAGGACATGGGAGGCCTCCAATGCCCCTGAGGTGCAGGCAGAGCCTCCGGAAGCGGCAATGCCGGAAAGGTCCAGGTTGATGAGCAATGGCTCCCCTCCAACAAACTCAAAGGAGACATGAAGCGTATTGGGAAGCCTTTTCACGGGATGCCCGTTGAGGTGAACGTAAGGAATTCCTTCCTCGATGCGCTCCCAGAAATAGTCCCTGAGCGAACGGACCGCCGCCTGCTTCTCATGGAGAGAGGAAAGGGCCATCTCCGCCGCTTTTCCCAGCCCCACGATCCCCGAAACATTCTCCGTTCCTGCCCTCCGGTTCATCTCATGGTGCCCGCCATGCGCCAGGGGCTCGACCTTCACACCCTTTCTAATAAAGAGGGCCCCCACGCCTTTAGGGCCGTAGATCTTGTGGGCTGACATCGATAAGAGGTCCACTCCCAGGGCATTGACATCAACCGGAACCTTTCCAATCGACTGAACTGCATCGGTGTGAAAAAGAATTCCGAAGGCTCTCGCAATCTCGCCGATTTCTTCAACCGGTTGAATTGTCCCCACTTCGTTATTCGAGTGCATGATGGTGATGAGAATCGTCTCTTTCGTAATGGCTCGCTTCACCTCTTCAGGGTCGACCCTTCCGAAATGATCCACAGGAACATAGGTCACCCGGAATCCCTCCTTTTCGAGGTGTTGACATGTGTTGAGAACAGCGTAATGCTCTATGGAAGAAGTAATAATATGTCGCCCTTTTTCCCGGTTTAAATAGGCGACACCTTTAATCGCAAGATTATCCGCCTCGGTTCCACCTCCCGTGAAAACGATCTCCTGAGGACTGGCAGAGATGAGGCGGGCTGCCTTCTCTCTGGCCTCTTCGATTCCCCGCTTTGCCTCCTGTCCAAACCGGTGGATACTGGATGGGTTGCCGTAGATCCCCTGCATATAAGGGAGCATTGACTCCAGCACCTGCGGGTGAAGGGGGGTTGTGGCATTATAGTCAAGATAGATGCGATCCATAGCGTCAAGAAAATGGATTACTGGAATGATGAATCAGACGTCAGAAGTCAGAAAAATCTGATCCCTGGCCTCTGAATTTTATTCTCCCCTTACTCCATCATTCCTTGCGGTTGACGGTTTTAGAAAAGGACTTCCATCGCCTGATAGGGACAGACAGGAATGCAGAGTTCACAGGCGATGCATCGATCCCGACTAAACGAGACCACCATCTCCGGCCGCTTCACATCCAGGGCCTTCGTCCGGCAGATGGAGATGCAGGCCGTGCAATGGGTACATCGGTCCTCGTGCCACTTCACATCCTGGGCGAGGGGCTGGATATCCACACCCATCTCTTTTACGTAGTTGATCCCCGCCTCCAGAGCCTGCTTCTTTCCCGTGATCTCCAGGACAAGTCTGCCCTCCTCATTCGGTGTGATCCGGGCTCTCAGGATATTGACCTCCAGGTCAAAATCCTTCACCAGTCTGGAGATCATCGGATGGTCGACGAGATGGGGAGGATAATTGAAGACAACTCTTTTTTTCTGCATGAAACCCCCTTTCAATGCCCAATGAGCAATGGGCAATAACCAATGATCAATGAGCAATGAGCAGTGACTAACAACCAATGGGCAATGATCAATAACTAACAGTCAAGGATCGATCATCAATGGTCAACGATCAAGGCTCAATGCTAGCGATGCGTTCGTGGCTATTGGTAATTGCTAATTGACCATTGGTAATTGATCAATGTTGTTTTTTCACCGGTCTTTCCTTTAACGGTTTAAAGACAATGCCTGAATCTACAGAGGGAATCAGCACGACAGGCTCCGTTACGAAGAACTTCCCCGCCTGAATCCATTCTTTCAGAATCTGTGCAATCTCCCTCGCCTTGGCATAACTGGAAAGCCCGGACGTAGGAACTTCTTTCCCCTGAACGGTGATTTTCCCGCTCTTGAGCTGGGCATAGTTCACCTCTCCCAGACTTCCAGGGATGAGCTGGGGATACGCCTCGCTGTAGTCTATAACCTGAGCCCAGATCTCTTCATCACGCACCGCTGTGGACTGGAGGATCTCCTCATTCAGAATCGGAACGGGAACGCCAATGCCCACCGTCAGAGTTACCCCGTAGCCAGTAAAGGAAGTGCCCCGAAGCCATTTCGGACTCATCATCTTGAGATCCCCCGTCACCGAGAGCGTACCCGCCGCCATCCTGGGAACTCCCTGATCGGTCCTCTTCACGCCGGGATTATGTTGCGTTCCATTTCCAACGACATAACCAATTCCACCCCCAAGAAAGATGCGGGTGCCCACGCCGATGGTTTTGTAGAGCGGGTCGTTGAGAAGAGGGCTCAGTTGGCCTGCGCTGCAATAATTCGCATTCCCCAGACGGGGCTGGAGAACTCCCATGTAGGTATAGATGACCCGGTCGGATAAGTTAACCGCTACGTTATAGTTCTGATAGGCGTTTCGCATGTCGAACAGGACCGCCTCGTTCATATCCTTGAGGGAAATATACGTGTCCAGGGATTTTCTGGGATAGCAATCCGTTCCATAGGCGGTTGCCGTGAGTCTCACATCCTTCCCTGCAACCAGTTCCTCAATGACATAAGCCCCACCGTAGCTGAATTTTCCGGGGAAGACCTTATTTCTCGGATCGTCCTCCGGCATGGCTGTTGCCCCCAGAAAGAAGTCAACCGCGGCGAAACCCACATAGACCGGGATATCATTGAGGAAACATTTTCCACCTCCCAGTTTAATCCTTGGCTTCGTGTGGCCTGCGTTGAAGTAGGCTCCTGAGGAACACATGGGACCGAATGTTCCCGTGGTGACGACGTCCACTTCCTGAACGGCCTTCTTCACCCCGTTTTCTTTGACGTAATCGATAATCTCCTCAGCCGTGAAGACGACAGCCTTCCCTTTCCGGATATTCTCGTTTATCTCTTCAATGGTCTTAGGCATTTCCTTCCTCCCCCATTTGATTTCGAATCAAGGCGAAGGGTGAAAGGGACAAACCAAACACCAATGTCCTTTTCTTTTTACCTTTCACCTTTGACCTTTCACCCTTCACCTTTCATTGAAAAGCCAGGTGCTCATATACCTCTCTCCGGAATCGGGAAGGATGACGACGATCATCCTTCCCTCATTTTCCCTTCTCTTAGCAACCTCAATCGCTGCCCATGTGGCTGCGCCCGAAGAGATTCCTGCCAGTATCCCCTCTTCCCGAGCCAATCTCCGCGCGACGAGGCCCGCGTTTTCATTCGACACTCGAATCACCTCGTCCAGCAGATGCATTTGAAGCACATCCGGAAGAAAACCTGCGCCAATCCCCTGTATCTTATGAGGACCCGGTCTGCCCCCTGAAAGGACGGGGGAGTTCTCCGGCTCCACGGCGATCGCCTTGAATTCAGGCTTTCTCTTTTTGATGACCTCCGAGACCCCTGTGATGGTGCCCCCTGTTCCCACACCGGCAACCACCATATCCACTTTTCCGTCCGTATCGTCCCAGATTTCGAGGGCTGTCGTCTTTTTGTGAATTTCCGGATTGGCGAGGTTCTTAAACTGCTGGGGCATGAAATATCGATGGTCTTGGGCCGCCAATTCTTCGGCCTTCCGGACCGCTCCCGTCATCCCCTCATGGCCTGGCGTCAAGATGACCTCTGCACCAAACATTCGGAGGAGGTGAATCCGTTCAACAGACATCGTATCCGGCATCGTTAGAACCAACCGATAACCTCTTGCCGCACAGACGAAGGCCAGAGCAATCCCGGTGTTTCCACTGGTGGGCTCCAGGATAACAGTATCCTTCCTGATAAACCCTTCTCTCTCAGCCGCCTCGATCATCGAAACGCCGATGCGATCCTTGATGCTGCTGCAGGGGTTGAAAGCCTCCAGCTTCGCCAGGACTTCTGCCCTGCAGTCTTTGGTGATTCGATTCAGCCTCACGAGCGGTGTCTTCCCTGTCAATTCTGAGATACAACTCGCTATCCTCGCCATACCCTTGCTCCTGACTTCGGTTGCTTGGGTTATTGGGTTGAACCCGACGAACTCTGCGAACTCAACAAACCCAAGGAACTCTGGTTTCAAGCTATATCTGGTACATCGGTGATGTTCGGCCCTCTTTCTCCCTTTTGCGATTGACCATCTCTTCAAACGTAATCGAACGAAAAATGCCATCGATCGCCCGAGACACCTCTCCCCAGATATCTCGTGTAACACAAAAGGACGAACGCTGACAAACCTTGGGGTTTTTTAGACATTCAATCAAATTGATCGGCCCTTCCAGGATTTCTATCACATCATTCAGCGCAATCTCGGATGGATGCTTCGCTAAGGCATAGCCGCCTTTGGAGCCGCGAACTGACTTGACAAGACCGGCTGCCCGCAGAGGGATAATCACCTGTTCAAGATATTTAAGAGATATATTCTGTTTGCCGGCGATCTCTCTCAAATCAATCGGCCCCTCTCCAAAATGGGATGCGAGTTCGAGCATCGCCCTTGTGCCGTACCTGATTTTCGTCGATATTTTCACGGGTTGCTAATCCATAGTTTTTCTATATGAATTTCTTAACAACATGTAACCTAATTGAGTTTTGACTGTCAAGGAGGAAAGTCGCACGGTCGCGTAGTCTTTGAGTCGGGCAGTCAAAAAGGCTCAGTGACCCAACAACTCAGGACCGGAGTCAGGTAGTTCTATGGCGACCAAGCGACTGATTCCTATTCGTAACGAAGGGCCTCGATAGGATTCAGGAGAGAGGCTTTTCTTGCCGGATAGAATCCAAAGAATACTCCGACGGAGCCGGAGAATAAAAAGGCCAGGAGGATTGCCTGAATAGAGAAGAGGGTTGGCCACTGGGTAATGGCGGAAAGGACAAAAGTCCCCGCAACGCCAATTGCAATCCCCAAGGTCCCTCCCATCATGCTCAACACGAGAGATTCGATCAGGAACTGGAAAAGAATGTCGCGGCTCTTCGCACCCACGGCGATTCGAATTCCGATCTCTCTCGTCCTCTCTGTGACGGAAACGAGCATGATGTTCATAATCCCGATCCCTCCAACGATCAGGGAGATCGAAGCAATGGCGCCCAGAAGAAGAGACATGACGTTTGCCGATTGTTCGGCGCTCGCCATGACCTCCGTGAGATTTCGAACTGAGAAGTCATTGTCCTGATTGGGCTGAAGGCGATGTCGCTGCCGGAGAAGGTCGGTAATCTGGACCTCCGCCTCTCTCACATCATCCGGCCCCTTTGCCTGGACCGTGATCACCCTGACCATGCCTGGAAACGTCGTTCCAAAGAGCTTTTTCTGGGCCGTTGTCAGCGGAACAAAGATCGTATCATCCTGATCCTGCCCCCAGGTCGACTGTCCCTTGGGAGCGAGGACACCTACAACCGTGAAAGGAACCTTCTTGATCCGGATGACCTGTCCCACCGGGTCGATCCCTCCGAAGAGGTTCTCCGCCACCGTCTTCCCCAAAACGCAGACTTTCGTCGCCCCATCCAGGTCCTGTTGAGTAAACGAACGGCCCGAGTCGAGAGGCCATTCCCTGATTTCGAGGACCTCCGGATAAGTTCCATGCACCACGGTGGACCAGTTCTGATTTCCGTAGACCACCTGCGCGACCCCTGAAAGGTCGGGGGCAATGTAGCGCACAGCCGGAATTTCATTCACGATTGCTTTCGCATCCTCCACCGTTAGGGTGGGTACGGTCCCTGACCCAAATCGCATGCCGCCGCTGGTCGAACTCCCCGAAAGAACGATGAGGATGTTTGACCCCATGCTCGCAATCTGTTCGGCGATCCGGGCCTTTGCGCCGGACCCGACGGCGATCATTGCAATGACAGCGCCCACACCGATGATAATCCCGAGCATGGTTAATGCCGAGCGCATCTTATTCACCATAAGCGCTCTCACGGCAATCCGGAGGCTTGCAAAAAAGGCAGTCATGTATTCCCTTTCCTCTCCTTCCCGGCAAGGAGAGCCACGTTCCTCTCGTCATGGACTACGCTTCCGTCTTTGAAAAGGATCTTCCTTTTGGCATAAGAAGCGATATCGGACTCATGGGTAATCATGATGATCGTGATTCCCAGATCACGATTCAGGCGCTGGAAAATGGCCATGATTTCCTCACTCGTCTTAGAATCGAGATTGCCCGTCGGCTCATCGGCCAGGAGGATGGAGGGCTCGTTGACCAGCGCCCGGGCGATGGCCACCCGCTGCTGCTGCCCTCCGGAGAGCTGGCTGGGAAGGTGATGCTCCCTTCCCTCAAGGCCCACCGCAGACACCGACTTTTTGACCATTTCTTTTCGCCTTGAAGAAGGAACCTGGGCATAGATGAGGGGAAGCTCGACATTTTCCAGGGTGGACGTCCTGGACAGGAGATTGAACCCTTGAAAAATGAAACCGATCTTTCGATTCCGAATCTCCGCCAGCTCATCCCTCGAAAGACGTTCGCCGCTCATCCCCTCCAGAAGGTACTGGCCGCTCGTCGGCTGGTCCAGGAATCCAAGAATATTCATAAAAGTCGACTTCCCAGAACCCGATGCTCCCATGATCGCAACAAACTCACTCCGTTCGATGGCGAGAGAAACCCCCCGGATCGCAGGGATCTCCACCTCCCCCAACCGGTAAATCTTGACCAGATCCTCAACCTGAATTAAAGGCTCCATCGTTTAAATCTCAAATTCCAAATGACAAATCCCAAATAACTCCCAAATACCAATTTCCAATGACCAGGACAATTCGGTTTGGTAATTTGAATTTCGGTCCTTGAAAACTGTTTGTGGCTTGGTGTTTTATGTTTACCTTCCCATGCCCCTCATTCCGGGCGGAGCAGAGGTGCCCTGAGTCGATCCTTTCTTCTTTGAGAGCTCCTCTACAATGACCTCCGTCCCCTCCTTCAGAGCTCCGCTGGCCACCTCGCTGAAGGTCCCATTTGTGATTCCAAGAAGAACGGAGACGGAGACCGGTTTCCCGTCCGGAGAAAGTACCCAAACCTTGGCCGGCCGTTTTTCTTCGCCTTGAGAAGAGGGCGGTCCCATCTCGTTGTACTTTCGCTTCTGCTCTTCCGTAAGCACTCCCCAGATTTTTTGCCGTATCAGAGTCTGAATCTTAATTCTCGCGTCTTCAGGCTTTGATTTTTCCCGGATCTCCTGGATCTCCTGGCGTGCGGAGGCAAGAATCATTTCAGCTTTGGTCCTCTGCTCATCGGTGAGATTCAGTTCTTTTGTGAGCCGGTCAATCGGTCTCTGCCCTCCAGGCGGAGAGACTTCTTTCTGCTTCTCCCCGGCCTGCTCCCTCTTCGCAGACTGAGGTTGAAATCGCAGGGCGGAATTCGGTACCTTCAGAACCCCTTCCTTATGGGCGATCAGCACAGAGACATTCGCGGTCATACCGGGCTTCAATTTCAGGTCTTTGTTGTCCACCTGAATAACGACATCATAGGTGACTACATTCTGAATGGTCATCGGAGCATTACGAATCTCCGAAACCTTTCCGCGAAATGTTCTTTCCGGGTAGGCATCAACAGTGAATGTGGCATCCTGCCCTACTGCAATCCGGCCGACATCGGCTTCACTGATATTGGAATCCACCTGCATCGCGGTGAGGTCTTTGGCAATCGTAAAAAGGGTTGGAGCCTGGAGGCTCGCAGCCACGGTCTGGCCGACATCCACATTTCTCGAGATGACCGTTCCATTGACCGGAGACCGGATCGTGGCATACCGCAGGTTGGTCTCTGAAACTTTCAGGGAGGCTCTTGCCTGCTCTATCTGGGCCTTCGCCTGCTCTATCTGGGCCTTCACAGATTCCACCTGGGCCTTATTCGCATCCCTCTGTGCCGTGGCAGAGTTATAGTTCGCCTCTGCCGTATCAAAGGCTTGCTGAGCGACGACCTTTCTCTCCACCAGCTCTTTATTTCGATCATAGGTCTTTTTCGTATCGACGACGGACACTTCTGCCTTCGCAAGGTTGGCCTGGGCATTTCTCAGGTTCGCCTGGATGTTTAGAAGATTGGCCTGGGCGTTTAAAACGTTGGCTCTTCCCTGCTCCACTTGAGCCTGAAAGATGGCCGGATCGATCTGGGCGATGACCTGCCCCTCCTTAACCTGTGAATTAAAATCGGCATAAAGGGCCTTGATCGTCCCCGAAACCTGGCTTCCCACCAGAACGTTCACAACCGGATTGATTGTTCCCGTAGCGGTTACAGCAGAACTGATGTCTCCCCGTTCGACCTTCACCTTCCTGAACTTCTGATCGCTCCCATTCGCGTTAATCATCCGGAAGGTGAAGAATCCTCCTGCCGAGACCAGAATGAGAATGGTTGCCAGTATCATCAGGCGTTTTTTCCATCGGCCCATGTCAGCGTTCCCTTCTTTTTTTTCTGAACCGGAGACGAATCGGAACCCCTTCAAATCCGAACGCCTCCCGAATCTGATTGATCAAGTATCTCTCGTAGGAGAAATGGATTCCATCTGGAAAGTTGGTGTAGATCAAAAAGGTCGGAGGAGCGACGGAGACCTGGGTCATGTAATTAAGCTTCACCGGCCGACTCCTGTAGAGAGGCGGAGGGGAACTTTCCACCCAGCGCTCAAGGTGTCGATTGATTTGAGAGGTCGGGATTCTCTTCCTCTCCTCTTCCACTACCCGATCGACTGAATCCAGAATCTTCGGAACCCTCTGTCCCGTCAGAGCAGAGATGAAGACGATGGGAGCGTAAGAAAGGTACTTTAGATCCTCGTACACCTTTTTTTTGAACTCCACCATGGTCTGGGTATCTTTTTTGACCAGGTCCCATTTGTTTACCAGAAGGATACAGCCTTTCCCCTTCTCTTGAATGAAGCCTCCGATCCGGGCGTCCTGATCGGTCACTCCCTCGCCAGAATCCAACAGGAGAAGAGCGACGTCGCAGCGATCGATGGTTCGAAAAACCTGCACGATACTGTACTTCTCCAATCGCAGGCTGATCCGGTTTTTTCTTCGTATCCCTGCTGTATCAATGAGGAGGTATTTCTTCCCATCTCTTTCAAACAGCGTATCAATCGGATCACGCGTCGTCCCCGGAGCTTCATCGACAATCACCCTTTTGTATCCCAGGAGGCGATTGATCAAGGACGATTTTCCCACATTGGGCCTCCCCACCACCGCTACCCGGGTTGCCTGCCCATCCTCTTCTATATCTTTAGACGGTGGAAGGGCTTTCATTATTTCATCCATCAGGTCAGAAACACCATAACCCTCTTCCGCTGAAATGGAGTGGACGGAAGCCACGCCCAGACCGTAAAACTCAAAGACCTTATCCTCATGCTTCGGTCCGTCAATTTTGTTGACGATAAAGAAAACCGGTTTCCCCTGCCGCCTCAGGATATCCGTAATCTCCCTGTCCGATGGGGTTAAGCCCTCTCTCCCATCCATCACAAACAGGATGACGTCGGCCTCATTCATCGCCAGCTCGCATTGCTCTTTCATCTGGATGAAGATCCGGTCTTTTGAAACCGGTTCGAAACCGCCTGTATCGATGAGCGCAAAAACGCTTCCATCCCATCGCACATCGGCGTAATTCCGATCCCGGGTGACACCCGGTTCGTTCCAGACAATCGCTTTTTTCCCGCCGGCAATGCGATTGAATAATGTGGACTTTCCAACGTTGGGTCTCCCAACAATGGCAACGATAGGCTTCATAGATCCTCTCGAAAAACAATCAATTATCATTATAATACAGCCATAGAGCCTCTACAACGGAAAACCCGAGAGAAATGTATCCCTTCACTTTCGCGGGAAAGGCGGACCTTGGTCGGCCCCGTAAGCCTAGCTAAAACCCTGCTATCTACAGTTGGAATCTTCTCTCTGGAGTCGAGCCCCTTCGACACCGTTCGCCCCGAGCCTCTCGAAGGGTGAACGGCACTCAGGACAGGCTTCAGGCGGAAGAACTCCGGCTAAAGCCTCGATTCCACGTACAAGCGAGGGGATGCAGAGAAATACACTGCGTCAGTTACCCGTGACAGTGGCCACTTCCGTTGCCTTTTAGGTTATGGTGCGTCGGCATTTATTGCCGGCGTTTGCTGCGTTTTCATGAAAAGTCTTCTCATCCAGTCGTAAATGTGGTAAATTAAGACAAAATTATGAAATACCTTGAAATGTAGGGCGAGGCTTTAGCCTTGCCAATGCCACCCCAAAGGGTTGCCCTACGAGACACAAAACGTGTTCTGTCGACCGGACACCTCGGTCGAGGAGGATAAAAGGAATAAGGAGAACAGGATGAGACCAATAACGATTAAACTCTGCGAGATTTTCTTCCTACTTTTCTTAATCGTTTCCCTGTTTTTCCTTAGCGTGAGAGGAGGCCTTTCTCAACCGGTCCCCCAGGAGGACAAAGGCCCTCAGATTGAACTCGGAGGGGTAACTTTCCGAAGTAGAGAGATCGAATCGAAACCAGAGCTTGTTCGTATGCTGGAGCTCCACATTCAGATTCTCAACCGGAGCAGAAAATTTGCTGCTCCGCCCAATTCGATCACGGTGGCGGCTGTTCCGAAGGAGATTAAATCCTCAGAAGAAAAAGCGGTCAAGGATTTTGATCCGGGGCCAGTGGAAGCAACACTAAACGTCCTTCTTCCTCCAAGGACGGGCCGTGTGCTGATCATCGGTGTTCCGCTCCCCAGGGAGAAGATCGCTTCGATGACCCTTGAAGTTCAGATCAATCCGCCAGAAGGAGAGAAGAAAACCGTCACCTGGACCGGGGAGTAAAATATGGAGGATAGGATTTCCCCTGAAAATAACGTGACCGTGTCCGTGTCACGTGTCCGTGAAAGGCCATATTTTCATCCGAGGGTGACGTGCCTGTCATGGAGGATTGCTCAGAGAATAACCTCCCTGACCTCCTCTGCACCAAGGGGAGAGAGGAGGAAGGCGAGGGGCGAACCCATGGGACCCTCACCGGTCAGTTGGTTTTTGCAAAGTCCCATTTATCCAATATGTTAAATCAAGCAGGGTCGGTGTCCGCGCCGACCTGAAATGGCAGGCGAACCGCCTGCCCTGCGTTTGGAGACCCATGACCTCATATCGACAATTTTTTTCGATATGAATGCGCTAATCGCCTATGCTTACGCGATAAATGTTCCCTTCCTCTGTTTCCGAATGACCAGTTTCTCTTTTTCCAGTTGATGAAGTGCTAATCTAACAGGCGTCCTGCTGACATTAAGGCTATGGGCGACTTGCTCTTCTGTCAACCTTTGCGCTTTTCTTAGCTCCCCGCTGAGAATCATCTTTTTCAACTGGGTGTAAACCAGATGTGAGAATTGAGCCTTCTTGAGCTTTCTCGGGAAGATCTCTTTGATCACTTCGTTGGGTATCCCATTTTTCATCCTGAATTCTCCTCTACGGGTGTATTCTTGTTTTTCTCTCGCTCGGCAAGGCAGGCCGAGAGATTTTAGCCCAGGAGTCCCGAAGCGTGGCGGTTCGGTTCAATACCAGGGCTTTATCGGTAGAATCAACAGGGTCCACGCAGAAATAGCCGACCCTCTCAAACTGGAACCGCCTTCCAGGCGCTGCGCCTGCCAGACTCGGTTCCACCTGGCATGACCGGAGAATTTCGAGCGAATTTGGATTGAGGTACTCCGTGAAATCAGATCCTCCCTCCATCGGATTGGGGACCCGGAAAAGGCGGTCGTACAGACGCACCTTGGCGGGGAGAGAATGAGTCGCCGATACCCAGTGGAGGGTGGCATCGACCTTCCGGCCATCGGGAGCAAATCCGCTTCTCGTCTCCGGGTCATAGGTGCAGTGCACTTCGACCACTTCGCCTGTCCCGGGGTCTTTTACGACGCCCACACATTTTATAAAGTAACCGTAGCGGAGACGCACTTCCCTGCCGGGAGCCAGCCGGTAAAACTTCTCGGGTGGATTCTCCAGGAAGTCCTCTCGGTCTATATACAATAGTCGGGACAAGGGAACCTTCCGGGATCCCATCCCGGCATTCCGGGGATGATAAGGACAATCAAGCTCTTCGACCTGCCCTTGCGGGTAGTTGTCGATCACCACCCGGAGGGGGCGGAGCACGGCCATGACGCGGGGAGCCCTTTCATTCAAATCCTCCCGTACACAGTGCTCAAGTAGAGTCACGTCAATGATACTCTCATTCTTGGCCACGCCGATACGGTCACAGAAGCTGCGGATCGCCTCAGGCGTATAGCCCCGTCTCCGCATCCCCGCCAGGGTGGGCATCCTCGGATCGTCCCATCCGCTCACACACCCATTTTCTACTAATTCGATAAGCCTCCGTTTACTTAAAACGGTGTAACTCAGGTTGAGACGGGCGAACTCGATCTGCTGGGGATGACATTCCACCTTCAATTCGTCGAGAAACCAATCATAAAGGGGGCGGTTGTTTTCAAACTCCAGGGTACAGATCGAATGGGTGATCCCCTCCATGGAGTCCGAGAGGCAATGGGCAAAGTCGTACATCGGATAGATACACCACTGATCCCCGGTTCGATAGTGATGCTCTTTTCGAATGCGGTAGATGACCGGGTCCCGCATAGTGATATTGGGAGAGGCCATATCGATCTTAGCCCGAAGCACGTGAGCTCCTTCCTCGAACTCCCCGTTCCGCATACGTTCGAACAAATCCAGGTTCTCTTCCACGCTCCGGTTGCGATAGGGGCTTTCCTTGCCGGGTTCGGTCAGGGTGCCCCGGTACGTTCGAATCTCATTGGCACTCATGCTGCAAACGTAGGCTCTACCCGCCTTAATCAGTTGCACGGCATACTGGTACAGTTGTTCATAATAATCCGAGGCATAATAGAGACGATCTTCCCAATCAAACCCCAACCATTTCACGTCCCGTATGATCGAATCCACATATTCCTGGCTTTCCCCGATGGGATCCGTATCATCCATGCGCAGATTACAGGTACCTCCATACTGTGCGGCGATACCGAAATTAAGGCAGACGGACTTGGCGTGTCCGATATGAAGGTATCCATTCGGTTCAGGCGGAAACCGGGTGGCCACACGCCCTCCGAACCTGCCCGTCTTCATGTGTTCTTCGATGACCTCCCTTATAAAATCCGACGGCGGTCGTGAGTTGGTTTGATCCATCTTTCTTCTCCCGGTCCAAATTGAAGGAAATCGCACCCACTGTCTGATGGCGAACCTTCGCCTTCTAATAAAGTTGAAAGGGGGAGATCAAGGCGTATAGAGCGTAACCAAGAGCTCGCACTCTTCCTCCGATATATTTCGCAGCTTGTGTTTGGTTTCAGAATCGAAATGGATCGTTTCTCCCTGCTTCAAACGCAACACCTTACTTCCTAATGTAAGCTCCAGTTCTCCCTTATAAACAAAAATAAACTCCTCTCCTGGATGCTTATATTCCACCATTTTATGGTATTCTTTGGGTTCAATCGTGACCATAAAGGCACGGAGGTGCTTGTCCGCAGCTCCCGGAGTAAGAGTCCGATAAGAGTAGTTCTGGGTGCGCTTTGCAAACCCCTCCTGCCTCTTTCCGTCAATTTGAATCTTTTCCTGATCGGTCAGAAAGTGGCTGGGATCAATTTGGAGAGCCTGTGAAAGCTGTAACAGAAAGGACACCGGGGGAGTCAGGCTGTCCGATTCCACTTGCTCAATGAACTCGGGGGGTTGCCCGGTCTTTTCCGCCAAATCGACGACGCTCATCTTGTGATCGTCCCTGAGCTTCTTGATCCGCTGACCGAAAGAGACCGACTTCTGCCCCCCGCCCGTCTTGACCCGGGTGCGATAGAGATCTGTAATCTCCCGAAAAAGATGATTTTTTACCTCCGTAACAAAGGCGGGCAGGAAGGAGAGCGCATCGGCGACGACTCCGAAGTCAGCGATCCTGAATATCGGTGCCCGTGGATCACGGTTGATGGCCACCACGGTTCCTGCTCCTTTAATAGCGGCGGTATATTGAACCGCCCCAGAGGTGCCGCAGGTAATCAACAGTTCCGGCTTGATCAACGCGCCGGTCTGCCCGATTAACTGTTCGTGGGAAGTCCAGTGAGCATCCACAGCCGGCCGGGTCGCTCCCACCTCGCCTCCCAGAAGCAAAGCCAGCTCTCTTATGTGGTTGAATCCTTCGGAATTCTTCACTCCCCGACCGCCCGCGACCACGATTCTGGCGTCCTCCAGCTTCGAAGCTTGGCGCGGCTCCCGGACGGAAGAAATCACATTAATCCTGGAAGAAGCTTCATTTAAATCCTTTTCTACCCTCACGATCTCCCCAGAGGCGGCCTTGTCATACGGACGTTCAGGGAAAGTTCCAGGGCTTACCGTGGCCATATAGGGTCGGTGATTGCTCCATGCTATACGCGCCAGGAAATTGCCGCCGAAGGCCGGACTGGAGGCGATAAGCCGCTCCCTTTGCTCATCCCAATCTAAAGAGATGCAATCTGCACTAAGCCCTACTCCGAGCCGCTTTGCGATCCTGGGCGCCAGTTCCCTGCCAAATTCCGAAGCCCCCATCAGAAAGATCTCCGGTTTGTGCTCCTGGATCAGATCACTGATGATCGCCGTATAGAGATCCGTTCGATAAACCGCTAACTGCGGGTGATCCACCAACAGGATGCGCTGGGCACCGCAGGCAATGTACTCTCTGGCGATCCCTTCCACTTCATGCCCCAGGAGAATCACCGTAACCCTTCCTTGATCGCCGGAAAGGGTTCGCGCCTGCCCCAACACCTGCGGAGTCAAACGGTCGTGAAGATGATTGCGATGGTCTCCAAAAGCCCAGATTTCCAAATCTTTTTTCATGGCCCTCTCTTAGGCGCCCAGTGCTGAATTTGCGTGCGAAATGGCAGCGAAATCCTGGCCACGCAGCAGAAGCACCAAATTACAAGCGCCAAATCACAAATAAACTCCAATGGTCCAAATTCCAATCAAAGGGAAGGCGTTTCGGTCATTAGAAATTGAAATTTGGGATTTATTTGGGATCTGTCATTTGGAATTTCGACCCTGTCTGGTTCCCCGGTGAACCGGGCGTTAGGTTATCAGGTTCTTCCCGGCCAATTTTGAAAAAAGCGTCCTGGCCTGCTGCCGGGGATCTCCTTCGATAAAGGCACAGGATTTTTGTTGCGCTATTGGAATCAACTCCTCCACCCACGTACGGGAGCCGGCACTGCCGACCCTGGCGGGATCGACGTTCAGGTCCTCCAGATTCCAGGACTGTATTGAGTATTTACTGAAGGCGTCCTGGATTTCTACTAAGCTTGGAAGCCGCACCGCTGCCTTCGAAGAGACTGTAAACAGAGCAGGGGCGGATACCTCCAGGATTTCTCTAAATCCGTCAGAGGCTCGTTCTACGTGAAACAGATCTTCCTTCTTCTCCAGCTTCTCCACGCCAGTGATATGGGGGATATCAAGCTCCTCGGCCAGTTGGGGACCTACGTGCGCCGTATCGCTGTCTGTCGTTCGCATTCCGCAAAGGATCACATCAAATTTGCCGATTTTTCGGATACCCATTCCCAGGACATACGAAGTGGCCAGAGTATCGCTTGCGGCAAACCGTGGGTCAGATAGGAGCACTGCCCGGTCTGCCCCGATGGCTAAAGCCTCCCACAGCACCTCTTCGCTGATCTTGGGTCCCATCGTGACAGCAGTAATCGAGCCGGAGCACTCCTTTTTCAGCCGCACCGCCATGGCGAGCGGAAACAGATCAAAAGGGTTGATGCGGGAAAATTCTGCGGAGCGCACAACACCATGGGTGCGGGGATCAATCCTCACCTGATCCCCTGTGATCACCTGTTTAATACAGACAATGATGTTCATTCTTTCCTTCCTCCGCCCCGCTAACGCTCAATTTCTCGAAATTTTTTTAGGATTTTCGTGCAAATATCCCTCTAACTTGTTTTGATCATTTGAATTCTGGTTATTCGAATTTGTTTCGACTTTCGAGTTTCGAGTTTCGGATTTCGCACCCCAGATTTGGCTGCGGTTCTCCCGCGCTGCGCCCTCTGGGCTCTGCATTTCTTAATCGTCTCCTCGCTTGAGTAGCTCCCGGGCGATAACGATCTGTTGAATCTCATTGGTCCCTTCATATAGCTCCGTTACCCGGGCATCCCGGAAATAGCGCTCAATCGGGTAATCTTTGCTATATCCGTACCCCCCGTGGATCTGCACGCCCATGGAGGCCACTTTCGAAGCAGTGCGGGCGGCAAAGAGCTTGGCCATCGCCGAGGGGCCGGAAAGGTCGCCCCCCCGGTCCCTGATATGGGCAGCTTGGAAGGTCAGAAGCCGTGCCGCCTCTACCATTGTACCCATGTCGGCGAGCATCATCTGAATCGCCTGATGCCGGGCTATGGGAACGCGGAATTGGATGCGCTCTTTGGCGTATTTCAAGGAGGCGTCAAGAGCGCCTTGACCGATTCCCACTGCCTGCGCGGCGATACCGATCCGGCCAGTGTCGAGACCCGCCATTGCAATCTTGAATCCGTCGCCCTCCCGGCCCAGGAGGTTCGCTTGGGGCACCCGGCAGTCCATAAGGACGATCGAGCTGACTGGATTAGCCCGGACGCCGCAATTATTTTCGAGAAGCCCCACTTCAAATCCGGGGGTGCCACGCTCCACCAGGATGGCACTAAAGCCCTTCTTGACATCGTCCCGATTGACCGAAGCGAAAATGATCAAGGTGTCGGCCACCCCTCCGTTGGTGACAAATATTTTATTGGCATTTACGAGATAAAAGTCGCCATCCCTGATGGCAGTGGATTCAATCGCCATCGCGTCCGACCCGGCATTGGGCTCGGTCAAGCAAAAAGCGCCGATCTTCTCACCCCCTGCCAGAGGAAAAAGGAATTTTGTCTTTTGTTCATCAGTCCCGAATTTGCTCAAGGGATAGACCACCACGCTGTTATGAACGGCTATTGTCAGCCCCATGGCCGCACACACGCGGGAGATCTCCTCAATAACGAGGCAGTAGGAGATTGAATCCAGCTCAGCTCCGCCGTATTGTCTGGGAGCCTGCATTCCGAAAAAATTGAGGGGTCCCATCTTTTCCACGGCTTCCCAGGGGAAACGCCCTTCTTCATCAATCTCCCTGGCGATGGGAGCCAATTCAGCCCGGGCAAATTGTCGCGCCATTCGTCTTATCTGTTTCTGTTGCATCGAAAGCGTGAAGTCCAATCTTCTTACCTCAATTTAAGACTGTTACGAAAATCCCTCCCGGCCTCCCTTTTATATGCCAAAGGGAGGGATAAATGAGCCCCTCTGAAAAGAGGGGGAAGGGAGACTTTTATGGTTCGTCAGCGACGACGGCGTCGTAAAACAGTAATTTAATGTGAAATATCATAAAAGCAAAATAGCAGGATTTCAATGTCTGGCTCCATATTGCCCCAAAGGGGCTGAGGCTTTCTCTCTGCGGAACATCTTGCGGAGACTTCCCGACACCTTTGAGCGACACAAAAAAGATATCTCACCCTCTGCGGTAAAAATAAATAATTTTTGAGCGCCACAGCTTCCTGGCAAGGGGGCCACCGGTTGACTTGAACCTGATCCCGGGTTATCAACTCGGGCGTGGGGCGTTCAAGTTCTCCCGATCTCAAATGAGTCCTTGTCCCCGCTGGTTTCGCTACGCTCTACGGGCTATGCCATAATGAAGTTAGCAAGAATAAGAGGAGCAGTTAGCCGTTCGCACTGAGCCTGTCCTTCGACTTCGCTCAGGACATTCGGAAAAAACCGTTCGGGGTGAGCCTGTCGAACCACAAGCTCACAACGAACGGCTGGTCCAAAATGTCATTGTTCAACTTATTTTTTGCTAACCTCCTAATAAAATCCAGGAGGGCCTATACTTCTATGATGAAGATTGACGAAAGAACAATGATCCGGGTCGCTCCTTTTGGAATGGACCTCGTGTTGAGTATGTACGGCCTGGCAGCTCCACTGCTGCTCATTGCACTCAAGGCCAATCCTATTGAGCTCGGGCTCACCGGAAGCGTCACTGCAGCCATCCACATGGCACTGGCTCACCGTATGGGCCCTCTTTCCGATCGTTTCGGACGCCGTCGCCTCATCCTGATCGCTCCACTGCTCTTCGCTTCGTCGGCTTTGATCGCAGCGATTACAGACCAGGTGAAGGTCGTTCTGATGCTGTCGGCGCTCAACGGCCTCTGCCTGTCTCTCTTCTGGCCTCCCTTGCAGGCCTGGGTTGCCGAGCTCCAGACGGGAGGCCTTGCAAGGAACATCGGAACATTAAACCTCGCGTGGACCGCCGCCTATCTTGTCGGCCCCATCGTTTCAGGATTTCTTTTCAGTCTTTACCCGAGGCTCCCCTTTCTCTTCGCCGCGGGTATGTCCGTCCTGCTTTTCCTGCTGGGTTATACGTCCATCCATGATCGGAAAGCAACAGGGGTGGAGAGGGAAATCCATCGCCACGCGGAAACCCTGGGCCGCCACCGGAACTTCCTTTACGCAGTTTGGATTGCCAACTTCATGTCCTGGTTCGTGCTCGGGAACACACGATACCAGTTTCCCAAGCTGGCCACCGAACTGGGTATCGGGCCCCAGGTCATCGGGGTTCTTATGGGCTGTCTCGGTCTCTCTCAGTTTCTCGGTTTTTTCGTTCTCAGGGCAAGCAGTTTGTGGCATTTTCGAAAGCGCTACCTTTTCGGGGCCCAGGCCTTCGGAGCGGTGGGGATACTGACTATCTCCTTTGCGACCAAAGCCCCCTGGTTTGCCCTGGCCCTGATCCTGATCGGCCTCTCCATAAGCGTCACCTATTACTCAAGCCTGCTCTATGCCCTTCGGCTTTCAGCAGAAAAAGGAAGGGGGACGGGTCGGCACGAATCCATCTTGAGCATGGGAGCCCTGCTCGGCCCTCTTCTCGGAGGCCTTGCCGCCTATTATGTCGGACTCCGGGCCCCTTACCTGGTTTGCTTCTTTTTCCTTCTCGCCGCAGTTGTTTTTGAGGGGGTGCTCCTATGGAGAAGCAGTGTCTCAGGTGAAGAACTTCAACGCAGCCTTTGAAAGTGCGCAGGACGGCCAAGAACTTACGGATCACCAAGCAACCAACACACCGTACACCTGTAATCTTTCGAATCGCAATTATAGGAGAAGTGAATGATCCTTCCAAATCCATGCAAACAATCTCCGCCCCGCCACAAAATCGACTTCAATAAGGCAGGTTGAAATATTTCGCCAGTTGGCGCTCCCCTTCGATCTTCTTCGCCAGAATATAATTAACATAGGGTGAAACCTCGAAGAGCTCAGAAATGAACTCAATCTCCGATTTACAGTCAAAGGGATAAACAAAGCAGCTCTTCTGCAACGGATAGAACCCGAGTTGTTTCATTTTACTCCTGAGTGCCTCCCTCCCTTGTTTCTTCGTTTCGGGGATGTCAAACAGAATTAACCTCCAGAGGCCATCCCATCTT
>Ga0315282_10005006_pt1 | contig 22756 bp, 16 predicted proteins | sample YL17G07_20_MG_FD_203693 | JGI IMG/M metagenome (GOLD analysis project Ga0315282, IMG submission 203693) | Sediment microbial communities from Yellowstone Lake, YNP, Wyoming, USA - YL17G07_20 | ecosystem: Environmental > Aquatic > Freshwater > Lake > Sediment | place: USA: Wyoming | collected... | reverse complement strand
GGTTCGGGCATGGGTTTATCCTCCATGGTTTGATAGCCTTACGGTCATATACTCGGTCAGGCCAGAAGGATACACCCGGCCCGACCCTTTTTCTAGCCAAGTTACACACAGATAAGAATACTACCCTCGGGGCGCTTGCCTTGACGAGGAGGTTTTGTCTGTCGTATCCTTGGTCGCTGACGCATGAAGCATCGGAACTACCGTAACAACAGGCGTGAGCCGACCGGAGGGCGCGCGACCTGCCGGCCGACACTGACTGACGAGCACGTCCGGTGGGTCGCATCAGGCGCAGGCTTGGCAGGCGTGCTTGTTGTCCTGCTCGCCACGAGCAAGTACGGGGTTGGGCTGTCGCCCGACTCGGCGAACTACCTGGCCTCCTCGCGGAATCTGCTGTCGGGCGGAGGGTTGGTCTGCGCTGATGGTACGCAAATGGTCTCGTGGCCTCCGCTGTTCCCGGTGATTCTCTCGCTGCTGGGCCGCCTGGGAGTTGAACCTTGGGACGGTGCCCGTTTCGTGAATGCCTTCGCCTTCGGACTGACCGTCTACATGAGCGGCCTGCTGTTCCGGAAGGTCTTGGTCTCCAGGATGCTGGTTCTTGCCGCAATCGCGGCCGTCTTGCTTTCTCCGGCTCTTGTCTCGGTTTCGGTCATGGCCTGGACTGAACTGTTGTTCGCGCTCCTGCTTGTGCTCTATCTCGGCCGGTTGTACGCTTTCATCTCCGGCGGCAGAACATCGACGTTCGCGCTGCTCTGCCTGGTCACGGTCCTGGCCGGCTTCCAGCGGTACATGGGGGCCTCTTTGATTCTGTCCGGCGCTCTTGCGATGCTAATTGTGATGTCCCGGGTCTCAGCCAAGCGCCGCGCCGTCTATGCCCTGGTCTACGGGTTGGTCTGCGGCGTACCCATCCTGCTCTGGCTCGCGCGTAACTACCGCCTGACCAATACATTCACTGGCAGCCGCCCTTCCGCGCTCACCGCCGTATGGCCTGCAGTCTCCGGAGTCTTCGCCGAGGTCGCGGGCTGGCTCGCACCACACGCTCCTCGGGTCCACGCGGCATGGGTCGCTCCGGTCGCGGGAGCCGTGCTCTGCGTTGGCTGCGGCTATCTAGTGCGCCGAGCAAGCACGAGCACCGACAAAACGCGGTCAGGAATGCTGCACGTGGCCGTACTTGTGGCGGCAGTCTACATTGCCGCTGTCCTCGCCGTGGTCTCGCGCGATGCGGTATCACAGTTGCCACGATTTATCGCGCCCCTCTTTCCGCTTGCCGTGATGCTCGCCATGGAAGCAGCGGAGTACCTTGCCAGGAGACTTGCTGCGCACCTCCGCAGGGGATTGCTGGCAGACCGAGCGCTGCTCTTTCTGTACGCGGGTTGGTTGGCCTACGCTGCATTCCAGACCATCGTCCTGACTCGCGACTGGACGCGCGACGGCGCTGGAGGCTACAACACGCGCGCATGGCGAGAGTCAGAGACTGTACGATGGCTTCGCGACCACCCGCCCCCTGGTGACGTCATCAGCAATGGACCGGATGCCCTGCGCGTGTTGGCCGGAACCAATGCACGGATGACCCCGCGGTTCGAGAGCACAAGTGGTCAGCCACTCCCGCCCCATGTGCCCACGCCCGTGTATCTGGTCTGGTTCCACCGCATCGGCCGCCCGTATCTGTACCGACCTGATGAGCTTGCACAACACTACGGTCTCGTACTCGTCCAGGGGCTAACCGACGGAGATGTTTTCTACGTCGTCAAGCCGGAATCAGAGTGGTGAAGCGGGCCGGCCGGTGCCGAATGGGGTCTATTTCGTAACGCTGGAAGGCGCGGGTTCTCGCTCCGCCACCAAGTTCATCATCCAACGCTGACGGCCGCCTCGGCCAAGCCGCGAACCCGCCAGCCGTCGAACCTCCCAGCCGTTTCGCAGACATTCCCGGCACACAACTGGACGGTGAACGGCGGCGGAGCCCCGGCCCCCTAATGCCTCCAGTAGACAGTACCGGGGGCGGCCCGGGGGGGCGTACCGAGGGCGGCTCGGGAGAGTGTACCGAGGACGGCCCGGGAGAGCGTACCGGGGACGGCCCGGGAAATCGCATCCCGGAGGGCCCGGAACATAGCCCCCCGGATAGCCCGGAGGATAGCCCTCCGGACGGCCCCGAGGACAACCCCCGGGACGGCCCGGGGGACTATCCCCCGGGTGACCCGGGGGGTCGGGGTCGGATTTCGTCCATCCTCTTGGTGATGCGAGAGTTAGGCCTGGTTTTCGCGGTTCTGGAAAGTTGTCATAGTTGTAATGTCGGGTCGCTCGCCAGAGTGGTGATTTGGCCCGTGGACGGCTTGGGACACGAGCCCAATTCCTCGGCGGAATTGGGTCATGTCCCTCGCCGGGCGGAATCGGGTTATGTCCCGCGCCGGGTCGGCTGTCCGGAGGCGGTTAGCGGTCGGCGAACAGGTGTCTTCTGCGCTATCTTCTACTGTCCTAGTGCAGGAAGATGCCGGCCAGCACGCCCGCAATCACGAGCGCCGGCAGCATGTTCAGCACTTTGAGCTGCTTGATTTCCAGAATGCTGATGCCGAGCCCGATGAGAATGAGGCCCCCGGCCGCGGTTATCTCGTTGACGACTGCGCCCGACACGGCGGCCTTCAGAGACCCGGCGAACAGCGTCAGTCCGCCTTGATATAAGAGCAACGGGATGACGGAAAACAGCACGCCGATGCCCAGCGATGCCGACAAGGCGACCGAGGCGAAGCCGTCCAGGACCGACTTCGCGGCGAGCAGGTTCGGCCTGCCGCCCATGCCTTCCTCAATCGCTCCGAGCACGGTCATGGAACCCATACAGAAGAGCAGGAACGCCGCCACCATCCCCTCGGCGAAGCGCTCGTTGCCCGATTTGAGCCGTCGCTTCAGCAGTTCGCCGAACCGGTTCAGGTACGTGTCGATGTCGAGCAGTTCGCCGAGTATCGCTCCGAGGACAATGGAGAAGACGAGGATGATGAAGCTCCTGGTCTTTGCGGCCATTGAGAACCCGATGAACAGCGTGAACAGGCCGATGCCCTGGAACGCAACCGTGCTCAGCCGCCTGGGCAGTTTCGCATGGAAGAACAGTCCGACGAGACTGCCGACAACCACGGTTCCGGCATTGATGAGCGTCCCGAGGAATCTCATCTATTGCAGCCGGTTCCAGCCGCTGACGCCCGGCACCGGCCTGCCGCCGAGCTCGTAGAAAGCTGAGATTGCATTGAGCCGGTGCGGGCCATCGTTGTCGTCGCGTCGGCGGTACTGCATGTCAGCGCAGTCCGAGATGGTCTCCTGCAGGCTCCTGCCCTGTTCGAGCGCCTCAGAGACGCGGCGCTGCAGCTCGGCCAGGTACGCCCGGTCTCCGTCCAGTCGCGCCCGGATTTCGCCCGCGTCGGTCGTCGCGCTGCCATGCCCAGGCACGAGCGCGCGGATGTCGAACCCGGCCAGCCGGTCGAGTGTCCGCCGGTACGCGGCAAGGCTCTGCATCACGAAGGGAATCTCCATGTCGCTCAGCATGTCCGCGGCCCAGAGCAGCCCGCTCTCGGCGTGGTACACGACGAGTTGTTCCTCGGCATGACCGGGCGCGTGAATCAGGTCCAGGACCTCCTCGCCCACCGCCACCCGCATCGTGTCGGCAAAGGTCTCGTCCGGTTCCGGCAGATGGAACTGGTCTGGTGTGATACCGCCCTGCCTGCGCCAGTCCGCGACCTGACGCTCGATTGCGGCGCCGTGTTCGTGTGCGACCGCCAGGGCCTCGGTCTGCTGGATTACCGTCACGCCCGGGTAAAGACCCGGGCCGAGCACGTGGTCCCAGTGGCTGTGGGTGATGATGACGGCCCTGAGCACGCCTGACAGGCTGACATGCGCCCTGAATGAGGCGGATTCGCCCGAGTCGAAGATGCCCGGGTCAATCAGGCAGGCCTCGCCGTTGCTGGCGAAGATGCCCGAGTTATACTGCAGCAGGCGCGAGTGCAGGACGTGAAGCCCCGGGGTTATGCGGCGCAACTCGGCGCTCATCTACGTCGTTCGCCCGACCGCGCGATACCGATGGCAGTCAGTGATATGGTCGTTGGCCCTGCTGGTGGCACCATGACGATGAAAGGGTGTGCGACGGTTCATGAGGGCAGGGAGTGGTCTGACACCACATGAGGAACCCGAACGCACACCCCGGTTAATATACACTCAGTTCGGGATTCTGTCACGCCCGTGCCCAGGCGATTCGCACTCCGTGCGTCCGGGTTACGACGTCGAACGTTGCGCGCTCGAGGATTCACGCAGCGCGGCCGGGGCCTCCGTCCCCGACGCCCGGGGCAGCGTGAATCCGAAAGTGCTTCCCCGGCCCGGCGTGCTTTCCACCCACGCCTCGCCGCCGAGCTTCTCCATGATGCGCCGGACTATCGACAGACCGAGCCCCTGGCCCGTGGCCCGCGCCTCGTGCAGCCTTGTGAAGGGCGTGAACAATCGGGCCCGGGCCTCGGGCTCAAGCCCCGGACCGTCGTCCGCCACCCAGAAACGCGCGCCTCCGTCCGGCCGGATTTCAGACCCCAGAATCAGGTGCGGCGGCCTGCCACCGTACTTGATGGCGTTGCTCAGGTAGTTGGCCCAGACCTCCTCCACCCACGGTCCGTAGCCCACTGCCTGAACCCAGGAACCGGGCAGGACAAGCTCGGGCTGGTTCTCCTTGACGAGCACGGACAGCCTCGACCAGGCGCCGGCCACAAGCTGACCCATGTCCAGCGCCCTCATCGGCACCGTAGCCTTGCGCACGCCCGCGAGCAGCAGCAGTTCCTCGATGATATTCTGCATCTTGTGCGCGCTCTGAGCCACGGCATCAAGGCACTCGTCGAGCTCCCTGGCATCCATCTTCGACCGGTCCTGCACGAGCAGGTCGGCGAATCCCAGCACCGCGCCCAGCGGGTTCTTCAAGTCATGGGCTACCGTGTGGGCGAACGCATCCAGCTCCTGGATGAGCTTCTCCCGCTCGGCCTCAATCTGCTTCCGCTCGGTAACGTCCTCCTTCACCGCGACGTAGTGCGTCACGACCCCGTCCCGGTCGCGGACCGGCGAGATGGAGGCGAACTCCCAGAACAGCGTGCCGTCCTTTCTGCGGTTGTGAAACTCGCCGCGCCACTCCTTCCCGGACTTGATCGTACCCCACATGTTCTTGTAGAACTCGGGCGGCTGCTCGCCGGACTTGAGCACGCGCGGGTTCTGGCCGACCACCTCTTCCAGTGTGTAGCCAGTCAGGCTGGTGAACTTCGGGTTGACGTACTCTATCGTGCCCTCGGTGTCGGTGATGACGACCGTGGCCGGGCTCTGCTCGACCGCGCGGGTGAGCTTGCGAACCTGTTCTTCGGCCCGCGTCCGCCGCACCGCGTTCTCGATGGTGACGGGCATGACCCGCAGGTAGTTGCGCTCGTGGTCCTTGATGAGATAGTCGGCCGCCCCGGTCTTCATCGCCTTGACCGCGACCACCTCATCGCCCTGGCCGGTGATAAACACCACCGGCATGCCCCGGAACAGCTCAATCAGGTCAAAAGCCGTGCCGTCCCCGAGCGAGTAGTCGGTGACCACGACATCGAAACGGCCCGACTCGAGCACCTGCTTCGCCTCCGCCACTGAGCCCGCGACCGTCAGGTCATATGGCAGGCTCTGGTCCCGGACGAACCGTTTGAACGCCAACTGGTCTATCTTGTCATCTTCGACGTGCAGTACGCGGAGCCTTATCTCAGACATGGGCGTTCATTCTACCTGCGGGAATCGGTCCTGGCCAGCGCGGAATCACGTCCGCTGGCTTTCTTCCCGGGCCGGCTTCTTCGGGAAGGTGAAGTAGAAGGAGCTGCCGTCGCCCGGCTTCGACTCTACCCACACCCGGCCGCCGTATATCTCCACGGCCTTCTTAACGACCGCCAGACCTACGCCTGTGCTGTCCGCCTGGTCCCGCGGCTTGCCGGTCTGGAATATCAGGAATATCCGCTCAAAGTCTTTCTCATCGATGCCCGGTCCGTTGTCCGCGACGTAAAACTTCCAGTAGTCCCCGTCGTCGATGCACCCGACCCGGATAAGCCCTTCGGGCTTGTCCATGTACTTGACCGCATTGCTCAGGAGGTTCTGGAACACTTGTTCGATGCGCGTCTTCTCCGCCGAAACGACCGGCAGCGGAGTCTCGACCATTACCCTGATGTGCCCCGGCGGCGCCAGCAGGTCAATCACCTCGGGCACCGACGTCGCCAAATCCACTTCCACCCTTGCTTCGCGCACCCTTCCCACCCTGGAATACTGCAGAATGCCGTCAATCAGGTCGTGCATCCGCTTCACCCGGCCCAGCAGCAGGTCAATCTGCTCCCTGCCGTCCGCGTCGAACTTGTCACCGTAGTCACCGGCCAGCCAGCGCACGAGTGAATCGATCGCCCTGAGCGGCGCCTTCAGGTCATGAGAGACGACGTATGCGAATTCGGCCAGTTCCTTGTTCGCGCTCTCGACCTGCTTCAGCAACTGCGCCTGCTTCTCCTCCGCCCGCTTCCGCGCGCCCAGCGCGTCCTGCAGGTCTTCGGAAAACTCGGCCAGCATCCGGTTCGGCCCCTTCAGCTCGCGGTAAAGCCGGGCGTTCGATATCGTAATACCGCACACCCGGGCAATGGTCAAAGCCAGGTCCAGGTAATGCTCCTTATACTCCAGCGACGAAATGCCCCGTACCTCGAGCGTGCCCAGAGTCTTGCTCCGGTGCCGCACGCTCAAGATGAACGCGTTGCCGTGTTCAGTCCACGCATACGCCTGACGGAAGCCGGCGAGGCGTTTGCGCACCGTCTCGTCCGAGCCGTACTCAGCCGGCCGGGACCAGAGGCGCTCGAGCCTGCCTTCGTTCATCGAGGCAAACGCAATCGTCTCCGGCGCCAGGAGCGCGGTGAACAGCTCGAACACCTTCTCAATGACCTTGTCCTCAGCCAGGGTCTCGGCAAGGCTGCTGACCAGCTCCTGCACCATCGTGTAGTCGTTCAGGCGGCGATACGCATTGGCCAGAATCGCGTTAAGCTTGGCACGCTGGAACTCCAGCCGCCAGCCCGCGACGCTCTGGTCCAGACGCAGCCGTAACACGTCGAGACCGACGGGCACTGTGGCGTGCCGCCGGCCGCAGAATTCGGCCAGTTCCTTGATGCGCGCCAGACTCTCACTGTCCACGCCGGTATCAACCAGCAGCAGCGGCATCTTGTCCGGTCCCAGGAACGCCTTCACGCCCTCCGGTTCACGCTCCATGTAGCCCCGCCAACCCTGAACCCACCCCGGCAGAACGAGACATCCGTCTGCCGCGTGACGCCGCGCCGCCGACTCGCCCAGAAGCAGGCTCGCACACGGCTCGAACCTGAGCACCTGGCATCGTTCCATGCCGGCCGGCGCCGGACCCAGGCTCGACAGACAGCGCGCCCCGAACAGCTTTATCTGCTGGCAGTCGCTGCCCTGCGCCCGGACGCGTTCAGCCAGAGCATCCCAGCTCTCGAGCGGCGCATGGCATTGCGCCGGATACGTGATAACCACGACGTCATCATATCGGCCCGGGTCAAGCACTGCGGCCGCTTCGCGCGCCAGCGGCTCGCACACGGCAAGACCCAGCTTCGTCTCCATGGTTGTTCTAGGAATCCTCGGGAAGACGCGCCGTCCCGGCATGGCCGGGCGGGTGCGCGACACGTTGGCCGGCTTCAGTCGACTTGTCCATCAGCCATCACCTTACATCAGGCCCTCGCTCTGGTCAAGACGGAGCACGTTGTACAGCCGACAGGCTGCCTGAGGAAACCGCTAGCCGAGCGTGACTTTGTGCTTGGCGACGGCCCCGCGCGATAGCACGACTACGAGATACGTCCCGCGCTTCAGCCGGCGGCCGTCCGCGCCGGTGCCGTCCCACATGACCGAGTGGTATCCCGTGGACTGCCGCTCCTCAAGCAGGAGCCGCACCGGTCGTCCCAGCATGTCGAATACCTCGACTCTGACGTCGCCGCTCTGCCCCAGCCAGTACTCGAGCAGCATCCTGCCGCGTCGAATCGCCGGGTTGGCCCGCACTATCCGGACCAGGCCGGGCCTGTCCTCGTTCTCCGACGCGCCGGTCGGAAGCTCGCCGCAGGCGAAGACGACAGCCGGGTAGTGGTTGCGAGGCAGATTGAGCGCGCTCATAATCCCGCTGCGCTCGGGCCGGTCCAGCGGGACGGTCAGGCACCCGGCCAGCCCGAGCGCCCGGGCCTGCGCAAGCAACTGGAACGCGGCGAAACCTGCCTCCTGCATCGTCTGGTACCAGCCGGTATCGCTGACGCATACCATGAAGTAGACCGGCGCCGTGCCTGGAATCCGCTTGCAGGCCGTGCGCAACTGCGGCCTCAGGTCGCCGGTTGTGACGCGCTCCAGCCGATGGTCGCTCGAAGCCAGGTCCGTTCCCTGCGGCAGGCGATTGTGATAACGCTCGACCCCGACGTCCTCCACGACGTATATCCGGTCGGTCAGGTTGTAATTCGCCGCCGCAGTCGGTACGGTTGTGCCGCGGCGATTGTTGTAAGTCACGTGCGGGGTCACGCCATATGCAGACCAGAGCAACTGCGATATGGTTTCAAGTGATAACCCGACCGGGCTGAAGACCGAATCCTGCCGAAGCCCTGCGACCACCGTCTCAAACGTGTCCTGGCCGATGACGTACGGCAGCGGCAGACTCGAATCCGAGGAGAACGCGACACAGGCCGTGTCAAGGCCCGCGGCCTGGGCCCGGCCGAAAACGTCGACCATCCGGATGGGGTGCGCGGGATGCCAGTTGCTGTTCGCATAGTCTGACGCCCATTTCATCGGGCACGACACGACCGAACCACCCGTGATGTCACGGAACGCCGTACCTGCGAGGAGGCCTGCCTGAATCGCCATGCCCGCCTCCTCCTGCCTTTCACAGGCCACCCCGACTTCAAAAGCCGAACCCGAGTTGTAGCGGTAGTCGCCGGCCCGATGCACCGACAGCCCGCCGCCCGACGGGTCATAGCGGTAGACGTTGTCCGGCGTCGCAACGTAGAACTCCCGGTAGTCACCCATGCTCGGCATCCTGTTCATCGCCCAGAGCACGTTGGCAAGCACCTGGGCGGGCAGTGTGTCGGTGAACCCCGAGTGCACCGAGTAGCGGCTGTTTGAAAGAAGCTCAAACGAATGCGAGTGCGCGACCGGGGCCGGAAGGCTCTCGGTCAGGGGACGCGCCGCAGCCGACAGAACAAAGAGGGTCAGCAACAGTGTCGGGAGCCTTAACATACCAGTATAGGCTATCCCCGCCTCGCCTGAAGTCAAGGCGAGTGCCGGCTGCGGGCTTGCAGGTCGGACTCCAAAACGAGCGGCAGGCTAGCGCCGCTTGCCGCGCCCGCCTCGGGACGTTCGACCGCGGCTCACGACTGTCTCGACCGGGGACTTGCGAACCACGGTCGCAATCTTCTCCGGTGCAATCAACTTGTTCAGCTCTCGCGTTACGCCCCGAGCCTGCTTGGGATTCGCGACCAGCCATGCCGCGACGTCCTCATCCCGGGCGATCGTCACCTTCGCGTACGCGTCCACCTCGATCGCTCGCGCAAACTCGGCCAGCGCCTCACCCGCCAGGCCCTGCTCCAGCCGGGCCGCGGCCCGCAGCATGTGCGCTGCGCCCCCGGCCCTGGCCCCCAGCCCGGTCAGAGCTTCTATCCTTGCGGCGTCGGCGAGCACCCGGTCCGGCCGCTCCAGACGCAGGTCCGCCACGGCCCGGTTATGCAGCACGCGAAACAGCAGGCGCTCGTCTTCGTCTGCCTGGCCCTTGACGCCGTCGAGCCAGCGCGAATACGAGTCGGCCGCCGCCGCGTAGTCGCGGATGGCAAAGCCGTCGTCGCCCGCCTGGAGATGGGCCAGCGCCTGAATGCGCGTCAGCGCCCGTTCCGCCTGCGCCACCGCGGATTCCACCGCGGCCCGGGTCTTCGAGACCGCCTCCAGCGCTGCCGAGGCATCCTGCTCATGCGTGTCAACCGCGTCCAGGCGCCGGACGAAACCGTCTACCTTCGCGTCGGTTTCGTCCAGGCGCTCGCGGATTACGACGAGGTCGTTCTGGAGCCTCGCTACGTCGGCCTCGGTCGGCCCGGCTTCTGCTCCCGGTCGCGCGGTCGCGATGCCGGCGCGCAGTTGAGAGAGAGCGCCGTCGCACTCGGTCACCTTGCGCTTCGTGCGAAGCAACTCGTCGCTCAGGTCGGAGAACCTCTTGTCCCAGGCGCTGCGCAGCCCGTCGACCTCGGACAGCCGCGCGCCGTAGACCCAGATTCGCCATGCCGCGACCGCGACCGCGACAATCACGGCGACGATAACGATGACGAACCACCGGTTCAGGTTCCGGTTGGTAATCTCCAGCGCCCGGACCGCGGCCTGGGTTTCGGGGCTTTGAGCCGGCTGCGCCTGCACCACGGCGGCCATCAACACAAGACCAGCCAGCGCGACGACCACCGTGCGCGTCTGTAATTGACGCAGAAACCTACTCTCCGGCCTCAGCGGCTCACCACGATTCTCCGGACCACGACGCCGGTGCTGGTGTTGAGTCGGCAGAAATATACCCCTGACCGGACCGTGCCGCGGCTATCCCTTCCGTCCCACGTCAGGACTCCGCCCGGCCCCGTTTCACCCAACTCCGCGACCGCGCGGCCCAGACCGTCGGCGATGACCACTCTGCCCGGACTCGCGCTCGCTATCCTGAACCGCGCCCGACCCAGCGTCGGCAGCACCGACAGGCCCACCCCGACGGGCTGGCTGCGGCTCTCCCGTGCGCCCACGAACGGCGCCCCGCGGTACAACTCCACCATGCCTTCGTACCCGCTGATGAGGAAGTCGGGCAGGCTGTCGTTGTTCCAGTCCCCGAAACCGCAGCGCGAGCCGTAGTAGTAGGGCGCTACGGGCTGAATCGGCACGCCGGCCACGGTCTTCAACGTCTCCTCCGGGGCAAGAACCGGGTCGGCGTTCGTCCCGATGTTGCGATAGAAACGGACGTAGCCGTCGTTCGCCCCGCAGACGAGGTCCTGCGTGCCGTCCATGTCTAAGTCGAAGACGTACGGATTCGGCCGATATACGTTAATCGGCGCTCCGCCCGCTTCGACGTTTGTGTACCCAAGGAACATCGGCCAGGAGTCGCTCGTCAGGTTCTGGTAGAACCGTACCGAGCCGTTCTCCTCGCCCATCAGCAGGTCCTTCAGCCCATCGCCATTCCAGTCGACGACCGCGGGCTGGCTGTTGTTGCCCACGTCAAGAACCGTCGAATCCGTCAACTTGTAGTCGTAGTACGCAGTCAGTTCCGAATCGTGCCGGACGAACACGGCGAAGGTGCCGTCCCGGTCGCCCGAAACGATGTCCATCTGGCCGTCCGAGTTCCAGTCCACAACCTGTGGACACGACCCCATGCATCAGCCATAGGGCAGGGTTATCTGCGACCCGCTGGCATACAAGTACTGGAAACCACTGAACTCGGGCGCCGAGTCCGGCCCGTAGTTGCGGTAGAAACGGATGTAGCCGTACGTGTACTGGCCGCAAACAAGGTCTTTGGCTCCGTCCTGGTCCCAGTCGAACATGACCGGCGCACCGTAGTAGTCCACGTCTATCGGCACGCCCGCGTCCCGAATCGTATCCGGGCCGTTGAAGCGCGGCGTCTCGGCGCGCGCCACAAACGCTGCGCACGCCGCCGCGATGAAAACAGACAATCTCTGCATCAGGTCTCCTTTGCTCGCTGGATGCGAGGCTGGCACGCCAATCCTAGCACCGGCGGCACGCAGTTGTCAACATTCGCCGCGTGGCGTCGAGGCTGTTGCCGACCGTGCGGGCGGCCTCCGCGGCTTCTGGCCCTGTCGGGCCGGGCAAGCGGCGGGAAGAATGGTCTTGTCGTCAACTCTCCTGTAGAATGGATGCGTGAACCGCGGTCTGCTGCCGTTGAGGTTGTCGGCGCTCTCAGGTCTGCAGGGAGCTGTCGCGTCGACGCCTGGAGGATGAATAAACGGCAAGCATCTGCCCCAAGTCCGCCCTTGCCCTGTACGTCATATGCTGTCTGCTGTCTGCTTCTGCTTCGGGCGGTTTCACCAAGATAACCGAGGGAGACATCGTGAACGACAGCGGTTGGTCCTACGGCTGCGCCTGGGCCGACTGCAACGGCGACCGTTTTCCCGACCTGTTTCTGGACAACAACAACCCGAACCAGAACAAGAACAATTCGCTGTATCTTAACAACGGCGACGGCACCTTCACGAAGATAACCGAGGGGCAGGTCGTATCCGACGACGGCAGTTCCTACGGCTGCACCTGGGGCGACTACGACAACTCGGGTTTCCCCGACCTGTTCGTGTCAAACTACAACGAGAGCAATTTCCTGTACCAGAACAGCGGCGACGGCACGTTCACCAAGATAACCGACAGCCCGGTGGTGAACGACGCGACCTGGTCCGGCGGCGGAGCCTGGGCCGATTTCGACAACGACGGCGACTTGGACCTGTTCGTGGGCGGGTACGACGGCCACAACCGGCTGTACGAAAACGACGGCACCGGCGTGTTCACGAGCATTGACACCGGCGTGGTAGTGACCGACGGCAATTACATCATGGGCTCGGCCTGGGCTGACTATGACCGGGATGGCGATTTGGACCTGTTCACGGCGAGGAACAACTACTTCGGCGGCGCGAGTTGTCTGTACCGCAACGACGGGAACGCCGGCCACTGGCTGAGCGTGCGCTGTATCGGGACCGTCTCGAACCGAATGGCAATCGGTGCCCGCGTGCGGGTGAAGGCGGCTATCGGTGGCCGGGACGTCTGGCAGGTGCGTGAGGTGTCGGCGCAGACCGGCGGCTGCAACAGCGGCCAGAGTAGCGTCAACGCATCGTTCGGCCTGGGCGATGCCGACGTGGTGGATTCGCTCGTAGTAAGGTGGCCGTCAGGGATTGTGCAGGTATTGACCGGCGTGCCAATCAATCAGTTCCTGACCGTCACCGAGCAGCAGACCGCAGTCAGCGAAGGACCGGCGCAGGGCAGGCAGGCGGTCCTTGGATTCTTATCCTGCCCCAATCCGGTGCAGGGCCGGGCGTTCGTCAGCTACGGCGTGCCCAAGGATGGGTACGTGCGGCTGGCATTCTTCGACATCCAGGGCCGGAAGCTCAGGACGCTGGTCAGCACGGTTGAGCCGGTCGGCGTTCACGTTGTGGTCTGGGACGGCGCCGACAGCGACGGCAGGCGCCTGCCCGGCGGCACCTACTTCATTCGCCTCGACACAGAGGGCGGTGCTGTTACACGTGCCGTTGTCGTGGCGCGGTAGTGCTCTCACCGGAAATAGCGGGGCGCGGTGGACCGCGCCCCGCTGCATCGTCTGAGACGGCGCGAGCTTATCGCTGCAAGACTAGCTTCTGCGTCGCAGTGAACCCGACCGATGTCAGTCTGACCAGGTACACACCGACGCTCATCGAACGAAGGTCGAGCGAGAATGTCGAACTGCGACCGAGGAACGATGAATGGAGGACGGCGCGGCCTGTAGCGTCAAAGACGTCCACCGATGCCGGACCGGTCAACGCGCGGCCACAGCGCAGGGTGACGACACCTGAGACCAGAGGATTGGGAGCAATGACGAAAGACGAACTGCGAATGTCGAAAGGCCGAGCCATGACCCCGTACCGCTCCGAGCCACCGGCCGCGAGAGGCAGGCCGCCCGTCGCCACATAGCGCCAGAGTTCGTCGGTCTTGTTGCCCTTCAGGATGAACAGCAGGCCGTTGCCGTTGCCGGTGATGTCGGCGCCGTTCTTCACCTTCCGCTTCCGGCCGCTGGAGCCGTAGGCCGGGACGGTCTCGAGTTCGGCCCAGGAGTCGCGGGCGGCGGTGTATTTCCAGAACTCCTGGGTGTTGCCGCCCTTCAAGGCGTAGAGCGCCCCCGAGTACCAGGTGCCGCAGCCGCCGTCCTTGGATTTCTTGGTTCGGCCCTGGCTGTTGATGAACGGCATGCCGTTCAGACGCGGGGCCGTGTCCCACGTCATGGTCCCCAGGTCGAACGTCCACAGCTCGTGGTACTTGGCTTTGTGCGCGTACAGCCGGTCGGCACCGTTCCAGGCGAACCAGGAGCCCTGGTCCCATTTGGGCCGCGCCGTGCTGGGCGCGTCGGGCAGCGACTGCCACGAATCCGCGACGATGTCGTAGCGCCAGAACTCGTTCTTGTAGCCTTTGAGCAGGTACAGATAGCCGGGAACGTATGCGATGTCGGTGCCGCCCTTGACCTTGCGCCTGGTTCGTCCCAGCGGGATGTCGGCCAGCCGGGTCCAGGAGTCGCGCTCGGTGCTGTAGCGGTAGAACTCCTGGGTGTTGTTGCCTTTGACCGCATAGACGTACCTGTCGTTGTCGGCCGCGCCGCAGCCGCCCTTGTACGCGGACCTGCCCCCGCCCACCGGGATTGCGTTCAGGATGACCCACGTATTGGTGGCCGGGTTATAGTAGTAGAAATCGTTGGACTTGTCGCCCTTGGCCGCGTAGATGAGGCCGTTGCCCGAGTGGAAGCTGAGCCACGCGCCGTCCTTGACCACGCGGCCCGACGGGGCGGAGAGCATCGGCGATTCCTCGGTCCATGGCTTGACCGCGGGCGGAAGTACGGTGCAGGTCGAGCGACCGGTGTCGTTCGCGGCCACAATGTCGCCGGCGAGCTGGGTGTACGCGGTGGCGTCATAGGTGCCGGGCGGCGCGGCAGTCCAGATGGGGAAGTAGACGCAGACGCTCGTGCCCGGAGCGTGGCCTGCGATGGTGGTGGTGGAGTCGTAGATGGCGCCAATTTGCATGTGCACGGTGTAGTCCACGGTGACGTTGCCGTAGTTGTAGAGCGTGCAGGCGGGCGCGACGGTGGTGCCCTGAGAATAGAGCCCGGCCGGAGAGACCACTTTGGCGCAGCTCACGTCCGGGCCGAGGCGGAGCACGAGAACGGAACCGTCTCTGCGGTCGTTGCCCGCGACTACGTCGGTGCCGAGTTTGGTTGAACAGGCTATCGCCACGCTTCCGACCTGGTTGGCGGTCCAGACCGGGAAAGTGACGCTGAGCGCGGTCTTTGCGGCGTGTCCTGACACGTAGACCGATTCGCTGTAGAACGAACCGATGACCAGCCCCACCCAATAGTTCTCGGGGAAGTCGCCGTAGTTGCGCACCGAGCACTGCGGGGTTACGCTGGTGCCGGAGTCGATGAGTCCGGCGGGCGCCAGGATGTACGTGCAGCTTACGTCGTGTCCGGCCGGCGGCCGGACCGTGACCGTGGTCATCTGCCGGTTGTTTGAGGGCTTGCAGTCCCCGGAAAGCTCGGTCGAGCAACGCACGACGACGTTGCCCAGGGGTCCAGCGGTCCAGGGCGGGAATACGACGTAGGCTGGGTTTGTCGGCGCGTGGTTCGTTACGGCGGCGGTCTGGTTGTACGCCGAACCGATTCTCATCCGCACGTTGTACGTCTCGGTGGCGCTGCCGTAGTTCATGACGGTGCAGGCTGGCGTCACGACGGTGCCGAGGTCGTAAGTGCCGAACGGCTCGAGCAGCCGGGTGCAGGCTACGTCCCGGACCCGGACCGTGACTGAGTCGTTCAGAGTGTCGTTGGTACGGTCGATGTCGCCCGCGAGTTGGGTGAAGACCGAGACCGCGTGCTTGCCGCGCGGCCAGGAGAGGTATGGGTTGAACTGCACAAGCTGCTTCGCGCCCGGGGCCAGGTTCGTGACCGTCACCACGCGGTCGTAGAAGCTGCCGATTTTCATCCGCACGGGGAAGGTCTGTGCCTTGGAGCTGTAGTTGGCGACTGTGCATGCCGGGGTGACGAGCTGGTTCGAATCGATGAGGCCGGTGGGTGCGAGGAGCTTCGTTGCGGCCACGTCGTTCACCACCACAGTCGCCGAGCCGGTGAGCGTGTCGTTGGAGCGGTTGTAGTCGATGGCCATGCTCGTATAGCAGCAGGTTGCGTGCGCACCGCGCTCCTGCGGTATCCAGCCTACGAAATCGACCACGACCGAATCGCCCGGGTTCAGGCCCGTTACGTTCTGCGTGTTCGAGTAGAGCACGGTGCCGGCGATGGTGAGTGTGACCGGGAAATCGGCGGGCGCGACACCGAGATTCTTAACCAGAGCCTGTGGCGTCAGGGGCGTGCCGGATGAGTCGATGAGGCCGGACGGTGCGATTATGCTCGCGACGGCCACGTCACGGTTGCTTGAGGGCGGCAGGAACCGTATCGCCCGTTCGTTGGCGAGCAGGTTGCCGACCGGCGAGCCGTTGCACAGATACTGGAGCCCCACTGTGCCGCCCGAGTTCTCAATGCCGGCCGATGCACTGCGGCCCCACACGCGCAAGGTGTCGGTCAGCCAGATGTCGTGATAGCGCAACTGTATCTCGCCGCCTTCGTAGAGCACGACCTCAAACGAAACCTGATTCTGGATCAGGTCCATCGAACCTTTGACGCGGGCGTGCTTCCACATGACGACCGTCGAGCAGTTCGGCGAAGAACCGAAGTTGCGGTAGTAGATGCCGCCGGAGTCGACTTGGACTCCGTCCAGGTCGTCCCAGAACGCGAATACCGCCTGATTGGGGGCGGCTGCGGTCGGAATCGCGACGTTGCTCGGCTGGTTCGTGCCCGGGTCTGAACCGAACGAGAGCCAGCCGTTGGAACAGACCCACACCGTGTTGTAACTTGTGCCGTAGAAGCTGAAGTTGTAGGGCAGGCTGAACGACCAGCGTGCGTCGTCGCCGTACCCGAGGACTGTGCCCGTCGACGAGATGTCGTTCCAGCCGTACGAGGGCCCGCCGGTCGTGTCTGAGTCAATCCATCTGTAGCCGGCGGCGTCCGGGCCACCGGTGAACTGCCCGACCGTCCCAGAGGCAAGCGTGCATTGCACGGTCGGCGCCGAGGCCGGGATGTTCTTGGCAAGGCAGCCCGTCACGAGAGTGGCGGACGTCGGGTAGTTCGTGCGCGAGTTAGGGGTAGTTGAGATGCTGTCGAAGTCCGTCCGGTTCAGTCCGCCTGGCCATAGGTCGTTGGCGTCGCCGCGGTTGTTGCCCGCGTAGAGGTCGTCGAGACCGTCGGCCTGTTCCATCGCGACCCCGTAGAGCCAGCCGGCGCCGCCGTCGTTTATCTGGTTGCTGCCCCAACGCCGGAAAATGACCGAGTCGTCAATGTGGTAGATGAAGAGACCTGAGTTGTACATCAGGGCATCGAAGCCGGTCTTGCGCCGGTTCTCAACCAGGAAGTACTCCTTGAACGTCCGGTTGCGGCACATGAGCCAGTAGGCCTTGTCGTTGGTCTCCACCTGCGGGAGCGAGTAGAGATTCCTCAGCCTGACCGCAGTCGGGTTGAGCCAGCCGAGTTCCATCTTGTCCCAGGCGTCCAGATGCACCGGCTTCCACGGCGAACCGCCGTTCGCGCCCCAGGACCCGCCCGACATCAAACTCCAGTTGCCCAGGCCTTCGCCGCCCCCGTCGGTGTCGTACAAATCCCACAGGCCCAGCCCATGGCCCCACTCATGGCAGTAGACGCCGATGCAGGCCATCGTGCCGTTGTTCGTGACGTTGCTGCGTTCAGGGCAGATGACGTAGTGGTTGACCTTGATGAACTGACCGCCGTGCCCGGGCCAAGCGTCCTTGGTGACATATGCGCCGATGCCCGCGCTCGTGAAGTCCCACGAGTGCGACCAGATGTCCAGACCGCTGCCGGTTTCCTCGGCGCCGTAGCCCGCGTGAATGCAGGTGAATGCGTCCACGTAGCCGTCGCCGTCGTTATCGAATTGGGAGTAGTCGATTTCGTCGTCGGCCTTCTCAGCCGCCTCTTTTGCGAGCATCGCTGCCCGTTGCGGGGGATTCGCAGAGCCGTACCACGCATGCACGTTGTCCGAGGTGGCCCAACTAGGGGCTACGGCGCCGGTCAGCGTGAACTGGTCGTACGACACCTCATGGTAGTAGTCCTTGGCGCTGCCCGAGGGCCACGTTCCGAACAGCATGCTGCCGAAATCGGCCGTCGGATAGATGCTCGACAGGTCCGGGAACTCGATGGCCACGGCCGGGATGCGCTTCGTTCCCGACACGAGAACGCGTACGTCGCCCGGTCGATTGTGCACGTCGCGCATGCCGGCGTCGCGAATCGGCACGCGGATTACATCCACGCCCAGGCGGTGCATGTCCTCGAGCAAGCCCGGGCGCACCTTGACGCCCTGAAGCGGCGGCATCGCCAGACTGACCGGGCAGCCCAGCAGAACGGAAAGAACGAGCAAACGGCCGAAAAAGACGGACCTGTGCACGTCAACCTCCTCAGGCTAAACCAAGGGATTCTCTCGACTGCGCAGGCAATAATCCCACGCCCATAAAGTAAACGGCCATATTGCCGGACTGTCAAGGTGTGTCGGCAGACGAGCGAGCGGATTCAAGTGTCGTGAGCCGCACTGAGCGGCTAAGCCGCAAGCCACAGGCAGCAAGCATCAAGCCTGAGACAGCGGACGGCTGACAGCTCACGCGAGTTGCGGTAGCAGCATCTCCTCGTCGCTGCGGTACTCCCGGTCGCGCCGGACCAGATCGTCGCCCATCGCGACGTTTATGACATGTCGCTTGAAGAGCAGCCGACGATAGGTGTCCTTGTCCACCAGTTCGTGCATCTCGCCGTCAAGAAGGGTCATTACCATATAGGCGCCGTCGAGAGTGTAAGAGATTTCGCCCTGCGGCGCGGTCACAAACCCAGGCGTGCCCTTACCTCTCCCGGTCTCGAATATCGTCACGTTCCGCACGGTTGAGCGCCGTTCGTCAATCGATCCGACGTATATCACGTAGCCGGGGAAATCGTCAATGAAGACCCTCTCGCGAATCCGCATCGCCGGCTTCTTCCGCGCCACGTCGGTCAGGAGATTCCTCACGCGGTGCTGAGACTCAGGCACTACGTAGCCATTGAACCCGACCATGGCAGCCAGCAACAGCAGGCAGGCCATAGCGACCGGCGCAAACAACCTGACCGACTTGATTCCGGCTACACTCACCGCCTGGATTTCGTTGTCCTGAGTCATGCGGCCGAACGTGATCACGCCCCCAATCAGACTGCCCAAGGGAGCGCAAACTGACACCACGAACGGCAGCGAGAGCAGTGCCACCTCGGACACAACCCTGACCGCCACGCCCTTGCGCACGAGCATGTCGGCTAGAAGGAACAGCCGGTCCATCAAGAGGACGAATGTCAGCACCAGGATGGCGAGGAAGAACAGCGGTACGAAATGCCGCAGCACGCAGCGCTGGAGGATCTTCACCGGTCACCCTTAATCTCAACGCTCAAGGCTGCTCAGGCCGGACTGCACCTTGCTCAGTCGCAGATCGAGGAAATCCACAACGTCCCGCATCGCTTCGGAGTCGGTGCTGACTGCCAGAGCCATCACCATCAGGCGCGTCGCCTTCAGTTGAGTCTCTGCCCAGTCGAGGGTCGCAATCCGATTATCGTCCCGGCCCCGCTCGCTCGCCAGCCGCCTGCGCAACTGCGCTACATGCAGGGACATTTTCATTCACCTCTCGCTCGTATCGCCGCACCAGTGTCTGTAGCTCGACTGGGATGGCGGCTCCGGTCGAGTCTTGCTGGTCTGAATCGCGCATAAGCACGGTATGCCCGGATAGCACTTGTGCGAGCTTCGTCCTCAACGAAGGTCCGCCGAAGGTCAGAACCAGAACGCCTGCCACCACGACTAGCCAAGTCGCGGCAGCGATGATGAAGATTACCAGGCTGAGTCGCCGTCTTGCCAACGGCACCGGATCTCGGGGACTATATCCACAAGCGAAACAGAAGACCTGCGTCGGAGACATTGCCTCCCCGCAGTACGGACAGCGTCCGGCTCCGCGGTCTCGGACCTGCCTATCTCGCCTGCGCACCTACTGACATCCTCCTCTGCTTCAAGCCCTTATCGGCGCTCACCGTCCGCAACGACCCACGATGACCCCGCCCGCGACCGCCACTGCAGCAAGCACGACAAAGGCCGCAAGCGCCGCACGCAGGGCCTCGCCGACGAGCCGTCGCTGCGGAAGTCCGTGATGCTCGTATTCGGCATATGTAATCATGAATGCGGCAGCCGCGCCCACCACACCGAATACGACCGCGACGACGGCAAGAACCGCGAACATCTTAGCATCGAAAACACTTCAGCCACAAGACTGTCACATGCGTGGACACCTGCCCTACTTCAGCCACGGCAGGTAGGACGAGACTTTCAGCACCAGCCCCAGCACGACAATCGAGACCATCGACTGGAGCTTAAGCAGGATGTTGAGCGATGGCCCGGACGCGTCCTTCAGCGGGTCGCCGACCGTGTCGCCGACCACCGCGGCATGGTGCGCGGGTGAGCCTTTGCCGCCGAACTGCCCCTTCTCGATGAACTTCTTGGCGTTGTCCCAGGCCCCGCCGGCATTGGCCGAGAAAACAGCAAGGCAGAAGCCGGCCGCAAGGCCACCAGCGAGGAATCCGGCCACGCCGTCGGTACCAAGCAAGAGGCCGACGATAATCGGCGTGACAATCGCCATCAGTGACGGCGCGAGCATCGCTTTCTGTGCCGCCTTGGTGCAGATTGTTACCGCACTGGCGTAGTCCGGCTTGGCCTTGCCTTCCATCAGGCCCGGTATCTCCTTGAACTGGCGCCGTACCTCGTCCGCGATCTTTGAGGCGGTCCGACCGACCGCGCGCAGAATCATCGAACTGACGCCCATCGGCAGCATCGCGCCCAGGAACAGCCCGGCAATCAGCCGCGGGTTCAGGAGTGTGAAGGTCAGCCGCGAGATGTAGTCGGCTGCGGCCCCGGCGCCGAGAATGTTTGGCGCTTTGACCGCTATCTCTCCACGATAGGCCGCAATCAGGGCGAGGGCAGTCAGGGCCGCGGAGCCGATGGCAAATCCCTTGCCGGTTGCCGCGGTCGTGTTGCCGAGCGAGTCGAGCGCGTCGGTGCGCTCGCGCACAATCGGCTCCTGGTGGGTCATCTCAGCGTTGCCGCCGGCATTGTCCGCGACCGGCCCGTACGCATCGGTCGCCAAAGTGATACCCAGTGTCGCAAGCATCCCGACGGCTGAGATGCCGATACCGTACAACCCCAGGCCCGCATTCGAGCCTCCACCGGTCATGTAGTAGCTGGTGATAATCGCGATCGCCACGGTGATGACAATCGGAATGGTCGAGTTCATGCCCACGGCCAGGCCCTCGATGATGACCGTGGCCGGCGACGTCTTCGCCTCATTCGCGATGCCCTGCGTCGGCTTGTAGGAATCGGACGTGAACCGCTCGGTGAAGTAACCGATGATCACGCCCGCGAGCAGGCCGGACAGAATCGCCCAATACACACCTAGATAGCCGGGCAGAAGCCACTTCACCACGAGGAAACCGAGCACGGCGGAGACGATCGTTGCGCCCCATACTCCCGACCGCAGCGCCCGCAGCAGCACGCTCTGCTCCGCCTTCTCGCCCGCGCGCACGAAGAAGCTCCCGATGATGGACGCGAGGATGCCGACTCCCGCCAGCACTAGTGGCAGGAGCACACCGTTCACCTCCCAGCCGGTCCCGGCAAGGGCCACGACCGAAAGCGCCATCGTGGCGACGATCGAATCAACGTAGGACTCGTAGAGATCAGCGCCCATGCCCGCGATGTCGCCCACGCAGTCGCCGACGTTGTCGGCAATTACTGCCGGGTTGCGCGGGTCGTCCTCGGGGATGCCAGCCTCGAGTTTACCCACAAGGTCAGCCCCTACGTCAGCGGCCTTGGTGAAGATGCCGCCACCGACGCGAGCGAACAGCGCCTGCGACGATGCGCCGATGCCGAAGGCAATCATCGTCGAGGTGATGGCGGTCAGCTTCTCCACCACCGGCAGGTGGGCGTAGACCGCGTTGAGCACGACGTACCAGATGGACAGGTCGATAAGGCCCAGACCGACCACGGTCAGGCCCATTACCATGCCCGAGTTGAACGCAACCCGCAACCCGGAATTCAGGCTCGTCTTGCACGCATGAGTCGTGCGGGCGCTCGAGCGCGTACCGATGGACATGCCGATGTAGCCGGACAGCCCGGAAAAGAAGCCGCCGGTCAGGAACGCGAACGGCACGAACCACGACTGCAGCCCGGTCGCGGCGAGCACGCACAGCAGCACGAACACGACGCCGAAGAACATGATGACGCCCTTGTACTGCTGCTTCAGATAGGCCGTCGCGCCGATGCGCACTGCCTTGGCCACTTCCTTCATCGGTTCGGTGCCCTCGCTCTTCTTGAGGTTGGAGAGCGCCATGTACAGGGCGAACGCAAGAGCGACCACGGCTCCGCACGGTGCTATCCAGAATATCGGACTGACGTTCACGGGGACTCCTTTCTGTCGTCCTCAATCTGCCATTCAAGGTTGGACGTGCAACCGGGCCGACAGCCCGCAGAACCGAGTGAGGCAGCTTGCAGTTACTGCGAACAGCAGTCGGCAGCGGCCATACGTGACTCCCTTCGACACACGTCTGAGATTGTTGCAGGAGTTATCAGCGCTTCGGCGGTTACGGCGAACTCCATCGCCTGCCCGAAGGCACACTCATCATAGCCCGTTGCGGACATAAGTCAAGCGCCGCCCAGTCGCCTGTGGAACCTACGAGACCGGCCCGCCCGTTGCCTCATATATGCACCTACTCCGGCGGACCCCGTTGCCTCAAAATAGATTTCTACTCCTAATCGCCTCATTGTCCAGTCCGTAATAATAGTGGAGTTGATGCCACCTGATCCTCGACTGC
>Ga0315282_10005005_pt1 | contig 22758 bp, 12 predicted proteins | sample YL17G07_20_MG_FD_203693 | JGI IMG/M metagenome (GOLD analysis project Ga0315282, IMG submission 203693) | Sediment microbial communities from Yellowstone Lake, YNP, Wyoming, USA - YL17G07_20 | ecosystem: Environmental > Aquatic > Freshwater > Lake > Sediment | place: USA: Wyoming | collected... | reverse complement strand
TGCCAAGCAGCTCAGGCCGTATGCGCCCGCGCGCGCCGTGGACGGGTCCGCAGACTCCAGGGCGCGTGATAGCACCTCCTCACCCGACCTATCGCCGACCTGGGCCAACGCGCCGGCGCAGATGATGCTTGTGACGCGTTCGTCGCCAAGAGCTGCACGCAGTTCGACATGTGCAGGGGCGGCGGCAGGTCCGAGGGCAAACAGCGCCCCCGCTGCCTCTTGCGCCAGAGCGCACGCGGCCGCGTCGCCCAGCTCTTGGTCGCGGGTGTGGTGAAGCACGTAGCGGAGGCACCCCAGGTACTCAGCGTTCTCCCGCTGCGTGCTCGCCAGCCGACCCAGCAACGGGGCGGCCTCCACCTGGTCCGGGCCGGGGGGCAGCGGCTCACGCAGGAACCGACACAACGCCGCGCCCGCGCCTAACGGCGGCTCGTCGGAGTTCGAGAGAACGGACACGGCTGTGTATCGGGTCGTGGGGTCGCCGCTGGACAAGTGAGTCGCGATCTCCCTCGCGTACCGGTGGCTCAGGGGGCTGAGCGTGTCGAGGGCTGCATACGCCGCTCCGAGCAGACCCCCAGTGGCTCCCTCAAGCGCATCCATCAGGGCCGGGATGGCACTTGAGGCTACGGTGCCAGCTTCGCCCAGGGCCACGGCGCTCCAAAGACGAAGCCAGGGGTCGCTGCTCCCCAAGAGAAGGATCACCACCGGAACCGCTGCTGTGTCACCGTTCTTGGCGCGAGCGATGGCAAGCCATGGAGCCGCCTCGTCAGCGGCATCGACCTGCAGAGCAAGAAGAGCGCTACGGTCTGGCTCCCCGAGGTGCGGCATGGCAGCAAGCAGGTACGCTGCTCCAGCCCGGTTCACATGGCTGATCGAGGCAACAGCCGCGATGAGCTTCGGGGCCAAAGGCAACAGCCGCCGGCCAGAATCGGTCCGGGTGAGCAGGACCCACACTGAGCGTGTTGGATCCGCAATGTCCCCATCGCCCCCAGTCGGCTCACCCGGTGCCGCCCTCTCTGCCAGGAGACCGAGGTCCCGGGCAGCGTCGCTGTCGCCCGCCCTGGCATTAACCAGCAGCGAGGCTAGTTGGTCCGCCGAGATCGTGGGGGCCTGCACGTCCGTGGCCCCGCTCGCAGCCTGGCTAACGGCAAGTGCCCACACTAGACCGCACATCGCCCCGGGGCTAGCACGACGGATACCGTGGCTCCCACTTCGCCTCCTCGGTGCGCCCGTGCAGAGGGGCATTCTGCTCCTGGTACTGAATGGAGGGGCCCATGATGAGGTCTTCACTGATGCACGTGCCCTCGGTGGAGATGTGCTTACGCCACTACCCGTCAGGAGCGTCGTTGCCATCGAGCCGGCGGCTATCGTCGGCCCGCACCCGTGACACTGGAACGTTACCTCTCATTATACGCCCATCGAGCTCCGCCTGCAGCTTCATGAAGGTGCCCTGGAACGGGACTTCGACGGTTCGCACTGCAGTCGTCTTCGACCAGGGTTAAGGCCGCGGATGGCAGAACAAGCGTAGTTGCTACACCACGAAGCGAGGTGGACGGAGATGCGGCCCGCAACTGCCCTAACGATGCTCTTCTCCCTGACCCTCCTATCGGCCGCGCGCGCTCAGCAGGCGCCAAGCTACGATGAGGCCCGGGCCCTGATGCGGTCGGGGCAGATGGCCCTCGAACAAGGTCGGAATGACGACGCGCTGATCAAGGCTACAGGGATGCTCTCGTCAGCGGCCGACGCACTCGATGCGGTAGGCGCGGTCTTCGAGGCCGCTCAGGCTCGTCTGCGCCTGCTGCAGGCGGCATCGCCCGGCGTAGGCTCGGCTGCGCTTCAGGGCATCGTCCCGGTCGCGGACAAGCTGATAGAGGGCGTGCGCAAGCTCGGCGATCCGTCCTTACTCGGGCAGAGCCTGATGGCACGGGCGCAGCTTGCGATGTGGATCGGGAAGCCCGACACAGCGGTGCCCTACGCCATCCAGGCGCTCGACGCCGCGGCCAAACTCCCCTCCCCCATGATGAGCGGAGCCGCGACTGTCGTGCTCTGCCAGGCCTCGGCGGCCGGAGTCAGCGTCCCGGGCCTCGCCGACCGCATCGCCTCCGCCATCTCGGCCATCTGCGATCCGAAGCGGGAGATAGCTGATGGGACTGCCGTCGAGGTGCTCCGGCAGCTTGCGTACGAAGCCGACCGCGCGGGGCTGGCCGACGCGCGCACCCAGGCCATGATCGGCGCCGTTCGGGGCGCCGCACGCGTCCGCGACATGCCGTGGGTGGTCGTCGGCCTCTTCTACGACCTAGGCTCGCTCGCCTCCAGGCGACTGCCTGACGCGTCGAAGGCGGAGTACTTCGCCGCCGCCGCCCAGGCCCTGACCGACATCGCCGACCCACGGGTCCGCGCTAGTGCGACGGCCGCATACGCACAGACCGCGCCCGCCGATGCGACACTGGCGCGGCTATTGACGGATACGCTTGCCTCGCTACCTACCGACGCCGGCCCGGAGGCCCGCGTGGGACTCATCGGAGCTCTCGTGCGAGTGAAGGCGGCCCTGGGCCAGCGCGATGAGCTGGGGACGCTACTGGACGAAGCCGTCAAGGGCCTGTCGTCGGCTCGGAGCCCCGAGGAGCGCGTGGGCTTGGCGGGTCAGGTGGCGTCGATGGCTTTTGAGAGCGGGCTCGGGGACCGTGCGGCGAGCATCCTGAAGGACACTCTTGCCGCCCTCCCAGCCGACGCCACCCGGGCGCGCGTCAGTTGCGCGCTCGACCTGGCCCGGTGTCGCATGAACATCGCGCAACAGGCAGCTCAGGCCGCCCAGGCGCGGGGCGAGGACCCACGAGCCGCGCTCGACGAGGCACGCCAGGCGGCCGCGGGCGAGCTCGAACCCACGGCGGCACTGCTGGACTCGCTAACGCTGACAGCGCCGGATGAGATCAACCTGGCCTCGTCCGCGGCCGACGTCTACCTGGCAGTGGACGAGCCGCTCAAGGCGGTGGCGATCGCGACTCGCGTCCTCAAGTCGGCCGAGGCACCGGGACTCCGCGAGCCGGTGTTCCATGTTGGCGTGGTGCTCGCGCAGGCCCACCACTCGGTGGGGAGCGACGAGGCGTCCGCAGAGGCCGTCGAGCGCGCGCTCGCCGGGGGAGCAAGCCAGCAGGACCCCTGGACGCTGAGGACCCTTGCGGCACTGCTCGAGGACGGCGGCAAGGCCGACGAGGCCCTGCCGCTGTACGACAGGGCGATCGAGCAGACACGGCGGTCGGACCCGACCTCGCAGATGCTCGCGTACCTGCTGTTCCAGCGCGCGTGGTGCCTCATCGGCCTGGGGCGCGGTCAGGATGCCGTGGCGGACGTCGATGCGCTCGACACCCCGGAGGAGTACCTGAAGATGCGCGCCGCGCTGCTCAAGGCTTCGGTAGTGGCCCAAGGCGGCGACCCCGCGGCGGTGCGGGCTGTGCTCGGGCCCGACCGCGGGGACGTGCTTGCCCAGCCGTGGTGGCTGGACCCGCTGTTTGACGGCCCCGCCCGTACAACCGGCGAACTCCGGAGGCAGGAGCGGTTCCTCCAGGCAGCCATCGCCGCTCTCGCGGCTGCCGAGGACCGGCCGGCCGGGGTCGCGTGTGGTTGCCTCTCGCTGGCCGAGACGCAGAACCGGCTGCGGGAGTTCCAGGCAGCCCTTGAGTCGGCCACCAAGGCGGCTGCGGTGATAGGGCCCGGCGCGGGCGGCGACCTCTATCCACGCGTTCTGCGCGCTCAGGCGAACGCGTACGAGGGGCTGGGCAACGCCGACAAGGCCGCCGAACTCCGCTCGCAAGCGGACGCCGTGCAGAAGGGGCAATGACGCCGTGGCGCGGTTCGGCACGGATGCGCTCTTCGACAGGTCGCTCGACCTGGTCCGCGGGGCGCGCGTCGGGCTGGTGACGAACCACACGGGCTTCGACAGCGACCGCGTTGCGACCGTCGATCGGCTGCTTGCCGAGCCTTCCGTGACGCTTGCCGCCCTCTTCGCGCCGGAGCACGGTATCCGAGGGGATCAAGACCACGACGGGATCGCGAACGGAGCCGACGGGCGCACCGGTGTGCCGGTCTACAGCCTGTTCGGCAAGACGCGCGAGCCCACGCGGGCCATGCTCGATGGGCTCGACGCAATTCTGTACGACATCCAGGACGTGGGGGCGAGGTTCTACACCTACGCCACGACCCTGTCCTACGCCATGAAACGGGCCGGCGAAGCGGGCGTCCGCGTCATCGTGCTTGACAGGCCCAATCCGATCGGCGGGCTCGTCGTCGAGGGCCCTGTTCTCGACAGCCGCCTGCGCTCGTTCGTGGGCGCGCACGAGATCGCTCTGCGGCACGGCCTTACGATGGGTGAGCTCGCGCTCATGTGTCGCGACGAGTTCGGGCAGGAGTGCGACCTGACAGTCGTCCCGTGTGAGGGCTGGCGGCGCGGCATGTACTTCGAGGACACAGGCCTGCCGTGGGCAGGCCCCTCGCCGAACCTGAGGACCGTCGAGCAGGCTGTGCTGTACATCGGCCCGTGCCTGCTCGAGTTCTCGAACCTGTCAGTGGGCCGCGGCACCGACGTGCCGTTCGAGGTAGTGGGCGCGCCGTGGGTCGATGCCGAGCAGGCGTGCGAAGCCGCGCGCGCGTGTGAGCCGCCTGGCGTGGATCTGTCCCCCGCAACGTTCACGCCCGACGCGGACTCGGGCTACCCGTACGCCGGCCAAGCGTGCCGGGGCCTGCGAATGCGGGTAACCGACCGCGAGATCTTCCGCGCTGTTCCCCTGGGCATAGCACTGGCCACAGCCATTCGGGACGCGTGCACGCGGTTTGAGATGAACCGCGCGGGCTTCGCCCGCCTGTGCGGCTCGCAGGCGATCGTTGACAGGTTTTTCGGTGGAGCTTCGTATGCCGATCTCACGGAGCTCTCGCACCTCGGGGTGGAGGAGTTCGTGGAGGCTAGGGAAGCGTATCTGATGTACCCGGCGTAGGCCTCGGACAGGGACACCGAGAAGGCCTGCGCCACGCGGCCGGGGAACCTCCGGCTACCCTCACGGGCTTCCTCGCCCGCGAGACAACGGCGGGGGAGCGACCGCGTCTCCATCCGCGTCCCGGAGCTGCCGCTTGATCGCTACTCGTCGCGGAGCTGCCTCGCCAAGGGGGGCAGCCGAGCATCAACCGACTGATCTCGACCGGCGCTGGAGCGCGATCCGCACCGGCGCGGCGGTAGGCGTCGGCCTGTTCCTGATTCCGGTGGCCGCTCGGTGGCTCGCCGAGATCGAGTGGGTCCGGTACTCCGACAACGCCACGACGCAGTCGCTGTTCCCCCACTCCACGGCCCTCGTGGTGTTCCTCGCGGCGCTGTCGGCTCTCGTGCGACTCGTCGTGCCGTGCGCGGCCTTCACCAGGCGCGAGATCCTCATCTGCTACGTGTGCATGTGCGTCGGCTCGCACTACGGCGGGCACGATATGCTCCAGATCCTCTACTCATCGATCGCGTACGTCATCAACCAGGCCAAGCCGGAGAACGGCTTTGCCGACCTGATCCACCCGTACCTCCCGGCGTGGTCGGTGCCGAGCGCGGGCCCGGGCCTCAGGGCGTTCTTCGAGGGGCAGTCCAGCCTGCGGGCGCCCGGGAACTGGGAGAGCTGGCGCGCGCCCGTCCTGACGTGGGGCGGGTTCACTCTCATTCTGGGCTTGGTGATGCTGGCCGTCGCCAACCTGCTGCGGCGCCAGTGGGACAACGAGCGGCTGACGTACCCGATCGCACAGGTGCCACTGTGGATGACCGTCGGCAACGGTCGGAACATGCTCTCCCCGCACTTCCTGATCGGAACGGCCATCGGCATCCTGCCTCTGCTGTTCAACACCATAAAGTACTTCAAGCCCGTCTGGCCCGCTCTCAACGTGGGAGTGACGTACTCCGCGCCGCTCGACGGCGTATGGGCGGCGGCGGGCTCATTCCCAACCACGTGGCACCCGTTCGCGTTCGGGCTCGCGTACCTGATCCCGACCGACCTGCTCTTCTCGTGCTGGTTCTTCTACCTTTTCACATGCCTGGAGCAGGTCATCTTCTACGCGATGGGCTACCGCGTCTGGAGCGGCTTCCCCTACTCCGACCAACAAGCCACCGGGGCGCACCTCGGGCTCGCGCTCCTGGTGCTGTACAACGCGAGGAGACACATCAAGTTCGTGGCGCGCGAGGTACTCCGACCCGACCGAACCAGGGGCACGGAGGCGCTCGGCTACCGGGCGTCGGTCGTCATCCTGGCGGCGGGCTGTCTCTTCCTGCTCTGGTGGTTGAGGCAGATGGGGTTCTCGTGGCTCACCGGCGCGATCTGGCTCGGGCTCTTCATGGCCGTGGTGCTGGCGGTCACCCGTCTGCGCGCTGAGTACGGCCTCCCGACCAATGAGCTCTTTCAGAAGGGCCCCGAGTACATCATGACGTGCGCGGCCGGTAGTCGCTCGTTCACCCGCTCCGAGCAGGTCGGGATGGCGATGATGAACTGGCTTACCCGGACCCACCGACAGCTTCCGATGCAGGTTCAGGTAGACATGCTCGAGGTGGGCAAGCGCGGAGGGATCGCGCCCGTGCTCATGGGCCGCGTCCTGATCGCCGCGACGCTCGTGGGAATCGTGGCGGCGAAGTGGGCTCTGCTGGATGTCTCGATGCGCACCGGCATCGCAACCGCCAAGGTTCACGGGCCGGCCATGTGGGCGTTCGGACCCGAGCCCTGGAACAAGCTGGTCTCGTGGATCAACAGCCCCACGGACCCCAGCACCGGTCAGACTCTTGGGTTCGCATCCGGGGCGGCCTTCTGCGCGGTGCTCTACAAGCTGAGGGTCGCCATCACCTGGTGGCCGTTGCACCCCGGCGGGTACGTTATGTCGCGGTCGTTTGGCCTGCAGCGGCTGTGGGTGCCGCTGTTCCTGACGTGGTGCTTCAAAGCCTGTGTGGTACGTTACGGTGGCCACACCGTCTATGTAAGGTACAAGCCCCTCTTCCTCGGCCTCGTGGCCGGTGAGTACTGCAGCGCCATCGTCAGGACGCTCATCGACATCAAGTGGCAGGTGTACTTCCCCGCTGAGTCCGGCATCGGCGGCTTGTGAGGTGTGCGCGGGCCGAGCGTGGAATAGCGCTGATGCGCGACGGTTCGCTGGAGGCTCGCATGAGCAAGCACATTGTCTGCCTCGCTCTGGTGGCGGTCGCGGGCATCGTCGCGTCGGGCTGCGGGATCCAGGTGGCCACATCGGCAGAAAAGTCCCTTTTCGCGGAGCCGGTGGGGTTCACCGCGGGCGGCGCCGGCGAGCCGGGGATGCTGGTGCGGACAACCGATCTCACGACCAACGAGGACGCCGGGGCTATCTCAAGCATCCGGGCGCTCGACGTGTGGTTTGAGTGCGACAACCGCGGCGCCGGTCAGGTGGTCCTGGACACTTGGTTCGCGCGCGAGGCAGAGATCGCCAGTCGCGACCTGTTCACGGCGGGCTCGGTGCCCGTGGACCAGTGGCAGCCCATCGCTTCCGACGAGGCTCGGGGCCTGTACCACGCGTGGCAGAGCCAAGCGCCCGCCAACACCGCTCAGCAGTTCGCGGTTCCGTGGAGCGAGATCGAGAACCACCGGTCCATTCAGCGGACCTTCAACCCCAATGTCGACCGAGACGCCACGAACCACAAGTACGTGACCGTCTACCTCGTCTGCCGCCCCACGGGTGACGACGTGTTCATCTCGGACCTTCGCATTCGCCTGGAGGTCAACGCCCGACTGCTTGCAAGCGGAGGCACCAAGTCACCGAGCGACGGAGACGTGATACTCACACTGCTCTGATGCGGCATTGCGCTTTGCGAGGGGAGCCTCAACTTGTACTACACCTGTGCCATCATCGCTTTGTCCGTTCTGGCGCCACAGCCGCCTCTCGCCGACTTCACCGGCTGCCCGATCGTCGTGGGCGCTGACGCGAGCGGCCTCGAGCTGGCGGCGGCACGAGAGCTGGCGAAGTACGAGCGTCTGCTGAGCGGCGCCCAAGCGCCGATCGTGCGTGAAGCGGCCGGCACGGGCCCGGCAGTGTACGTCGGCACGCCTGAGTCGCTGCCAGCCATCTCCGACGTGGTGCCGAGCGACCTCGGCGAGCAGGGCCACGTCATCAGGACCGCGGACGAGGGGACGCGCCTCGTGCTCGCGGGACGGGAGTCGATCGGCGCCCAGTACGCGGTCTACTCCCTGCTCGAGCGACTGGGCGTGGGCTTCTATCTCGGCGGGGACGCGCTGCCTTCGGGGCGAGTGCTCCTCGCGGTGCCGGCCGACCTGTACGAGCGTAATGAGCCGGTGCTCAAGATACGTGGCAGCCTGCCCTGGTACAACTTCCTCAACAGCCCGACGACTTGGAACCTCGAGGACTTCAGGCTCTTCTTCGACCAGATGGCGAAGATGAAGATGAACTTCGTCGGCTTCCACGCATACGACAGCGAGCCTTTCTTCGCTTGGGAGGATGATAAGGGCTGGCACGACGGCGCGCCGGCCGTCACATCGCGCGACTACGGCTGGGGCACCGTTCGCGGGATGAAGACGAACGAGTTTGGCTTCGGCACCGGCGGCTTCTTCGATGAGCCCGAGTTCGGCTCGCGCGCTACGACGGACATGACCGACGCGGATGACGGCATCCGCAGGGCTCAGTGCCTGGTCGCGCAGGGGCTCGAGTACGCGAGGCAGCGCGGCATTCACACCTGCGTCGGCTTCGAGCTTGTGGGGGACCCGACCGATCCCGCGAACCAGGAGCGCTACGACCGGCGCATCCGCTATGTCCTCTCTCGCTTCCCTATGGCGGACTATATCTGGTTCTGGCAGTCGGAGGGGCTCGGCGGCGGCGCAGGGGTCGCCAAGGGGACCGAGCTCGACGCTCTCGTGCGGCAGCAGCGCGGCACGTTCGCCTACCTCGGTGCGGAGCACCGCATAGCGGAGGCTGTGCGCGTCTCCGAGTTCACGCAGTTCGCCTACAAGGTCGCCAGGCGCGCACGCCCGGACATCAAGATCGTGCTGAGCGGATGGGGCGGCGACCAGTGGATGCGCTTCTCGGACTTCTACGTCGGGCTCGACAAGACACTCCCCTCGGACGTCGTCTTCGCTGCTCTGGACAACATTGACCCCACTTCGGCGACGAAGGTCAGCCAGGCCTACGCGGAGGTGTCGCCTCAGCGAGAGCGGTGGCCGATTCCGTGGTTCCAGTCTGACGGGGGCTTCACCCGGCGGGATCAGTGGGGCCCGCAGTGCAACGCCAAGCCCTTCACCTATCTCTGCCGCGATGCCTACGACAAGGGCTGCCAGGGACTGCTCGGGATCCACTGGGAGACGCGAGGCGTGGAGGAGGTCGCGGCGTACCTCGCGCAGTTCGCCTGGAACCCCAGGCTCGAGTACGGCGAGTTCTACGACGGTGTCGCGGCGCGGTGCTTCGGGCCGACGCACGGGCCGGAGATGAGCGCGATACTGCAAGAGCTCGAGGCGCTGGGCCCGCGCTGGACCGGAGGCGGCGGCCAGGTCGAGTGCGGCGGCTTCTCATGGTTCTCGGACGACCGCCGGCCCAAGGAAAGGAACCTGCGCACCCTTAGGCGCGTCCGCGGGCGAGTCCTGCAGCTACTCGCATCGGCCGAGCCACGTCAGCGCGAGCGGCTGCAGTACCTGCTGGCCACGATCGACTTCGTCACGAACTACGACCGGGCCGCGCTGCTCTTCGCGCCCGGCGGTGAGGTGAGCCTCGGCATCGACCAGGCTGAGGCGCTGGCCGCGGCCGGCGAGAAGGAACGAGCCGCGCGCCTCGCACGCGACCTCTGGCTGAAGATCGCCGACAGCGGGCTGCGCGAGGCGATGCAGGCCTACGAGAGGCGACTTACCTCGGAAGGCGACTACGGCAACCTCGCCACCATCAACGTTAAGGCCTTCGCGATGCTCGAAGCGACGACGGCCAGGCTGGCAAGAGTGCTGCCTCCTCCGAGCGATGATGAGCCGCTCAGAGGCCTGCACCTCCGCGGGAAGACGGCCCCGGGCTGCGTCCCGGAGGGCGTCCCGCTGCCGGTAAGGTGCACCGCCTTCAGCGATCGGGGCGAGGTCGCCGTCACGCTCCGGTACCGGCACCCGGCGGGAGCCTGGACCACACTCGCCATGGGCCCCACTCACGGGGACGGGTTCATCGGCTCTATCCCCGGAGAGGCGGTCGGACCCGAAGGCATCGAGTACTACGTCCGGGCCCTCGACTCAGCAGGGCGCGAGGTGACTTGGCCGGTGTCCGCTCCTGAAACGCCGTTCGCATGCGCTTCACTGCCTTACGCGGGTCCAGCGGTCTTCACTCCCGTCGCGGAGAGGTCCCGGAAGGGCTACTCCTCACCCGTCGATGGTCAGCCGCTGACGCTTGTGGGCCTGACAGCGTCCGCTGTCGAGTACGACGCGCCGGAGGTCGGCTTCAGCATCTCCACTCCCGCTGAAGTCAGTGCGTCCGTCCGGTATAACGTGGCGACAGCGACCGTGCGGTCCGTCATGCTCGATGACAACCGGCTCACGGTCCACGTGTCCGCTGTGGACGCGACCGGCCGCCGGGCGGCCTCGCCCACCGCCGTGCTTGGGGTGGATGTGGCGCCTCCCTCCGCGCCCGGGACCGTCAGTGTCGCGGTGACGCAGCCTTTCACCGTCGCTTTGTCGTGGGACCCCGCGAGCGATGACGTGGCCGTCAGCCACTACGAGGTCCACCGTTCCGCCGACGCCGACTTCAGGCCCACGGACGCTACACTGGTGGCTCGCGTGCCTGTCGAGCACTACGTTGACTACCGGGCGCCGGTCGGCGCTACCGTTCACTACGCCATCGTAGCGGTGGACGAGGAGAGCAAGTCCGGGCCACCCGCTCGCACCGGCGGCATCGTTGTCCCGACTCCGCCTCTGCCGACGCCGCCAACCGACGTCAAAGCCGTCGGCGGCCCTGAGCGCGTTATGGTGTCCTGGAACGCCTCGCCCACCGACTACACGAGGGGCTACGTTCTCGAGTGCGACGCGGGTGGCGGATGGCGGCAGGTTGGGGACGCGATGCTCGCGGGTCTGTCAACGGTGATAGCGCCCGTCAAGGCCGGTACTGCGTGTGGGTTCCGCGTGTCGGCTGTGGACATTGCCGGACGGCGCGGCACGCCAAGCTCCGAGGCGCGTGCGGTGGCGACTGAGGCGCAGCGGGAGCCGGTCTTCGAAGCCGCGTTCGGTGACACGACTGCCGGCGGCCGACAAGGAGCTCTGATGGGCGGCGCTCGGCTTGTCGACGGCTGTCTCAGCACCGAGAACGGCGGCTGGATGGAGTTCCCGAACACCCCGGATCTGCAGATCACCGGGCCGCTCAGCTTCGAGCTGTGGTTCAGGCCCTCCGTCATCGATGGCATCCCGCTTCTTCTTTCCTTCGGCCACTTCCAGGGCGACGGCTACTGGCTCCAGATAATGGGCGCGATCAGGTACTATCTGCCGGTCATGGAGATCCTGGACTGCGGCGGCGTCGAGGTCGGCAAGTGGCAGCACATCGCCGCGGTGTACGACGGCGCGACCCAGGTGCTCTACGTTGACGGCGCTGAAGTGGGCCGGCGCACGGTCGGCAGGCTCGGGATGACCCCGTGGCCCGGGCCGCTGCGTATCGGGCAGTACTCGGACATCGACCCTCAGTTCCAGGCGCGAGGGCTGTTCGACGACGTGCGCATCTACCAGCGCGCGCTGTCGTCGGGCGAGGTGCGCCAGTCCTGCGAGGCGGGGCGGCCGGGGAAGCAATAGGCACGCTCCAGGCCACCCCTCCATCGGTACGGATGCGCGGGTCGAGCCAATGCACTCGCCCAGGACGGCCACATGGGGCCGCCCGTAAGTCCGGAGGCGCGACGGTGCGGCTCAGGTTGCGGCTCGTCGGGCGCTCTGCTATGATTGCGGCTCGTGTACGGGCTTGGAGGGTCGCTAGCGCAGAGCTACGTCGCGCGTGGCGCGGCTTACCGGAGGTTCTGAGATGTCTCGCGTCTGTGACGTCTGTGGCAAGAAGCCCATCGTCGGGCACCAGATCAGCCACGCCGACAACAAGACTAAGCGCCGTTGGATGCCCAACCTGCAGAAGGTCCGCGTCGTGATGCCCAAGGGCGGCGTCAAGCGGATGACGGTTTGCACCGAGTGCATTCGTGGCAACAAGGTGCGCAAGGCGAGCTAGCGCTACGCCTCGATCAGGATTCGGATGGGCCGGATGAGTCGCCCGCGGGCAGATCGTCCGGCCTCTTGTTCCCGGCCGTCGGAGCCTTGGTCGATGCCACTCCGACCGACGGCACGAGCAGCACTACCAGCAGGTAACACACACATCCGAACATGAGCGTCTGGGTGAAGCCCACCTCGCGCCCCCCCACCATCGCGACCACCGTGCCTGCCGTGGACAGAATGCCGTTCGTCGCCCACAACCGCGGCGTCAGCCCCGGCAGCACGCGCGACGACAGCCTCAGGCCCGACGGGAACGGAACGCCGAGCGCCAGGCCGAGCGGCACGACAACCGCGAGCGCGACAGCCGACCGCCAGAATACCGGTGCGCCGAGGGTGAGGTGCAGGAGCCCGGGGACCACGTACGCATGACCGACGCCGAGCAAGGCCACTAGGCAAGCTGCGGCTGTAACGGCCCCCGCCAGGCGATCGGTGTCGCGGCGCTGGCTCCACAGGCTGCCAAGCCCGCCTCCGACCAGCAGCCCGAAGATCACCACCGAAAGGGTCAGCGACGGATAGCTGAGGTACAGCACAAGTTTCTGGGTGAGAGGCACCTCGATGAGCATGAAGCCGACGCCCAGCACCGCGAAGTAGGCAAACGACACGGCGTGCTCGCGGGCCATGGCGGCCCCGCGCCGCCACCCACGCAGAACGGACAGCCCATAGAGGAGCAGGCCGCACGCCACGGCTACCAGGGGCACGACGAGCAGCCGCGTCAGAACCGGATTCGCGCCCTTGACGATGTCGAGGAAGAACGGTCGGTCATCGGTGACCGGTGCGAGGTTCTGGCGCTCGCGCGTGCTCACGTACTCGTCGATCGAGCCCTCCGAAGCGATGATGTTCAGTCCCTCGTAGCGCTCCGAGAGGAACGGCATGAAGAGAACCTCGAGCCCGGCCAGCTCCTCCGTCCGCGCCGTGCCGATGCGCTCCTCCTCATCCTTGGTCAGCGGCTTGCCGATCGCCTGGCGGAGCACCGGCACGGCTGCGCTGAGGAACGGGTCGCGGGTGTAGGCGATCTCCCGGTACGGCTCCCGGTTCAGCCACGGGCGGCGCAGGATAGACTCCGCGCGAGCCGCTGCCGCCCTGTCGAGGGGTTCCTTGAACACTATGAGCATGTGCGAGTACGGATCCGCCCACCACAGCGAGGGATCGGTGGCCAGCGGACGCCCGCCCGTCGCGAAGTCGTGCCGCGGCAGCCCGTGCTCCTGGGCGATCTCATCCAGCACGGCGAGCGTCTTCAGCGCGCGTGGCTCGGCGCACAGAACGCAGTGGTGCGCGGCGTCCTCCGTGCTCTCGCCAAGCTCGGTGAGGGCCTGGATCGCCGTGACGAGGGCGCGCCTCGCGATCACCTCCTGGTCAAGAACGGCGACGAGCCGGCCGCCCGGCTTGAGCCGGGTCAGGTAGTCCTTGAAGCCCTCCACCGTGAACACGTGTGACTCGACGAGCGCCAGGCCGCTGGTCGCCGTCGTGGCGGTCTTGGTGAGCGCGGCGTAGATCACGTCATAGGTGTCCGGGCTCCGTCGAATGAAGCTGCGGCCCTCGTCCACGTAGAGCCTGAGGCCCTCGGTCGCGTAGACGGACCCGTTGTGCTCCCGGAATCGGTACATCAGTCGAGGGATTGAGGGGTTCAGCTCAACCCCGATCATCTCGCCCGCTCCGGCCTGGATGCCGAGGTGCACATCGAGCCCGCCCCCCGGTCCGATGAAGAGCACTGTGTTCCGCGGGCCGGCGACGAGGCCGGCAAAGCCTGTGTGGGACGTGACGTCCGCGACCGACTGCGACGTGCCGTCATAGCGCAGCATGTTCGTGGGCACGTCGCCGTCTGTGTAGACGTAGAGGGTGGGGTCGCCCTCGTTCGAGACGACGTCCGTCCTGGCGAAGGCGTTCCAGTCGGTCGCCACAATGCGAGAGCCGATCGACCGGTCGCCAAGCTCGGCCGGCGAGAACAGGGGCTTGACGCTCGTGGCGGCGGCCTCGCTCTGAGGGTCGAACCGGACCGTCGACAGGCCGAGGATCGTTTCCGATCGGTTGGCGGCCACAAGCCCCAACGACAGCAAACAGACTACCCCGGAGGCCCAAGCAAGCACCCGGCGGCCGCGTCCGGCGACCAGTGCCGCCGCCGCGGCGAAGAGGACCGACGCGGCCAGGGCCGCGTTAATCCCACCAAGAGCGTTGAGAAGCAGCACGACCGCGAGCGCGCCGGTCGCCGCACCCAGGAGATCGGCGAAGTACAGCCTCCCAGCCCCGGCGACGGCCCGGTCGAACGCATATGACAGGAATGCCCCGCAGAAGAGGAAGGGCACGATCGCCACGGCCGGCACGGTCAGCGGCTCGAAGACACGCTGGGACAGAGGTGTGCGGAAAAGCGCGGCGAGGCACAGCGGCACGGCGAGGCCGGCGCCCAGGGCGAGCATGGCGAGGATGCGCCTGTCCCCTGCCCTCTCGCGCAGCCTACGGACCGATGACAGCCCGAGCATCCCCCCGACTCCCAGCCCGCAGAGGGCTGAGGAGATGACAAGGAACACGAAGTGGAACCTTAGCAGTACCGACAGAACGCGAGTGAGGCTGATCTCGAGGATGAGCACCGCGCACGCGACGAGCCCCACCGCGATGTAAAGCTCGCGCCCGGGCTCGCTATCACGTCGCTCGCTCACGCCCGCTCCTCGGACAGCCCGGCCAAGAATGTTCCGTCGGGTTGCTCCGAGTGGTCGCATTCCTTGTTCGGGCACACTATCCTGCCGGATCCTTGCTGTCCCTTTCGCGGCGGCTGGTACACGAGCGGAGACCCGTCCTTCGGACAAGCGCGCCCGACCGGTCGGTTCCACGACACGTACTCGCACGCCGGATAGCGGCTGCATCCGTAGAAGGGCTTGCCCCGGCGCGAGAGCCTACGCTGGATGGTCCCGCCGCAACCCTCCCGGGGGCAGGCGACCCCGATCTCGACAGGCGCCGCGCTCGGTTCCTTCTTGATGTACTTGCATTCGGGGTAGCCCGAGCACCCCATGAAGGGGCCGTACCGACCGCGCCTCTGGACCAGTGGGCGGCCGCACTCGGGGCAGTCCTCCGCGGGCCCGCCCGGCTCCGCATCGCTGCGGCTGTTCGCCGCCTCATCGGCTTCGCGCTTGATGTACCCGCATTCGGGGTAGCCCGAACAGCCCACGAACGTGCCGTACCGGCTGCGCTTAAGGACTAGAGGTCTGCCGCAGTCGGGGCAGTTCTCGCCGACCTCGACGGGCGACACCTGCAGCTCATGTCGGGCGCGGTCGACCATCTCGTGGAAGCCGCCGTAGAACTCCGCGAGGAGGCTGTGCCAGTCCAGGGCGCCTTCCTCGACCGAGTCGAGCCTGTCTTCCATGCGTGCGGTGAAATCGCAGTCGACGATGTCGGGGAAATGCGCCACTAGGAGGTCGTTCACTGTCACGCCTACGGGGGTCGGCACGAACCGGCGCTCGACCAGCTCGGCGTAGCCGCGCTCCTTGATGACATCCACCGTCGGCGCGTAGGTACTCGGCCTGCCGATGCCGCGCTTCTCGAGCTCGGCGATGAGCATGGCCTCGGTGAACCGCGGCGGCGGCTGTGTGAAGTGCTGGCGGGAACTTATCCTGCGGAGCGAGAGCGGCTGCCCGGGGCTGAGCTCCGGCAGTTGCTGGTCCTTCGCCCCCTCTTCGGGCTCTTCTTCCTCCTCGTCACCGTTACCGCCGTCCTTACGCTTCGCCTCGGATCTGTCAGCGAGCAACTCGGCCGTGACGGCCATCCAGCCATCGAAGAGCACGCGCTCGCCCTTTGCTCGGAACATGTGCCCGGCGGACTGTACGTCGATCGTGGTGACCTCGACTTCGGCTTCCCTCATCTGAGAAGCCATGAAGCGCTCCCAGATCAAGGTGTAGAGCCTCAGCTCGTCGGCCGTTAACTGCCCGGCCAGCGACTGCGGGGTGCGCGACGCGTAGGTCGGTCTGATGGCCTCGTGCGCGTCCTGCCCGCGCTTCGTCCGGTACACAGGCGGCTTCGCCGGCAGGTACTCATCGCCGTAGGTCTCGCGGATGACCTCGCGAGCGGCCTCCTGGGCCACGGTGGCCACCCGGGTCGAGTCGGTTCGCATGTACGTGATGAGACCGACCTGCCCCTGTTCGCCGAGTTCCTTACCCTCGTAGAGGCTCTGAGCGACGCGCATCGTCCGCCCGGCCGAGAAGCCGAAACGGGTCGATGCGGCCTGCTGAAGCGAGCTCGTCATGAAGGGCGGCCGTGGCCGACGGCTCTGCACCGCCTTCTTGACCTGCGCGACCGTCCACTCGGCATCCCGCGTCTCGGCTACGATCGTCTGCGCCGCGTCCTCCGTGGCCACGCTCATCTTGGTGGCGGGGGTGAAGGGCATGACCGCGGTGAACGGACGCTCTTGGGTCTTGGGGGTCACGGCCGCGAGGATGGTCCAGTACTCCTGTGGCACGAACGCTTGTATATCGCGCTCGCGGTCGACGATGAGCCGTAGAGCGACGGACTGCACCCTGCCCGCCGAAAGGCCGCGCATCCGTAGCTTCCGGCTGATCAGAGGAGAGAGCTCGTAGCCCACCAGGCGGTCCAGCACCCGCCGGGCCTGCTGGGCGTTGACGCGCGCGGTGTCAATCCGACGCGGGGCCTCAAGTGCCGCAAGGACGGCGCCCTTGGTTATCTCGTTGAACTCGATCCTTACCGGGTCCGCGACATTAAGGGCCTGGGCCAGGTGCCAGGCGATCGCCTCGCCTTCGCGGTCCGGGTCGGTGGCGAGGATCACGTTCCGCGTCCCCGACGCGGCCCTCTTCAGTCGCTCAACGGTCTCTTTCTTCTCCGGCAGAACGCTGTAGGTCGGCTCGAAACCGCGTTCTACGTCGACCCCCATCGACCTCTTCGGTAGGTCGCGGACATGCCCCATAGAGGCCTCTACACGGTACTCGGATCCAAGGAAGTTCGTGAGCGTCCGGACTTTCGCCGGGGACTCCACGATCACAAGCGAACGGGCCATCCGGGTTCTGACCTTTCAATGCTCGCGGTTCAGTGCCGTTCAGGCACGCGGGCAGGATTGTAGCAGGACACCTTGTGCAGGGAAAGCGCGGCTGATGCCACGCGGCCGTCCTACGCGCGCGCGAACCGCCCGCCCACATGGCGACGCGCGAGGCCCTTCACCTCGAGCATGAGTAGAGCGCCGGCCGCAGCCGCGGTCGACATGCCAGCCCGCTCGGCCACCGTCTCCAGCAGCTCCGGGTCACCCAGGAGCGCCCGCAGGACACGGTCCTCGTCGGGCGAGAGGTTCCGCGGCGCCGGAGGCCCGGCTGGTCCAGTGCCGCCGAGCGCCCCGGCCCTGCCGATAAGCTTCAGCACGTCGTCCGCGGACTCGATGAGCGCCGCACCGGCACTCAACAGGTCCAGCGCCCCCCTGTGACTCGGGTCACGGGCGTCACCTGGCAACACACCCACCGGCCTGCCCAGTTCCTGGGCGGACCGGGCTGTGAGGAGCGCCCCTGAGCGGCGGCGCGCTCCGACGACGACCGTGGCAAGCGAGACGGCGGCGATGATGCGGTTCCGCTGAGGGAAGGTCCAGGTCCGCGGATGGGTCCCGATCGGAAGCTCCGTCAGCAGCAGGCCCCGGGTGGCCACTTCACTGCGCAGCGCTGAATGCTCGCGCGGGTAGTTGATGTCGATGCCACAGCCGAGCACGGCCACGGTGGTGCCGCTTCGCAAGGCTCCCTTGTGCGCCGCCGCATCCACACCCACGGCAAACCCTGATACCACGCACACGCCGCAGGCGGCCAGCCTGGCCGCCAGAGACTCGGCCTCCAGCCGTGCCGCCTCCGGCGCGCTTCGTGATCCCACGATCGCCACGGAGTCAGCGGCGAGCAGCGAAGCGTCGCCCACCGTGAACAGACACGGCGGAGGATCGTCCAGGTCACGAAGACGCGTGGGATACGCACCGTCGAGGACGGTGACTAGCGAAGCGCCCGCTCGCACGAACGAGTCGCGCTCCTTCGCCAGGTCGCCCTTGGCCTCCACGACCACCAGTCTCCGCAGCACGGCGGGCGTAAGGCCCAGGACGCGCGACAGCTCCGTGGCGCTGGCGGTGAACACCTCACGCGCTCCGCCGAACTCCAGCACGGCCCGGGCGAGCGCACCGGCAGGCCCCCGTAGGCGCGAGAGCAGCAGCCAGTAGTCGATCTCGGGCCTGTCCTCTTCGTTGAGCGCCAGCCAAACGGCCAGCGTGTCCTCGTTCACGCCGGTTGCGCCTCCACAGAAGCAAGCGACGGGCCCGGCGATGACGTCGTCGGGCCCGTGTCTTGCTCGGTTGCGCTCATGTCGTCAGCGCCGGAATATCACCCCTCCGGCTGTTCAACTCCAACCTCCGGTGTGCCGAGGGGGACGGGTGGTTCCGGCGCCCCCGCGGGTCCGACTTGACGCAGTCTGTGGCGAAGCCGCTCGATCTCCTCGTCGCGCTCCAGGAGCTTTGACCTCAGAAGCGAGACATCCTTGACGGCGCGCTTGGCCTTGGTCCCGCGTGCGGCGCGCCACAGAGCCGCCATGATGAGCAACGTCAGCAGAGCGGCCCCGGCCGCACAGATGCCGCACAGGGAGGCCACATCCACCGAGGCGCGGGCGTAAGGAGTCAGCCAGTCCTGCACCATGGCCGGCAAAACGCTCACGAAGTCCAGCTCAACGCGCGGTGCGGTCTGCAGGCTGACCGCGTATGCCAACAGCGCCAGCGGAGTCAAGACGACCAGCGCGAAGACCACTGTCAGCAGGAACCATAGCACACGCCACCATGACAACGCAGCACACCCCTCCCGAGGGCCGGCGCTACTAGGCTCCCCCGCCGCCGTAACCGCCGGCGCCGCCCATCGGGCCCCCGCCGGGTCCCATCCGGCCGCCGCCCGGTCCGCCCATCGCGCCACCCCGGCTGGGCGACTGGAGCTGGAAGTTCACCTTGAAGTGGATCCGGCTGGTGGATGCGTGCCCGGCGTAGTCCTTCGCGGTGATCAGGACGTCGTAGTCGCCGTCGGACAGGTCCTGATTCGTCGTGCGGTTGGGGATGTACACCTGGATGACACCCCGACCCTCGATGAACTCGAAATCGGCGGTCTTCATGGGACCGTTTACCGCGACCGAGATCGAGTTCGGGTCAATGCCGGTGCCTAGGTCCAGGACACGCGCCTGCAGTTGGATCGGGCCCGCACTGGGCAGCTCGCCCGAAGGATAGAGCATTCGCGACGGGCTGATCACCCGGTCAGGAATGTCGTTCGCGTCGTAGACCGTGACGGGCCAGCCCGTGTCCGACATCCTCAGGTCCTGCATCTTAACCAGGACCTCCGCGTCCTTCACGATCGGAGGGCCGCTGTCGACGCCCTTCGAGCTGAGGGCGTACAGAGTGCCTGTCCCCCCGAGCACATAGAGCTTGTCCTTGTAGGCCGCCAAGCCGCTCGTTACGTCAAGTGCCAGAGTGACGCCGGTGGTGACACCGAGGTAGTTGGTCTGCCCACCGAAGCCGGCTGCCAGGCCGCCCCCGGGGCCACCGACCCCGCCCGTGGGACCGCCGCCAGGACCCATCGCACCGGCCCCGGCGCCCGGGCCGCCACGTCCCCCGCCGGCACCGTAACCGGCGGTGGTCACGGGCTTCTGGCGCTCCTCGACCTTGTACTCCCACTTCACGGCGCCACTGTTAAGGTCGACGCCGGTGACAAGGCCGTCCCACGTTCTCACGAACACCGTGTCGCCGGCGATGATCGTGGAGCATTGCACGCTCTGGCGAAGCTCAGCATACTCAGGGTCCACAGGTAGCCGGGCGTTCAGGTTCGTGGGCGTGTTCCAGACCTCACGGCCGTTGGCCAGGTCGAGACAGGAGACCAGGCCTGCCAAGTCGGCGAACACGACCTTGCTGCCCGAGACCGCGGGGCTGCCCACCACTGTCGCATGAGCGCTCTGGCTCCACGCTATGGAGCCGGAGCCCGCGGACAGCGCCATCACCTCGTCGCCCACGGCGACAATGACCCGGTCATCCACCACTACCGGGCTGCCAAGTATGTACCTGCCGGTGCGGCCGACAGGGACTCGCCACATCTGCTCGCCCTGCGCGTCGAGTCGCTGAACCGCGATGACATCGGTCAGCGTGGCGACGTAGAGCGCGTCCTTGTAGAATGTCGGGGCGGCAACGATGCGGTCCCGAACGCTGTACGGCCAGATCCTCGTGCCGGTCTTCGCGCTGACGGCATGGACCGTGCCCGCGTTGTCGCCGAAGTAAACAACGTCGCCCACCAGCGCGAAGCCGCTCTCAATGGGGACCTCCGTGCGGCCTTCTTCCGTGACCCGGTACTGGAATCTGCGCTTGCCGGTATCGGCCTCGATCCCGTGCAGAACACCGGTCTGGTCGCCGGCGAGGACAACGCCGTCGCCGATCGTGATCTGGGAGTTAACCACTCCGTTCGTGGCGTACTCCCACTTCTTTTCGCCGCTTGTCGGGTCGACGCCGTATACCTTCTTGCCGACGGCAAACGCCACCAGCGAATCGGTCACTGCGGGAGAAGTCGCAGTCCAAGTCGTGTCGCCGGTGACGAACCGCCAGTCCAGGTACAAAGGAGGCGTAAGGCTCGCATCGGCGAGGCCCGTCCGGGTCCCACCGCCGCCCGGGCCGTACCATGGGCCTGCTAGCGCGGCCCCAGCGGTTAGTATGACCGCTATGCAAACCAGTAGGCTCCCTCGCATGCTCCCAGTCCCTTCTCGTCGCCACATGGCGACCTCAGGTGTGCGTGGTCTCAGAGCCTTCGACAGCACCTATCCCGGCCCGGATTCGATCCTGAGCACCAAGCCGCCACTGGCTATTGTTTCGGCGACGCGCCGAATGTCCTCCGGCGCCACGCCCTCTATCTTCTCGGTGAGTCGCTCGGGCCATAGAGGCCCGTCTCCCCACGCCATTCCCGCTGCGCGCAGCCGTGCCCTTCTCAGAGGCGAACTCAGCGCCGCAAGCAACTGCAGCCGGGTCCGAGCCTTGGCCCTGTCGAGCGCCTCGCGCGTGGGGCCGGTGCGTGCCAGCTCATCCAGAATCCCTTCCATACCGGCCAGCACATCGCGCTCGCGCCCGGGGTCACACTCCGCTTCAGCCCACAGCAAGCAACTCTCGTCGATCGGCCAGCTGCAGCCGGTCAAGTATGCGAGCCCCGCGGCCGTCCGCAGCTCCCGGAACAGCGCGGAGCTGTTCCCGGCCCCCAGTAGTCGAGCCGTCACAGCCCAAGCCGGCGCGTCGTCCGCTATCGGCAGCGGGCCCGCGACCGCCACCGCCACGACGCTCTGACCATGCGGTTGCGTGCGTACAACGGCGTCTCCACGCCCGGCGGTTCGCACAAGACGCTTGCCCGCGCCGGCGGCCTGCGAGAGCTCCGATAGCGGGCCCAGAACACCCGCTACGGCGCCGGCACTCACCACGCTCACCGCCCCGCCGCTCGCGCTGAACCAGGCGTCCATTATCGCGTCTAGCAGCCCGGGGGTCAGGGACTCCGCGGCGAGGCGTATCTCCGCGGGATCGGCACACCAGGCCGCTCCCAGCAGCCGGCGCTCGGCCTCACCCCGCAGGCTCAGGCCGGCCGAGACGCTACGGTCTATCTCCGCGGGCAGGGAGCCATCTCCCATCAGAGACGCGGCTCCGGACTTGTGACGCAACAGATCGACCGTCTGCCGGGCCAAGGTCGGTGCGGAGCCTGAGTCGCCATAGGCCGTGACCACGATGAGATCCCCGGCCTCCTCAACCGCGATAGCCCCCCCGACCCGGGCCACACGGTCTGCCGGGCCCCCCGGTTCCCGCGCCGCCGCAGTGAGCGCGGCCACCACAACCGCGCGCCTCCCGATCTCATCCAGCGCCTCGGGCTCCGGCGTGACGAAGCAGGCCACCACGGCGTCGTAGGGCCCGCCCGCCTCGACAGCCACATCAAGGCCGTTCGCCAGAGCGACTACCGAGGGCTGAGCGGAAACGCGCGCGGCCGCGCTCAGAAGCGCGGCCGCGACGATAAGGCGCGTGATCGCGCGCGATGGTCTAGGCGGGCGGCGCAACCGCCAGCCTCTCCCGGACAACCTGGATATCCTCCTGGGCCGCGACCAAACATGCTGCCTGTTCCGCGGTCAGACCCGTGCTTTCCAGGCCCTGGAACATGCTGATCGCGCGAAGTAGGTACAGCTCGGCTTCCTGGTCTCTTCCCATGGTCAGGAAAAGCCGCCCATGCGCGGCGAGGATTCGGGCCGTATCGGGGCCGTCCTTCTCGTCAAGGAGACCGAAAGCCGCGGTGTAGGCCTCATCGGCCGCGATGTACCGCCGGAGAGCCGTGTACGCGTCGCCCAGCAGCTCCTTCGCCCGCCAGAGATGGGACGCCGACGCGAGGGCCTCGTTAGCCGTCTGGACCGTTGGCTCATACATGCGCGACGCGAAGTAGGTCTCCGCCAGCCTCAGGAGCACTCGCGACCGCTCGTCGGCGATGCTGACGGCCGTCGACAGCGGGATGAGCTTTAGCGCGTCCTCGTA
>Ga0315282_10005004_pt1 | contig 22763 bp, 21 predicted proteins | sample YL17G07_20_MG_FD_203693 | JGI IMG/M metagenome (GOLD analysis project Ga0315282, IMG submission 203693) | Sediment microbial communities from Yellowstone Lake, YNP, Wyoming, USA - YL17G07_20 | ecosystem: Environmental > Aquatic > Freshwater > Lake > Sediment | place: USA: Wyoming | collected... | reverse complement strand
AAAGACTCCCCGCAGAACTTGGGCAGCCACTCCTCTTTCTGTTCGTCGGTCCCAAACTCGAGGACGGGCACCATCATGGTCATGGGCGACAGGCAGGCGATGGCCAGGCTCACGTCCCCCCAGGCCAGCTCCTCGACGGCGATGGCCGAGGTGACCGCGCTCCGGCCCAGCTCGTACCCACCGTACTTTTCCTCGATGGCGTTCTGGGTAAAACCCAGCTCCCAGACCTTAGTCAGGAGTTCAGGCGGAAGCTTGTCCTCTTCGTCGCACTCCCGCGCGACCTGGCGCAACTCGTTCTGGGCGAACTTGCGCATCATGTCCTGAATCTGTTGCTGTTCTTCGTCCAGTGTGAACTCGGCCATGGTTTTTCCTCCTTGCCTTCATGGGGTTAGCGGTTGAGACCATGGAAAAACTCCGGTTGCCGGCCAAGCCCATTGTCTCGATTTCGGCCCGGAATCCTCTTTTTTATGGCGGTTTCGTTTTCGCGTTTTCTTGGCTTGGGCCGGAAACGCGTCCAGCCTTGCCTGGATGGCAGTTTCGTTGAATTTTCCGATACGGGTCTTGGTGGTCAACGGGGTATGGGTTTTCGGGTTCATGCCTTATGCCGTTTGCTCCGCGCGGCAGGCGCTCAGAAAGGTCTGATATTCGGCCAGGTGGTTCATCACGCGGGCGGCCAGCTCGAAGTTGGGACAGACGACCAGTCCCGCTTCCTGGTATCGCTCCCCCGCCTCTTCGACAAGCCGCCCGGCGCCGTAGCCGTCGTCCTGCTCGAGGACGAGCAGCATGGGTTTTCCGACCTGGTCCTTGGCCTGGATCGTCAACTCGACCATAGCCTGCACCACGTCTTTGCCCATGATGCGGGAGAGCAGCCCGATGGGCTGGAAGACGATCAGGGCGTCGATGTTCGGGTCTCGGCGCAGAAGCTCCATGATCTTGAGGAGCGTGTCGCCGACATAGATGCCTGGGCCCACGTCCAGCGGGTTCTTGACGCTGGCGCCCTCGGGCGGCACGATCTTTTCGAGGGCCTGGATGGTTTCCCCGGCCAGGTGAGGCACGGCCAGTCCCGCTTTTTCGGCCGTATCGGTCATGGTGACGCTGTAGCCGCCGGCTCCGCCCATGACGGCCAGCCGGCGGCCTTTGGGCAGGGGGAGCCGCTGGAGTGCGCTCAGGGTCAGGGTGAGGTCGTCCAGGGATGCGACGGAAAGGATGCCGGCCTGGCGGCAGAGGGCCTGCCAGAGGCGAGGCGAGCCGGCGATGGCCGCGGTGTGGGAGAGGGTGGCCCTGGAGCCGCCGTCGGTCAGCCCGCCCTTCCAGACGACGAGCGGTTTTTTCGGGGTCACGGCCCGGGCCGCCTGGAGAAAGGCCCGGCCGTCGCTCAGGCCCTCGAGATAGGAGCCGATGACCTGGGTCTTTTCGTCCTGGCCCAGGAAGGCCAGGAAGTCGTGGGCCTTGAGGTCGCAGGCGTTGCCGAAGCTGACGACCTTGCTGAAGCCCAGGCCCTGGGCCGCGCCCTTCATGATGAAGTACGCGGCCAGTTGTCCGCTTTGGGAAAAGAAACCCACGCGGCCCGGCGCATAGGGCAGAAAGAACTGAAAGGCCAGTCCGCCTTCCGGACAGTAAACACCCATGCAGTTGGGACCGACGACGCGGATGCCGCTTTCACGCGCCAGGTCCAGAAGCCGGGCTTCGATCCGGGCGTATTCCTCCCGGCCGGTTTCGCTGAAGCCGGCGGTGAAGAGGTGCACGAATTTCACCCCCTTGGCCGCGCAGTCCTCCATGACCGGCAGGACCGCTTCGGCCGGGATGGTGAAGATGGCCAGGTCCACCTCGTCCGGGATGTCCCGGACCGAGGCATAGACTTTCATGCCCAGCAGGTCCTCGGCCCCGGGGTTGACCGGGTAAACCTTCCCCCGGAAATTCATGTTGACCGAGCCTTTGATGTAGTTGTTGCCCTGGATTCTCGGCCCGATCCGCGGCGAGGCCCCGATCACGGCGATGCTCTTCGGATGAAAAAGGCGGCTGAGGTCCGGTGCGGTCGGTTCAGTCATGCGTGTGCTCCATAGCTTTTGTGCTCGCGCGGGCTCTTCCGCCCTAGCCCAGGCGCCTGAGGCGCGGCTGGAAGAGGGCCACGCCGGTCAGGAAAAGGAACAGAATGCCGCCTCCCAGGATGACCGTCAGCGGCGCGCCGATCGCCTGGGCCAAGGCCCCGGCCGGCAGGGAGGCGAAGGGCATCAGTCCGAAGCCCATCATGTAGATGCTCATCACCCGGCCGGTCAAGTCTTCCGGCGTATGGCTCATGATGAGCGTGCTGTTCATGGTCATGAACATGGAACTGCCGGCGCCGAGAAAAAGGAGAAAGCCCATGGCCGGGAGCAGCGATCCGGCCAACCCGAACAGGACCAAGGCGCCGCCGAAGAGAAGGCCGGCCAGAATCTCGAGCTGTCCCTTGCGCCTGAAGTCGCCCAGGGAGACGATGAGCGTCGAACCCGTCAGGGCCCCCACGCCGACCGCGCTCATGAGCAAGCCCAGACCCGTCTCGCCGGCATTAAAGACCGTCTTGGCGAACACAGGCATCAGCGTCTGGTAAGGCATGGCCGTCACCACCGGGAACAGCCCCACCACCAGCAGCATGAGGAGGACCGTGCTCTGGCGGACGTAGCGCAGGCCCTCCACCACGTCGCGCATCATGGGCGCGTGGGAACGCACTCTCATCGGACTGCCCGGCGGAATCATGAAGAGCGAGAAAATGATACCCATGCTGGAGAAGGCGATCAGCCAGTATGCGCCCTTGACCCCGATGACTTTCAAAAGGACGCCGGCCACGGCCGGGGAGGCGATGCGGCAGATGTTCATGGCCATGGAGTTCATGGCGATGGCGTTGAGCAGCGCGTCCTTGCCCACCAGTTCCCTGACGAACGCCTGGCGGCTGGGCATGTCAAACGACATGAAGGAGCCCGACAGGACCGAGGCCACCATGAGGTGCCAGACGGCAATCCGGTCCAGCGTGATCAGCAGGGTGATGGCCAGCGAGACCAGGGTCATGCCCGTCCGGGTAAAGAGCAGGAGGTTCCGCTTCCGAACGCGGTCGGCCGTGGCGCCGCCAAAGAGAGAAAAGAGCAGCATGGGGACGCCAAACCCGGCACTGACCTCTCCCAGGGCGAGCGCGCTGTTGGTCATGGTGTATACCAGCCAGCCGCGGACCACGATCTCCATTTGCATGGCGTTGAACGAGCCCAGCAAGCCGAACCAGTACCAGCGGAAATTCCGGTTCCTAAGCGCGGCCAAGGCGGCCGTTCGAGCCTTGGGCGCGGCGCCGGGCCTGGCGAATCGAAGAGGGACGGGCGGGCCGTCATGCATGACCATGGATCGTCTCCGAAAGGGCGCTCAGCTCGCAGAACCCGGTGCGGCGGGGCCGCTTTCAGCCTCGCCCGCGGCCAGCCGGTATAGCTTGTCCAGTCCCTTCCTGAGGGCTTCAATCTCTCCCGGGGAAAGGTGCTTTTGAATCGCGGTTTCGAAGAGGTCCACTCTGTTTCGGATCTGGGGCAAAGTGGCCTTGGCCGCGTCGGTCAGGAAGACGCGCTGGACGCGACGATCCTGGACGTCCGGCCGTCGGCGGACCCACTCTTTTTCTTCCAGACGGTCCAGGATTTCCATGATCGTGGAAGAATCCGAAAAGAGCCGGTCCACCAGGTCCCGGGCCGAGAGGCCGTCTTCTTCATAGAGGAGCCAGAGCACACGATACTGCTGGACGGTGAGGTTGTGCCGCTTGAGCAAGGCCGTTAGCCGCTGTTTCAGGACCTTGTGCGTCCTGGCGATCTGAAATCCGAGGTAGCGCTCGTAGCCCATTCCTTACCCCCTCGGCCCGGCTTGGCCCTCAATAGTAAGTACACGTACAATATGGTATGGAGACGGACCTCGTCAACGGAAAAAGACAGGCCGCCCGGGCCCAGCCCGGCCGGGCCTAACCCACGCCCTCGAACGGCGACCCGGTCCCGCCTTTTTCATGGGCAGGCTCAGTGTAAGCTGCAGGCCGAACGCCTGGAGGAAGATCAGGTGCCTGACGGGCCTGCTGCCGGCCCTGCCCGAGGAGCGCCGCGCGGCGTAATTGCCGCGGTCCATGAAGGAGACCTTGTGGCGAAATCCTTTGGCGGCCAGGATGCGGTTGCGTTCCCAATCGAGCCGCGCGCTCACGCCCAGGTTGCGAAAGGCGGGGTCCACCAGCTTCCGGTAGGTGTACACTTCATGCGGCTTCAGCGGCGACTGGAGCCCGGTGCTTATTTCGTAGACCTGATTGGGATTCGCCCAGGTGTAGCCCACGGCGCGGTCCTGGTCAAAAGCTCCGACGCACAGATGGCCCTGGCGAAGCTCCTGGCGCAGTTCCGGGAGGAGGTCCGGGGCGACGAAGCTCAAGAAGGCGGGCAGGTCTTCTTCTTTGACCTCCCGAATGGTCAAAGGAATCTTGAGCGGGGGGCAAGGCACGGGAATCCGGAGGTCCTGCTCGTAGCGGATCATCCACTTCAGGCGGCATCCCAAACGCTCGCGCAGCAGCCGGTTCACCAGGAAGTCTGTCAAGCGGCCCATGGAACATCTCGCTGCGGGTGGTGTCAGATCTTTTCGCCCGCGGCTTCAAGCCACCGCCGCCGCGGCCAGCAACCGTCTGGGCGTCTTGGGCTGCGTAACCATGGCCATGAGCCCTGCGGCGAGAGCGAGCAGTATAGCGAAGAGGGTGAAGGCGAACATGTAACTGCCGGTGCTGTCGTAGATATAGCCGGCCAGGATGGGCCCGGCGATGCCGACCGGCATGTTCATGGCCCGCGAGACGCCGGCGATGAGGCCGTAGTGGGCTCGACCGAAATACCGCGCCTGGATGACCGGGGTCATGGGCATGGCTGCCCCCATCCCCACGCCGTACATGATGAAAAAGGCGTAAAGGGCGATCATGCTTTGAGAGTTAAAGAGAAAGAGCGTCACCCCCGCGCTCTGCAGCGCATAGGCCCCGGCTCGTAGATAGCGGATGGCGTCGGTCCCGACGCGGTCGGCGAGGAGTCCGCCCAAGAACCGAGCCGGAATGCTGGCGGTAATGTAAATGGACATGGTCCTGGCGGCCACAAGCGGGTCCATTCCGCGGTCGGTCAGGAAGGGGATGCAATGGATATTCATAACCGGGTACAGCGCCCCATTGAGCATGGTGACGGCGATGAGCAGCCAGAAGGAGCTGGTTCTCATGGCCTCCCGGGCCGTGAAATCAATCTCCCCGACCGCGGCGCTGTATGCCGCGCTGGTCTCAGCGATGTCCCGCGTTTCGTCCTCCTGGACCTTGGCCCCGTCGGGCATGAGGCCGTAGTATTCCGGCCGCTTGGACTTGATGAAGAACCAGACCAGCGGCAGGCCAATGACCCACATGATCACACCGCCGATGAGGCAGGCCAGGCGCCAACCGTAGGTCACGATGAGCCAGGCCACGATGGGCAGCCCGATCACGCCGGACAGTCCGGAAAAGACCCAGCGGATGCTCATGGCCGTGCCCCGCTTCTTGACGAACCAGTTGGTGATGGCCACGTCCAGGGGCATGCCCAGGCTGATGTTGGTGCCCATGGCACACATGAACCAGATGAGATAAAAGGTCCATATGGAATGGACTTCATACATGAGTATCAGACCCAGGCCGGCCAGGAAAACGCCGGCGGAGACCGTAATCCGCGGTCCGTAACGGTCGGCCAGGTAGCCGGTGACGGGCGCGTCCAGTCCGCCTTCGAAGCGGCTGATGGAAGCGGCCACCGAGGTGGCCGCCCGACTGAAGCCCAGCTCCTGGGAAATGGGCTTGAACAACGCGGAAATCCCGTAAGCCGTATAGCTGTATCCCCACAGGCAGAGCACGCCTCCGGCCAGCGTCATCCACCAGCCGAAAAAGACCTCCCGCGGGTAAATCCTATTCCAATAGTTCTTCATGCGTGTCATCGCGTGCTGATTTGCTCCCTTTAGGACCTCTGCTTTTTATGCGTCTTGCGGCCCCGCCCGGCAGCGGCCTCGGCCGGGACGTCGTATGGCGCGGGGGGAAAATACTCCCTTTCCTTGGGCTCAGGCAATAAAAAATTCCCGGGATCGGTTCGAAACCTTTCGGGATCGAGCTTGGCTGATGGGGCGTTGGGAAATCGGGCGGGGTCCGCCTCTTTGGAGGTCAAGCCGCCTGGCAGCCCGGAGACGGGGGTCCAAGTGCAGCCTATTCGTTAAGGAGCCGCCGCCTCGCGCCCGTTTCCGTGGGAACGCGCCCATTCGGGCGAGTATAGAAAAACCCGAGAGAGGAGTAAAGAATAAAGGAGGCTAGCGGCCGGGCAAAGGCCGCGGTTGGGGGAAAGTGCGAAAGTGCGTAGTGCGTGGGGCGGATGACACCCACAGGTCTGGGGAGCGCGGGCCGGTCGGGGTCACGCCAGGGGCGTGATGCCTGCCTGGCCAGGAAACCCACGGACGCCGCGCCGCGAACGGTAAGGGCGACGTCACGCCCGAAGGCGTGATCGCCCTTACCATCCCACCGTCCAGGCCCGCGCGCCCCCAGGGACACGATCCACGAGCCCCTGGTGTCCGCCGCCGCTGGCGGCGCAGGTTGGCGCAAGGCCCGATGACCGGTTTAGTGCTTCTCCATCCAGATGCTCTCTCCGACCAGCGATTGCAGTTCGTTGAAATAAAGGTCGCGGTGAACGTAAGGCTTAAGCACGGTGAAGCCGCTCATGGTGTACAGGTAGACCATGGGGGAGTCGGCCAGGATCATGCGCTGGGCCTTTTGGATGAGTTGGACGCGCTTGGCCTCGTCCACGGTTCTCGACTGCTCCTCGACGATCTTCCAGATGGCGGGATTGCTCCATTTGTAAAAGGTGGCCTGGTCCAGCGGCCCGAAGTAAGGCATCAGGCAGTTTTCCGGGTCGGCGCCCATGGCCGAGGTGTGAAGGGTCATGTCCCAGTCAAAGGTATAGACGAAATTGAAGTAGGCCGGCTGCTCCATGGTGCGCAGTTTGACCTCGATGCCGACATCGCCCAGCATCTCCTTGATCACCTGGGCCGGCTGCATCATGTAGGAGGCGTTCCAGGTGACGAGCTCGGTGGTGAACCCTTTGGCGTACCCGGCCTGGGCCAGCAGCTTCTTGGCCTTTTCCGGATTGAACTCGACCTGGTCGGCCACGGGCAGGGAATACGGCGGCCAGTTGGGGACGATGCCCACCTGCACGTCGCCGAATCCGCCCACGGCCAGATTTAAGAGCTTCTGCTTGTCAATGGCCATGGCTACGGCCTGGCGCACGCCCAGCTTGTCGAAGGGCGGCTTCAAGGGCTGCTTGCCCTCGATCCAGGGACGCATGCGCAAGGTCCAGAGGTAGCTGCCCTTGCGCTGGACGATCTTGGCCTCGGGCGCCTGCTTTTGAATCGTGGGCACCTGGAAATGATACGCCCCGAAGGAGTCCAGGTTCCCGGCCAGAAAGGCGGCCATGGTGGCGGCCGGGTCGGCGATGATTTTCAGATGGATCTTGTCGAGGTATGGCAGCCCCGGCTTGAAGTACTTCGGGTTGCGGCTCAAAGTGATGTGCGAGCCTTGCACAAATTCATCCAGCAGGAAAGGGCCGGTGCCGACGGCCTTGTTCTTCAGATCGCCGAAGGCGTCCACGGCCTCCTTGGGCACGATGGCGCACTTGGCGTAGGCCAGGTAATGGACAAAGGCGGCGTAAGGTTCTTTGGTTTTGAAGATGACGGTCACGGGGTCCGGGGTTTCGATGGCGGTCAGCTTGTCCTCGAAAAAGGTCCGGTTGGTGAACTTTTCCTTCTGGCCGTGCAGGCCGGAGACACGCTCGATGCTGTACTTGACGTCGCTCGAGGTGCATTCCCGGCCGTTCACGGGCGGCACGTCCTGGAAGTGAACGCCGGGCCGGAGCTTAAAGACATAGGTGAGGCTGTCCACCCGCTTCCAACTGGCGGCCAGGTCCGGCTCCATGTCCGACATGTCCTGATCGAAGCGCAGCAGGGTGTTGTAGACGTTGCCGGTGATGGAGTAGGCCTGGGGAAGGTGGCTGGGATGGGGGTCGAGGGAGCCGGGCGGGGCGATGACGCCGCGGTATATGCCGCCGGGCTGGGGTTTCTGGGCCTCGGCCGTTCCGAACAGGCCGAGTGCGGCGGCCAGGATGAGGATGACAAGGATCGACAAGGGATGCGGAAGCAGGACCGATGTTTGGTGCCGTTTCATGTTTTTCTCCTTTCGGGCCGTGGGGTCCGGATTTTTTCGTTCGGTCGATACCCGGTTCGGCCATGGGGTTTAAGGGCCATGGTTTCAGCCGGGCCGGGCGCCGGTGGCAGGCGCATGGCTCGGCCTTCCCTCGGGAAAAAAGCCTTCACCGGAGCGGGGTCGGGCGGCAAAAAGAGCAGTCCGGCGGCGCCTTCCAGGTCAAGGCATCAGGGAATGACTTGGAACTGGGTCTGGTATAACATAAAGGGGGCGTGAAAGGCAAAGGGCCGAGGGGAGCGGGCGAAAAGGATTGAATCCGCTTCGAATCCTCTGCTATGGTGCCGGAACCGGCCGAGGAAACCGGCCGCGGCGCGCCGCCGGATTTTTTCTCCCCAGGAGGCCGAGATGATCATTGACATTCACCGCCACATCGTGGACCGGACCTGGCAGTCGGAACAATACTGGAGAAGCTTTGCCGGGACCATCCTGCCCATCCTCAAGCGCATCGGCCGCCCGGCCACCATCGATTCCATCGTCAAGGAGATACTGCCGAACAACTGGGACACGGACGGCTCCAAGCACCTGGCCCGCATGGACGAAGGCGGGATCGAGAAGGCGGTCATCTTTGCCTTTGACGTGGGCCTGATTTCCGGCGAACCGGCGGTGGGCATCCAGGAACAGAACCGGATTATTTTCGACCTGGCGCGGCGTCACCCGGACCGGTTCATCCCCTTTGTGCACATCGATCCGCGGCGGCCAGGCGCCAAGGACTTTGTGCGGCGGGGCATCGAGGAAGGGGGGGCCAAGGGCCTGAAGCTGCACCCCGGCGCCGGCTTCAACCCGGAGGAGAAGGAGACGCTCGACCTGGTCGAGTCCATCGCCGGCAAGGGCCTGCCGGTCTTGACGCACACCGGGCCGAGCGGGCCGTCCACCTCGAGCCGGTTTTGCGAGCCCATCTACCTGGACGCCCTGCTGCTGCGGTTCCCCGAGGTCAACTTCATCGCCGCGCACCTGGCCTATGGCTACCGGCACCCACTCTTTTCACTGGGCGCGGTCCGGCCCAACCTGTTCGTGGATTTCTCCGCCTGGCAGACCACGGCCCGGCGCCGCTACCCGGAGTTCGCCCGGGCGGTGAAGGAGGCGGTGAGCGAGATGGGGCCGGAGCGGGTGTTGTTCGGCACGGACAACCCGTACCTGTGGGGCGTCATGCCCGAGTCCCGGTTCGTACAAAGCGTGCGGGATCTGACGCATGTGCCGCCCGAGGAAGGGCGGCTGACCGAGGCCGAGGTGGAGCTCATCCTGGGCGGGAACGCCCGCCGGCTATTGGGGTTGGAAGAGAATGATGAATGATGAGTGATGAATGGAAGAGAAGAGTGCCGAGGTAGGATTCATCATTCCGCATTCATCATTCATCATTCGCTCTTACAATTTTTTCAGGAGCTGGCTGGCGGCCACGAGCAGCGGCGAGAAGGTCGGCCCAAAGGGCGGGGCATAGGCCAGGTCGGTCTGGCTGAAGTCGGCCACGCTGAGCCCCGCGTGCAGGGCCACGGCCGCGGCATTGATGCGGTGCGCCGGCCCTTCCTCGCCCACCATCTGCGCGCCTAGCAGGCGCCCGGTGGCCCGGTCTCCCACCATGGAGGCGCGGATCTCCGAGTCGCCCGGATAGGCGTGCCCTCGCGCGGAGCTGTATATCACGGCCTCGGCCGGTTGAAACCCGGCCCGCTCCGCCTCCTTGAGGGCCAGGCCGGTCCTGGCCACCTGCAGCTCGAAAACCTTGAAGGCCGCGGTCCCGGCCACGCCGGGCAGCGCCGTCCTCACGCCCAGGACGTTGTCCGCCGCGGCCCAGCCGGCCCGGTTGGCTCGCAGCGCCAGCGGCACCCAGGTCTTTTTCCCGGTGACCACGTGAAAGGCGTCGGCGCAGTCGCCGGCGGCGAAGATGCTCTTGTCGCTGGTGGCCATGGTCCGGTCCACGGCGATGGCCTGGTCCACACTGAGCTCGAGGCCGGCCTGGGCGGCTAGCTCCGAGTTGGGTCTCACGCCCATGGCCACCAGCACCATCTGGCAGTCCAGGTGCATGTCCGAACAGACGACCCGCAGACCGTCCCCCACCGCCTCGACGGCCAGCGGTTCCTGCCCGAAGATCAGCTCGACCCCGTGCGCCTCGAGGGTCTCCTTGACCAGGTCCGACAGCTCCGCGGTCAGCCACGGCAGCAGCACCGGACGAGGCTTGACCATGCGCACCCCGATCCCCCGGACCTTCAGCGCCTCGGCCATCTCCATGGCAATGTAACCCATGCCGATCACCACCGCCTGTCTTACCCGCCTCTCCGCGAGAAACGTCTTGATGCGCCGGCCGTCGCTGAGGCCTTTCAGGGCCAGGACGCCCGGCAGGTTGAAGCCCGGCCGGTCCGGCCGGATGGGCGAGGCCCCGGTGGCGATGAGCAGGCGGTCGTAAGGGGCCTCGAAGGCCCGGCCGGCCTCGTCCCGGCCCCGCACCTTGCCGGCGCCGCGGTCGATTTCCTCCACCCGGTGGCCGGTTCGAAGGTCAATGCCCTGCTTCTCCCTGAAGACCTGGGCCTCCCGGACCACCAGTTCCTCGATGGGGCGGGCCGGGTCGGCGATGTTGTAAGGCATGCCGCAGGCGCTGTAGGAGACGTCCTGGGTCTGCTCGAAGACGGTCACCTCGAGGTCCGGCCGGTTCCGCTTGGCCCGACTGGCTCCGCTCATGCCGGCCGCGTCTCCGCCGATCACGACGAATTTCATAAATTTTCTCCTTTATGCGCAGGGCCGCGGGTTTGCGCGACGCCTAGGCTTTCGGTTGGGGGTTCGGCACCGGTCGATCCGGGTATTCATCTGTTTTTTATGGCACCATTTTACTCCCGAGACCACCCCCAACTGCGGGATTCCGAGCAGGGGCGACCGGCCGGTCGCCCCTACGATTCGAAGGCTCCGATCCCCGCCCTCCTCGATGTGGTCGCGGCATCCTGTGCTTGGCAACGATCTCGTTCCGGTTTTTCGTCCGCTTTTTATTTTACCGGCTTTATGTAAAGGAAACCAGTCTTGGGGCGAGCTGCCGCCTTATTTTCCGTACTGCCCATTTGCAAATGAGAACCCCCTCGCGGGGAGGGGGTGTTGTGGTTGATGGTGAGGGTCGCGGAAGGGTTTTTTAATACATGCCGCCCATGCCGCCGCCCATGCCGCCGCCCATGGGCGGTCCGCCGCCGCCGTGCTTTTCCTCGACCTTTTTCTCGGCGATGATGGCCTCGGTGGTCAGGAGCAGGGCCGAGACGCTGGCCGCGTTCTGCAGGGCGAAGCGGGTGACCTTGGTCGGGTCGATGATGCCGGCCTTCATCAGGTCCTCGTACTCGCCGGTTTCGGCGTTCAGGCCGAAGGCGCCCTTCTTGTCCTTGATGTGCTCGACCACGACCGAGCCTTCGAGGCCGGCGTTATTGGCGATCTGGCGCAAGGGCTCCTCCAGGGCGCGGCGCACGATGGCCACGCCTTGGACCGCGTCCCCCTTGAGTTCCAGGGCGTCCAGTTCCTTCATGACCCTAAGGAAGGCCACGCCGCCGCCGGGCACGATGCCCTCTTCCACGGCGGCCCGGGTGGCGTTCAGGGCGTCTTCCACGCGGGCCTTCTTCTCTTTCATCTCGACCTCGGTGGCCGCGCCGACGTTGATGACGGCCACGCCGCCGATCAGCTTGGCCAGGCGCTCCTGGAGCTTCTCCTGGTCGTACTCGGAGGTCGTCTCGTCGATCTGGGCCCGGATCTGCCGCACGCGGCCTTCCAGGTCGGCCTTTTTGCCGGCGCCGTCCACGATGGTGGTGTTGTCCTTGTCGATGACGATGCGCTTGGCCTGGCCCATGTCGCTGAGGCTGACGTTCTCGAGCTTGATGCCCAGGTCCTCGGAAACGACCTGGCCGCCGGTCAGGATGCCGATGTCTTCCAGCATGGCCTTACGGCGGTCGCCGAAGCCGGGCGCCTTGACCGCGCAGGCGATCAGGGTGCCGCGCAGCTTGTTGATGACCAAGGTGGCCAGGGCCTCGCCCTCGACGTCCTCGGCGATGATCAGGAGGGGCTTGCCCATCTTGGCGATCTGTTCGAGAACGGGCAGGAGGTCCTTCATGTTGCTGATTTTTTTCTCGTGCAGCAGGATGTAGGCGTCGTTGAGCACCGTCTCCATCTTCTCGGGATCGGTCACGAAGTAGGGGGAGAGGTAGCCGCGGTCGAACTGCATGCCTTCGACCACCTCGAGGCTGGTCTCCATGCCCTTGGCTTCCTCGACGGTGATGACGCCTTCCTTGCCGACCTTGTTCATGGCTTCGGCGATGATGTTGCCGATGGTGGTGTCGTTGTTGGCCGAGATAGTGCCCACCTGGGCGATCTCGGTCTGGTCCTTGGTCGGCTTGGACAGTCTCTTCAGGCCGGCCACGACCGCGTCCACGGCGGCTTCGATGCCCCGCTTCAGCTCCATGGGATTGAGGCCGGCCGTGACCATCTTTTGGCCTTCCCGGTAGATGGCCTGGGCCAGGAGCGTGGCCGTGGTGGTGCCGTCACCGGCCACGTCCGAGGTTTTCGAGGCGACTTCCTTGACCATCTGGGCGCCCATGTTCTCGAATTTGTCCTCGAGTTCGATCTCCTTGGCCACGGTCACGCCGTCCTTGGTGATGGTCGGGGGACCGAACGATTTTTCCAGGATGACGTTGCGGCCCTTGGGGCCCAGGGTGACCTTGACCGCGTCGGCCAGGATGTTAATGCCCCGCAGAATGGATTCGCGGGCTTTCATGTCGTACTTGATTTCCTTGGCAGCCATTTTATTCATTCCTCCTTACGGATGCGATGTGGTTTCATGAAATCCGGTCGCGGATCGAACGGGGCTATTCGAGGATGCCGAGGATGTCGTCCTCGCGCATGATCAGGTACTCCTGGCCATCGAGCTTGATCTCGGAGCCGGCATACTTGCTGAACAGGATGCGGTTGCCCACCTTGACGTCCATGGCCTGGCGGGTGCCGTTTTCCAGGACCTTGCCGTTGCCCACGGCGATGACTTTGCCTTCCTGGGGCTTTTCTTTGGCCGTGTCTGGGATGATGATGCCGCCCTTGGTTTTTTCCTCTTCCTCGATTCTCTGGACGACGACACGATCTTGCAGGGGACGCACTTTCATGACAGTCATTCTCCTTTCATCTATAGGGGTTTGATGGTTTTGAGTCCTGGCCCCTTTTTTCCTGGCCGCGCGGCCCAGAAGGGGCTCTCCTTTCCTGAAACAGGGCGACCGGGGCGCCCGTCGTTAGCACTCCTCCCGGTCGAGTGCTAATATATCCGGTCCAAAGCATATTTTCAAGGGGGGCTGGATAAAATTTTTTTCCCCACGTTCCATTTCAGAAGGAGCAATCAATACCGCAAGGGAGGGGGGAAGGGAATGATGAGTGATGAATGCGGAATGATGAATCCTGGCTCGGGACTCTTCTCTTCCATTCATCACTCATCATTCATCCTTCATCATTCTTCTCCCCGTGCCTCTGCGGTGAACGGGGACAGCCGCCCGACCTGTTTCGTTTTCCCCATATTTCTCGCCCCTTGGGCCGGCAAGTCCCTGTTTGCAAACGGCCCGACCTTATGATACAAACAAGTAGGAGTCCAGGCGAGGCAGGGGATGGCGGCCAAGGCCAAAGATCCAAAACGGGTCGGCGATTTCTGGACGCGCAAGGCCCGTCAGGAACACTATCCGGCCCGGTCGGTGTACAAGCTCGAAGAGGTGGACCAAAAGTTTCGGCTGCTCCGGTCCGGGGGTTGCGTGCTGGACCTGGGCGCCGCGCCCGGCTCGTGGATGCGTTACGCGGCCGGTCGGGTGGGGGAGGGCGGCCGGGTCGTGGGCCTGGACCTTACGCCGGTCACGATCCGACTGACCGCGGTCATGCGCTTCCATCAGGCCGATGTTTTCGAGGTCTCCCCGTCGCTTTTCGACGGGGACGGGCCTTTTGACGCGGTCCTCTCGGACCTGTCTCCGGCCACGACCGGGGTGAAGACGACCGACCAGGCTCGGTCCCTGGCCTTGGCCCAAGGGGCTTGGCGCCTGGTCCGGGAGGTGCTGAAGCCGGGCGGCTCGTTTTTGGTCAAGGTTTTCGAGGGTCCGGACGTGGCGGCCTATTTTCGGGAACTGACTTTGGCCTTCGAGAGCGCGCACCGCGTCAAGCCGAGGAGCTCCCGGCGCATCAGCCCGGAGATTTTTCTCCTGGGGATGAAATATAAGGGAAAAAGGAGTCAGGAACCTTTTTCCGAAGTTCAGTCGGAGAAGTGAGCGAGCATCAACGCGAATTTTCAGGCAAAGGGAAGGCTTCTACTTACGGAAAAAGGTTTCTGACCCCTTTTTTTGCCACTTTCTCAAGGAGGAAAAACACGTGTCCGGACACAATAAATGGAGCAGCATCAAGCACAAGAAGGGCGCGGTCGACGCCAAGCGCGGCCAGCTCTTCTCGAAGCTGATCAAGGAAATCACGGTGGCCGCCCGCATGGGCGGCGGGGATGCGGACAGCAACCCGCGCCTGCGCACGGCCGTGCTGGCGGCCCGGGCGGCCAACATGCCCAAGGACAACATCGAGCGGGCGGTCAAGAAGGGCACGGGCGAGATCGAGGGGGCGGCCTACGAGGAGTACCAGTACGAGGGGTACGGGCCGGGCGGGACGGCGGTGCTGGTTGAGGTTCTGACCGACAACCGGAACCGGGCGGCGGCGGACGTGCGCTACCATTTGAGCAAGCACGGGGGCAATCTGGGGGAGACAGGCTGCGTGTCCTGGATGTTTTCCCAGAAGGGGCTGATCGTTTTCGATGAGGAAGGGGCGAGCGAGGACCAGATCATGGAGATCGCGCTCGAGGCCGGGGCCGAGGACGTGGATACGCAGGGCGGGGAGATCGACGTGCTCACCGCGCCGCCCGATCTCGAGAAGGTCAAGGCGGCTTTTGACCAGGCCAACCTGGCCTACCGTTCGGCCGAGGTGTCCATGATCCCGCAGACGACCATCGAGTTGGACGCCCAGACCGCGCCCAAGATGCTGCGGCTCATGGAGGCCCTGGAAGACCTCGAGGACGTCCAGCGCATCTGGTCCAACTTCGACATCCCCGACGACGTCATGGCCACGCTGGCCGAATAAATGCTGAATGATGAGTGATGAGTGATGAATGGAAGAGAAGAGCCCTGAGCTGTGAATCATCATTCCGCACTCATCATTCAGCATTCACTTGTGGTCCTGGGCATCGACCCGGGCACGACCGTGACCGGCTACGGGGTGGTGGCCCAGGAGGGTCAGCGGCTGTCCCTGGTGACGGCTGGGCAGATTCGGGGCGGAAGCCGCCTGGGGCTGGCCGAGCGCCTTAGCCGCATCCATGCCGGTCTGGCTAAAATCATCCGGGACTACGGGCCCCAGGAAGCGGCCGTGGAAGAGGTTTTTTACGCCAAGAACGTCCGCTCGGCCGTAATGCTCGGTCATGGTCGGGGGGTGGCTCTGCTGGCCGCGGCCGAGGCCGGGCTGCCCGTGTTCGAGTACCCGGCCACGGTCATCAAGAAGGCGGTGGTGGGGTACGGTCAGGCCAGCAAACACCAGGTCCGGACCATGGTCGAGCGCCTGCTGGGCGCGGCCCCGGGTCTGGGCCTGGACACCTCGGACGCCCTGGCCGTGGCCATCTGCCATCTGCACCATGGCTCTAGCCGGCAGGGGTGAGCTTTTTATCATGATCGCCTATCTTGAAGGTCCGCTTAAAAAGAAAGCCGCCACGAGCGTTATCGTGCTGACCGGCGGGGTGGGCTACGAGATTTTCATACCGCTGTCCACCTTCTACGAGCTGCCCGAGGAAGGGGAGCGGGTCTGTCTGCACGTCTCCACCGTGGTGCGTGACGACGCCATCCAGCTCTTCGGATTCCTGAGCCCGGAGGAGAAGGAGGTTTTTCTTCTGCTCAACTCGGTCTCGAAGATCGGACCCAAGCTGGCCCTGAACCTTTTGTCGGGCATCCGTCCCCAGGAACTCGTGCCGGCCGTCCTCAGCCGGGACGTGGTCCGGCTGAGCGCGGTGCCGGGCGTGGGCGTGAAGACCGCGGAGCGCATCATCCTCGAGCTCAAAGACAAGATGCAGAGCCTCTCCCTGGCGATCGGCGCCGCGGCCGCGGACCGGCCGCCTCTTAAGGACGTGGACCAGGACGTGGTCTCGGCCCTGCTCAACCTCGGCTACCGCCGGGCCGAGGCGGAACAGGCGGTCCTGGCCGCCCGGGCCCGCGCGCCGGAGCGGCCCACGCTGAGCGAGCTGCTGCGGCAGAGCCTGAAGATGCTCACCAGGACCTAAAACCATGAACGAAGACCGTGTGGTGACACCGGCCCGGACTCCGGGCGACGACACCTTCGAGACGAACATCCGCCCCCGTCTCCTGTCCGAATTCGTGGGCCAGAAGGCGGTCACGGAAAACTTGCAGGTGTTCATCGAGGCGGCCAAGGGACGGGGCGAGGCCCTGGACCACGTGCTCCTGCACGGCTTTCCAGGCCTGGGCAAGACGACCCTGGCCCACGTCCTGGCCCAGGAGATGGGCGTGGGCTTCCGGGCCACCTCCGGCCCGGTGGTCGAGCGTCCCGGCGACCTGGCCGCGATCCTGACCAACCTCGAGCCCTACGACATCCTGTTCGTGGACGAGATCCACCGCCTCAACCACGTCATCGAGGAGATCCTCTACCCGGCCATGGAGGATTTCCAGCTGGACATCATCATCGGCCAGGGCCCATCCGCCCGCACGGTCAAGCTGGACCTGGTGCCCTTCACCCTGGTGGGGGCCACCACCAGGGCCGGACTGCTCTCCCCGCCGCTCCGAGACCGCTTCGGGGTGACCCTGCGCGTCGAATTTTACGCCGCCGAAGACCTGGTCCGGATCGTCTCCCGCTCGGCCCGGGTCCTGGGCGTGACCCTCGAGGAGGAAGGGGCCTGGGAGATCGCGCGCCGCTCGAGGGGAACGCCCCGCGTGGCCAACCGGCTGCTCAGGCGCGTCAGGGACTTCGCCCAGGTCGAGGGCGACGGTGTTATCACCCGCCGCGTGGCCGACCGGTCCCTCGAGAGACTGGCCGTGGACGCGCTCGGCCTGGACAACCTGGACCGGATCATCCTGAGGACGATCATCGAGAAGTTCGACGGCGGGCCGGTGGGTCTGGACACCCTGGCCACGGCCGTGAGCGAGGAGAGCGACACCATCGAGGACGTGTACGAGCCGTTTCTGATCCAGCAGGGTTTTATCAAGCGGACCCGGAGCGGCCGCGTGGCCACCCGCCGGTCGTACGAGCACCTGGGGCTGGGCCGGAAGAAGCGAGATGAGGAGGGCCGGCTGTTCTGACCCGAGACCATGGCAAAACTTCGGCTTCCGGCCGAACTCCTAAGCGCGGGAAATGAGATTGTAGGGGCACGGCATGCCGTGCCCCTACAGAGCTCGATTTCGTCTCGGAATCCTGTGTTTGCAACGGTCTCGCCCCGGAATTTCGTGAACCCGGCCGATAACCGGCCGCGGAACGGCCATGAACCGGCCACCGGCCGGCAATGGGGAAAACCTTGCGGATGAACATTCTCCTAACCAACGACGACGGGATTCACGCGCCTGGGCTGCGGGCGCTTTACGAGGCCCTGAGCCCGGCCCACCGGGTGTCCGTAGTCGCTCCCGAGACCGAGCAGAGCGCGGCCGGACACGCCGTCACGCTGACCGACCCCATTCGGGTGAACGAAGTCCAGGTGGATGGCCGGTTTTACGGCTACGCCGTGGGCGGAACCCCGGCCGACTGCGTCAAGATCGCCCTGTTCGAGCTGCTGAAGGATCGGCCCGACGCGGTCGTCTCCGGCATCAACCTCGGGGCCAACGTGGGCATCAATCTCCTTTACTCGGGCACGGTCTCGGCCGCGACCGAGGGGGCCATCCTGGGCCTGCCGGCCGTGGCCGTGTCGCTGGCCACCTATGCCCAGCCCGATTTCGGGTACGCAGCCGAGTTCACGGCCTCCCTGGTGGCGCGGCTGCCCGAGTTGGACCTGGCGCCTTACGTCTGCCTGAACGTGAACGTGCCGGCCCTGCCTCGGGACCGGATCAGCGGCGTGTCCTGGGTCAAACAGTGCCAGGTCGGGATTCGGGAGCGCTTCAGCCGCCGGCATGATCCGCGGGGCAAGGTCTATTTCTGGTACGAGACCGAGGGACCCATAGTCGCGCCTGAGCTGGACACCGACGTCAGCCAGCTCGCCCGCCAAAAAATCACCATCACCCCCATCAACCACGATCTGACCCACTACGAGGAGCTGGACCGGCTCTCCCGGTTCAAGCTCGATCCCTAGGGGCCATACGGGGCATTTCCCCCCAGGGGGAGGGAAAACGCCCCAGGCCCAGCTTGTTTTTTTTCTCACAAGGGCACAACTTCAAGAAAATCTGCGCTCTTTTCATCAATGGCCTATCATTGTTTGCCCTTTTACACACAAGCATAATACCATCGGTGAACCACCAAACCAGCCCCCGGACACCCGAAGGTGGAGCGGCTGGCACGAGCCTTGCTCTTCCAAAAAGACAATGCATTGTAAGGAGGAGAACAAATGCCGCTTTATGCCTACCGTTGCCGGGCCTGCGACCTCGAGGAGGAAAGGCTCGGCGGGATCGACAACCGGGAGGTGATCTGCACCGAGTGCGGCGAGATCATGGACCGTCAGATCAGCGACGACGAGGCCTTGACCTACTACTTCATCCCCTCCGCAAGAAACAAGGCTCACGGCGCCAGGCCCTAAGGCCGTCTCATCAAACGTTTTTTTCTCGCCCAAGGCCGATTGTACGGACCTTCCGCGACAGGTCGTTCTATTCCCTGCCGCCGGCCTGGCGCCGCTTTTTAAGCCGACCAAATATCTCGCCCTCAACCTGCCAAAGCGAATCAAATGCGCCAGGCTTGCCCCCCCCCGCTCGTTTGTGTTAGGGAATACCCAACGGGGCCCTGGCAAAGAAGCAGACCCTTTCAATCTGGAGGCTAAAGATCATGTCCGAAGGACGCGTGGCAAGGGTTACGGAGATCATCGCCGCCTCGCCGCTGAGCTTTGACGAGGCGATCAAGAACGGTTTCAAACGGGCCTCGTCCACATTGCGCGACATCACCGGCATGCGCATCGTTGAACAGCGGGTGTCCGTCAACAAGAACCAGATCACCGAATATCGGGTTCGCATGGAGGTGATTTTCGTCCTGGAGGATTGATCACCTCGGCCGGCGGTCCGGCCTTGTCGCCGCCCCGGAACCGCCTGTAAATATCCTGTGGATCCATGGCTTTTTAAAGGCCGGCCGGGTACAATGTATCTATTAACTTGGCGTGTTTGTGGCTGAACCATGACCTCCTTGAAAAACCCATTTGAGATTTTCGGGGTAACCCCGGAAATGGCCCACCACCTGGAGGAGAAGGACCTGTTTCAGGTGGTGAAGGCCCTCTATCGGTGTCTGCACAAGCTCTATCACCCGGACCGGACCGTCCACCGGGGGGCCAAGGCCTCACCCAAAGACGCCGACCGGGCCACGGAGCTGAACCTGGCCTTCGAACTGCTCGATCTGGACAAGAACCACGACTCCTTTCGGCATTACCAGAAGCTCTATGCGGCCCGGCGGGGTCGGGGACTTCGCAAGAAAGTGAGCGACCTGACCAGGGACCTGCGCCGGAGCGAGACGAGTATGGACGCTCTGGCCCAGAATTTCATGGAGTATATGATCCATAATATGGCCTGGTGCGGGCACAGGGAGGCCGAGTCCGGTCCGAACGGCCCGGTGCCACTCCTTCCCGAGCCGACCGCAGTGCGGCTGGGTCTGAACGACGTGGCCATCAACTGCAACGTCAAGGCCTGCGCCTGGGACATGGGATCGAACTACAAAGAGATCGTGTTCGACCATGAGGGAGGCATGTATTATCGGCCGGTGGGCCGCAGCCGCGCGTACTGCGTGAACTACATCCGTCTCCTGGGCACGGTGCCCGTGGAACGTCTGGATCTCAAGCCGTTGCTCAACCAGGCGCCGCCGCGCGAGAATTTTTTTCGGGGGCCGGCGCTGGACAGTCGATATAGCATCCACAAGCCGCAGGTCGAGGTTCTTAACACCCTGTCCCTGGACAAGTTCAAAACGCACTGCCTGCCTTTTCTGCGCCCCGAGCTTCGGGAACGCGCCTACCTTTTTTCCATACAGCGGCCGGTCTACGAGCAGGAGTCCAACATCTCCCTGGAAGGGGTCATCGTCAAGATTTCCGACCTGTAAGCCCCTGCCCGTCAAGGCTTGACATATAACCTCTGACCATCACTCGCAAAAGGGGTGTGTTTCATGCGGATCGATCTCTCCCTGGTGAAGACCATCGGCAGCGGACTCAATCGGCCGGAGGGGGTCATGGCCCTCGACGACGGCAGCCTGGTGGCTGCGGACGCCCAGGGGCGCGTGGCCCGCGTTGGCCCTGACGGAGCCACCACCTTCTATGGCCACGTCGGCGGTGCGCCCAACGGTCTCTGCATCGATGACGCGGGCAACGTCGTCATCGCCAACATCGGCAACGGCCAGGTGCAGTCCCTGGGTCCAAACGGACGCCACGAGATTCTGCTGACCGAGGCGGAGGGCGAGCGGATCACCTCCCCGAATTTCCCCTTCATCGACTCCAAACACCGGCTCTGGGTCTCGAACTCCACGGCCCGGCCGGACGCGCAGAAGGCCATCGAACAGCCGGCTCCGGACGGCGCCATCGTGCTTTACGAGCAGGGCCAAGCCCGCATCGTGGCCCGGGAACTGTACTTCGCCAATGGGGTGGCCCTGGACCAGGATGAAAAATTCTTTTATGTGGCTGAGACCATGACCCGGCGGGTGGTCCGCTTTGGCATCGCCGCGGACGGCAGGCTTTTGGACCGGGAGGTCTACGGTCCCGACCCGCTCGGCGATCTCGGCTTCCCCGATGGCATTGCCTTTGATGAGGCGGGGAGCCTGTGGGTCACCTTTCCGGCCTGGAACGCGGTGGGATACATCACCCCGAACCGGGAACTGGTCATGGCTCTCGAGGATCCGGAGCGCAAGGTGTTTAAGAGGCCGACGAATATTTGTTTTGGCGGCCCGGGCCGGCGCACGGCCTTTATCGGGAGCCTCAACGGCACTTCCATCCCGTATTTTCAGGCGCCCCATCCGGGAATGAAGCTGATTCATCAGTCCTGAGGTCCGCTTCCATGTTTTCAACTTGCATTGGGTCTGGAAACATGCTAGGAGGTGTCAAGGATCACAGGCAAAAAGAAAAAAAGGAAAGGAGATGGAAAGATGAACATCAATGACGTAAAGAACATTGCGGTCATTGGGGCAGGGAACATGGGACACCAGATCTCCTTGCAGTGCGCCATCCGAGGCTATAAAACCACCTGCACGGATATCAGCCAAGAGATGCTCAAAAAGGCCGAGGCCTTTGTGGACGGCTATCTGCCCGGCCGGGTGCAGAAGGGCAGAATGACCCAGGAACAGGCCGATCAAGCCCGGGCGAACATCCGGTTTACCAGCAGCCTTGAGGACGCGGTCAAGGATGCCGACTACGTCATTGAAGCCGTCCTGGAAGTGTTGGACCTGAAGCGGAAGATCTTCGCCGACCTGGACCGGATGGCGCCTACCCATGCCGTCCTGGCCACCAACAGTTCGGCCATCGTCAGTTCCCGCATCGCCGACGTCACCAAACGGCCGGACAAGGTCTGCAACCTTCACTTTTTCAATCCCGCCCTGGTGATGAAGCTGGTGGAAGTGGTGCAAGGTCCGCACTGCTCGGACGAGACCGCCCAGATTTCCATGGACCTGTGCGAAAAACTGGACAAGGTGGCCGTGCTGCTGAAAAAGGAAGTGGACGGCTTCCTGCTCAATCGCATCTTCGGCGCCATCTCCCGCGAGGCCCAATGGCTTCTGGAGATGGGCATCGCCACGGCCGAAGATATCGACAAGGCCTGCGTGTACGGCGCCGGCCATCCCATGGGGCCCTTCCGGCTGAACGACCTGACCGGCATCGACCTGGCCTACACCATGGGCATGGAGGCCTTCCGCCGCACGGGCGACCGCTCGCAACTGCCCACGCCCAGCGTGGTCGCCCACTATGTTAAGGGCGAATACGGCCAGAAGACCGGCAAGGGCTGGTACGACTATTCGAAGAAATAGCCGGCCCTGAAAAGGCTGTGTCTGTCGCGCAGGGGGCGGGGCGTACCGCCCCCTTTTTTATGCCTCGGCCGGGAGGTCTTGGGCCACCCCACCTTTCCTGAGGTGTCTGGCTCGGCCGGCAATAGTCCTCGGCCACTTTTTTCTTGCAACAAGACAGAAAAATTAGAATAATACTTCTTGTATAATATGTGAATTATTTCACCAGTAAGTTCGAAAAATCTCTCTTGCCTCGGCAAGAGCTTAGGAGGAAAGACCATGGCCGAGTTTACGCTGGACGAGGAACAACAGCAAATTCAGGACATGATGCGCAAGTTCGCCCAGAACGAGTTGCGCCAGGTCGCGCGGGAGTGCGACGAAGAGGACAAGCTTCCGCCTGAACTCC
>Ga0315282_10005003_pt1 | contig 22765 bp, 13 predicted proteins | sample YL17G07_20_MG_FD_203693 | JGI IMG/M metagenome (GOLD analysis project Ga0315282, IMG submission 203693) | Sediment microbial communities from Yellowstone Lake, YNP, Wyoming, USA - YL17G07_20 | ecosystem: Environmental > Aquatic > Freshwater > Lake > Sediment | place: USA: Wyoming | collected... | reverse complement strand
TGTTCGTCACCTGCGCACTTAGCCCCCTCGGGCGGGCCGAGACGCTGCCGCCCGGAAAATATGATTGCGAAGGGCGTGTCGTCCAAAGGACGGGCGGAGCACTTGCCGTTTTCTGGGGAAGCGGATGCTATCATTTTCCGGAGAAACTCCAGGCACAACTGCACCCCTATCTCGGCAAGTTCGTGAAGGTGCAATACACCCGAGTCAGCGACGAGGACACGGGCACGATCTCAACGGAAGGTACCGTCATAAGCCGAATCGAAAATATATCCGTGCTGGCGAATACCCCCGACGAGCTGCCCGTAGTCGTGACAGCCAGGCCCCGCAAGGAGGAGTACGCTCCGGACACGCCCATCGAGGTATCCGTATCGATCACCAACCGAAGCACCACAGATCGGACCCTGCGACTGGGATCTTCGCAGACCGTGCTATGCCAGGACTACCAGGGGAAGCATGTCCTCGAACCCGAAGGCCACTACTACGACGAGCGCCCTTACGGCCTCCCTGAAGGACCGTCGCTGCGCACCCTGAAACCCGGCGAGAAGCTCGAATTCAGCGTGACTTCGCAGTGCATGGTTGCCCCCGGGACTTACCAGATGCTCTATTCTCTCTCGGGGAGCCAGTCAGAGATCACGAACATAGTCGTTCGCCAACCCGCGAGCGAACAGGAACGCAAGCAGGCCCTCAAGTTCTGGTTAAAGGCTGCGACCCCGGGACAACGGGTTTCCATTGCAGAGCAACTCCTCGAGCTCGGCGACGAGAGCGGGATGCAGGAGGTGCTCCGCCTCCTTGAAAAAGGCGAATACTCGAAGGCCCACTACTGTAACGCCCCCGCCTTCCGATTTGCCTGGCAGCACGGAGGCAGGCAGGGCGAGGCCGTAATGCTTTCGCTGATAAAGCCGCAGGAGAGCCAAGACTACGCTTCGAGGATGATCGAGGGGGTCTACCTGTCGGCGAACCGGGTGGAGGTGCTGCAGGACCTGCTTGCAAGCACCAGGGCGCTTCGTCGCGATAACAGCGGATGGGTTGATGAACCCCGGATATGCGATGTTGCCGCGGCATGGCTCATCGGGTACACTGCGGGGAAAATGAAGTTTCCGCAAAGCGGGAGTACGGAGGAAAGAGATAAGGCTGTAGACAACGTGAGAACGGAACTCAGACGAAATCCGGAGATCTTTCACGTCTTGTCAGCATCTTACCGGTAATGGACGAGGGATGCTTCTGTTATCAGGTGCCGAGCAGCCATTCAGCGGGCTGACCGCGTCTTGTGCTTGTGTGCCTACCGTCCGCGCTATGCAGCAGGCACCAAAACGGCCGCTCTTTCCGCAACCTCTCAACCGTCAACCAAATACGCAAACTCCACCACCCTCCCCGGAACCTTCTTCTCTACTGCGTACCGTGCCCGGGCTACATTATTGCCCCGGCAAGGTGCCCCAACTCGATCTCCTCCCAGTCCCACAAACTCAGAGAATCAGTGTCGAATCCCCCCCTCCGAACCTACGAGCATGCGACTGGCCGGCCACGTGGACAGCGGGGCGCTCGCCCCGCCGTCCGCCTTGTACCCCTCGCGTGTTCCCGTTGATTACGCCCCGTCCGCCCGCTATTCTGACACCCGCCTGCTCTGCTGAATTCATGCGTGGGCGAGGTGTTTCTCTCCCTCTCCCCCTGGAAGGGGAGAGGGGACAGGAGAGGGTCGCTCTCTCGCCACGTTCTCAGCAGAGCAACACAGGCCCATTTTTCGAAATCCGACCTCGTGCGCCCTGCGTCTAAGCAGGCAGGAGAGGCCCGATGAACCAAGCCGGGATCGACACCTTCGGCGGCGTCCAATCGGCGGCCCGCGCGCCCGACGAGGAGATCCTCTCGACATTCCTGAAAGGCGACGAGACGATGTTCGCGGAACTGGTTCGACGATACGAGAAACCGCTTTACGCGTTCCTGTGCCGGATGACGGGCGACCCGGCGGACGCGCCCGACCTGTTCCAGGAGACGTTCGTGCGCGTCTACCGCAGCGCCGGCTCCTTCCGGCGGGACAGCCGCTTCAAGACGTGGCTCTACGCGATCGCCTCCAACCTCTGCCGCTCGCGCCTTCGGAAGGGCCGGGGCGAAGAGACGCTCTCCCTGGACACCGGCGACTTCGCGTGGGAACTCGCAAGTGCCGACGCACCCGGACAGAGCGGCCTCGAATCCGAGGAGATCGGCCGTCACGTCGCGGCCGCGGTGAAGGAGCTGCCGGGCGAGCAGCGCGAGGTCTTCCTCCTGCGCGTCTACGACGAGATGAGCTACGCGGAGATCGCGACGACCCTGGGGCGCCCCTTGGGCACGGTGAAGACTCAGATGCGCATAGCGGTGCAGCGCCTGCGCGGACGGCTGCACGGCATTGCCCAGGCCTATGGCATGGTGTAGGAATCATAAGTCCCTTTTTTGAAGGCGACGTGTCATGACTTGCCCGATGAATCCTGAGAAGATCTACGATTACCTGTTCGATCTCCTCGATGACCGTGAGCGCGAGGAGTTCGAGCGTCACGTCGTGACGTGTGCCGAGTGTCATAGGGCGCTTGATGCGGCGCGTCGCGAGCGGGAGCTGCTGAAGCACTGGGCCGTGCCGGCGCCGCCGAAAGGGTTGGCCGAGAGGACCGTCTCGGCCGCGCGCTCGGAGGCCGAACGAAAGGGGGGACGCATCATGCAACCGAAACCCGTCGAGCCGGAGTTCCGTTGGCTCGGGAGCCGCAGGTTCTGGGCCGTGGCCGCAGCGCTTCTTTTGGTCCTGGGCTTTGGCGTCGCAGGCAAGTCATGGCAGGTGACCACGCGCCGTGCGAGCCCGCAGCAGGTGTTCCTCTACGGCCGCGCCGGTCTCACCCCCGGCATGAGCGCCGACTACCGCGTCTTCGTCCGCAACGAGCTGACGCAGCGGCCCGTCGCCGGCGCGAAGGTGCGCGTGCAGCTCGTCTCGGCCTCGGGCAAGGTCGTCCTCACCCGGACCGCCCCCACAGACGCGAACGGTTTCGCCGCGATCGAGTCCGTCGTCCCCGACTCCGCCGCCGAGGGCGACTACACCGTCAGGGTCGTCGCGGATTCGTCCGAGGGCACAAACGTTCTCTCGCGCTCCGTCGCCCTCAAGCGCTCGTTCCGCGTCATGGTCACCACCGACAAGCCCATGTATCAGCCGGGACAGACGATCCACATCCGGACGCTGTCCCTCGCGACGGCCGACCTGCGGCCCGTGGCGGGACGAGAGGTCGTCTTCGAGGTGCAGGACGCGAAAGGCAACAAGGTCTTCAAGAAGAAACTCTCGACGTCGGCCTTCGGCGTTGCCGCAACCGACTTCGAGCTGGCCGACCAGGTGAACGCCGGCAGTTACACCGTCGCCGCCCAGCTCGGCGACACGCGCTCCGAGAAGTCCGTCACCGTCGAGCGCTACGTCCTGCCCAGGTTCAAGATCGACCTCGCCACGGACAAGGGTTACTACGCGCCGGGGACGCCGCTCATGGGCGACCTCACGGCGGAATACACCTTCGGGAAGCCGGTCGCGGGTGCGAAGGTCCGCGTCGTGGCCTCGGAGTTCATCGAGACGTTCCGCCCGTTCGCGACGGTGGACGGCGTCACGGACGCGGAGGGGCGGTTCCACTTCGAGGTCCGGCTCAAGGACCATTTTGTCGGGCAGGAGCGGACGAAGGGCGACGCGTTCGTGAGCCTCGAAGCTACCGTCACCGACAAGGCCGACCACGTGCAGAAGAAGACGCTCGAGCGCATCGTCACCTCGTCGCCCATACGCATCGAGGTCTTCCCGGAGAGCGGTGCGCTCGTCCAGGGCGTCGAGAACATCCTCTACATCGTCACGGCCTACCCGGATGGGCGGCCCGCCAAGACGAAGATCACCGTCGGCGCGACGCGGAAGGCCGTCGAGACGTCCGACATCGGCATCGCCAAGGTGAAGATGACCCCGGCGAGCGACGCGCTGAAGCTTACCGTGACCGCGGTGGACGATCGGGGCGTGCGCGCGCAGGTCACGACGAACCTCCGCGTCGGCTCGCGCAGCGAGACGCTGCTCCTGCGCACCGACCGCGCGGTCTACAAGGCGGGCGGGACCGCGACCGTCACGGTGCTTTCCGCCGACCGCGTGGCCCGCGTCTTCCTCGACCTCGTCAAGGACCGTCGGACGGTGCTCCAGAAGACGATCGACGTGGCCGACGGCAAGGGCGAGCTCGCGCTCGATCTGCCCACGGAGATCTTCGGGACGCTCGAGCTTCATGCCTACCGCATCATGACGGACGGCAACATCACGGGCGACGCGCGGATCATCCAGGTGAACCGTGCCGACGACCTCCACGTCACCGCGCAGTTCGACAAGGACACGTATCGTCCCGGCGAGAAGGCGCTCTTGAAATTCCTCGTCACGCGCTCAAGCGGCGATCCCACGCAGGCCGCGCTCGGCCTCGCGGGCGTCGACGAGGCCGTCTTCGCACTCTCCGAGATGCGGCCCGGCCTCGAGCGCGTCTACTTCCTCCTCCAGGAGGAGATCCTGAAGCCGCGCTATGAAATCCATGCACAGCTCCCGTTCGGCCCACAGGACACGGTGCTGCCCGGGAAGGAGCAGACGCCCGACGCGCAGGAGGCGACGGTCGTCCTTTTCTCCGCGGCCGAAGGCGGCGGCGCGCCCGAAGCCAAGTCCGGAGCGCCCTACGCGCAGCGTGACGCTCAGTTCCGTCATGAGCGCAAGGAGTATTTCGACCGCCTTGCATGGGCGGGAATCCTTGCGCCCTTCGGGCTCTTCGTGATCCTCTCGCTGCCGGTGCTCTTCTACGCGCTGGTGCGGCTCTTTCGCCGGAGCCCCGTCGAGGGCGCGTCCGTGTCCGACCTCTCCCAGCTGCGGTCGAGGATCGGCGAGCTGACGGGCTGCTGGCTCTTCGCGATCTACCTGCCGTTCGCAGGGGCCCTCCTGGCGGGCGTCATCGGAGGCACGGAAGAGCTCGCGTTCGCCGGCGTGCTGGTCACGGCGCTCGTGATGACGCTGCTCCTCGTCCTCTACGCGCGCCGGGTCAGGCAGTCGCCGCTCTCGCGGTCCATGCCGCTCTTCAGAAAGGTGGTCGTGCTCGTCCCGTTCATCTACGTGCTGCCGGTCGCGGGGTTCTGCGTGGCAGCCGCTAGCGGGGCCTTCAGCCGCGGGGCGAGGGGCGATGACGCCGCCATGCTCCTCGGCCTGATTTCCTACGTCGTCGTGTTCCTGGTGTATGGGGTGCTATCGATCGCGCGGGCCTGTGCGACGCGGCGGGTCTCCGTCGGCCGGTGGTTCTGGCTGGCGATCAGCCGGCCGCTGGGCGCGGCGGTGCCGTTCGTCCTGCTCGTCGGTTTCCTCCTGCCGGCCCAGCACGCACGGCGGGCGACGCCCGGAATGGCCCCGATGCTCATGCTCAGGGCGGCGGAGCATCTCGGGGCGATGCACTGGAGGGATGCGACCAAGGAGGCTGCGCCGTCCGACTTTTTGCTCCTGGACGAGCACGCGGAAGGTTCGGCGAAGCAAGGGGGCCTCGCGGCCCCGACGCGCGTCAGGCGGTTCTTCCCGGAGACGCTCTTCTGGCGGCCGGAGCTCATCACCGACGAAAAGGGCCTCGCGCAGATGGAGCTCGAGCTCGCCGATTCCATCACCACCTGGCGCATCGCGATGAACGCAGTCAGCGCCCGCGGCGAGCTCGGCGAGGCTACCCAGCCGCTGCGCGTCTTCCAGGACTTCTTCGTTGACATCGACTTCCCCGTCGCACTCACCCAGCACGACCGCGTCAGCGTCCCCGTCGCCGTCTACAACTACCTCGACAGGCCGCAGAAGGTCCGCCTTGAGGTCGAGAGCGGCTCCTGGTTCACTCTCCTCGATGACGCCGTCAAGACGCTCGACATCGGCGCGAAGGAGGTCTCCGCGGTCTACTTCACGCTCGAGGCGCAGACGCCGGGAATGCACTCGCTCACGGTGAAGGCGTTCGGCTCGGCGATGGGGGACGCGGTCGAGCGCACGGTGCGCGTCGAGCCCGACGGCAGACCCGTCGTCGAGACGATCAACGGCCGCCTCGACAAGAACCTCACGCATGAGATCGTCATCCCCGACGCGGCCATCGACGGTGCCAACGACCTCCTGGTGAAGATCTACCCCGGGGCGTTCAGCCAGGTGGTCGAGGGGCTCGACTCCATCTTCCAGATGCCCAACGGATGCTTCGAGCAGACCTCCTCGACGACGTACCCGAACGTGCTCGTGCTCGACTACATGCGCCGGACGAACCAGGTGAAGCCGGAGGTGGAGATGAAGGCGCTCAACTACATCAACCTCGGCTGCCAGCGGCTCCTCTCGTATGAGGTGAAGGGCGGCGGGTTCTCGTGGTTCGGACAGGACCCGGCGCACAACGTGCTGACGAGCTACGGGCTGATGGAACTCAGCGACATGGCGAAGGTGTCCAACGTGGACCCGGCCGTCATCCAGCGGACGTCGCAGTGGCTGATGAGCCTTCAGCGTCCGGACGGCTCGTGGGAGCCGACGCAGGGGGGGATCGCGGAGGGGGCGATCAACAACTTCCAGGGCGCGGTGCTGCGGACGACGGCCTACGTCGCGTGGGCGCTGGCCGAGTCCGGCACGAAGGAGAGCGGCCTCGGCCGCGCGGTCGAATACATCACCCGGAACGCCGACGACAAGCAGGACACCTACACGCTGGCGCTGTGCGCCAACGCACTCGTTGCGGCGAAGAGTCCGAAGGCTCCGGACGTCCTCAAGATGCTCGTCGCGCGGGCCGTCGTGGAGAGCGAGAAGACGCACTGGACCTCGACGGGCGAGGGGGCGACGTTCTCGCGCGGGAACACGCTCGACGTCGAGACGACGGCGCTCGCGGCCTACGCGATGCTCCAGTCGAATACGGAGGTCGTGACCGCGCACAAGGCACTCGAGTGGCTGATCGCGAACAAGGACCCGCGCGGGACGTGGTACTCGACGCAGGCGACGGTGCACGCGATGCGTGCACTCCTCGCCGGCACCGGCACGGGCGGGGGCGTCGAAGGCGACGTCAACGTCACCGTCGCCGCCAACGGCCGCCTCGCGCAGGAGGTCAGAATCACCCCCGATACCGCCGACGTCTTCCGGCTCATCAGCCTGACGAACCTCGTCCGGCGCGGGCGGAACACCGTCGCCATCGAGGCCTCGGGCAAGGGAAGCCTTGCCTACCAGATCGTCGCGACCCACTACGTGCCGTGGAAGGCCGAGGAGCACCCCGAAGGCAAGGAGATGAGCATCGACGTGCAGTACGACACGACGACGCTCAAGAAGGACGACACGCTCAAGTGCGACGTGACGGTGCTCTACAACCGCCCGGGCGCCGCGAAGATGACCATCGTGGACCTCGGCATCCCGCCCGGGTTCGAGGTGCTGCCGGAGGCGTTCGACGCGCTCAAGAACCGCAGCGTCATCCAGCGCTGGTCGATGACGGGTCGGCAGGTCATCCTCTACTTCGACACGATCGAGGGCCAGAAGCCGGTGACCTTCTCCTACACGCTGCGCGCGAAGTTCCCGGTGAAGGTGAAGACGCCGCCCTCGACGGTCTACCAGTACTACGAGCCGAGCCTGCGCGACCAGGCCTCGCCGGTCGAGCTGACGGTGATGTAGCGCGAAACGCTATTCGTGCGCCTTCGGAGCCTCGGACTGCTCGACCAGGATCTTTCCGGTCAACACGTAGTCGAGGGTTTGCTGAAGCTCCTTCCCGCTCGTGGCCGCCAGCACCAGTCCGCCGGCTTCACGCACCTTCGCGAACTTCGCCGCGGCGACGTCGAAGGCGATGAAGTAGACCGCCGCGCGGTTCTCCGCCGGAAGGAGCGACATCGCGTTCAGCACGTCGGCCGGCTCATATCCGACGTTGTTCTCTCCGTCGGTGACGACAAGGATATGAAGACGGGTCAGGCCGCTGGCGTCGAGGATCTTCTTGGCGGTGATGATTGCGGTGCCGATGGGTGTGCCGCCCTCCGCCGACATCTTCCCCACCGCGCGGGAGGCCGCCTCGAGGTCCAGCGGTCCCAGCGGGATGACGACGCGGCAGAGCTCACGGTCGTCGCTGCGGTAGCTGAACTCGGAGACGCCGACGCGGACGACGCGGTCGGGGTTGGCCCGGGCGAAGGCGTCGCACTGCCGGAGCAGGTTGAGGGCGCAGCGACGTGCGATCTCGATCTTTGCGGCGTGTCCGCCCCGCTCATCCGGCACCCGCTCGGTCATGCTGCCGGTGGTATCGACGAGGAGAACGACGCCGATGCCCTCCCTGCGCACGACGTTGTCCGGGGGACGCAGCAGGCGTTCGAGGGGGTTGACGGGCGGGACCGACGGCTCCGGCGCCGGCACGCCGGCGGGAACGCCGGGCGGGGACTGCTGATGTCCCGCCTTCTGCACCAACGAATAGAGGATCATCACCAGGACAACGGCCAGGAGCGTCGCCGTGGCCTTGGTCACGTGGACGCCGGGTCCTCTACTGCTGCTCGGGTGGGAATACACTGATCTCTACCCTCCGATTGAGCGGCTGGTTCATGGGGTCGGCCGCATCCGCCGGCACGTCCCATCCCTTGCCCTCGATCACGAACTTCTTCGGGTCGAACTTGAACTTGGACGTGAGCGCCTGCTTGATGGCCTCGGAGCGTGCCAGGCTCAGGTCCCGGACGGCCTGCACCGGCACACGACCCTTCATGCTGGAGTCGGTGTGTCCCTCGATGAGGATCACGGCACGGGCGAACTGACCCGCCAGTCGTGCCACCTGCTCCAGTGTCGCGTCCACGCTCGGATCGTACAGCTTGCCCTGGACGGCGTTGCCGAACTCGTCACGCGCCGGCTCGTAGGGGTTCGACGAGTTCGGGTAGAAGTTGATCCGGATGGTCTGCGTGAGGATCGGCGCCTCCGCCTGGATCTTCTTGTAGGAGGCCGGCGTGAACGTCGCGATGCTCTCGTCCTTCTGGTGGGCGAAGGTTCCGTCGGTCTGGACCTTCTGGATGAAGGAGAAGTCCATCACCTGGTCGAAGGCGACGGGGGCGTCGATGCGGCCGAGGGTGCGGTAGGCGTAGGCGGCGTTCTTCCAGGTGCGCTCGAAGTTGGTCGGGTTGGACGAGTTCAGGAAGAACTGGACGTTCTCGGCGAAGTTGGTGGGATGGGCGTCGTTGCGCATCCCCATGACCTCGTCGACCTTCATGCCGAAGGCGTCGGCCATCCACTTGCAGGCCTCCTCGGGCTTCTGCTTGGCGAGGTCCATGCCTTCGAAGATGCCGGCGATAAGACCCTCGACGACGTCGGGGTGATCGCGCACGAAGTCGGCCCGCACCGCGTAGACGTCCGCGATCAGCTTGTTGGCGTCGGCGGTGGAGGAGAGGATGCGGGTGCCGGCGACCCGCTCCGGGATCTTGTAGATGTCGGGGGCCCAGGAGACACAGGCGTCGACCGACTTGTCGGCGACGAAGGCGGCGGCCGCTTCAAACGCCGTGGCCGTGTACTTCGTCTTGATGTCTGCCGGAACCATCCCGGCCGACAGCAAGAGAGACGTCAGGTAGTACTCGCTGGGCGAATTCTGCGCCAGGGTGACGGTCTTGCCGCGGAGGTCGCTGACCGAGCGGAGGGTCGAGCGCACCACGATCCCGTCGCCTCCATTCGACCAGTCGATCTGCTGCAAAATGCGCGGTGCGGTCCGCGAGTCCCGGACCAGCTCCGGTGCGAACAGCACCATCATGTCCACGGTGCCCCAGACGGTGTGGACTTCTCCGGCGGCGTAGGCGTCCCGCGCCGCCACCGGGTCGTCCATCAGCACCATCTCCACCCGGAAACCGTACTTCTTGTAGAAGATGCTGTCGGTATTGGGCTTGGTGCCGTGGTTGGCCGCAATGACGGGGAGCCACCCCGCCCAGACGTTGTAGGAGAACTTCAGGACCTTCTCCTTCTCGTCCCACTTGTACTGGCTGACGCCCTTCACCGGGGCCAGGCGTTCGGCAGGAATGTACTTGTACTCCTTGACGGTGGTGACGTCTTTCGTGTCGGGGGCTTCCGCCACGGGTGCGGCGGGCGTCGTCTTCTTGCCCGCGATCCCCGTCGCGAGCCACCCCATCTTCTGTGCGACGATGTACCCGCCCAGACCGACGAGGGCCAGGATGAGCACGATGGAAATCAACTTGCCCAACGGCGTAAGACTGGTCTTCTGCTCGGTCATTTTCCGCTCCTCCACAGTGTGTATTCCTGGACTGACGTATTCTCCTGACCCGCCGACCGCGGCGGGATCTCACCGATGACGGGACGGGCCGGGCATGACGTGCGACGTCACGCCCCGGGCTCCGTGGTTTTCTCCCTCGGTGCGGGACCGATCTCCTTGTCCGTCACGGGGGGAGCTTCGACGCCCGTCCCCGCCTGGATCCCCTGGCCGGCGAGGAACTCCGCCAGCGCCTGCTGCTCGAGGGCCTTGCGCTCGGTCTCCTTCTCCTGCACGGCCTCGAGGTCGACCATGTCCCGTGCCACACGGGCCTTCCCGGCCGACACCTCGTAGCGCTTGGAAAGGATTTCCTCGACACTCTTCATCGTGTCGCCCATGTCGCCGATCCTGAAGGCCACGTTCCCGAGCGCCCCGGCGGCCTCGGCCTGCGCCTCCTTGACCTTCACCTCGGAGAGCTGTCGCTCGAGCCGCCGGATCTTGTCCTCGAACTCCTTCTGCACGACCTTGGCCTGACGGAGGTTGGCCTGGTAGGCCTCCTCGGTCTCGGACAGCTCCTGGGTATCGGTGGTGAGGTCCGCCTTGAGTTCCTGGAGTTCCCGGGCCAGACTCCCGGCGAGCTCCATGTTCCCGGCGGCGTGATTGGCCAGGATGCGTCGCTCCAGTTCCTGGGCCTTGACCGTCTTGCCCTTGATCTGGCTCTTGAGCCGCTCGGCGATGCCAGCCATGCGGGCCAGCGCCATGTTGTACTGGGCAATCCTGTCCCGGAACTCCTGTCGTGCAGCCTCCATCAGCGCCTCGGGATGCCGCTCTTCGATTCCGCTGATGAAGATCCCCAGGAAACCCCGCCACAGCCTCTGAAGACGTGCAAATATCGCCATGACCAACCCTCCAGTAGTACGAAGCACACGGTGATTCTATGGGACCCGGGACGTTCCTGCAAGAACTTTTACAATTCTGAATCCGGCTCCGTCACGGACACGACCGGCTTGTCGAGAAGGAACCCCAGCGCCCAGGCCATGTCCTTCTCGAAGGCGATCTTCCCGTCCAGCCAGCGTCGCCACTGCTCCCGGTCGACTTTCGCCTCCTCGGCCAGTCTGGAGCACTCCTGCTGGAGTTCCTGGATCTTCGCCTGTGTCTCGGCGACGCGGCGTTCGCGCGCCGCCGCCCGCTCCCGCATCTTCTTGCGGACGAAACCCTCGTAGGCGTCGATGGAGTGGTCGCGGGCGACCGCGTCCTTCACCACGTCTTCGACCGGGGCCTTGTCATTGGCCAGAAGTCCGAGCACCGCCTTCTGCATCGACTCACGCTCCATCGCCTTGAACTGCTCGGTATGGAGGAGCGACGTGAGACGCTCGATGGTCCACCCGTGAGCGGGGGGCTTGATGCCCGCCGCCTCGAACACCTTGGGGAAGGGGACGGAGAGTTCCGCGGGCAGCTCGGCCAAAGCGCGGACCTCTTCCGAGCGAACCTCCCCGGCGAGGTCGGAGAGCGTCACCGTGCGTGTGGTCACCTTGCGGAGCTGGGCGTCGGGCGTCTGGCCTTCCATGGCGACGACCCGGACGATGCCCAGGCGCCCGCCCACCTGTCGCAACTTCTCGAACAGTTTCATGTCACACACCTCCCTTGGGCCCGCAGCGGCCGAGAGTCCGCGGTTCTTTGTCACACGACGAACGGGGCCAGCTCACCGATGCGCCGCTCGATGTCTTCCGGAGCGAGGTCCCGGAACTGCACCGGGAGGAACCGCCGGTCCGTGCATTCCCTGACCGCCACCAGGTCCATGTATTCCAGCTTCCGGGTGTGGGCACTCGGACGGATCTCCCTGAGCACGTCGGAGAAGACCTGCTTGAACGGAGGTGCGGGCGGCGGCGCCAGCTCGCACGTCCTCACCGCCCGGACCAGCACCCCTTCCACCTCGTTGCCTCCGAGGATGAGACCGGCCGGGATCTCCGGGATATCCGTCTCCTCCAGCGGCAGGTGCAGTCGTTTTGCGATGGACAGGAGCAGGACCTTCATCTCCTCCGGACTCTGCGGCGGGAAGAGCGGGATGTGCACGTCGAGCCGGCCCTGGCGCTTGAGGTCGACTTCGAGCAGGTCGGGCCGGGAGGTGGCGAAGACCCAGAGGATGCGTCCGCGGTTGCGGGTCTGGGACATCTCCGCGGCGAGCATGGCGTAGACGCGTCCGGAGAGCCCGCTGTCCCCCTCTCCGGACTCGCGCTTGCCGGCGACCTGGTCGGCCTCGTCGACGAAGACGACGACCTGTCCGAGGGCGCGGAGGACCGCGAAGATCTTTTCGAGGTTGGACTCGGTCGCCCCGACCCACCGGTCGCGGAAGTTCTTGAGCACGACACACGGGATGCCCAGCTCCCCGGCCCAGCACTGGACAAGGAAGGTCTTGCCGGTGCCGATGCGTCCGGTGACGAGGTAGCCCATGGGGAGGGCGCTCAAGGTCCCGCGGCGCAGGAGCTCGGCGTCCTCGCGCAGCCAGGCCTTGGCCGCATCGAGCCCGGCGACGTTGTCCAGGGTCAAGGACGACTCGACGAACTCCAGCAGCTCCCCGCACTCGCGCTCGATCATCTCCTTCTTCATGCCCGTCAGGTAGCGGGCGGTGATCTTTCCCCCGTTCCCGGTGGCCATGGAGATGACGGTGCGCGCCCCGACGCGGCTGAGTCCGCTGAGCCGGCGTGCCAGGTTCGCGATGGGCACCTCGCACCGCGAGGCCAGGTCGGGAACCTGCGTCGCCACCAGGGTGTTCACGTAGTCGAGCATCTCGTTCTCGTCGGGCAGCGGGATGTGGAGCTTCGAGACGTGCGGGTTGTCCACGACCAGCTCGTTGAGGTCGTGCAGTCCCTCGGTGAGGAGCACGGTGATGATGTTGGACTGGAGGACGGCCGGGTCGTTGGCCCAGCCGAGGACCTTGACGACGTTGGCGCTGAAGTCGCCCCCCATCTGGATGGGGTCCCCGCGCGGGACCACGAACTCGGCGAAATCGATGACCACCGCGATCTTCAGCCGCTTCGCCTCACCCCCCGACAGGAACTGGAGGTTGATCGTCCGCAGCAGGTAGCGGTCCAGCAGCTCGAGCGCCCCGCCCGCCTGACGCACCGACGCCACGACGTTCGCGTCGTCCCCGGCGTACTGCTTGAGCCACCGGGCCCAGTCGTCGCCGCCCTTCGTGGCGCGGATGCCCCGTCCCCGGTCATACTGCAGCACCACGTCGTACCCGTCGAACATGACCTGTTCGAGGAAGACCTTGAGCGGCAGCGGTCTCGGCCCGCCCTTGCCTTCGGCGGGAACGACGTCGAAGACGTTCCCGTAGATGACGAACTGCGACACGGACCCCGACTTGAACAGGTCGTGCATCTCCTGGGCCCAGGCCGGAAGCGACGTGCTCATGGCGTTTTCTCCGTGGCCGCCGGCACCGCAAGCCCCGGCGGCTCCTCCAGCAGGTCCTCCACTTTCCCGTAAAGCTGCGACTGCTCGTTGATCCAGGTCGTCGTCCCTCCCAGCGTCGCCGAGATGTCGTCGATGCGCTGGGAGACGGTCTCGGGATCGGTCGAAAGCACCGCCTGCTCCCGGATCAGCTCGGCCTGCTGCTGGATGCGGTCGAGCTCGGCCTCGAGGAACGCGAGCTTGTCGGCGGCCTCCTGCCGCTTGGCCTGCCGCTGCTGGAGGATCTCCATCTGCCCGCTCAGGCTCTTGCGGAGGTCATCGGGGATATTCTTGTCGGCGAGTCTCGCCTGGATCTCCTTGATGCGTCCCTGGGGCGAACCCTTCTCGTCCGGCCCGGCCCCCGACTCCCTGAGTACGCGCCGGATCGACTGTCGCGTGAACAGCAGCTTGACGTAGATCCAGAGCAGTCGGCCGAGTCCCTCGCTCTGCGCCTTGAGGATCCCCGGGTTCGAGCTGCTCTGCTGGAGGAGGATGGACCGGCACCGGGCCTCGAGCGCACGGTACCTCGCGACGTCGTCCCGGTCGAGTGCGGAGACGGCCTTCTCGAGCTTCGACTGCCACTGTCGCTGGGTTTCAACCAGTCGCTGAGCGTCGACGAGCCGCTGGAAACGGGGGTGGCTGACGAGGACGAAGAGGTAAGCGAGTTCGAGCCCGGCCCCCAGCAGCAGGAACCCCGGACTGACCAGTCCGAGGACCGCGAAGACGCCCAGTCCGATCCAGTTCGGCGCGACCAGCATGCCGATCGGACGGGCGCTGAACGCCTCACGAATGTAGTCCCACAGTCCGGCTTTCATGAGCTTTCTACCCGGGCACCGGCCCGTGCCGCCCCGTTTCCATCCCGTTCTCGAGGACGTGACGGAACGCTTCCGTCACGACGCGCACGGCGTTCTTGAAATCGTACCTCTCCTGGGCCACCAGCGGCGGAATGCCGGGAGAGGGCGGAATGCAGTCCCGGATGCAGTAGGCGATCTGCCCGGGGCCTTGCGTCATAATGAACACCCGGTCACCCAGGTAGACGGCCTCGGTGACGCTGTGCGTCACGCAGAAGATCGTCGGCTGCCTGCGATACCATAGCTCCACGAGCAGCTCCTGCATCTCGAGGCGGGTCGGCTCGTCGAGCGCGGAGAACGGCTCGTCCATGAGCAGGATGGGAGGCTCCAGCGCCAGGGTGCGGGCGATGGCGACCCGCTGCTGCTGCCCGCCCGACAACTGGTCCGGATACTTCCGCTCGTGTCCCTCCAGTCCGACCTGCCGGATCAGCTCCATCGCCCGGTCCGTGCGTTCGCCGCGAGTCAGCTTCAGCTCGTGGTCGTTGATCTCCATGCCGAACGTGACGTTCCCGAGCACCGTGAGGTTGGGAAAGGAGCTGTACTGCTGGAAGATCATTCCGCGGTCGCGTCCGGGGCCCGTCACCCGGACGCCGCGCGCTAGGACCTCCCCGTCGCTCGGCGTCACGAATCCGGCGATGAGGTTCAGCAGTGTGCTCTTGCCGCAGCCCGAGGGCCCGATGATGGTGATGAATTCCCCGATGTCCGGCTCGTCCTGGACCGTGAACGACAGGTCGAGCAGCGCCGTGGTCGCACCGAAGCGCACCGACACCTCCCGCATCTCCACCACCGGCGCTCCGGCCGTCGTGCGCCTCGCCGTCGCCGGTGTGGCCGTCGTCATGTCTCACTCCTCTGGTACGGGAAGAGCCGCCTCCCCGTCCACACCCACAGCAGGTCCGCCGCCCACGCGATCAGGGTGATGGTCAATATGACGAGGTAGATGTGCTCCCTGGGCCCGCGTCTCTGCGCGATGGCCACCAGCGACCCCAGGCCCTTCTCGAGCACCACGACCTCCGTCAGCACGAGGTACGTCCAGCCCACGCCGAACGCCAGACGCATCGCGTGCCAGATGTCCGGAAGCGCCACCGGGATGAGCACCCGGAACACCGACTGCATCCGCGTCGCCCCGAGCGTGGACGCCGTCCGCAGGTAGACCTCGGGCACCTTCTCGATGGCCGTCACGACCTGCGGCAGCAGGAAAATGCCGAAGGCCATCGCCAGGAAGACCACCTTCTGGAGCTCCCCGATGCCGAACCACGACATCGTCAGCGGAACCAGTGTGGCGATGGGGATGTAGCCGCTCGCCGTCATCGAGGGGACGAATAGGGCCCGTGCGCTGCCGAACGATCCCATCGTCACCCCCACCGGCACGACGATCGCCAGGGCCAGCAGGAAACCGAGTGCGATACGCTTCAGACTCACCGTGACGTTGTAGAAGAGACTTCCCTCGTCGCGGAAGACGCGCTGGGCAAGGCTTTTCTCGCCGCTCGCATCCGGCGCCGCCAGCAGCGCCGGCAGACTTCGGATGACCTCCCCGGGACTGGGAAGGATCGTCGGGGCGATCCGCCGCTCCTCCACCGGACCCCAGGTCGAGAACCACCAGAGCCCGATGAGCAGCAGTATGGGCACCACGCCGAACAGGATGCCCGCCTTTCGGGGAACGTGCCCACGGATTTCGAGAAACCATTTGCTCATGATCTATACAGTATAAGCCCCTTATCGTCGTGTCAATCATTTTGACATTTTCTTGACCGGTGCGCCGGGTCGCCCTATCCGGGGGCGTGCGACGCATCAGGTCGATTGCCCTGAAGATGCGCGCCGGACCCGGGGCCGCTCCCATGGCAAACCAGGCACGCAGCCGCACACGGCGAAATCGACGGTTGTCACTGGGTATCGCACAAACGTTGTTGAGAAGCACGCCGAAGATGCCCATTCGTGACCCTTTCTTGTGGAAAGAGATGGCAAATCCTATCCGCAGGCCGGCTCGTTGACAAGCGACGTAACTCAAGCTACAGCAAGGCGGACGGTTTTCGGGAGAGACAGATTTCGGCAGGGACATGTGGCGGGCGGCAATAGTATCACGAGCGGCGCTCACGGGGAGCTCGACGCAGTAACCGGAGCGCTGTCCCCCGTGCGAGCGGATCTACGGCCCCATCGACGCCGTTACGTTTCAGAAAAGGACGCCCGGTCCCGGGTACTTCCGCTGCGGTGGGGGCATGCTGGCGGGGTCGTTAGCCGTGATGCGCCGAAGCGCGGTGGCAGCCAGGTTCTGAAACGGGCCGCGCAGGTATTTATCTATTTCCAGACGCGCCGCCGCGGCGTCGGGGCCGATCTGGCCAAGGGTCCAGATGGCGGCCGGGATGTGGTACGGGTGATCGATCTTGACACCCATGGCTTTCACGAGGTCGGGCACGGCGGCCTTGGCGGCGGGGCCATAGCCGCCAAGAGCTATGATGACATGCTCGTCGGGGCGCCCCTCATCGACCGACGCCTTGAGCAGCTTCAGGAGGACAGCGAGAGCGTCAGCGGATTGTGGGTCGATGCCGGGCAGAGCGTAGACAATCACGACGTACCGACTGGAGCGGTCCCGCTCCATCAGGCGAATGAGTGCCGGGAGCGCGGGCCTGGCCTTTTCGCCAATGCGGCCGAGGGTGATGACGCACTTGCTTCGGATTTCCTTATCGTCGAGAGCCTTTATGAGCGCCGAGGCCACGGCATCGTCCTTGGGGGCGGATTGGAGAATGGCCTCTGCGGCGGCGAGGCGGACGCCGAGATCGGCGTGAGAGAGCAACGCGGCGATCTCGCGGCCCGCACCGGCGGCGCTGCCGGCGGTGAGGTCGACGCTCTGGCACGCCTGTATCACTGTTGCCGTGTCTTGGCTGGTGAGGGCAGCACGGAGATCCTGCAAGTATGGCTCGGTCGCAACCTTCGCAACGGCGCCCCCCGCCTTGATCAGTCCTGCAGTGCTGAACAGCCGGACAGTGGGGTTCGTGCTGGAGGCCAGATCACTGAGCGCTTTGCGGCCTGCGTCGGTCACTGAGAGCGCAGTGGCGACCGCAAGAGGCTGGTCTGCGGCGGCGAGCATCCTCTTGAGCCGAGGCAGAGCCTCGTCGACGCCGCCGGTCTGCTCGATGGCCAGGGCGGCCTGTGCGCGCACGATGGGTTCCTCGCTGTCGAGAGCCACGACGAGCGCGGGGGTGATTCCGGCGCCGTCCTTGCCGCGGAAGTAGGCGAACTTGGCCCCTTCATAGCGCACGGCCCAGTAGATGTCCTTGAGCGCGAACGTCGCGAGTTCGTCGGCCTGTTCACGCGTGCCCTTCCATCCGTTGATCGAGCACCGGGTGAGGTTGGTGGCGCCGGTAAGTCGGTCGAGGTGGCTCTTGCTTTGGAGAAGGGCCTTGAGGCGTTCGTAAGTGCGCTCCTCATCCCGCAAGTTGGGCACCCCTGGGATGGAACCGCCGGAACGGGCGAGTTGGGCGGGCGTGGGCTCGTCCTGACCGGCGGAGGGGGACGCTGAGGCGAGGAGTGCGAGGCCGAGGCCGATGGGGAGGAGCAGGTGTCTTGTCATATCGTTACCTTCACAAGGGGCCTGGATGCTAATGGGGTAGAGCATCGTCCGGAATCAAGCGAGGCATAGCGTGTTGCTTCCCAGATTCCACCTGCGAACCAGTCAGACACAGAATTGGACGTCAGAGCCACAAGGAAGTTCCCCGAACGACAGTTCAAATCCAGTCGCCTCCCGCGAAATGTTTGAACCGAACCAGTGCAAGATATCGTCGTAAGTGGCGCTGTGGCATGAAGAAAGCCGCACGGCAATATACCGTACGGCTGGTGAATTATTGGTCGGGGCGATCCCGATGAACCGGGACCGGATAGAAACAGGGACGGTTGGAACAGGACTTGAACGCCGCCAACCTGAACGCGTTCTTTTGCAGTTGACGCGGACCCCGGAAGCGGTTATCATTCGGTACCTATCTTGTCGGGGCGTAGCTCAGCTTGGCTAGAGCGCCTGAATGGGGTTCAGGAGGCCGCAGGTTCAAGTCCTGTCGCCCCGACCAATCTTCAAGAGATGCCGTTCGGCAAGAGAGTCGAACGGCTTTCTCTTTGTGAGGCAAAGACTTAGGTTCGATACGGTACGGTTCAAACTCATGCACTCCGGGATTGTCTTGCTTCCGCCAATTCACTGGAAACGCTCTCTTTCGTGCGATAGAATAGGGTCGGAACACGAGTCGGGTCGCTGGCGAGTGGGCTACATCGCAAGGCAGCCGAGGCAGCCAGTACCGTCCCAGATCCCTGCACGGAGAAGAACGGGATGTCAGCGCGTGCCGGAGCTTGGCTAGTCGCAGTTGCAGGCGTAGTTCTTGTCGCCGCAGGGGCGGGGTACCACGCACCCGCGCAACCGCCTCTTCCTCAGAAAGCGGCAGACGACCATTCCGGCAAGAAGGCGAAGGTCGAACCGCCCGGCGCACAGCCCCCGCTTGAGGCGAGACTTCGCGCCCTGAGCGAAGCCTGGCCCGATCCCACGCAGTATTCCCCGGAGATCTCCGCGGCGCGGGCGCGGTTCCTGCTCAAGCGTCATGACGTTACCGAGGACGAGGCGCTCGGGGTTCTGCGGTTGACGTGGAAGGACAGCCACGTGTGGCAGGTGCTCCTCCTGGGGGGGACCGACCGCGTCGAGACCGAGTTCGCCCGGCGGTTCTTCGCGCCGGACGACGGGAACACCCTGGAAAGATCGGGATGCGCCAGCGGGGCGACCAGCCCCGAGCTCACCCGCGCGCTCTTGCCCTACCTGAAGGATCTCGACGGCCGCGACGAGCGGCACCGACGAGCGGTGGAACTCATCGCCGAGCACGCCACGGAAGAGGTCGTGCCTGTTCTGCGCGCCGCCGTTCTGCGCTTCAGCGACTTCGAAATGACTTGCGCGGCCAAGGGGCTGGGGCGCGTGAAGAGCTCGGCCTCGCTCGCCGCGCTGGAGGAGGCCTGGTTCGGCCGGGAAGGTTCCAACCATGGCTATCGGGAGGCCCTGGCAGAGGCCATTGGTGCCCACGGCGACGCCGGCGTGGAGGCGTTGCGGCGGATCGCTGGGATCAAAAAAGATTGCTATATCTTCTCAGGCTTGCGGCGCGCCGCAAGCCCGGCCGCCGTGGCCCTCGCGGAAGAGCTCTGCGACCCCACGGACATCAACGAGCGCTGGGACCTCATGAGGGTGAAGCTGGCGGCCGGCGAGCCGTTCCGCACGCGGGCGCTCGTCGAAGCCATGGAGGAAGAGGGACAAGGCTTCCTTTCAGAGGCCCTGAGCCGCATCGACGACCTAGAACCCACCGCCGAGATCATGACACTCGTGAAACGCATCGCGCTCGGGACCGGCGTGGCGGCGGGGAGAGCACAGCGCACGCTCAGCCTCTGGCGCTATCGGCGCGAAAACGGCACCGGCGCCGTCGTCGCATGGGGTGAGCCGGCCGACGGCATGGTGCTTGGCTTAATCCGGGCGGACTACCGAGCCCGGGACGCGGACACGGCGTGGCTGGAGTGCCACGTGGCCCTGAAGAGTATCGGCGTCAAGGCGCTGCTCGTGACCGACGGGCACTGGCAGTTGGTCGTGCCCGAAGGGTCGGAACTGCAGGCCCTGCCGCGCGAGGATCCCGATTACCGGCGCGATTTCCAGTTCACCGAGGGCTCGACGGTCGTGTCGGTGGCGGTCAAGCCCGTGCCTTTCCGCGAGGGCAGGCCGCCTCTGGCCTTCCGGCTGAGGAGGGAGGTGCGCGCGGAGGATTACCCCAACCTCGCCGGCTGGACGGGCCATCTCGAGACGCCGGCGATCCGCGTGACGGTCGCGCCGACGCTCGTCCAGGACCCGCAGGATCTCGCGCACTGGCGGGAGTTTCTGTCGGCCGGGGCGCGCGAGGGGAGTCTCCCGCCCACAGGGGTCATCGCGTGGAGTCAGCACGGCGGCCGGGTGAACGGCGGCCTCACCGTTCAGGGCACCCAGGCCGCGGGCAGAGGGGCGTGGCTGGCCCTGCCCGACGACCTCCTGACGCTGAAGCCCGAGGAGGTCAAGCGGCTCTGCGAGTATCTTCTCGAAGGCGACCGTTTCGCGCACGCCGTTGTGATGGACGCGCCGCCCGCTCGAAACAAATATCCGCCGCACGCGATGCTCCGGGTGCAGTCGCCAACGCGGTGGGCCGAGTGGAGACGCTACTCTTTCACCGAGGAGGCGAGCACGGGACTCGATCAGCTCGAGCAGGAATTCCTGGCTCCTCGCCTCGCCGAAGCACGCCGTCGGCTGCTCGCGCAGTAGAAGATCATCATGACGGCTGCCTCGTACGGTTCCGGTGGCGCAAAGAACAGGCTTGTGCAGCACGTAAGTGTATTCGGGTAAAGCTCGCGCCGGTCGCCCTTCCTGGCTTCAACGAAAGAGGGCAATCCCGGTGAAGTAGGCACGAAGGACAGCCGTGGACGCGATAGGCCGGGGCAGGCAGATCAGGTTCTTTGGATCGCATACGCGAGCGGAAGGAATGAGCGGGCAGGCTCACAGGTTCATGAGCCCTGTGAGCCTGCGAATGAGCCTGGCCATGAGCCTGCGTGAGCCTGTCCGTGAGCCCGAATGAGCCTGCCCATGAGCCCGGTGAGCGTGGGGGTCAGCGCACTTAGGCGGACAGTCGTACCAAGCGCTGTACAGTCAGCGTGTATGGCTCCGGAGGGCCGATGAAGGCGGGGAGATAGGCGGCAACGTCTTGGCGGCACGGTTCAAACGAGCGCCAGTCGCCCCGACCAAATGAACAGAGAGGCGATGCCGTGACCCTGGCGTCGCCGCCGAGCGGGACCGGCTGTTGGCCGAGGCCGACGCGAAGCTGCGCCAGAGCCTGCAGGACCTAGCCGCAACGTTCCCCACCCTCAAGAAGATCCTGGACCCTGATATCGGCGGCAAGTCGACGCCCGGAACGATTCGCATCGTGGCCGAGTCGGCCGGCTGGAACCGCCCGCCGGACACGAGGCCCCTCCCGAGGCGGGTCGTTTCGGCGGACGAGTGCGGCATCAGGATCATCCTCCTGCCGCTCGCTGCGCCGGCCGGGCAGGCCGCCTACGGAGCGGTGCTCAAGCGACTGGGGCTCAAGGGCGAGATATGGGCCAAGGCCGACGACCCGCTGCTCGACGCCGCGCTCACGAGGCTGATCGACGACCCATTCAAGCCGCTTCGGGACCTGGACACGGTCGGCGTCCCCTGGGGCAAGCCGGTCGAGGGCGTGCAGGTGCGGGTCGTCTGCGTCTACCGCGTGTGGGGCAGGAAAAACTACCCGTCGTTCGAGGCCGAGGTGCGCAACCAGGGACGGCGCGACCTGACGCTGTGCCAAGCGGGAACGACGGTCGAGCTGCTGGTTGATCAGACGTGGTACCAGTGGCGCAGGCACAGCGCCCCGGCGGACGCGTGGTCGCCGTTTCCGCCCGGGCAACACTTCAAGGACATCGATCTGGGGGTCAACTGGCGGGATGACGAGCACGGCGGGGAACGCGTGAAACGTGACCTGGGCAAGCACACGGTGCGCTTTGCCTTCATCGCCCGGCCGAAGGAGCCAGATGGCGGAGAGCCCGTCCGGGTCGTCAGCAACCCCGTCGAGGTCGAGGTCCTGCCGTAACGTCGTGTCCGCGGACGAACGCGGGCGTCGGCCGCTCCCCCCTCACGGTTTCGGAAAGAGCTTGCGGACTTCCTCGACCGGGATGGCGAAGCTGACCCCTTCCAGGTTTGCCTTGAGCGTGTTGATCCCGACGACTTGGCCTCTGTCGTTCAGGAGCGGCCCGACGACGCTGCCGGGGCTGACGGCGATGGTGTGCTGGAGGTAGGCATTGTCCCGGATGACGCGGCCGACGGAGCTGACGAGGCCCTCGCTGATGGACTGTTCGAGGATCTGACTGCCGAGGCCGGGATTTCCCACGGCGTAGACCTTCTCGCCGGCGCGCGGATTCCGCGGGGCCACCTCAAGCGGGACCATCGCTCTCGGCGCGCTGCGCACACGCAAGACCGCGATGTCCAGGTCCTTCCAGCGGCAGAGCACTTCGGCGGACAGCCTCTGCATCCGGAGCAGCCGGCCCTCCTCCATGCGGAAGGGATAGACGGCAAGGTCGTCGGCCCCGCCGGTGACGTGGTCGTTGGTGAGCAGCACGCCCGGCGCGCCGACGCAGAACGCCGTCCCCGAGCCGCGGTCCGACTCCACGAGGGCCACCGAGGGCGCCGCCTGTTCATGAACCTGGACGGCGGAGAGCGTCTTCGCGTCGAGGGCGCCCGTGGGCAGCGGCGGG
>Ga0315282_10005002_pt1 | contig 22767 bp, 26 predicted proteins | sample YL17G07_20_MG_FD_203693 | JGI IMG/M metagenome (GOLD analysis project Ga0315282, IMG submission 203693) | Sediment microbial communities from Yellowstone Lake, YNP, Wyoming, USA - YL17G07_20 | ecosystem: Environmental > Aquatic > Freshwater > Lake > Sediment | place: USA: Wyoming | collected... | reverse complement strand
CGCGAAACCATTCCCAGATTGTGTTTGGAAAAAGCGGCTTAACTTATCATCTTCTACCATTTTCATGGGCAGCCACATAGGAAAGTTTTTCTATCAAAGTCTGAATGATACATGAAAGCGGAGAACCAGCTTTGGACAACGCCATTAGAATAGCTGATCTGACGAAGGATTTCGGCGCCATACGCGCCTTGGACAGCTTAAATCTCAGCGTAGAATCTGGAGAGATTTTTGGTCTCATAGGCCCAAACGGCGCTGGGAAAACCACAGCGTTGCGCATCATTTCTGCCTTGCTGTTGCCTACTTCTGGCAATGTCGAAGTTTTTGGCCTGGACGTTGTCAAAAAGCCTGCTGAAGTCCGCAAAATCATCTCTTACCTGCCTGAAGAGGCTGGAGCCTACCGGAACCTTTCAGGATGGGAATACTTGCACTTCATGGCCAAGTTCAAAACCGATAGCAAAGACGAGATTCAGAGAGTAGTCAACGATGCTGCTGAAATTTCTGGCCTAGGCGAAAGACTCAGGGACAGGGCCAAAACCTACAGCAAGGGAATGAAGCGTCGCCTTCTGGTGGCCAGAGCCTTGATGACCAAGCCCAAACTTGCAATCCTCGATGAGCCAGGCAGCGGCTTGGATGTTTTGCACGCTTATCACGTCAGGGAAATAATAAAGAAGTATGTGAAGGACTGCGGTGTTACCGTGCTGCTTTCAAGTCACAACATGCTTGAAGTCGAACACCTCTGCGGCAGAGTCGCATTGCTGAACAAAGGCAAGACTGTGGCTGAGGGAGAACCGCAGGAGCTGAAGGAAAAATTCGCCAGCGCAAACTTGGAAGAAGTCTTTGCGAAGGTGGTAGGACTTGCTTAAGGGTTTCGGAAACATTCTTGTCAAAGAGCTGAAGGAGCTGATCAGAGACCCGAAAATACTGTTAGGGATGATAATTGTTCCGCTGATAATGTTTCCAGTTCTGGGTGCGGTGATGAATTTTTCGATGCAATCAGCCCAGGAGCAAGTTCAGAAAGCCACTGTTTTGGTTGTGAACAATGACGGGGGAAACTACTCCCAAATTTTCATAGCTGCTCTTAACTCCTCTGTGAAAGTTTTCATGTCCAACTACACTTCTCCGGAGGACACTGTTAATCAGAATGAGTTGTCAAAGTGCAACACTACACAACTCATCGAAATCCCACCCGGCTTCAGCACCAACATGACTCTACACGTGAACGTGGACCCAAACATAACCGCGTCTGTGAAAATCTACAGCGTTTTTTCCGGCACTGGGGTGTTTGAAAGCGTCGGTTCTTCAATGATAGACAGATTGATTGACGGGTTCAATAGACGACTTGCTTCCAACATCGTATGCGAGGAGAAATCGTCTATCATCAAAGGACAAATCAAGGAGGGGGTTGATCCCGCGCAACTTTCGGCTCTAATGATTTCACAGGCAATTGCCATGCCAATCACAATCATGATTTTGCTCACCTATTCTATGCAGATAGCCGCGACTTCAGTGGCTATGGAAAAAGAAGAGAAGACTCTGGAAACGTTGTTGACCTTGCCTGTGGACAGGTTCTCGATTCTTATGGGGAAGCTGTCAGGTTCGATTGTTGTTGCAGGCGTGGCAGCAATAGCCTACATGATTGGCTTCAACTATTACATGGGATCCTTCACTTCGGCAATTCCAGCAGGCACAAACCTAGACTTGGTTTCCTTGGGGCTTGTTCCGTCACTTTTCGGTTACCTGCTCTTAGGAATCTCGCTTTTCGTTGCGTTGCTTTCAGCCCTCGCCATGGCGGTGATTCTGTCTGCCTTCGCCGAAGATGTGCGAAGCGCTCAGTCACTTGTGAGCTATGTCTATCCATTCCTATTTATCCCATCATTCATCCTAATGTACGTGGACATCAACGCCTTGCCTCTTGCCGTCAAAGTCGCGCTCTACGCGATTCCCTACAGCCATCCTATCATCGCTTCCAGAGCCGTTACAATGGGCGACTACTGGACTGCCGTCTGGGGCATAGTTTACGTTTCAATTTTCACTCTTGTCATAATGTACATTGCTTCTCGTCTCTTTGCAACTGAGAAAGTACTGACGGCAAAACTGAAGTTCAGAGGATTGAGAAAACGCGGGAAAACGGCAGCGCAAGACCTTGAGTAAAGCTTTTCCTCTGGAACAGGCAAACCTGTCTTCGGTGTGTTGAGTGGGGATTCAACAGATCGAAGCCTACGCCGTGACGCTGAGGTACAAAGAGCCTTTCAGGATCGCTCCAGCCGCAAGCACTGAAAGCCACAATGTAATCGTGAAAATCGTAACCGACTATGATGTCGTCGGTTGGGGAGAATCTTCACCATCCAAGAGAGTCACAGGAGAAACGCCAGAAACCGTTATCAAAACTCTTGATAGAATCGTGCCTAAACTAATCGGCGAGTGCCCTCTAAGAATCGAGCGCGATGTCGAACTCATGGACTCAATCGTTAAGGGTAGTCCCGCTGCGAAAGCAGCTGTCGACATGGCGCTGCATGACGTTCTCGGAAAGACGGCTCGCAAACCGCTTTTTATGTTGATTGGGGGCTACCGAACAGAGGTCATGACTGACAAAACGTTGAGTATCAAGTCGCCGAGGGAAATGGCAAAGGATGCTGTGAAAGCCGTGAAGAAAGGTTTTGGAGCCTTGAAGGTGAAGGTCGGAGTCAACCCTGTCGAAGATGTTGAACGGGTAAAGAAGATCCGTGAAGCTGTTGGAAGTGGAACAGAGCTGAGGGTTGATGCGAATCAAGGGTGGACAGTAAGACAAGCTATAGAAGTTCTGAACAAGATGGAAAGGTTCGAAATCCAGTTCGCCGAACAGCCTGTGCCGGCTGAGGATCTTAGAGGCTTGAAGAGAGTCAGGGAAAACTCTCCGATACCGATAATGGCTGATGAAAGTGTTCACTCGCCTGCAGACGCACTGCGTTTGATAGAGGCAGAAGCCGTCGACATGATAAACATCAAGTTGATGAAAAGCGGCGGAATCCTGAAAGGCAAGAAGATCGCCTTAGTGGCCGAGGCCGCTGGAGTACCCTGCATGATCGGGTGCATGGGCGAATCCGAAATCGGCATAGCAGCCGGGGCTCACTTGGCCGCGGGGGTCAGAAACATTCAGTACGCTGATTTGGATTCTGACATTCTGCTCAAAGACAAGCTCGTCAAAAGCGGCGGCGCCAAAGTCAAGGGTTCGATGCGCACATTTTCGAAAGAATATGGGTTAGGCATAAAAGAGATAGACGATAAACTATTAGGAAAGCCGTTAAGGAGTTACAAGTAGCTTGAGAGGTGTTCTGTTTGGTTTCTCTTAGGGCTTTGGCTCCATCGTTGACACGGATCACCGTTGCCGCAGCAGTCGGAGCCGCGTTGCACATTGGCCAGGGAAACTCTGACTTGGTAGATGAGAAGGCTGTCGAGTTTTCCAGAGCTGTTTTGGCCCAGACGGACGTTGAAGGCGAAGTAATTGCTTGTGAAGGGCCTAAAGATAACGCGCCGGCGTTCATGCGTAGGGAGAAAGTAGGAACACGAGGGGGTCCTAAAGTCGAGTTTGTCATCGACCCCGTTGACGGCACCACTGCAGCTTCCAAGGGAAGGAAAGACGCCATATCCGCTCTCGCCTGTGCGCCTGCAGGCTGTTTTCAAGTGTTGCCTGACGATGGGTACTACTTCAAAGTGGCAACCGATTATCACTCAGTCAGCAAGATCTCTTTGGACATGTCAGTTGAAGAAATCGTGCGCACCGTAGCTCAACAAAAGGATCTACGTCTTGAAAACTTCACGGTAATAATGCTGGAACGCGACAGGCACACGGAGATCCTGAAAACCCTCAGACAGTTAGGCGTGAGGATTATCCTGATCCCTGACGGCGACATTGCAGGAGCAGTTGTTACATGTCGACCCAACTCGGGCATCGATCTTCTCATAGGCGCCGGTGCAGGACCTGAAGCGACTATTGCGGCTACGGCCGTGAAATGCTTGGGCGGGACGATGCTTGTGAAGGTTTGGAAGGACAAGAAAGATGATCCTGAGAGACTGGGCAGGCTGAGAGAGGAAGGCGTTGATGTGGAAAAAACCTACAGCGAAGCTGAGTTGGCCAAGGGCAACGAGCTGGTTTTTGCCGCTTCAGGAGTAACTAAGGGCGAGTTGCTGGATGGTGTACGCTTCATCCCGAACGGAGCAATTGTCAATTCGCTTTGCATGAGGTTGCCGAGTGGTACTGTGGAAAGGTCAGAAACGACTCTGCAGTTTAAGGGGCACCCAGTCTACAAGCGGTTCGTAACATAGTCTTTCCGCCTAAGCGATTCAGACAAATAAGACTTCATAGCATGTAACATTATGAAGGATGCGCAAGCGACGAAGGAAACGACTACATTGCCATGCGGATGCAAATACCAAGACAAGGGCTACATGCTGGTACGCATCCACGAATGCGAATACCACAGACGAAAAAGAACAAGAAAACGACCGTACCGACCGAAAGCTGAATGTGTAAGACCCTGAAATCCAAACGATTCTGTTTGAGTGGGGCTGCCCGTACTTATCCCCAAACGGGTTTGGGTACCTAGATCAGGAAGCCCTTACGATGAAGGCGAGAGTTTGAAGCTATACCGTGCTACCCTTATACCCTAGTCAGGACGACGTTCAAACTCTCGTTTCAGTTATTATGTGGGTGAGGTTTGCACCCGCATCCAAGTGGCGATGCCTCCCGAAGTTCCGATTTTTATCGGTTTTCGCACGCGCGAATGTGTGCAATCAGGACCGATTATATGGCGACTTCCCAATCGAAATGGTCTTTTGTGGCCTAGGCTGAACCTAAGTGCACCACAAATTCTCGGGGTGAAAGACGCGCGGCAAGGCGAAGTGAAACATGCTTAAGAGCGAGATGTGCGTCTTAAAGGAAATGTTACAACGGTGAATACTTATGTCTCAACCTGTTTATGGAACAATAGTAAACTATCGAATAGGCATCAGAACCCAAATGCCAAAATGGTGCCTAATCCAAATTACAGGTGCAAATTCCGTCTCAAAGGCAGGCCAACTCATCGGCCGAAAAGTAGTTTTGAAGTACGGAAAGAACGAGTTTATCGGAAAAATTGTGAGTTTGCACGGCAAGAAAGGCGTCGTCACAGCCAAATTCCACAAAGGAGTGCCCGGTCAAGCTATCGGAACAACCGTTGAATTAGTCAGGTAGGACGCGCCAAACTCTTCGCACACCATCGGTTCTTACTAACCAATCGGCTTCTCTTCTTGCATTCACATCGTAAGGTAACCATGGCTTCTCAACCATTCAGTCTGATCCTTCCTGTAACGCCAGAAAATGTCGCCTCGCTTGTCCGACTGAAAATCCCAAGGAGAAACCAACACGATGTCTCCCTCTCTGACCCACACTCGCCTCTTCAACTTACCTCGAACTCTGCACAACCATTCTTTTCAACCTTGACATCTCACCAAGATTCTGTCAAAACCAAGCATTCGAACAGTCGTCCCAGTACATCACTTGCAGCTAGCAACTTCATACTTCCAAGCTCTTCTTCACTGATGACCCTTCTTTTACCCAATATTCCACCTCCAACTTCGTGGCAGTCTTTGGTGCTCTTCTTGTACACTGAAGCAAGAGCATAAACTACGGCATTCCTTGAGCTCATAGCTCGTACGGTGAGGCAAATGGCAAGCCTGCCCAAAAGAAAGAGAAGAAGGCTCCCTCGGACTCCAAAACTTTTGCGAGCCAAGAGCATTTGACAGAAATTCTCGGGCTCCCGTCTGTATAGCGAAATTGCGAGTGAAATGTGACTAATTCAAACACAAATCAGCTAGTTCTTATCATAAAACACTAGTATTCCGAAGTGTTTGAACGAGAGTTTGAAGCCACTCCTGTACCACACCTAAGAGGGTTTAAGCTTCTAGCGCACCCATACTCAAATGGGTTCAGGTCCTCGCTTACCACGCCGCGCGCGTTTAGCTATATGGTCTCATCAACCAGCATTTTTACTCTTTTCTCGATTTCGTCCCTGATTTCTCTGACTTTCTCTATTGGTTTGCCTTTAGGATCCTCAATTCCCCAGTCTGTCACTTTGTTCAACAGTGGAGCAGGACAGAATCCCTGGGCACTGCATCCCATCACGATTATCACGTCTGCTTCCTGAACCATCTGATTAGTAATCAGTTTTGGCTTATTCGCTGAGAGGTCGATCCTTTTTTCTTGCATGACCTGAACCACGACAGGATCGACTTGCTTTGCCGGCATAGTGCCAGCGCTCAAGGACTCAACACTGCCTTCCCCGTAGGCTTTGGCAAATGCCTCTGCCATCTGGCTTCTGCTGGCATTCTCGACGCAGACAAATAGGAGTCTCTTCATGTTCTGGCCTACAGGCAATGCGGACACAACAACATATTTAAATATGTTGTCGGTTTTTAGACATGGGTTTGGCCATGTCTAGGTCGACAGCAGAAAAACGCTTGCATCGATTGGCAAAGTCAGGAGTCTACTTCTGCGAAGATGCTCCAAAGCATGCGAAGGACTTGGAGGAACTGGCGGACAAGGTTGCTAAGCGTGACACGTTAGAGAAGCAAAGTAGGATCTTTAAAGCTCTTTCTGACGAGACCCGCTTAAGGATTTTGAGCCTATTGAGAGTACGTGAAATGTGTGTTTGTGAGATTATGATCGCGTTGGAGTTAACACAGCCAACTGCCTCTCATCATTTAAGAATACTGGAAAGCGTTGGATTAGTCGAGGACTTGCGGAAAGGAAAGTGGGTTTTCTACAGGACAGCCAACCCTACATTTATTGAGAAAATTCTCGGATAGATGCGTAATAAGGAGAAATGAAAACTACATATTTAAATACTTCAATATGTTCTTCCCTATCAGTCTGAGGTGGAAAGTGCCATGGCATCCGCTCAAGCACAATCAGAGAAAGAGGAAGGCTTAGGGATTTTTGAGAAATACTTGACGCTTTGGATAGTCATATGCATCGCCGTAGGTTTGCTTGTTGGAAGATTTCTTCCAGAATTCGGACAGTTTATGGATTCTCTCAAGTTTGGACAACTGTCAATTCCGATAGGCATACTTCTGTTCTTTATGATGTATCCGACTGTCTTGGGAATAAAATTCAGCGACACAAAGAAAGCAGCGACAAGACCCAAACCGTTGCTTGTCACGGTAATCGCCAACTGGGTTATAGCTCCACCTTTGATGACGCTTTACGCAAACATCGTTTTAGCGGGAAACCCGCAATACATTGCTGGCGTTATACTTCTGGGTTTATCTCCGTGCACAGCCATGGTCATGTGGTGGATGTTTCTAGCCAGAGGTGACATGGCTCAAGGATTGGTAAACACTTCAATCAACGCCTTGTTAATGTTGCTTCTCTACGCTCCGCTTGCGGCGCTGTATCTAGGAGTAAGCAGCATTCCAGTTCCATGGGACCTGATTGCAGTGAGTGTTTTGGCTTTCATTGCTGTACCGGTGGCTGCTGGCGCCCTTTCCAGGAAGCTCATGATGGAGCGCAAGGGAGAAGAATGGTTTAAAAATAGATACCAACCGGCAATCGGAAAAGTCTCCATCATTGCCTTGTTGACCACCTTGATAGTTCTGTTTTCGTTCGAAGGACGGACTATTCTCAACAATCCTCTTCTCGTCGCTTACCTTGCAGCGCCAAATCTGATGCATTATGCTACCATGATTACATGGACCTATCTACTCGGCTATTTTGCCGGCTGGGCATATGAAACTGCCATTGATACGACTCTCATAGGATCAAGCAGTCACTTCGAAGTTGCCATAGCTGTGGCCACAACTTTGTATGGCATCGGGTCTGGTGCAGCCTTGGCAACGGTAATAGGGCCCTTGTTGGAAGTACCACTTATGCTAACCCTTGTTAAACTTGGTCTGAGAACTCGCAAATACTTTCCTAGAAAGAAAGCTCACAACTAAACACCTAACAGCGTCAGCGAAAACTCCAGCAATCATGCAGAGGAATTGAAGAAGGAACTTAATGCCCGTGAATGAAAGATGAGGGAAATGCAAACCTAGAAAACCGCGAGGTTGATACCTTAATGGGTTCAGGCTTCTATCGTACTTATAGCCGAATGGGTTCAACTGCCATCACTCAAGGCATCCTATGAACAAATGAAAGTTTGAACCTCTCCTGGATTTTTGAACATAATGGAGTGGGGAATGAGGTTTGAGCCAAGGTTCCGATGGCCATATCTCCCACGGTCCCTCGTTTTTTCTACACGCTGTATTCATTGCATTAGACATGCCATATTCTTGCTATGTTATTCTGAGCTGCTCCACTTCTCCTTTGCTGAGAATCCGAGTTATCAGTGACTTGTTAAAGTTTCCTTTACCGAATTTCACTAGTACATTGTCTTGTTTTGTGTCTGAGTAAAAAGCGGTCAACCCGGCGGCTTTCTCAAGAGCTGTTCTAGTTTTGGGCCCTTGAAGCAAAGCTATTGGGCTTCCGCAGTTCTGAACTTCAAAGCAATAGTCATTCGGCATTTTCATTTGAACTAGAAGCTTATTTTCGGTTTCATTTCTGCCGACTATGATTTTGTTTTTTCCATATCTGAAATGCCGTCCGACCTTCAGCAAATGCACATCTTTCAAAGAGACTCTTTTCTTATGCTCAAACAAGTCTTTCAGTTTGCTGGCAAACTCCCTGTATGTTAGTAGGCAACTCCTCCCGGACACGAATACTCGGTCACCTTCAGTTCTTCAGCAAGTTTAATCTGTTTCTTTCTTGACCTGCCCTCGATACCAAGGAGTGTTTCCCGGTTCACCAAACCCTTTTTCTCAACTTCAGTCGGAGGTAATAGCTTTGCAGACAGCGGCCTTAGAATCTTTCCTTTCAGATGTACCTCCTCTTCTATAACATCCAAAGTCTTTCTATGCTGAGACATGGGTCTTTGACCTAAGACTTCACCTGTGAAAATGAATGCCGCACCTGTTTCCTCTGCATACTTCTTGGCCTTCTTTAACATGAAAATCCTGCAATCAATGCACGGATTCATGTTTTTTCCATAGCCAAACTGTGGTTTCCTCACAATCCTAAGGTATTCCTCGCCGATGGTAATCGTCTTCAATGGTATGCTGAGGTTCTTTGCTACTTCTAAGGCTCCACAACCACCTTTTCTGCAGAGACAGAAAGGGCTCACAAAGTTTACTGCTTCCACATCTATACCTTGATCCAGCATGAGTTTCACGGCTAACGTACTGTCCAACCCACCTGACAGAAGAGCCACAGCCTTTATCCTCTTACCTTTCGTTGCCATGGTTTTCACGTTTATTGAGTGAATACGTCCCTCCTTTTATCTTCTAATGTATTATTGGATCACCTAGGCACGGTACACCAGAGAAAAGGTTTGTCAAGAGGTTGTGTCTCTTTTGATCTGCTGTCTGAACTGGACTAAGAGAGTTATGCCTGCATCTGTTGCTACGTTTAGGAATTAGTGGCACCAGCCCTCATCTACTTCTGGAATCAAAGCTTCTCTTTCGATACCGAACATTTCCATGCTCAGGGTGCAAGAGCGTATCTTCAACAGTCCAAAACTACACCCTTTTAGGTAGCTTCTATCGTGCCCATACCCAAATGGGTTTAAGTCTCTTCCACGGGGCAAGCACGTTAAGCAATTCCCTTGAATGTTGGACGACATTGTCAAGTCGGGCCGCTAGTTCGATTCCCATTTTGACTGCACGTTGACTCCCCGCATCCGAAAAATTCCCAAAAACATTTTCTCTTCAAAAAATTGTTAATTTATTGTTAATAACCATATTTGAGCAGATTTTGGATAATGTGCCGATACAGTGAGCGCATATGAAGTTATATATAGAGAAATCGCTAATAACTCTATATTTGAGGTTGCGATCGTGTCTAAAAGTCCAACCGGAAAGAAGAAAAAAGGAAGTAAAAAGAAAACTAAATAGAGCTAACAACGATAGGTTACTCTCCCTTTTTTCTCACATCTTCGGGAGGCCTTTACAAAACGTGTAGGCAGAAAGCCCACGACTTTATTCGTGTGGTGTGTCAAATTAATGAAGACGATGTTCTGGTGAAGCCGCTGATGGTCTCCGTGTTGCACAGTTAGGTGTGACTGCTACAACTGTTTTAGAATGCACGTGTAGATTTGAGGCGTAAAATTATTTAACGAACTCCTCAGGATGGCGTTTGAATTTTTTCCTGCAACTCGCGAGCAGAAGTAGTATGTCTCGTCTTCAGAATTTATCCTGAATTTTGCTGTTTTTCGTCAAGCACAGTGCCGCAAACATAATCGTGTAATCAACAGCCCCTACGTTCTTTGATGAAGGCGCAACGCAAAATAGAATGGTTCAGTAATGCTTGGCAAATATGCGGATGGAATAATTCTCTAACATTCCAACGCTCACGGAACTTTTATATGTTCAATCTTTCGGGTTAGGATCTCAACGATCCAGTCGTTGTTGAGGTACATCATTGGTTTGTTGCAAGCGGGACATTTAAAGAGAAGCTCAAATGCCTCTTCGAAAGGGAATCGCTTGCAGCCTGGCGTTTGGCAGGTGTAGAACTCGTGGCTTTTCTCGTACTCAAGCCGCGTTTCCAATTTTTCTAGAACACGCCGCTTTTGGTTTTGGATAAAGCCTTCCAGTTGGTCTGGTTGGAGTCTCCAGTTGAAGATAAACCAGCCTGTTTCCTTGTCGCGGGACCTCCTGAGAGCCACGATGGAGTGGTCATAGAGCCTGTAGAGCGCCTTGCGAACCAGGTTGAGGCGTATTTGGGTTTTATCCGCTATCTCAATATCTGTAATCTCGTCAACCCCCTTGAGGGCCTCAACTACTCTAACAGCATCCTCTCCGAACAACGCAGCGACCTTCTTTAGCGTCTCGTCATCCACAAGGAACAGTTTTGAAACGCCTCCGCTTAGACAACGCGCAGACGGGCTCCGCTAGAAGAAAATATCCTGAATACCACGCTCGAATTTCCATTTGTTAGCCTCTGCTTCCCGTATATCACCTTAATGGATGTTGACTCTTCAAGCTCCTTTTTTCGAATCTCTTTTGCTCCCTTACTTAGTAGCGCTCAAGACGATTAACCCTTTCCATCCTAAGAAAGGTATAAGAATGCAGGTGCTGAAGCCAAAAATCTTAGGCAATCGGTCAAGCACGTGCTAGGTTTAATTTATTAATATGCAGAAAACTACGAGGAAGTATGGAATTATTTGGGTAACCGTGATCTGGGTACGCGTTGTAGGAAGCGGTTCAGCAACAATTAAGTTTGGCTTAAGAACTACTTTTTGCCTAGAAGGCTTAGCGAAATATTCCAGTCCATCTCTACCATTTGGTAAGGCTCTTTTCCTTGAAAATGTCAAAGGTCATAGTTGTTCAAGGAAGATTAAGTCTTAATTGGGGATATATTTTATAATCTTAATTGGGATATATGTGGGGCGTAGCTGATTTTCCCATGCTAAAAACTTGAGTGGTCTATGTCCATTTCTTTTGACACTTCTTTTCAATTTCAGAGGGCTTTTCGACGCGGACAAAATAGAAGGCAACGTTAGGGCTTCCTAAAGCGCGTGCACTAAGAAGAAAGGTGAAGAGAAAGAGGAAGAAGATTGCCAGGCTAAAGAAGATTGGCGCGTAGAGCATATTTTGTATTCTACGTTCGTGCTTGATGATCGCAATTGTAAGGGGGTAATGTTAGCAATGATATCAATCACATGTAGCCACCATACAAGTACACAGTACGCGCGAGCTTGACTTTATAACTAAGCTTATATCCACTTATGCTGTTAAGGTCTCTAAACCAGAGGTTGTCCAAGATGTCGACTCACGCCGCAAAGACTCCTCCACCAACCAATCTGCCTTGCCAAAGATATTGGACGAGCCTCCGCTCTGAATGTAAAAATTGCAAGGATAAAATGAAATGCTCAATGTACCTCACATACTGGAAGAAACATCAAAAACTTCTGAGGAAATGAAAACGACCGTAGAAAAGCTCTGTAAAAACTGTGCCTACTTCAAGATTCGAAAAGGAAATGCATACTGTTCTCTCATAAAGCAAAAAGTCCCAGAAACCTACTTTTGCGGCAAATTCAAACCTAAATAGACTTTGAGACACCCTTCTTCAGGCAGCGTTTTAGCGTAGTGGTTTCAATTTTACCGCATGTGGAGTCAAAGGGAAAGCACGGGAATGATTCGAGGCAACACAGAAACAAGGATTTGAGCGATTGCCTTAGAACATTTATACGTTGCTTGCATACTATTTTTTACAAAACCTTCAGGGCATAGAGTGTTATGGCACAAGAACTAGAACGACAAGCCAACGAGCCAGCAGCAGTAACTAAACTAATGATCGATAGACCATCTGACTTTAAATTCCACGTAGCAGAAAACATGAAGCAAATGCTCTGACAGGGTTCTTTAAGAAAACCAATTTCTAGAGCGATAAATCTCTCTCTTTCTAGATGTTGGACCTATTTTTTCTTTTCGCTTAATTATCCCAATGTTCTTCTTTTAGTGCGTGCGATTAGGCAAAAGCTCAAAGAATGGAAAGAAATCAAACACCAACCTGAATATCAATGACATTGGAAATATGACATTAACCCTCAGCAAGGCCTTCTCAACGAACGGGCGCTGTCCTAACAAAGGCTTTTTAAGAAAGCATCAGGGGACTAAGTGAGAGTGGTGGTGATTGATATGCCCTTGAAGCGAAAGAAGAAGGAAGAAAAGAAACCTGAGGAGAAAAAGGCAGAGCAAAAGAAGTAATGAGTATTGAGACATTAGGCGTGCGCTAAGGATGATATGTAATCTCCTCTTAGCTTCTTAATGTATAGCTTGTGTTCCATCCATCTTTCACACATGATGAATGGCACAAGTTCTATGTATTTCTGGCTCTGGTTTTTCAAATACGGCAACATTCTTCTTTTCTCGTTACTTTCAACGTTACTCTTTCCATTTTTCCATTTTCTTTGACTTTTCATTCTTTTCAAAAATCGTTTTCTTTTCCTCTGCTTTTTCCTTGATCGTTTCAAGCTAAATCTTCCCTCCTAGAATTACATAGTGGCAATAAACAAGGATTATAACCTGTCACCTAAATGCGAAGTGAATGCTGTGTCTAAAACCGGAATCTAGGATGAGGGAGCCGCGCGAAAATATCCTCAGGCTGCTCTGTTGTTTAATCGCATTTATAGGGAAGTTTGCGTATTATGGGGTAGTAGCGTTCTGTTGTTGAAGGACGAGAAGAACACAGCAACGTTACACGTTACAATCAATGATAAAAGGAGTGATGGAAAATGGCGGAAAAATCGGGAATTGTTTTCATTGGGAGTAAACCACCGATGGACTATGTTCTAGCAGTTATCACAAGACTGTCGGCGAGCAATGCTAAGGAAGTAATTTTGAAAGCACGAGGACAAGCAATCACCACAGCTGTCGACGTAGCTGAAATAACTAGAAACCGCTTCCTAAAAGACCTAAAAGTAAGCAAAATCGCGATAGGAACAGAGGAGATGCCACCGAGAGAAGGCGAAAATAGAGCACGGATGGTTTCAACAATGGAAATAACGCTTACAAAAGAGTAGCAGAACCTTGCGAAACACGGACGCGCTAAGCAAACATTGAGGCACCGCGTGTTTTGGCCTCTAAATGTCCTGAAAAATGAGTTTCTGACAATTTTTGTTTTCTCTTGGCACTTTAGGTTTTAAGAACTCTAACAGGGCCTAAACGTCTTCTTGCGAAGCCTGATATGGCCCTATCGGGTTATGCCATTGCGAAGCACATTCAACCTTTCCAATTTTCTTTTATTCTAAGAATTGAAAGAAGTGTTTTAAAAATAGATGAACAAGAACTTTTGAAAAGATTAAAAAAGATCGAAAAATGGGGAGATGAGAGGGTGTAAACTTGATACCTTATGCCTTCTCCACCCACATCGGCTTTACTTGCGACTTCTTTTGCCTTTTTTGGGCCGTATTCGGTGCGCCTAAATCATCTTCTTGCTTAGCACTTCTCGGAAGGGCTTCTTGCACTTTGGACAGTCGAAAAGGCCGATTTCCAACTGAACTCTTTTTCCAGCTTTGGATGGGCGTCCGGCCATTGTCCACTTCTTCCTAGGCGATGAAACAACTGTTCCACATTTTTTACATTTTCCCATCTAATTTCCTCCAATATGTTCCCACCTGTGGTTTCTAATGATGATAGATAAAACACTTTCCATTGTTTTCGGATACAAGCGCGTTCTACTTTACTACGATGAGGAATGCACAAACGAAGGCGATAGGAGATTAACGTATGAAGTTTTATTCGTAGAATATGAGGTTTTGTTCCTCCAAGCTTCCGTGAAGCTTATGCACTGCGTCATAGACGTCCTGTTCTTTCTTCGCTCCAGTGCAAACAAGGTTCCCGCTTGCGAATATCAGTATGACCACCTTAGGCTCGCCCATCCTGTAAATCAATCCTGGAAACTGCTCCGGCTCATACATGGTTTTTCCAAGCGTGCCCACTGCCTGTTCCAAGTCTATCCTTCCACCCAAGCTTGCGGAGGCAACAATGTTCTGAATCTTTAGCTCGGGTTTGCTGATGATGATTATTCCGCCCTTTTTCAACTCTTTAACAACCGTCATAACAGCTCTGCGGGATTCCTTTTCCGATTTCGCTCCTGTACACACCATTTTACCAGAATTGAAGATCAATGTAGCGGTCTTCGGTCTCTTAAGCCTAAATACTAATCCAGGAAACTGCTCTGGGCGATATTCAACCCCTGGAAAACTCTTCACAACAGCGTTCAAGTCAACTTTCTGGTTTAAGGTGACAGAAGCAACAACGTTTTGAATTTTTATTACGGCTTTACTCTTCGGCATTAAACATCACCTCTTATAGCGTAGCGGATGCTTAAATACCCTTTATAAAAGTCTCATGTTGCCAGTGTATAGAAGCTCCCTGCACACTCCTTTTTTTCTGTGAGCGGACACCACAATTTAAAATGGTTCTCTCCGCCAAATATTGTATGGGCATTGTTTCCAGCAGTAGCTGCCTCCTTTAAAAACACAGCTCCGGCATTCAGGCCTATCAAAAAACCTAGGCTTATTCACAACCCTTCCACAGTACGGGTATACCACGAAGTTCCACTTTTAGTTTGTGGGTAGCGCTTTTCCAAGCTTGAGCACGCACTACGGAACACTTACAGTCTTAAAGTGAGCATTATCATCACAAATGTGAAGGGAGAAGACGCCTTATGAATTATGAGAGAAGACGCGGTTATGGTGAGGCTGTCCGTCCCTAAACCCAAACGGGTTCAAGTCCAACTGTCTGGACTTGATTGTCAGTTTGTGAGAATGATAATCTGAATCATCGACTAATTGAGGTTCGGGCATATTCTGCCCTTTGTTCTTTTTTGGAAAGTTTTAATCATGCAGCTTGTTGATGTTTCTTTTGGTTAATGTATTTGGACAGAATCCCAATTATGGGAGTTGAGCAAAGTTGCCTGTTGAGGTTGGTTTGGAGATGTATGCTGAGAAACCTGTGGTTTTGCCTTTTTTCACGGGTCATGTGGCTCGTGGTTTGTTGTTGCATGTTGTCAGGCAGGCTGATCCTAGCGCGTCTGGTTTGCTGCACGAGCTGAACGTTTCCAAGCCTTACAGCGTCACTCCGTTACGGTTTAAGAGTAAGAGTCGCACTGAGGATGGTTATGTTTTGGATCCTTTGTTTCCTTGTCGTGTCGGTTTCAGGTTTTTGAAGGATGAATACTCGACGTTTTTGCTTAGTTTCTTTCAGAAGCAGAATAGCCTAATGGTTTTTGACACGGTTTTTCGTATTGCTTCTTTGAGGGTGAACTGTAAGAGTTATAAGGAGTTGGAGAAGGAAGCTGGGGCGGCGGATGGGTTTAGGCTTTCGTTTAGGTCGCCTACGTATTTTGCCAGTTTGGGAAGTGTTTATCATTGGATGTTTCCTGATGCTGTGAAGGTTTTTTCGGGTTTGATGCGTTGTTGGAATTTGTTTAGTGATGGAAGACGGTTTGGGAAGGAGGAGTATGTGGCGTATAGGGAGTGGTTGGGAAAGAATGTGGGTGTGAGTGGGCATGAATTGTGGATTAGGTTGGCGGTTATGAGGGCTAAGAAGGCAACGGGGTGGGGCTGGGTCACATATGAGATTAAGGATAGGGAAAGTGAATGGAACGACGTAACATGCATGTTCGCAAAATATGCTGAATTTGCCAATGTTAGTGAAAATCGGACCGGAGGATTTGAGGTTACAAGGACTATTTTTCGCCAGAAGGTGAGATGCGAGCGCTATCGAGACAGAGCAACACCCGAAGATGTAGGAAAAAATCCCATTTGAAGGGAACTAAATGGTGTTAGATCCACGTTCGCTTTGTTTCTTTGATTGTGTCAAAATGTGAGTCGTCTGAGAGTATGCGTGCTTGGTTGGTTATGGCGGTTGCGGCTATTATGCAGTCGCCCATGGGGCTGTCTTTGTGCTGGCATTTGATGAGGCCGGCCTGTTTGGCGATGGTTGGGGTCAAGTTTTGGATTTGTAGTCCACTTTCCATAAGCGCATGGTAGCGAGTCTCTGCTAGTTCTTTTCCTCTTTTTTTGCAGGTTATTTGGATGATTTCGGAGATGACTATGGTGGGCAGTATTCCCTCTCTTTTTTGGGTCATTTCTCGGAGTTTCTTGGCTGTTTTTTGTTTTGTTTCGGTTTTGTCTGAGTAGAAGTGTTCGGTCAAGAATCGCGTGTCCAAGACTTCTTTCAAACTAGTACTCCTCTCGAAGCTTGTCGATTTCTTTCTTGATTTCTTCTACTTTGCCGTATTTTGCGTCTATGCCTGCCATATCTTCGAGTCTAGGGATTGGCCTGAAGAGTATTCCTTTTTCAGTGGCTTCCACCATTAGCTGATCTCCTTCTTTTATGCCCAGTTTTTGTCTGAACTCTACGGGGATCGTGGTCTGCCCTCTTCTCGTTACTTTCACAACACTCTGCATGTGATGTTGCCTCACGTAATGAAGTGGATGTACTACCGTATAAATATTTCCTATTTAATATCAATTATAGAATTTGACTGCTCGTTCAGGAGGCAAACTAGCATTGGATTTTTGGGCTGAATCACGTACGGGACAAAGGAAGCGAATGGAATAAAGTAACGTCCATGCTAGCCGAATATGCGGAATACGCGAACACTGGGAAACAAAACAGGAAGATTTGGGGTCGCTAGGTTTACGTCGAAACCTAACGTTTAGGAACGTAATGTGTTCCCGGACAGGCACTGCATTTGGCTTCTTGGTCGAATTCCTGTACACTGGTATTGCGTGCGCACTATAATTCTCCGTAAAGCCTTTTAGCCAAGGCGCATGGAGAAATCCCAAGCAAAGGGAATTGAAAGACTTTAGTAGCATCATCTGAAAGGTTCATTTCAAAATTGTCGCCAAACGTGAATGTTCTAGTAATTCTTTTCTGCGCATCCTTTCTGTTTTTCTGTAACTTCCAAGTGCTTGTCAAGCAATTCTTCTCTTGTTATCCAACCTATGACTTTCAGGTTCTTGTCAAGTATCGGCTGTGGCAAATCCAGTTCCTCTGCTTTTTTCATCATGTCACGCAAGTTATAGCCTATCTTTAGCTTGTCTAACTCTTCAAAATAGAGAACAAACTCTCGACAATTCTTCAAACTCGTCATTATTCATTCTCTCTTTTTATTTTGTGTATCATATCCTGCAACTTTACATCTGCACCTTTTTCTTTTGCTAACTTGAACAGCTTCTTGTAATCAATTCTTTTATATCTATAAAGAACATTTTCAACATCTTTGTCATCTCCCCATTCAAGCTTTTTAACAATCAAATTTTCAACACCGACAATTCGACATTTAACACCTCTAAAGTCAACAATAACAAAATCCCTAGTAGCTCGTTCATCTTCTTCTCCTGAAGCTACTTTAAAATCGAAATAAGGAAACATAGTCCTTTTATAAAAAACTGCAAAATGATTGTCTTTATCAGAACTGAAAGCATGTTCAATGTCTGAACTTAAAACACTAAAATCCTTTTCCCTCAAAATTTTGCTGAGCTTCAACAACTTATCATAATTTTTTTCCACTATAACATCAAAATCTGATGAACCGCGAGGAAAACCATAATAAGACAAAGCAAAACCACCTGTAAAAACATATTTCATATGCAACTTGTTCAAGACAGAAATAACGGTTGCTACGTAATCTTTAATCATACTGTTCGCCCACTTTTCTCAATTCACGTCTAATCTGTTCAACAGTAATGTTCGGATTCAAATCCTTTAGACCCTGAACAAACAACTCGACCATGATCTCACTCAAAACAATCATAATTTCCACGCCTTTATGAGCCTTCAATATTCGCCTATCACATTTCGCTCTATATCTTAAATCTTTAGAACTCATTTTTTCTTAGCGCTTCCTGTTTCTACTCTCCAACATAGTATTTTCAAGTTTTTATCAAGTATTGGAATAGGCAAATCTAATTCTTTAGCTTTCCTCATCATATCACCAAGACTATGCTATTCCTTTCTTATCTAACTCTTCAAAATAGAGAACAAAGTCTCGACAATTCTTCAAATTCGTCATTATTCATACCCTCCTTTTACTTGCTCAGTTCTGCTATTCTTCTATAGGAAACCTCATCCCGACAGATCGGTCATCGGGTGCATGGAAAAATCTCAAGCAGAGGGAATTGAAAGCTAGGAGTTATAACGTAATTGCCAATCTTAAGCTTCGGTGTACACAGAATATTTCGAGTCGTCAGGCCTCCTGAAATCAGAGTGTGCTATTTTGTTATCATTCTGAGAAAGTATTCGTGAATTCTTGTGTCATCACCTAACTCTGGATGAAAAGTCAAAGCTAAGGTATTTCCTTTTTTGCCCCTATTATCGTGCCTTTATGTGCAGCCGCGTCAGCCACAGGATTCGTGGCTCCAGAAGACAGCTTTCGGATTGTTCCTCTTTTCTACGAGATTATTTGGCTGTGGAGCTGCTGATGAAGCAGTTGATGGTTTAGTGCAAGTGGGTCAGAAAGCTATGGCTTCTCCAAAAGAATCTAATAAGGCGTCGAAAAGGCTTAGCTGAGGATTCCGTCATGTCAAGTGAAGTGCTGTCTAGAAAGAGATTAGGTGGAGTCAGCGTGAACTATTCGCTGTCAAGTCTATAGTTGTGTTTGCCGTCTGGTCTGAGTTGGGGTATGCTTATGGTGAACCTTGCTCCTTTCCCTGCCATGCCTGTTTCTTTTATGGTCCAACCATATACTTCCATCATCCTTCTAATGAGATATAGCCCTAAGCCTGAGCCTTTTCCCGTGGTGAAGCCTTCATTGAAAATCTTTGCTTTGATATTTTGAGGAATACCGGCGCCGTCATCTTCATAGATTAGCCTAAGTTGGTCTTGAGACTTCTCACAGTGAATCTGTATCTTCGTCAGTTCTCCGCCGTGCTTTAGTGAGTTGTCAATCAAGTTGTAGAAGAGCTGCCTCAGGAGCGAGTCAGCCAAAAGTGCCAACCCGCCACAGTCATTCACTATGCTTATGCCTGTCAAGTCTGGGAACAACGCCACAGCCTCGTCAACCGTCTTCTTCACGTCCACGTAAGTCAGTTGTTCGGAGCCGAGTTTCTCATAGGCTGCTGCAAAGTCGAAGATTCTCCCCGACTCTCGAACCGCTGTTTCAACGCTGTTTAGGCATTCTACTGCGTCGGGGTCGTTGGCAAACTTTTTTTTGAGCAGATAAGCGTTTCCCGCAACTGTTGTTAGCTTGTTTCGAATGTCATGCCTTGTGAGGCTGCCGACGATCCGCAACTTTTCCTCCAGCTTTTTCCTTACTGATACGTCGTGAAATACGACGAGGTCGGCTGGTTTGCCTTTATACTCTATTTTTGCCGCGTTTATTTCGTAGGGCAGCTTTCTTCCGTCCTTGGTGAGTATCTCAACTTCGTAAGGCAACACGTGCATTCCCATCATGCGCTTGACAAGATCCTTCATCATGATTGCCTTGGTTTTTGCTGAGGCGATTCCAGTTTTGAAGAAATTCTTTTCAACTAGTTCTTCCCTCTTGAACCCTGTTATTGCTTCCGCTTTTTCCGTGACTTCTAAGATTTTTCCTTTTCCATCTACGATGACTACTGGATCAACCATAAGGTTGAACAATGATTGGAAATGTCTTCTTGACTCTGTCAGTTCCCTTTCAGTTTTCTTCATTTCAGAGATGTCCTTGTAGACCCCACCGTAGCCGACTAGTTTGTTTCCTACGGTTAATGGTGCGGCTGACACGGAGACAGGAACCAGTGAACCGTCTTTCCTCTTCCTCACTGTGTCGTGATACACGTAGCCATTTGCTGCGTTTTCATTCAGTCTCTTCGCCTCTTCCATCATGTTGTTTGGCACGACAACGTCATCGATGTGTTTGCCTCTGACTTCATCAATTGAATAGCCGAAAAGCGCTAGGAATCGGGGGTTGGCGTCGACTACGTGGAATTCGACATCTAGACAGACTGAGGCTTCTGGATTGCCCATAAACAGACTTTCAAACTTTTGTTGACTTTGTCGCAGCGCCTTCCTCGTCCGGCCAAGCTCGTAGCTTTCGAAAATCTCCCACTTTCCTCCTCGCCTGACAAGTGCGAATTGATGATTGTGGACTACGCCAACGACTTCAGATGCGCTGCACTTGTCAATGGAATAGGTGCAGACTGCAATCATCTGATAGTTGCCGATAACATTATTTACCCCTTCTTCGTAATCGGTGAAATCTTTCCAGTCTCTCTTCTCAAGCCAAGCTGTATTGCCAGCCACTCTTATGCCATCATACCCCCTAGCCAAGGCGCTATCGAGTTTTTCAATCCAAGCATTGAGAACACGTTGAAAGTCGAAAGCACTGTCCTTGAGATACCATTCATTGTGTGGAACAATTTCTATCTGTCCTTTTTTCAGAAATCTGTCAAAATCAGGCACTGCCTTCCTCATAGCGTTCTCAGCTTCCTCCCGACCCAGAGGTTCAGAGGTAACCAACATGCAGAACTCGTTGTTTTCCAATCCAGCCTTGAAAAAAGGCGCCAAAGCATCGACCAGATCGTCTTTCTTCTGATAGAACAGGCAGAAATGTGTGCCCCAAGGCACGTTTCCTACTATGGGAATTCCAGTTTTTCTAGTTTTCTTAACATCAACTGCTTGCAGCATGTCCGAACTTGTAGCTGCGACTTGATCTTGCACAACCTCAACCATTTGTCAACTCACCTATCATCTCATTTTCAACTATGCCAAAGTCTTCTCAGCGTTCCTCTCTTTAGGCATCTCCTCACAAACGGCAACGGCATACTTTGGGCGTTTATCATCGCCTCGAATCGAAGACACCCTTAGTCGTCCCCAAACTGTTTTGCCATCTTTCCGCAAGTACCTCTTGTCAGTCGTGTAGGTGTTTCGTTTGCCTTTCATCAGTTCCCTGTACAGTTCCAAGTCCTTCTTCAAGTCTTCTGGATGGGTAAACTTTGAAAAATGCATTCCGGCCAGTTCTTTTCGGGCGTAACCGAGAAAGTGGCACTCAGCTTCGTTAGCCGCCATCACATGGCCATCAGCATCCATCAAAGACACTCCAACAGGCACATTTTCAAAAAGCAGACGAAAACGCTCTTCACTTTCAAGCAGTTTCGCTTCTACTCTCTTGCGTTCTGTGATCTCTCTGAAGATCACTTGGTAGCCTATGGTCTTGCCGTTCTTTTTCAAAGGTCCGATATGTGCCTCTCCCCAGCGTACAGCTCCATCTTTCCGGACATAGGAATATTCGAACGGTTCAGGCAGTCTTCCTCTCAATGCAGAAACCATCAGCTTCAGGTATTTCGGAATGTCTTTGGGTTCGATAGTCTGTAGTTTTGTGAAATGCTTGCCAACGATATCTTCTCTTTTGTAGCCTGTCAGCCTTAGAAAAGCACTGTTGACTGATGTGAAGACCCCCCTCGCGTTTATGGTCGCCATGCCATCAGGAGCCATTTCAACCAGTGAACGCCACTTCTCCTCAGACTCTCTCAATGCTTCTATTGCTTTTCTTCTTTCGACAGCCTTGCGTATGCTATATGCCAGCTCATAATAGACAGTTTCAGGATCGCCAGATTTGTTCAAGTATTGGTCTGCACCAAGGTTCAGGGCTTTTATGGCTATTTCTTCTCTGCCCTTTCCCGTGAACATTATGAATGGAACGTCATTTCCCTTTTGTCTCAGTTCCTTGAGGAGTTCAAGCCCATCTTTCCCAGGCATCTGATAGTCCGAAATAACCGCGTCATACTGCTCCTTCTCAAGCTTTGCCAATGCTTCTTCGACAGAGCACGCAGAATCAGCTTGAAACGGGCCCTGCAATTCCAAGCATTGCTTCGCAACCTTCAACAAGCCAAGCTCGTCGTCAACATGCAAAACCCGAATCTTCTTCTCGGAGGCGCCCACAACTATTTCGGCATGTGACTGAACAACGGATTCAACCATGCAAATCACACTTCATGCTAGCCACTACATGCATGTGCATCAGTAACGTTGTCTTGAACGTCTTTCTCCTGATTAAACACTTATGAATACAGAATCAATATCCAAAAGCAACTCCTTGAGATTCAACATGAAACAGATGTTCAAACAAGAAAAAGAAAAGTGGGGGTTTGCGGGTGACATCCTCGTCCAAACACAAGTACTCACCCCATGTGCAGTTTGGCATTGGTGAGCTGTTAGGGCATATTTCCGCGCCAAAAAGTGTTATTAGCGCTCCCGACCAACTTTCCGGTAACATAATTCTGGAAG
>Ga0315282_10005001_pt1 | contig 22772 bp, 24 predicted proteins | sample YL17G07_20_MG_FD_203693 | JGI IMG/M metagenome (GOLD analysis project Ga0315282, IMG submission 203693) | Sediment microbial communities from Yellowstone Lake, YNP, Wyoming, USA - YL17G07_20 | ecosystem: Environmental > Aquatic > Freshwater > Lake > Sediment | place: USA: Wyoming | collected... | reverse complement strand
AATAGTGCTAGAATCTCTGCGAGCCCAATCAAACAATATAGAAAAAATAGCTTGACTAACACCTATCCCTAGAGGAGTAATAGGAAGCATGTAAGAAACTAATCCAAGAGGTATAACAAAAAAGTAATGAGCCAAAGATAAGACATTTTCTCCCAAGATCTTTCCCACTGTATACCCAAGAAAGACATTACATGTGTTTGAAAATAATGAAATAAGTAACGCAATTATCAGTGTTTTTTTAAAGTGCTTATATATATGAACAGCTTCATAGCAGTTTCCAATAATCTTAAATCGATTGACAGTTCGCTTCCATATACCAATATTATTTAGTTTTTCTGATAATAGGATCCAAAAGGCTATTATTCCTACAACTATGGATATTATTACAAAATTGCTTAGAACAATAAGATGCGGCATCCTTTTTATCTGACCATAGTTTATAACTATCCCAGTACTACTTATTACCAATAAACCCATTAGCCCAATCGCCCTATCAAAAAAAACTGTCGTTGTAATTCGGGCCATCTTAATTTCCTGAGCTTTAGACAAGTAATAACTCTTTATAATATCCCCACTTACACCTCCTGGAATAGCAATATTAAAGAAAAGGCCTATGTAAGACAAGAAGACCAATTTTCGATATGGAATTCGAACGGATTGGGCTTTTAATAAGATGTGTAAACGAAATACATCTATAAAGATTACAATGGCCATAATACATATAACTGCTAATAAGCTCGGCCAATAATAAAAAATAGAACCTATCTTGGAAAAATCTATTTTGTTCATAAAAACAAGATATCCAATAGCTCCAAAGGTTATAAAGTACTTTGAAAATATAATAAGACTTTTTTTCATATATGACTTTTTCTTAATTTATAAAGAACGCTTGATAATGGTAATTTCTTTTTATCAGAAATGACAAAACCGGCTTGATGAACTAGCTTATAAATCTCTTTGCTAGAAAAAAGCTTTATATTTATACCAGTAATTAATAAATGATAAGAAAAGTAGAGCAATGAGAATAAAGAATAATTTGATATATGAAGCACCACACAACCATTGTCCTTTAAGTGCTTTCTGAAATTAAAGAGAATGCTTAGATGATCTTTACAAAACTCGAATACTCCTATGCAAATAATTTTATCGAATTTTCTACCAAGATTAAAGCGCTCGAGGTCTTGAACTTCACCGTTAAATCCATTTCGATGTAGTTCTTCAATCATTCTGAGAGAGAAATCTATACCATAGGGATTAGCCCCTAACTCTTTTACAAATTGACAATTTAAGCCAACCCCACAGCCGCTATCTAATATATCCTCTCCTTTACAATCGGATAAGATTTTTGCAAGTTGTCTTTTGTTATAATCTCTTGATCTTCTAAGGAGACTTTTTGAAAAAATAGTCTTATATTGTGATGCAATATTATCGAAATGTTGCTTGATTTTTGAGTTCATTAGATCAACCCTATATGTTCATTGTCCATACATTAGGCTTAAAAATATTGCCTTTAAAATGAACCATTTTAACAAGATTTTAAAACGACTTTTGCTCTTGATACTGATGTGTTTTGATTAGGATAAATTATCGATAAAGCAAAGATTTTTTTGGATTGCTCTGTAATTTAAAATTTCACTTTGACTTTCTTAATAAGGACCATAAAAGAGTTTTTCAAGGCAAATAAAGCTCCAAGTTTTTTTAAATCATGAGTTAATTTATTTTTGATTAGAGCAAAACGGCTCAAAAGATATTTTAATATGTTCTGCTTTAGATATTTTTTATAATTTGAATGGATTTTTTGTTCCATTTTTTGTTTTTGATTTAATAATTCTTCATCATTGAATTGAGTTAAATTTACTAATAAAGGTGCATTAGCATAGTATCCCTTTCCCAATTTCATTAAATATTTCTCTTCATCTTTTATTTTTCCATTTGTAAGACAGTCGTCATATAATTTTGAGCCGGGAAGAGGGGTGATTAAATTAAGATATGGCGGTGCAAATACTGTAGGAGGCATATAATGTAATCGATCAAACATTTTAATAGTTTCATTAATGGTAGTCTCATCCTCCCCCGGATAACCATATATCATTTGAACGACCGGAATTATCCCCGTTTTTAGAACATTTCGAATCGCTTTTTCGTTTTGCTCTGCTGTGATATTTTTGTTCATATTGTCCAAAATGCGCTGACTTCCTGATTCAATTCCTAATCCCAAATATACACAACCGCTTTTTTTCATTTCCTTTAATAATTCAACAGATACAAGATTTGCCCTACCTTGACATCCCCATTTCAAATTTAATTCTTTCATTATTGAACATAATTCCAGAGTTCTTTTTTTGCTTATAATAGCTAGCTCATCATTAAATATAACACCATCAATTCCAAATCTATTTTTTAGCTTCTTAAGCTCTGTAGAGATATTTTTCATTGACCTTAATCTTGTTCCAGGAATTGTTCTAGAACAAAAGTTGCAATTATATGGACATCCTCGACTTGTAATAATGTTGATAGCTCTTTTGGTGGGAAATCCAAATAACCCTATGGAATTAAAATAGATATCTAGAGGAAACATCTCATAATTAATGAAGGAAATTTTATCGATCTCGCGAATAAGTTCCCTACTCGCAGTAAAAACAATTTTTCCCTCATCTTTATAAGCTATTCCTGGAATATTGTTAAAATCATTTTTGTTAGAATTTATAATTTCCTTAATCGTAACGTCGCCCTCACAAATAACACATATATCCGTACTAGTTTTTTCTAATACTAATCTTGCATTAAAAGTTGTCAATGGACCACCCCCAACGATTAATGCATTCGGCAATGTATTTCTTATTATTTCTACCAACCATTTGAAATATTTATACTGAGTGGAAAAAGCATTAATGCCAACAAGATCACAATCAAATTTTTCTATTTTCTTGATGACTTCGTTTTCTTTCAGTTTATGAGCATGAATGTCGAAAACTTCAAATTCAACGCCTTCTTTTAATGCGGCCATCCCTATATAGCCTATTCCCAGAGGAAATAAATGGCTTTCTCTATCTTCATGAGGAGGCTGAATCAAAACTAATTTTTTGTATGACATTTATATCTCAAAATCTTGAATAATTCTTTCTTCCTCTATTCCGCGTTATGTTTATGTCACTATGGTATCTAAAAGATCACAACTACCATGCCGTCCATCCTCCGTCTACCATTAGAACATGCCCGGTGATATACGATGCCGCATCAGAACATAAGAATAAAACAGGCCCGGCAACATCCTTTGGAGTTGCCATTCTCCCTAAAGGTGTTAGCTTTTTATAGGCATCAACAAACTTTTGATTTTGATTGTTAAACACGCCCCCAGGACAGACAACATTGATGCGAATATTATATTTAGCATAACACGTAGAAAGATAACGAGAAAAATTGACTATGCCCCCTTTTATTGCCGCGTAGGCCGCCGGCATGGTCATCTTCGTCTTGTTATAAACGCTAAAATTAGGGCCAACGACTCCATAAATTGAACCCATATTGATAAGCACGCCGCTCTTTTGTTTTTTCATCTTTTTTAGGGCTTTTTGACAGCACAACATATACCCGACTAAGTGCGCGTCGATATTTTTTTTTAAAAAGCTCGATTTTAGGTCTTCAAATTCGGCTTCCTGGTCTTCGAGTCCCGGATACGCGCAATTAATGAATATATCGATTTTTTTCTTTTCTTTAATAACTTTGTTAACCGCGTATTGAATTGAATTTTCGCTAGTAATGTCGAGTTTTAAAAATTTTAAATTCAGGTTTTGCGACCGCAGGTCCGAAATCATTTTGGCCGTTTTTCGCTCATCTATTTCTGCGACATAAACCGTAGCCCCCGTTTGAGATAAGGCCATGCAGATTTCTTTGCCGATCAATCCTGCTCCGCCCGTGACGACGGATACTTTATTGCTGAGATTAAACAGTTCTTTATAATTCATGAGCCTTCTCATTCATGATCAATTCCACTAATTTAAAATCAATTTCTCGGTCGATATCAATTGACCGTTCTACGGGCATTTCATAAAATCTTACATCGACATCCCAAAGCGCGCTCATTTCGAGCAATGATTTTGTTTTGAAAACATAAATCGAGGAATTCATTTCATACACTTTTGGGCTATCCTGCCTTCTGGCAACACTTGAGGCGGATTTCTTACATAATTCCGCCTGCCCGCGTGATTTGACTTCGACCATGTTAAAATAAGGGCTCTTTTTCGCTTGATTTCCCGTGATAACGACGTCGCAGTTCAATTCCTTTATTTTTTTTATGCAGTTCCTTATGTCATCAACAGTTCGAAGAGGAGAGGTAGGATCAAGATCCACGACATATTCTGGCCTCGTGGATTCATGATCTATTAAATATTTTACGGCGTGCTGGATGACAGGAAGCTTGCTGGCTATATTTGTCGCAAGCTCTTGTGGTCTTATAAAAGGAACTTCAGCGCCCCATTCACTGGCAATTCGGGCTATTTCTCTTGAATCTGTAGAAATAATAACCCTCGAGATTAATTCACATTTTTGAGCATGTTCGATGGAGTAAGCAATCAACGGCTTTCCGAGAAGGATTCGAATATTTTTACGCGGAACACCCTCTGAACCTCCCCGAGCGCAAATCGTTGAAATGATCATACCCTAACACACGATGGATGCAAGTTTGCCCATTTCTGAAGATTTTTTTGCAGCTAAAGCAATTTTTAATACATCCGCTCCAGCCGATATATTCGGAAAAGGCAGTTTTTTGCCTTTCAGGCAATTAATAAAATGCCTTATTTCATCGACATACATTTGATTAAGATTAAATTCTTTTTTTAGGTTGAAAGTTTTCCAACTATTATTAGTTATTCTATAAACTTTAACTTCCCCTTTATAATAATCCCAGATAATTGTCCCTTCTTCAGCTATAATCTGGCAAGAACGGGATGGTGTTCTCTGGACATAATCCAAATGAACTTCTCCTATTATGTTATTTCTAAATCTCAATAAAATTTCAGCGGTATCCTCAGAATTTATTTCAAGATTAGATGATTTATCAATGAAGGCGAAAACTTCTTTAACCTCACCAAAAAACCAATAAAGGTAATCTAATTCATGTATTAAATCCAAGACTACGCCCCCGCCAAAATTCTTATTCGCGCTATAACCTATCCGATAATCCTGCCCAGGGTGCCAATCTGGAAGATATTGACCTGCCTGCGCTCTGATGGATATTACCTTTCCTATCCAATTCTCTTCCAACATTTTTTTAATTAGTCTAAGACTAGGATGGAATCTTAGATTGCATCCTATCATTCCTATCAAATTATTTTTTTTCGCGAGATGAATCAGCTTTTCGACGCCATCCATATTATTAGAGAGAGGCTTTTCAATAAAAAGATGGCAGTTATGCTTTGCCGCCTTTAAAGCATGCGGAATATGAAAGTTAGTTGGATTAGTTATAAAAACCGCGTCTGGCATTGATTGAAGTGCCTTATCTAAATCAAAAAATATTTCAATTTTGTATTTTTTAACGAAATCATCTTCTTTGTAGTTTTTCCTTTTAAGAGCAAAGACTTCACAGTCAATAATATTTTTAATATTTTCGACATGTCTTTTCCCAATCGAACCTAAACCACAAAAGAGAAATTTCATGGCTATGATATCTATGTTGAGTAAGTATTTAACCTGAAACCTGCGTGAAATTATAAGATATGGCGCCACGAATATCAATCAACTTCTTTAAAAACAACGGATTGTGGTACAATGGAAGAAGTTTCTGCGATGATAAATTAACCTACCTTTTTAGTTAGGTCATTTTCACTCGGTGAAAAGAGGTCCAAAAAGCCTAAAAATAGAATTTTCCGGGAGAAGCCTAACTCACTTTGGCGATCTGCCACTCCTCCAAAAATATTTTCACAAAAATAAACCTTCGCATCCTTCTCAATCGATATCTTCGGTTTACCCAACGAAACAATCACTACAGTATGCCGAGAAGATTTTAGCTCTCCTCTATCCCGTCATTTTAGGATTGGGCCGAATCGAATCATTTCATCTGCTCAAGCACAACGGCGTCTTCCAATATCTGACGGGACTGCCGGCTTACCCCAACCCGACCACGTTGCGACGGTTTTTATCGCACATGGCGCCGATGGCGCTGAGCCAATTGAGAAAACTGCACAACCGAATGTTGTTGACGATGATATACAAGCCCCGCGCTCCACGGAAAATCATCTTCGATCTCGACTCGACGGTTCTACCGCTGTACGGAAAACAAGAATCAGTGGCCATCGGGTACAATCCGGCCAAGAAAGGACGGCCGTCGTATCATCCCTTGCTCTGTTTCAATGGCCTCACCTGGGATATTTGGCAGGGGGAACTGCGTCGAGGCGATACGCACACCGCCGCCGGAGCGGTCGAACTTCTCCAGGTGGCTTTCGTCAAGTTCCCGCCTTCGTCAAAGTCAAAATTGTTAGGAGAGACAAGGGATTTTATGACCACAAGACCGCCGAATATCTGGAATCGCATAGAACCCTCTTTGCCATCGTCGTCCGCCTGACCAAGCCGGTCAAAAGGAAGCTTACGGCCCTGAACTACAAGACCTACACCTCCGGCACCGAAACCTCGGAGTTTATCTACCAGTCCACCAAATGGAAGAAGGCATATCGATTTGTCGTGATCCGTCGGCCTGTTCCCGAGGAGCCATAGGAACGGCTGACGCTTTTCTCTTTCGGGGAAATACAGCTATCAGGTGATCGTTACGAATCTCCGGATCGAGGCAATAAATGTCAGCGCCGGGACAATCACTTCATCCCCGGGTCCGATGCCCAGTTCATGAAGAGCGATATGAAGGGCGGCGGTCCCGCTTTGCACAGAGACGGCATGTTCAGCGCCGACAAATTTCGCAAAGGCGCACTCGAATTCCGGGACAAACGGGCCGATAATGGATACTAAGTTAGTATCGATCGGTCTGATCAAATATTTTTTTTCGCGCGCGCCCAAATTGGGTGAATCTAAATAGACGCTAGACATTGTACATACCAGATTTGTAGAGATCCAAATGTTCCTCCAGCCAGGCAATCGTTTCTTTCAGGCCCGCTTCAAGAGAGTAGGTGGGAATCCATTGGAGAATTTCTCTGGCCTTAGTCGTATCTGCCCAAAGCCTTTCGACTTCGCTGGCCTTGGATCGAACTCTTTCCATTTCGGAAGCGATTTCAATCTCGATATTCATGAGCTGAGAAATCCGTCTGGCCAATTCCTCAACGGAGATCTCAAAATTGGATCCGATATTGATGACCTCGCCCACAGCTTGATCGGACTCTGCCGCCTTGAGGAATCCTTCGATGGTATCTTTGACATATGTTAAATCTCTTGTCGGATGAACGGAACCCAATTTAATTCGTCTCTGGCCGGAAAGGGCTTGGGTGATGATGGTGGGAATGACAGCGCGAGCCGATTGTCGAGGGCCGTATGTGTTGAAAGGCCTGATAACGGCCACAGACAGCTCAAATGATCGATGGTAGGATAAGGCAAGATAATCCGCCGCCGCTTTTGTGGCTGCATAGGGGGATTGAGGATTGATGGGATGATCCTCGGAAATCGGAACAAACTGGGCTGTTCCGTAGACTTCGCTCGTGGAGGTGTGAATAATTTTTTGAACACCGAGTTCTTGTGCGGCTTTTAAAACATTATGGGTTCCTTCAATGTTTGTTTTTATGTAAGCCAAGGGAGAAATATACGAATAGGGAATGCCGATTAGGGCGGCAAGATGAAACACGATCGTGACATTCTTCATCGCTGTTTTAACGCTGTCATAATCTCTCAGGTCTCCCGTTATAATTTCGATTTGATCTCGCGAGGGAGACGATTCTAGCCATCCCCAAGAGTTTCTGGAATTGTATCGAATGAAGGCCTTCACTTTGCGGCCTTCGAAAACAAGTCGCTCAGCAAGATGGGAGCCGATAAAACCTCCGGCTCCCGTTATCAAGATACTCGCCTTTTCTATCATTTTTTCATCTCAACTTTCTATGCCTAAAAAATGCTCGTCTTGGGAGAACCATTCATATTCTAAAACAGGCCTATGCATTTTACTCAAGTAATCTCAATATATAGTATATCCGGGTATGGAAGATTACCCGAAAACTCTCATTGAATTTGAGAAACGTTTTAACTCTGAAGAAGCTTGCCAGGAATATCTTATTAAATTTCGATGGCCCGATGGGTTCGAATGTCCACATTGCCAACATAAAAAAGCTTGGAGAACGCGCGGAGAATTGTTTCACTGCACAAATTGTGGCCTTGATACTTCGGTGACTGCTGGGACAATCTTTCATGGGACGAGGAAGCCATTGCAATGATGGTTCCAAGCGATGTGGTATGTAACGAATCAGAAATATGGAATCAGCGCGTTGGGATTGCAACGAGCTCTGGGCCTGATGATGTCTATTATACTACGTGATTCTTAGCACTCTGGGTGGTTCGAATTTTGGGGGTCACCTCTAACTGCCTGGACTTGGATGCACAGGCTTCGACGTGCCATGGTTCGCCCTGGTCGTGACAGACTCTCTGGCATAATCGAGGTAGATGAGGCTTACGTTGGAGGAGGAAAACCAGGTAGCGAGGCCGAGGCGCTGCCAGTATGGTCTTGGTTGTTATAGCCGTACAAGTGGAAGGCACGCGCATAGGTCGTATTCGTCTTCAACGTGTCTCCAATGCTACGGGCGAAGCTTGAAGAAAGCAGTTCAAGATACGGTGGCACTCGACAGCATAGTACGCACGGATGGGTGGAATGGATACAGCCAGTTGGGCGCGACCGGATATGTTCACGAAATAGTTAGAGAGGAGGCTGATGTGAGCGATAACCTGTTACCCAGATGTAATATAATAGCCTCTTTTCTTAAACGATGGCTGTTGGGAACGCATCAAGGGGTGATTCAAGCTTCGCACCTCGATTACTATTTGGATGAATTCACTTTTATTTTTAACCTCAGAACATCGCGGTCGAGGGGAAAGCTCTTTTTGTGCCTTGCTCAATAGGCCGTAGCAATTGACCCAGTCCCTGGGAAATACTTTGTTTTTTAAAATACTGTATGTAGTGTTAACTTGGGTTAAGTGCATAGGCATGTTATAAAATTTGGCGGAAAGTTAAAACGAAACCACCGTCCCCTGTCGTAGCATTCCTGCGAGACATTCACATCGTTTTTGAAAAAAAATAAGCTACCGCCCTTGTCGTATGAATTCACCATCGAATTTGAAAGTCTTGTTAGTATCTTAGATTTGGACTTGCTTAAGGCTCCTTGAGCATGTTGGATTTATCAATCAGGATTTAGGGGCTTTAGAAATCTTTGATCGTTTTGCGCTTTGCAACTTCTTTGTTGCCTCATTGTCGACATCATCTCAAAGAACCGTTCTGGCTACACTTGAATCTCCTGGAAAACCTTCTTTAATTTCAATCTCAATCCTTATAAAGAAAAAAAGCCTTTTCCTGGGCTCTCTTCAATTTTACTCATAAAATTATACACCACTTTTTATAAAATTCTAGTTCATTTCTCTAAAATTAGAGAATTAAGCCGCCCGAATCTTCTTTTTTTGATTCTCAATATATTCCAAGAAAAACGCCAAGAGCCCAAAGATGATCAGCGAGAAGAAACCTGCTCGCAACACCTTCATTTTCTTGTTTGGCGCGACGGGACCTAGCGAGGGCGTCGGTTCTTTGATGAGCTGGGCGTAGTCGATCCTGGCTTTTTTTTCGCCTAAAAACTGGATGTCTGTCTTCAATATAGCCGTCTCGTTTCGAATGGATTCCTGTTGGTTTTGGATCTGGACGATTTGATTATCCAACTGACGAAGTTGTTCTTCTTTGTTTCGAATGTCCATGTGCAACGTTTCCTGAGAGACCTTTTCAGCGCTCACTTTCTCATCGAGGGTATTATAATATCTTAAATTTTGCTGGACTTCGTTCGAATATAGAAGAAGACCTACGGCATCCCCGCCCTGTTGTTTTTCGGAGAGAGCTTTTTGAAGCTGTTTGTCGATCTCCTCTATTCTAGATTTAACCGATTTCATTTCTATTAAAATATTGTTTTGGCGTTCTTCCGATATTTCGAGCTTTTTCTTGTCGGATTCAATTTCCTTCCGGATCCGATCTTTTTCGATTTTCTTGGCTTGAATTTCCAAGTCCCGACTTTTAATATCGAGGCTTTTTTGTTGGATTCCTGTTTCCTTGGTTGCGATTTGCGCATCTAGGCTTTTGATCTCGACATCGATTTTTTTATCGAACTCGCTTTTCAGATGAAGGAAGAGTGAACTTATAATTTTCTTGCCTTTTTCTATGTCTTTTTCTCTGACCCAAACCCGGACGAGCTTTGTGTCGCTGAGGTTTTCCGCCTTAATGTCGGGAAATATTTTCGGATCGATATTTAACTCAGAAGCGAGGAGGTTATTATACGAGGATTGATTAATCTGTCCCACTATTTGTTTTGGATCGACGACAATGATCTCTTCGAATTGTCCGGCTTGGGTTTGTGTTGTAAATTTGCTCGGCTGGATGACGGCATCGACCTGCCAAATTCTAGGAAGAGAAAAGCTGTAAATCCCGACGGCTACGACTATCAAGAACGTAGGAATGATAATCAGCCATTTTCTTTTCCAAAGAACTTCAAGGTAATCCATCAAGTTTATTTTTTCAGAGCGTTCCATCTCATCCATGGGGTCCTCACCACATTAAATTTAAGAAGCTATGATACGTGATTGGGAATAAATTTCAAGAGAAATTATTATCACTTCTCTTTTCCCCTGAATTCCAGAGCTAATTGATAGTTTTTATAATCATCGATCGGCGTTCTACCGACTTTAACCCAATCCCCTTCAGGAAGGAACGTCGCTCGAGCGAAAGGCCGGCAATCTTCCGGATTTCCGGTCAGTTCGTTTTCATAAAAAAGGTGGACGGTAAAACTGTGGTAGGTGTTCGGAAATTTCGACGTAACGGCATTGATGATCTCCTGAACCAGCTCTTTCACTTTTTCTTTAGGGATATCGTTCGGAACGCAAATCCAAAAAAATTTATGCTGAGGCATATAGCCGCGAGCATCCGTCTTAATAATTTTAAATCGGATTCCCGTCTGAGCCGTGATTTCTTTCGTGTCGATCTCGGCCGCAGCGATTTTGGCCTGCGTTTCCGAGGGTTTATTCGGAGTTTCTTTTTTGCAGCCTGAGGAAGGGCCCAATAAAGCCAAGACGATGATAAGGGCAATTCCGCCTAACGAGAAAATCCCCCATTTTTTCATTTCTTTGCCTCCGAGGACAAGGTTCCCTCAATAACTGTTTAGACACTTTTTATATCATAATAAATACGCTCGTGTCAATTTTTAGCGGTGACATTTTTAGCGCTACAAACGTGTGATTGCCACGGCGCAACGCGCCTCGCAATAACATTTAAAATTGACAGCCGGAGGCTGATCAAATAAAATTCGTATCAAATCGGGCTGTGGATCAAATCGTACAAACCAATACGGTTGATATCAGAAAAGTCCGAAATCCGAAAGGAGGGAAAATTTGGCAAATAATATCGCCCTTATCGGCTGCGGTCACTGGGGAAAAAATCTGGCTCGGAATTTTTTTGAGCTGAAATCTCTCTACGGAATCTGCGATACAGACGAAAGCCGGCTGAAAGATCTTAAGGAAAAATATCCGAATATCCAGGCCATGACAAACGCCGTCCAACTGCTAAAAAATCCGGACGTCAAAGCCATAGCCATCGCCACGCCCTCGGCGACACACTATCTTCTCGCCAAAGAGGCTCTCCTCGCCGGCAAGGATGTCTTCGTCGAAAAGCCCCTCGCCCTTCGCTACGCGGAGGCCGTGGAGCTTGTCGACCTGGCCGCAACTCAAAAGAAAATTCTCATGGTCGGCCATATCCTGGAGTATCACCCCGCCATCGGGAAGCTCAAAGAATGGATCGACAAGGGAGAACTCGGCAAAATCCAGTACATCTATTCCAACCGGCTTAACCTCGGAAAAATCCGCTCGGAAGAAAACATCCTTTGGAGCTTCGCCCCTCACGACATCTCCGTCATCCTCCATCTCTTGAACGAGATGCCCACCGAAGTCTCCGCCCATGGCGGAAATTATCTCAATCCCCACATCGCCGACGTGACCGTCACGAACCTCGATTTCCCGAGCGGGACGAAAGCCCATATCTTCGTTTCCTGGCTCCATCCTTATAAAGAACAAAAGCTGGTCGTCATCGGGGATCAAAAAATGATTTTGTTCGACGACGTCAATCCCGATCACAAGCTCTTTGTCTATAAGCACAAACTCGATTGGATCGACCGGCTTCCTCTTCTTCGGCCCGAAGACGTGCAGCCCGTCGAAATCGAAACGCGGGAGCCGCTCAACGTCGAATGCGAGCATTTCATAGAATGCGTCGCCTCCCGGAAAACGCCGAGGACGGACGGGATCAAAGCGCTCCGGGTTCTTCAAATCCTGGAAGCCTGCCAGGAATCCCTGAAATCCAATGGAAGGCCGACGCCGCTCGCCGGGTCGGGGCCGGGGCGCACCGGCTATTTCGTGCACGAAACGGCCCGCGTCGATGACAACGTGGAAATAGGCGAGGGCACGAAAATCTGGCACTTTTCCCACGTGCAATCGGGCGCCCGGATAGGGAAAAACTGCGTCCTCGGCCAGAACGTCAACATCGGGAAAAACGTGGCCGTCGGCAATTTCGTCAAGATTCAGAATAATGTCTCCGTCTATGAAGGCGTCACCCTGGAGGACTACGTTTTCTGCGGGCCCTCCATGGTCTTCACGAATATCAGCGCGCCCCGGAGCAAGTATCCCCAGGCCGGCGCCGAATTCTATCAAAAGACTCTCGTCAAGGAAGGGGCGTCGCTCGGCGCCAATTCGACCATACTCTGCGGCCATACGATCGGCCGGTTCGCTTTTGTGGGCGCAGGGGCGGTCGTGACAAAAGACGTCCCGGATTTTGCCCTGGTGGCCGGAAACCCCGCCAAGGTCGTCGGCTGGATGAGCGAGGCGGGGAAGAAACTCGTTTTTGATAAAAAAGGCTATGCCTTCTGCGAAAAAGCTCAAAAACGCTATAAGCTCGAAAACGGGCTGGTCAAGGAAGTCAAATAATAAACATGTGTGATTGCCACGGCGCAAGGCCGCCTCGCGATGACATTTTATTTAAGTGCCTCGCGATGACTAATTTTTACTCTAATTCCGTCATCCTTCAGCTTCGGCTGTAAAACTCGGCGATTTTCTGGACGATATAATCTTTTTGCGCAGCCGTGAGCTCCGGGTAGATCGGCAGCGACAGCACCGAAGCGGAGGCTTCTTCTGAAACGGGGAAATCGCCCTTTTTATAGCCGAGGTCTTTGAAGCACTCCTGGAGATGAAGCGCGACCGGATAGTAGATTTCTGTGCCGATGCCATTCTCTTTAAGATAAGCCTGAAGTTTGTTTCTTTGCTCGACGCGAATCGTGTATTGATTATAAATATGATGATTTGTATCGCCCGTTGAACTATAGACGGCCACGGGCGTTCGCATCTTGCCTTTTTTCACGAGGCTTGTCTCCTGGAATTTGCGATCGTAGTAGCCGGCATTTTCCCTTCTTTTCTGCGACCACGAATCCAGATATTTAAGCTTGACGACAAGCACGGCGGCCTGGAGGGCGTCCAGCCGGAAATTGGCGCCGACGATTTTGTGGTAATACTTCGGCTCCGCACCATGGACACGAAGAATTTTCACTTTTTCATAAAGAAGCTTGTCGTTCATGACGACCATTCCGCCGTCGCCGCAGCCGCCCAGGTTCTTAGAGGGAAAGAACGAAAAAACCCCAAGGTGACCCATGGAGCCGGCTTTCTTTCCCTTGTATTCGGCGCCCAGAGACTGGGCCGCGTCTTCGATGACGTAAAGCCCGCATTTTTGAGCGATATCGAGAATCGGACTCATGTCGGCGCATTGGCCGAAGAGGTGAACCGGAATAATGGCCTTTGTCCTGCGAGTGACGGCGGTCTCGATTTTCCGCGGGTCGATATTGTAGGTCAGGGGATCGATATCGACAAACACGGGACGCGCCCCGAGCCGGGCAATGACGCCGGCCGTTGAAAAAAACGTGAACGGCGTGGTGATGACTTCGTCTCCGGGCTTGATCTCGAGGGCCATGAGAGAGACGAGCAAGGCATCCGTTCCCGAGGAAACTCCCACGCCGTATTTTGCGCCGCTATATGCGGCGATATAGCGCTCAAGCTCCTCGACCTTGGGGCCGAGGATGAATTGCTGGGATTCAAGAACTTCGTCGATGGCGGCCTGGATTTCTTCCTTGATCGCCTGGTATTGGGCTTTGAGGTCAAGAAGCGGGACTTTCATGATGCCTGACTCCTTCAAGATAAATTAAACCCGGGCTTTATTTCTTGAAATAGCTCAAGTACCAGTCGATGAATTTCTCGATGCCCTCCTGGATTTTCGTGCGGGGCCGATAGCCGAAGTCTTTTTGGAGGTCCGTCACATCGGAGCAGGTCGCGGGGACATCGCCCTTTTGCAGCGGAAGATAATTCTTCTTGGCTTTTCTATGGAGCGTCTTCTCCAAGACCGCGATGAAATCCGTAAGCTTCACCGGCTTTGAATTTCCGATATTATAAATCCGATACGGCGCTTTGGACCGGGAAGGGTCTGGCTTCATCCCCGACCAACGGACGTCTGGTTTCGGCGGCTTATCCAGGGTTCTGACGATCCCCTCCACGATATCGTCGATATAAGTAAAGTCCCTGACCATACGGCCGCGATTATAAACATCGATCGGCCGTCCGGCAAGGATGGCTTCGGTGAATTTAAAGAGAGCCATATCGGGCCTTCCCCAGGGACCGTAGGCCGTGAAGAAGCGAAGACCGGTCACGGGAATTTTGAAGAGATAGCTGTAAGAATGGGCTAACAGTTCGCTTGATTTTTTGGTGGCGGCGTAGAGGCTGATGGGATGATCGACATTGTCTCTTGTCGAAAAGGGCATTTTTTCATTCAAGCCGTAGACGCTCGAGCTGCTGGCGAAGACAAGGTGTCCGGGCGGATGTTCCCGGCAGCCTTCCAGGATATGAAAAAAACCCAGGAGGTTGCTCTGGACATAGGCATCGGGATTTTGCAAGCTGTAGCGAACCCCGGCCTGGGCCGCCATATGACAGATGACGTCGAATTTTTGGGCCCGGAATAAACGAAGCATATTTTTTTTATCTTCCAGATTCAGCTTTAGGAATTGATAATTGGGGCATTTCCGGCTCATCGTAAAACGATTATATTTAATGTCCCTCTTCAGGATTCCCGTTTCGGCCAATCGGGCGAATTTCAGTCTGACGTCATAATAATTATTGATGTTGTCAAGGCCGATGACTTTGTCGCCCCGTTCGATGAGCCGCCGGACTAAATGAAAGCCGATAAAGCCGGCCGCTCCGGTGACCAGAATTTTTTTCGATTTAAACATAGGCGGTTTTCTTCGTACCCAAGATTATATAAAATCCAGGCTCTTATTCAAGCGAAGAAAACAGGATTTCCCGTGTTTTTCACTTGACAAAAAAATAATCGCAGTTTATTATGTGGCTACGTTTATAGCCACGAGGAGAAAGGACATGCGATTTGCCAACGTCAGGGAGCTCAAAAATAAAACCTCTGAAATTTTACGATACGCGGAAAAAGAAGAGGTCATCGTGACGTCCAAAGGGAAGCCCCGCGCCATCATCAAGAGCGTTTCGGAAGAGGATTTCGAAGATTATCTTCTTGAAAACAGCCCCAAATTCATAGCGGCTTTGGAAAAGGCCAGAGGGGAATATCTCGAGAGGGGAGGCGTCGGAATCGAGGAATATCTGAAAAAGAGAAAGGGCCGCTAGAGCCGAAAGGCGGCAAGTAAGAGACAGGGACCCGACATGGTGCGTTTCACGATCGAGATCGCCCCGGCGGCGGTTAAAGACCTGAACCGCTTGGAATCAGAGGCTGCGGAAGAAATCCTGCAAAAAATATCAATTTTGGAGCAGGCCCCGTTTCCGAAAGGCAGATTGATAAAAAAAATCAAAGGAAAGAGGTCGGTTTTTTACAGGCTGAGAGTCGATAAAATGCGCGTTTTCTATGAGATTATGGCGGGCCGGGTCATCATCATGAGAATTTTAAACAAAAAAGAGACAGATAAATACATAAAAAGAAAGGAATGACAGGATGAGCCTGCCGCGTCGCTTCGCTCCCCGCAATGACATTTCTTTTATCATTCTTTTCTGGATCTTTTTGGCGAATGCGATTTTCTCGTTCGGCCAGGCCGATAAAGGCCAAACAACCGTCGGCGCCGAAGGCGAAATCCTCATCAAATACCACACCCTAGAGAAAATTCCGCCCGACCGCATCATCGCTCAAGGCGGAGCCGAGCTCCGCTACCGCGGTCTCGTCCTCTTCGCCGACTGCATCGAGCTGGACACGAAAACCAAGGACGTGGTTGCCACGGGCTCCCGCTCCAACCCTGTCTCTCTCCATCTCCCGGAGGAGGTCATAAGCAGCGAGTGGATGGGCTTTAACCTTGACAGCGCCCAGGGCAAGATCGAGAAAGCTTTCGGCCTGCTCCAGCCTTCGATCCGCTACCAAGCCGAAGAACTCGAGCGTAAAACCGACAACCTCTATAGCTTCGGCCACAGCGAGTTTACGGACTGTAGCCAGCCCACGCCCCGCTGGAAATTTTCCTGCGCCCGGGCGAACTTTAAAAAGGGCGATTATATCGAGATGTGGGGCGCGGTCTTTTCGATCAAGAAAATCCCCGTCTTCTACTGGCCATACATGCGCTATCCTCTCGGTGGCGGGCGGGCGACGGGATTCCTGATGCCGCGGGTGGGATATTCAGGAGTCAAAGGCTTTTCTTACGCGCAGGCTTTCTACTGGGCAATTGCCCGGAATATGGACGCGACGATCGCGGCGGATTATTACGGCAGTAAGGGCGTCGGGGGCGGTCTCGAGTGGCGGTACTTATTCGGCGGAGGAACGAACGGCGCGCTCACTATGTATTATTTTCGGTTTAAAATAAACGAAGCGGCCGGAGGCGGCGGGGCGAGCACGACCCCGTCGACTCCATCCGACGCCTATATCATCCGCTGGAACCACAATCAGACCCTGCCCGGCGGCTTCAGCTTGACGGCCTCGGTAGACTATCAAAGCAATTTCGACTTTCTCCGGGAGTTCGACAACAATTTCCAGAGGGCCGTAGTCTCCAACCGCAGCTCCCAAATTTACGTCTCGAAGACCTGGCCGCTGTTTAATTTGAACGTGCGGGCGGCTCAGTTTGAGACGGACTTCCCGGGGATAAGCGGCTTAGCCGGCAACTCGATCATCACCCGCTACCTGCCCCAGATCAGTTTCGACTCATTTAAAATGAAATTAGTCGGGCCGGTCTATTTTTCATTCGCCAGCGGATTCACCCGGTGGCAGTACGGATGGCAAACGGATTTTGACGCGGGCCGGGAAATGCGGTTGCAGAGCTTCAACTTGGCGCCGGTCGTAAGCGTGCCCTGGGCGGGAATACCTTGGTTAAGCTCCAATGTTACAGTCAGCGGCAATTTCAATTACTACTGGAGGAGTTACCAGATGCAACCTTCGGGGGCGCGCGCCATTGCTGACGTGCCTTTATTCGCCTACAACGGCGTCCTTAATATCGAGCTTATCGGGCCCGTAATTTACCGCATTTTCTACTTGAAATCGGGCGCCGGCATCAAGCACATCATCGAGCCGACGATATCTTATCGCTACGAAAGCCCGGTTGTTAACCAGGACCGGATCATCACGCCATATAGCTTGTACCTCTATCACCAGGTGAGCTACGGCATTACAAACCATGTCTTATTCAAGCAGGAGGATCTGCCCAGGGAAGTTTTTACCTGGGGGCTGAGCCAAACGTTTTATATCGCGCCAGAACTTTGCCCGCAAAGCCTCTACCGGGTAGAGGGAAAGATTCCCCGGTTCAGCGAAGTCAGCAGTTACCTGCGGTTTTACCCGGGAACAAAATACAGCATCGATTTCACGGCGGGTTGGAACCCATATTACAAGATGTGGTCAAGCCTGCGGCTGGGCGCGAACCTGGGTCTGCCGACCGACGATGTTTTTTTGAACGTGAGCTGGTATAAGAGCATCAATGCCTGGTACAAGGGAGCGGCGGAAGAGCGTGGAATCAAGGGATATACTTATATTTGGGATCGGCATCAAATCAGCCTCTTCGGCGGGCTGAAGCTGCCGGCGCTCGGCGTCGAGACGCAAGGCGAAATTGATTTCAACATTATCGAGCAGAAAATGCTTTATTCGGCCCTGAGCCTTGTCTATCACTATCAGTGCCTGGACCTGCGGGCGGACGTGCGGATTTTCTATTTCCGCGAGAAGCCGGAATTGCAGTTCAAGTTTTCTATCGGGCTGGGCAATATCGGCAAAACGACCGATGTCCTCGGCGGGATGGGCTTTTAGGATTGAATAACGCAGATCGATGTGTTAAATTTTTTAGGTGAAATTGGGTTCAAACCTAGACTTTAGACATTTTTGTCAAAAGTGTAGGCTTGGCCCCAAAACATTCCTGAAAGGACAGGCGCATGAAGGGACTCATTCTGAGCGGCGGTAAAGGGACGAGGCTTAGACCGCTGACCTTCACCCAGGCGAAACAGCTCGTGCCGGTCGCCAACAAGCCGGTGCTTTTTTACGGGATCGAAGCCCTTCGGGACGCGGGCGTGAAGGACATCGGGATCATTGTCGGCGACACGAAGGAAGAGATCAAAGCGGCGGCCGGCGACGGCGCGGCGTGGGGGGTGCGGATCACGTATATCGAGCAGGAAGCGCCGCTCGGCCTGGCGCATGCGGTGCTGATTTCCGAAGGTTTCCTCGGCGAAGACACATTCGTCATGTATTTGGGCGACAATATTTTAAAGAGCGGAATCGTAACGCTGGTCCGGGAGTTCGAGGAGCAGCGGCCCAACTCCATGATTCTATTGACCGAAGTCCCGAATCCCCAAATGTTCGGCGTGGCTGAGTTGCGGAACGGACGCGTCGTGAGGCTCGTAGAAAAGCCGAAAAAGCCGATGAGCAATCTGGCGCTGGTCGGCGTGTATCTCTTCGATAAGCATATCTTCGAAGCGGTGAAAGCGATCAAGCCCTCGTGGCGCGGGGAGCTGGAAATCACGGATGCGATTCAGTATCTCGTAGAGAAAGGCTTCGAAGTGCATCCTCATCTTGTCTCTGGATGGTGGAAAGATACGGGAAAGCTTGAAGATCTTTTAGAGGCGAACCGGCTGATTCTGGAAGGACTCGCGGGCCGGTGCGAAGGGAAGGTGGATGAGGAGTCCCGGATCAGCGGCCAGGTGGTGATCGAGAAAGACGTCGCCGTGAAAAACAGCATCATCCGCGGGCCGGCGATCATCGGCCAAGAAACCGAGATCACGGATTCCTACATCGGCCCGTTCACCGCGATCCAGGGCAAATGCAAAATCGTCGGAACCGAAATCGAGCACAGCATCGTCCTGGAGGGCAGCGAAATCCGTGATATCGGAAGCCGGATCGATGAGAGTCTAATCGGCCGGGAGGTCAAGATCTTCAAATGCCCGCCCAAGCCATCGGTGTATCACTTTATGGTCGGCGATAAAAGCGAGATCGGAATCAAGTAGAAATCGAAACTTCAATATATTCCACATGAATGGCGGGTTTAGGGATAGGCAAGCCTTCTTTTTTCATGCCTTCAAAATGAAACTGAATCGCCTCTCTGATTTTCCTCAAAGTATCGGGGATTGTCTTTCCTGCGGCAATACAACCCGGAAGATCGGGGCAATAAGCCGAGTAATTGCCTCTTGCTTTTTCGATAATGACCGGATATCGGAACATCTTTTTCACCCCCCTATTTTAATCCAGCCTGTTTCAAAATGCTATTTAAAGTGCCGACCTAGAGGCGGCGCTTAGGCCGTCCGTAGCCCCCGAACCCCGAGGAACCAGTCCCGTCGGTTCCCCCCATCGGAAAAGCCGACGGGCCCCCCTCCGCTACGGGGGCTTGAGGACGGCCTAAGCGCCGCCCGAAGGGGGATGCCATTTTTATTAATGCGTTGGTACTAGTTCTTGCAAGATACCATCCGTCTTTTTCCATCAGCTCAATGACTTCTCTTATTTTCATGCAAGGCCAAAAAAGGGAATTCATTTATGATGGACATTTAAATGTTGATTTTTTCTCATGATGCGATTATTAATAGAATAAAGGAGGAGCTATGATCGACGGCGTGAAGATAAAAAAGCTGCGGGTCGTCCCGGACGAGAGGGGCCGGTTGATGGAGATTCTGCGGGCAGACGATGAATTCTTCGAGAAATTCGGACAGGTTTACATAACGACAACCTATCCGGGCGTGGTCAAAGCCTGGCACCGGCATCAAAAACAGAATGACAATATTTGCTGCCTCAAAGGGATGATCAAAATGGCCCTCTATGACGGCCGTCAGGAGGCTTCGACTTACAAAGAGATCAACGAGCTTTATCTGGGCGTGCATAACCCGATGCTTATCCATATTCCGGCCGGCATCTATCACGGCTGGATGTGCATCAGCGAAGAAGAAGCCGTGGTCGTTAATATTCCGACCGAAGCTTATAATCATAAAAATCCCGACGAGCAGCGTCTTGATCCGCACGGCGGCGTCATCCCTTATGACTGGCGCCGCAAAGACGGGTAAGAGAAAACAATGAAAAACCCAAAACCGCCGATAGAAAAATGTCATCACGAGCGAAGCGTAGTGATCTCAACTACTTACGATGAGATTGCCACATCTCCTGCGGAGATTCGCAATGACAGGTAAACCAACGAATTCTTTTTCTATCGGCAATCTTAGAAAAGAGCGCCGGCTTGACGGCAAAACGCTGCTCGTAACGGGCGGGGCGGGATTTATCGGGAGCAACTTCATTCACTTCCTGCTCGAACACTATCCAAATATCCGAATCATCAACCTAGATAAGCTGACATATGCCGGGAATCCGGACAATCTGAAGGACGTCGGAAACGACCCTCGCTATGAATTCGTGCACGGCGACATCCGCGACAAGGACCTCGTCAAACGGATCATGAACCGTGTCCAAGGCGCCGTCCATTTCGCTGCCGAAACGCACGTCGATCGTTCGATCATGAGCGCCGGCGAATTCGTGCTGACGGACGTCTTCGGCACATTCGTGTTGCTCGAAGCGGTACGTGAAGCGCAAGCGGCCGAGCCGACGGCCGGAATCGAATTTTTTCTCCATGTCTCCACCGATGAAGTCTACGGCAGCCGCAATGAAGGCTTCTTCAGCGAGCGCGACGCCCTAAATCCTTCGTCGCCGTATTCGGCCAGCAAGGCGGGTGCGGACAGGCTGGCCTACGCTTATTTCGTGACGTACGGGTCGCCGGTGCTCGTCGTCCGGCCGAGCAATAATTACGGCCCCTATCAATATCCCGAAAAGTTCATACCTTTGTTCGTCACGAACGCGCTCGAGGGAAAATCGCTCCCGCTCTATGGAAAAGGAGCCAATGTCCGGGACTGGTTGTTTGTCGAAGACAACTGCCGGGCGATCGATATCGTCATCAGGAAGGGTGAAGCCGGAGAGGCTTACAATATCGGCGCCAATGACGAGCGGCGAAACGTCGATGTCGCGAAGCGGATCGTCAAATTGCTCGGCAAAAGCCGGGATTTGATCAAGCTCGTGCCGGATCGCCTCGGCCATGACCGCCGCTACGCGGTGAATTGCCGGAAGATCAAGGCCTTGGGCTGGAAGCCGGAAGTCGAATTTGAGGCCGGGCTCGAGCGAACCGTGCGCTGGTATGAGGACAACGAGGCCTGGTGGCGGAAAATTAAAGAAAAAAGCGCCGAGTATAAGTCGTTTTACGACGAGTATTATAAGAATAGAAAATAAAAATAGTGTGATTGCCAGGGCGCAAGCCCGTCTCGCAATGACAATTAAAATAAATGTCATCGCGAGCGACCGAAGGGAGCGTGGCGATCTCATAATGCTTCGCGGGGCACTTTGAGATTGCCACGGCCGGCTGAGCCGGCCTCGCAATGACAAGGCAAGCGGTGTCAAATGTTAAGACCTGACCCCATTTTGGACTAAATCGGAGGACGGATGAAAGTTCTAATCACAGGCATCACGGGTTTCGCGGGCAGCCATCTCGCCGATTACATCCTGGCCAACCACCCCGGCGTTAGCGTCCATGGCTTTTACCGCTGGCGCAGTCGGATGGACAATATCAACCACCTTATCGGCAGGATTGAGCTCCACGAGGCCGACCTCAAGGACTTCGTGTCGATCGAAAAGGCGCTGGCTGAGATAAAGCCTGACCGGATTTTTCATCTGGCGTCGCAAAGCTTCGTCCCCACGTCCTGGAAGCTTCCGGCCGAGACATTCGCCACGAATGCCGTCGGCCAGATCAATCTCTTCGAAGCGCTGCTCAGCCTCAAGCTCAATCCCCGGATCCAGATCGCCGGCTCGAGTGAAGAATACGGCCAGGTCTTGGCCGACGAAATCCCCATGAAAGAGACCAATCCGCTGCGGCCGCTCAGCCCTTATGCCGTGAGCAAAGTCGCCCAGGATCTCCTGGCGTATCAATATTTTAAAAGCTACGGAATGAGGACGGTCCGGACGCGCGGTTTCAATCACACGGGACCGCGGCGGGGCGACGTTTTCGTCACATCGAACTTCGCCAAGCAGATCGCCGAAATCGAAAAGGGAAAGCGCGAAGCCGTGATTTATGTCGGGAACCTCGAAGCTCAGCGGG
>Ga0315282_10005000_pt1 | contig 22774 bp, 18 predicted proteins | sample YL17G07_20_MG_FD_203693 | JGI IMG/M metagenome (GOLD analysis project Ga0315282, IMG submission 203693) | Sediment microbial communities from Yellowstone Lake, YNP, Wyoming, USA - YL17G07_20 | ecosystem: Environmental > Aquatic > Freshwater > Lake > Sediment | place: USA: Wyoming | collected... | reverse complement strand
TCGCAGTAAGGACAATCCCAGGGCAAGGAGAGGGTAGCCATTTCCGGATACGTTCCTTTCTGAATGGTTTTCACCCAAATTCTCCAGACACCGAGAGGGGTCTCATGTTCAGCTTTACACGCTACTTGGCAGGCAAAGCATCCCACACAGCGCTTGAGATCGATGACCATTCCCCATTTGACTTCTTTCTCCATGAAAATTTCTCCTCTGAATACAAAAGCTTATTTAACCTTAGGAGCGATTTGGTATTTTTTACTTAGGTCCTTATCGAAGGCAACATCTCTCACCGTATTCGAATCGAGGTCTACCTCAAAATACCAGCCCTGGCTTCTATTTTTTACCCTATCTTCCTGAGTTTGATATCGAAAGGAGACGAAATAGAGGGAGTCACTATAATGGTAAAAATGCCTTGTAATGCCTAAAGCCTTCTCTATTTCCTTGTCGATATCATCCACCACCTTTTTGGCCTCTTCGGATAGATCCTTCGCTTTAACAACACCTTTCCCACGGGGAAGTAAATAAAACTGTACAGACACATATTCCTCTTTGAGTCTTTTTATTTTCGAAGCAAAATATTTTGGCTCGGTTTCAAGGAACAATTCAGAAGCCGGACTCCCATCCATTAAAAAACCCAAATCTTTCAGCTTGATTAACCCTTTCTTAATTTTTTCCATGGATCCCTTAAAATTATCTATTAATCCGGACCCGAATTTTTCGGGATCATATAATTGGCCAGCATGGATAGCCTTATCGGCATGCCATCCAATGATTTTCACATCCCCTTTAATCTTTTCCGCAATATTTTGGGGATCCCCATAGATTTCATCCTTTCCCCTTGCATACTTTTTTGCCAATTCTATCGCCTGTTCCTTTTTCTCCATTTCCGCTTCGAAAAATCTTTTCACCTCTTTAAAGGGAGGTTCAACAGGGAACCTATCAAGAACAATTGATTTGTAATGATAAAAAGCTGTAATCTGGTAGACGAGAAACAGGAGGATGGCTATCGCGACTCCTAACATCGATATCAGGATGATTTGGGTACTTTTTCCCATGATTCTGCACCTCTTCCTTTCTCAAAGGAAAACATTTTCTTTAAACACTTCCACCCGATGATACGATGAGGGCCACGGGGGTAAGCCCATAGGTATCTAATCCTTAAATCGACCGATGTGATATAAAACGGCATCTAACTTAGGACAGATGTTCGAAAAAACCCCACCCACATCCATAAAATAGCTTCTGTTTATCACCTTTCGAAAATTTTTGCAAGACAAAAAATCTTTTTTTTCAAAATATTCTGACCCCCGGCGGCCGTCATTAATGAAGGGAGTGCAGATTTTCAGGAAACCCATTTGTGGAGCCAGCTGCGATTTCATGGAAAGGGTGACGCCTTTTAACTCCTATGTTGTTAAAATTAAAAGAGATTTCTGAAGGGGCGCAAATTGGCCACTCGTTTCCAAAATTTTTTGGAGCGCTACCCCCTACACCAAATGCCCAGGTCGGTTGACAAATTGAGGGAAAACAGATATTTATGGTTAATGGGTGACGGGAGCCTCCAATCGATGAAAAAAAGAATGCTCTGCTGGGGGAGTATCCTGTCCTTCCTCTCCGAAATTCTCTTCTTCCTCGCTCCTCCTGAGGCCTTCGCAAAAACCGAGCTCAGCATCGTCTATACCAATGATGTCATGGGAGAGGTCGAGCCCTGCGGTTGATTCAGGAGCCCTCTTGGCGGGATCGCCAAGAAAGCTACCCTTATTTATCAGCTGAGAAAAGAAGGAAGAAAGACTCTCCTGGTGGATACAGGCAATCTCCTCTTCCGAAAGCCTCCTCAGACCGAAACGAAACAGAAGGATGCCCTCCTGCGTGTCGACCTTCTGATTCAGGCCTACAACGATATGGGATACGATGGGGTCAACGTGGGGGAGAAGGATTTACTCCTCGGACTGAAATTCCTTGGGGATGTCAGCCGAAAAGCCAGCTTCCCGTTCCTTTCGGCAAACCTGGTCGACAAGAAAACAGGAAAAGAGATCTTTAAACCTTTTGTGATCAAAGAGATTGAAGGATTGAGAATCGGAATATTTGGGCTCCTCGACGATGGGTTCAGTCAGAGCCTCCAGGGGAGAGAACCCGGGCTGGCGATCCTTGATCCTCTATCTACTTCGAAGGCCGTGACTGGAAAACTGAGGGAGAGTTGCGATCTGATCGTTGCCCTTTCTCAATTGGGAGAATCAAAAGATCTGAAACTGGCCAGGGGAAACCCTGAAATCAACTTAATCCTCGGAGGAGGTGGGGAAGCAAAGAAGGCTGTAGCAGAGAGAGTGAACGGCGTCCCCATCTATCGATTGGAACCGAGGGGAGGCTATCTGGGCCGCGTCGACTACTCCTTAAAGGATACGAAAAGGCCCATCCGGTTCCAGATCTCCAGTGAAAGGGATGAGATGGAGAAGAAATTGGAGAGGCTCATCACCCGTTCCATCCAGATTAAATCGGAGATGGCGAAGTCGGGAAAGCAGGAGGAGATGAAGGTTAAAGAATTGAGGTTTCTCGAAACGAAGCAGAAGGAGCTGGAGAAAGCCCTTCTTGCCCTTGAGGGAAAAAATTTTTACAGGCATCAGGCGATCCCTGTTCAACTCTCTGTAAAGGACGACCCGAAGATGATGAAAGGCCTGGAGGCTTACCGGACCGAGTCAGCAAGTCTCTATAAACCAAAAGTTGCGTTGCAACCCGAGAAGGAGTTGACTGAGAAAGAGATCATCAGTCGAATTCCCAAAGGAAGTTCTTTCGTTGGAGCGATTTCCTGCAGACGTTGCCACGAGGTGAACTACCGAAACTGGCTCAAGACGAAACATGCAAAGGCCTCCCAGACCATTGCCTCATCTCCGAAATATGGACAGGAGGAGTGCCTGATCTGCCACTCCACCGGTTACGGCGGGGTGGCAGAGTACGTCACGGTCGAGGAAATCCCGATTTTCCTCAGAGGAGTTCAATGTGAAGCTTGTCACGGAGAAGGCAGAGGCCATACGGAAAAGAAACGGGTGCTAAAGAAGGTGACCCTGGGCGTCTGCCGAAACTGCCACACCAAGGATCAAAGTCCGGCGTTTAACTATGTAGCCTATATCGAAAAAATCGGCTGCCGGATCACAAAATGACAGTCAGGTAGTCTCGTGGTCAGATAGTCTTGTAGTCTTATTGCCTTGTGGTCTTTGACTATCCGACTAACAGACTGAGCGACCACGCGACTCATTGCTCATACCAGAAATTCCCACGCAATCAAGAAGACACAGAAGAGCCCGATCGCCAGCATCGCGAACCCCATGATCGTTGAAAAGAGGTCCGTCATCGCGCTCGGATATTTGGCCCGATAGGTCTCCAGAGTCTTTTCTGCCATCATCCTCTTGTACTGCTCCGGCCGCTCCTCGACCAGTTCATATTTTGGGAGCCTGCCGGTGAAGATGACCGTGTCGATCGGAAACTTTGAGGGTCGGAAATGAGTGTTGAAGAAATGGACCGTAAAAATGAAGCCTGAGGCAAGCAGCGCCTCATCGGAGTGGACGATCGTTGCGATATTGAGGACCCATCCCGGGAGGATAACCGAGAACGCCTCTGGAAACCAGAGCATCAATCCGGAAAGCCCGATGGCAAACATTCCCCAGAAGACAGCGAGGAAGTCGAACTTCTCCCAGTAGGTCCAGCGGTCAAAAGAGGGTTTGGGTTCCTTGCCAAAGAACCAGCGGATCATTCCGATGATGTCCCGAATATCCTTCCAGCGCGGGCAGAGCGAATCCGGGCCAAAAAGCTTCTGTAGCGGATTTGGATTTTCCCGCACCTTTTTGAAGAAGAGATAATAAAAGATGTAGACAAGGGCAGCGCCGAAATAACAGAACGTAATGCCCGCACAGATCCGATGAATCAGGGCGGCGGTTTTAGCTCCTCCCAGAAAATGCATCAAACCGCTCGCCCAGGGAGCGTGGGAAAACTTCAGGGGAAGTCCCGTCAGGACAAGGCCAATGAAGCTCACCATCATGGAGAAATGGAGGACGATGTCGAAGGCGCTGAACCGGCGGTAAATATGGCCGGCCTCCTCCGGCTTCACATGCTGCGGGAAGAAGATGCCTTTGGCCCTCAACTCCCTCTTTTCCCAGAAGTCTTTTCGCCACCAGAGGAAGGTATGGATCCAGAAGACTCCGAACACAGAAACGAGAAGGGTCGTCATGAGCACGAAGGTCCAATAGAGGACCGGTTCCCGTTCGGGGTCATTGTGCTCTGCATGGGCAATCCACTGGACGAAGTTGGCATTGGCTTTCGGGTGGCACTTACCGCAGGTCTCCACCAGCCGTTCTCCCGAAATGAGAGATTTCGGATCATCGGGGGGAAGGATTCTGTGAAATCCGTGGCAGTCCGCGCAGCCTGCCACCAGAGTCGGATAGCCCAGTTGCTCCACCTTCCCATGGTAGCTTTCATAATAGGTCTGCGTGGCAATCAGGAAGACCTTATTCCGTTTCATCATCTCCTTGTCGCCATGGCATTTCTGGCAAACCTCCGTATGGAACTCCTTTCGGAATCCGACGACCTTGGGTTCGTCTCCTTTCAAGATGGGAATCTTGTGGAGGCCATGGCAATCGGAGCAGGTGGGAGAATCCGGATTGCCAGCAAGGACAGATCTGCCGTGGATGCTGTCTAAGAACCCGTCGTCCGAATGGCAGGTTGTGCAGACCTGGATCACCCTGGTTTTATCGCCTTTCCACGGGGTCAATTCATGGATGCTCTTGTGGCAGTCTTTGCACTGAACGTCGTTGATGAAATGGGCGCTTGCGTAATGCTCGGCCCCCTCCTTTTTGTGACATCGATGACAGGTAATGGGTTCGGCTTGAATTCTTGCCCCTTTTGTTTTCACGTGCTCCTTGACATCGGTAATATCCCAGTGGCAGCCATTGCAGGAAAGGGCTCCATGGACGGATTGAGCAAATGTCCTCTCGCTGATCTTCTTTCCGTGACAACCCAGGCATTCCGAGTTGTCAATGCACTCGGTACAGTATTCCCGGCCCTTGATGACGAACTTCTCACCCTTTTTCCCAGTTTCAGGAGGCTTGGCAGCCTCGGCAGGCCTGGCGCTCTCCTTTATCGGTTCCGGTTTCGCCGCCTGTAGAAAGCTGACACCCCAGATGTGGAGCCCAGCGATAATCACAAGAATAAGGATTGATCTTTTTGCCTTCGATTCCATAATCTCCCCGGCGATTGAAATTTTGACAGAAATAGCCCTCTATCTCGTTAAAATTCAAAAGAATATTCGTTTTTGCCTTTTTTTGAGATTTTGACGAGGGAGGATTGTGATTTTTTTAGCACACCCTCAAACTGAAGTCAACAAAATTTCTCAAAAAATTGTATTCCCTCACTCTGGCGTGCAGTGGGCGACTTTACCTGCCCCGTGTAACGGGGGCCGCCCTATTTTTACCGGCTGAAGCCTCGATTCCACGTGTAAGTGAGAAGGTGCAAAAAAATCGCCTTCCTGTGTCAAACCGGAAGGACGGGTGGGTTTCGGAAGCTTTAGAGCGCCACCTTTGGAATCGAATCACTGTGTCTTAAGTCCGCTTGGTCACATATGTTTATCGCCATGTCAGGATGACCACAACCTGAATGCGCGCATTCTAAAGCTTCGGAAATCCACCCGTCCTTCCGGTCCCAGAGCCGTGAAAACCAATTTTTTCACACGTTCTGACGGGGTACAAAAAAATCTTGCAATTTGCAATGGGTTTCTATAGCGAATTTCAGGATTCTAACCCGGGATTTGGCTTTCATTTTGCATTTTTCATTCTGCAATGAATTTTTATAGCATACCTTTTCGCTCTTGACAATCGGAACGAAAATATTATCTTAAAGGTGACGCCTCACTCTCCGGTGGATTGGGTGACTTTAGCTGCCCCGTGTAACGGGGGTCGCCCTATTTTTACCGGCTAAAGCCTCGATTCCACGTGTAAGTGAGGGGATACTCTTAAAGACGGAGGTGATCGTATGCCGACCTACGAATACCAGGCCGTCGATCAGAATAGAAGTTGCGACCACTGCAAGAAGGGCTTTGAGGTCATTCAGAGGATGACCGAACCCGAATGGACGTCCTGTCCCCTCTGCAGGGGGCCCGTCCGGCGGGTCCTTTTCGCTCCTACCTTTGTCGTTAAGGGAGGCCCGAGGGTCGAAACGGATCGAAAGATCAAGGAGTATGAAAAAGAAGGGAAATGGAGCCACGCCGCAGAGCTTGCGGATAAGGAAGCGGAGAAGACGAAGAGAGAGGACCTGAAAACCCGAGCCCTGGAGGATTACAAGAAAGCAGGATATCATTTCGACAAGTATGAGACCTGAACCCTGGTAACCATTTAGCGTTCTGAAAAGAGGCGCTAAATTTCATTGCAAAGGGAAATTTTCAAATTCTGTTAAACAGATTACTCCCATTTTGAAACTTGCACTTCGAATTTTGCATTTTGCATTTTGGACTGGAGTCTACCCCCCTTCTTGAATCATCGATGATCACGATCAACCATGTGCGAAAACAGTTTGGCCCGAAGGTCCTTTTTGAGGATGGTTTCCTCCAGATGGGCGTGAGGGACCGGATTGGCCTTGTCGGCCCCAACGGCTCTGGGAAGACCACCCTCTTCAGAATGATCCTGGGAGAAGAGCCTGTGGATGGGGGAGAAATCTCCATTGCCAAAGGGGTCAAGATCGGCTACCTTCCCCAGGAAGTGATTGCCCTCAGGGGAAGCAGCGTACTGGATGAAGTCCTGAAAGGTGCGGCGGGCATTACCACTCTTCAGGATAAGATGAAGATCCTGGAGGAAGAGCTGTCCTCCATCGAAGATCCAAAAGAGCAGGAAAGGCTGGCCAAAGAATATGGGAAGCTCCAGGATCGATATACGATTCTCGGGGGCTATGGTTTAGAAGCTGAGGCGAAGCGGATCCTCAAGGGATTGGCATTCAGGGAGGGAGACTTCTCCCGGGCTACGGATGAACTGAGTGGAGGCTGGCTCATGCGAATCGCCCTGGCAAAGATTCTCCTTCAATCTCCTGACCTTCTTCTTCTCGACGAGCCCACCAACCATCTCGATCTGGAATCTCTCGTCTGGCTCGAGAATTTCCTCGTCAATTACCCCGGGGCGATGGTCATTGTCTCTCACGACCGGGTCTTCCTCAACCATCTCGTTGATCGGATTTCGGAAATCGAGGGCCGAAAAATCGATCTCTATTATGGGAATTATGATCACTACGTTGACGAGAAAGAGTCGCGGAGAAAGATCCTTGAGGCCACTTATACGGCCCAGCAGAAGAAGCTCCAGCAGACCGAAAGATTTATTGAACGGTTCCGGTATAAGAACACGCGGGCAAGCCTGGTTCAGAGTCGTATCAAGATGCTCGAGAGACAGGAGAGGATTGAGCTTCCCAAAGAGAGAAAAAGGGAGATTCGATTTCAGTTTCCAGCCCCTCTTCGGAGTGGTCACAGGGTGATAGAGGTTAAAAACCTTCACAAGAGTTATGGAGCGGTCCGGGTTTATCAGGGCATCGATCTCACTCTTTTCCGCGGAGACAAGGCGGCCCTGGTCGGTCCGAACGGAGCGGGAAAATCGACGCTTCTGAAGATCCTGGCAGGGGTTCTCGACTATGAAGAAGGCGATGTCCTCCCGGGCAAAGACGTGACCCGGGCCTACTTTGCACAGCACCAGTTCGACCTTCTTCGACCGGAAAATACGGTCTTTGAAGAGATTCTCTCTATTTCCACGGATGAGAGCCAGACACAGCTTCGAACCCTCCTCGGCACTTTCCTCTTTGAAGGAGAGGAGATTGAGAAGAAAGTGTCCATATTAAGCGGCGGAGAGAAGAGTCGACTCGTTCTGGCAAAGATGCTTCTCAAGCCTGCTAATTTTCTTCTCCTCGATGAACCGACCAGCCACCTCGATATCCCCTCCAGAAATGTCCTGGAAATGGCCCTGAAGGAGTTTCAGGGAACGATCTGTTTCATCACTCACGATCGCCATCTGATCAACGCGATCGCCGATAAGGTGATCGAGATCGATCAGGGAAAGCTCTCCCTCTTTTTGGGAAATTACGATTACTATCTTTACAAGAAAGCGCAAATCCAGATCGAAGAGGAAGGGAAAAACGCAGGGACAAGGCTTGTCTTGCCCGTTCAACCGGAAAGGAGGACCCGGCATCGGTTGCAGGAGGAGAGAAAAAGACAGGCTTATCAACGGGACCAATTTCGACGCCAACTCTCCGGTGTTGAAAAGAAGCTTCAGGCCGTTGAGAAATCGCTCAATGAAGCCACAGAGACCCTGGATCAATTGGACCAGAAACTTTCAGATTCCTCTCTATACCTTAACCAGCGGGAGACCTACGAAACGATTGAGGCCCACAAGAAAACCAAGGAGCGAGTCAAAGAGCTAACCGAGCGCTGGGAATCCCTCGCCCTTCAGATGGAAGAGATGAAAGCGATGGGCATTTATTCGAGCCCCCACCCGACCCACTGAGATTCGCTCCTCGCAATGACTATTTTCCAAGGTCGTCAGCTATAGAACAAACTGGCTCTGGACGGGGGATCTCGCTTTTACACGAAAGGGAGGTAAGGACTATCCTCCTCTGCTGATGGAAATTATCCCTTTACAGAGGAGGGAAGGGGGGGTAGAAGATACCTACGCCGCTCCAGGCTTGATGAGGGCTTCTGTTGTTCACTTCGGAGCCGCTTATGTTCAGATTGCGGAGGTGAATGTCATGGACATCCAAAAGGTCGCAGTGATTGGGATGGGGACCATGGGAGGCCAGATTGCAATTGTCTCTGCGCGAGGTGGTTTCGCCACGAAGGTCCTGGACATCTCGGAAGATTGCCTGAACAGGGGGACAAATTCGATCCGGTCCTTCCTGGATCATCAGGTGAGAAAACAAAAGATGGATATGGAGACAAAGAATCGGGTTCTTGCTGCCATCCAAACAACTGTAAGGCCGGAGGATGCCTTACGAGACGCCGATTTCGTTATTGAAGCGGTGTTTGAAAATATTGAAACGAAAAAGGAAGTCTTCAAAGAGGCGGACCGTCTATGCCCGTCTCGTACGATCCTTGCGAGCAATACCTCGACCCTTTCCATTTCGGAGCTTGCTGCAACGACCCGGAGGCCCGACCGCTGTATCGGGACCCATTTCCTGATTCCTGCAGCCTTGACTCCCCTCGTCGAGGTGATCCGGGCGTTTGACACCTCGAACGAGACCCAGAGGACCACGGTCTCCTTTCTCGAAAGGTGCGGGAAAGAGGTAGTGAACACAGCGGACTCCCCGGGGTTTGTTATCAACCGGCTTTATCTTCCCATGGTCAATGAGGCGTTCTTCGCCCTGGAGGCCTCCCTGGCTGATGCCACTGACATTGACCGATGCTGCACGAAAGGCTTGGGGTTTCCCTTGGGCCCGTTAGCTGCAGCGGATGCGTTTGGGCTGGACATTCTCCTTGGCTGCATGCAGACCCTCCAACGGGAGCTTGGGGACAAGTACCGGCCAGCGCCCCTTCTGGTCAAGCTGGTCAGGGCAGGCCGCTTGGGCCGAAAGACGGGAAGAGGAGTGTATGATTACGATAGAGTGCCACAGGCTTGCCCGTAGGTCTCCAGAAGGCAGTTGAAGAGGATGGCGAATTACGCCTTGGTTTGCTGATCTTGGGCAGGGACACGTTGTCCTGCCAGCGGCGGGATGCTTTCACGGCTGGCAATTGAACCCTGCCATATATCCGGTCGGCGAGGACGCCGACCCTACGAAAAAACGGAAATCATAGCCTTAACGCCGCAAAAACACACCAAAACAGACCCCCTGATTTCCAAGAATTGACAATCGGGGGAGAGTATACTATTCTTAAATAATCTAAAGGAGTTAGGTCGCGGCGTTTTCCCTCGCTTCGTGGTTTTTCCCCTTAGCGTCTTGAGATTTGAATTCTTACATGGATGGTGGCTGATTGAAAGAGATTCTTCCCCTTGTCTCGAAGCCGGTCAGGTATCTCGGTGGCGAGATCAACTCGCTTAGAAAAGATCCTGCTCAGGTCAGACTCAAATTCTGTCTGGCTTTTCCGGATGTCTACGAGGTGGGGATGTCCCATCTCGGGATCCAGATCCTCTATCATATTCTGAACGGGAAAGAAGGGGTTTCCTGTGAAAGGGCCTTTGCGCCCTGGGTTGACATGGAGAAGGTTCTGAGGGAGAAACATCTTCCCCTCTGCTCCCTGGAATCTTCAACCCCCCTGGGGGAGTTTGATATCTTAGGCTTTTCGCTCCAGTACGAACTCTCCTTCACCAACGTCCTCAATATGCTCGATCTCTCCGGCACTCCTTTTTTCTCGAAGGACAGGGATGAGCGGTTTCCTCTCATCATTGCCGGAGGTCCCTCAGTCTTCAATCCAGGGCCGGTTGCTGATTTCTTTGATGCCATCGTCGTCGGAGACGGGGAAGAGGTCGTTCTCGAAATCTCGGAATTGGCGCTTCACTGGAAGGAAGCAAAGGGCAGAAAGGAGGAGCTTCTAAAATCCCTTTCCGCACTTGAAGGGGTCTATATCCCCGGCCTTCACACGGGCGTTGAAAAGATTCGCAAGAGGATCGTTTCTGATCTCAATCTGGCTCCCTTTCCGACCTGTCCGATCGTGCCTTATATGAAAGTGGTCCACGACCGGCTCAGCGTCGAGATCGCCAGGGGCTGCAAGCGGGGATGCCGTTTCTGTGAGGCAGGGTTCATCCACAGGCCTTATCGGGAAAGAAGCCCGGAGCTGATCAAGGAGACCATCCATGCCGCGCTGAAACAAACAGGCTATGAAGAGGTGTCCCTCCTCTCCCTCAGCGCCGGAGACTACTCCTCGATCGGCCCTCTTCTCTCCACGCTCATGAACCGATTTGAACCAAAGAAAGTTGCTGTTTCGTTTCCGTCTTTAAGGATTGAGAGTGTGGTGGGATACCTGGCGGAGGAGGTGAAAAGGGTTAGAAAGACCGGCTTCACCATTGCACCGGAGGCCGGAACCGATCGGTTGCGAAGGGTGATCAATAAAGAGGTGGATGAGGCAATCCTCTTTCAAGGGATTGAAGATCTCTTTTCAAGAGGCTGGAAAAATATCAAACTCTACTTCATGGTGGGCCTTCCGACCGAAAGAGAAGAGGATTTGAAAGGGATCGTAACCCTCGGAAGAGAAATCACCGTCCTGGGAGAACGAAAGAAGGTTCATCCCAGCGTCAATATTAGTATCTCTACGCTTGTTCCCAAACCCCACACCCCCTTCCAATGGGCACCTCAGGTCTCCCCCGACGAGATGAAGGAGAAACTTGACTTTTTGAGGGATGAGGTGAGACGCAACCACCTCCACTTTAAATGGCAGGACCCCCACCTGAGCACCCTTGAAGGGATTTTCTCCGTGGGTGACCGCAAGCTTTCTCACGTCCTGGTTGAAGCCCATCGGCTCGGCTGCCGGTTCGACGGCTGGAGCGACCAGTTCCGTTATCCGCTCTGGAAAGAAGCCTTTGAGCGAGCGGGAGTGGATGCGGGTTCCTACACACGACAAAAGAGGTTTGAAGAGAGCCTTCCCTGGTCGTTTATCGAGACGGGAGTTGAGCCGGCTTTTCTCCGGGAGGAATATCAGAAGGGATTACGAGAAGAGATGAGCCCTCCGTGTCCCAGGGAAGGTTGTGGTCGTTGTGGAGTCTGCGATGGGAGGACCCTCCGGGTGAGAGAAGATCATCGAGCGGAGATCGGGCAAGAGAAAAAGATCGAGAAAGGAAGAATCCGAAGAAACGCGATCCGAAGAAAGATTCGAATCGTTTTTACGAAGGTGGGAGATAGCCGCTTCATCAGCCATCTGGAGCTGGCTCATCTCTTTCATCGTGCCTCAAAAAGGGCCGGGATCCCCCTCCGTTACTCCGAGGGTTTCCATCCCATGCCCCGGATCATCTTCGCTACCGCCCTTCCGGTGGGAGTGGAAAGCTTGGGTGAGATGGTAGATATTGAACTGGAAGGAAGCATTACCCCTCTCGAAGTCAAAGAAAGGCTCCATCAGGTTCTGCCCGAAGGAATCAGGATCATCGAGGCGAAAGAGGTCCCCCCTTTCTCCCCCGCTCCCGTAACCCTTCCTCGATCGGTCTACTGGATCAGGATGGATCACCACCTCCTTTCAAAAGAGGAGGCCAAAGGGAGAATCAAGACCGCTTTGCAGCAAAAGGAGTTCGTTCTCCACCAGGAAAGGAAGGGAAAGGAGAGGCGGGTGGATCTGCTTCCGTTGATCGAAAGAATGGACGTGAAAGAGAAAACCGAAAGCGCAGAAGCCGGTTCCGGCTGGGAAATCGAATTGGCCCTGAGGAGCGTAGAGGGAAGGACAGCAAAACCCTCGGAAGTCATTGGGGCAGCATTGGGCCTCGAAGGAGAAGCCCTTTTACGGTGCAGAATCGTCAAAGTCGAATAAACTGCCTGGAGCTGCCTCACGCGGCAAACGATTGATAGAGAATTATTTTCATCTGAAATTAGTTAGAAAATAGGAAAACTTGGGTTAGGGTCAGGGTAAGCCTGCCTGCCGCAGGCAGGGATGCCGGTTTGGTCAACGGGTTAGGTTAGATTGAGTTGCTTGGGTTCGTTGGGTCGATTGGGTTATTGGGTTCAAACCCGAGAACCAAAATAACTCAAGTAACCCAAGTCTAACCCCAAAACCTAACCGAAACCGGCTTCTTTACCCTGACCGTAACCGGTAATAATTTTCATGGCTCGAGGGTGCCCCACGGGCATGGGGCATGAGTTGGGATTTGTCATTTGTGATTTGGAGCTTTAGTCCTTTCGGGAGTGGGTTATGACGAATGAGTTGATCATCAATGCGACGCCTTACGAGACGAGGGTGGCCCTCCTGGAAGACAGGGTGCTTGCAGAGCTCTATATTGAGCGCACCCGGGACCGGGGCATCGTAGGAAATATCTATAAAGGAAAGGTTGTAAAGGTGTTGCCTGGAATGCAGGCCGCCTTTGTCGATATCGGCCTTGAGAAAGCTGCCTTCCTCTATGTTTCCGATGTCTATGGCCGTGTCGAAGATTATGAGGAGATCGGTTTCACGGGAGAGGAGATGCCTTCCTATTTCAATCCTTCCTCGCAGATTGAAGACCTCCTCTCCGAAGGCCAGGAGATACTCGTCCAGGTCTCAAAAGAACCCCTTGGCACCAAGGGAACACGGATTACCTCCTATACCACCCTGCCCGGCAGGTATCTTGTCTTCATGCCTACCGTTGATCACGTGGGCATCTCGAGAAGGATTCGGGACGAGAGGGAACGGAAAAGGCTGAGGGAGATCGTCCAGGCAATCAAGCCTCCCTCTGGCGGGTTCATTGTCAGGACAGCCAGTGAAGGGGCAGAGCCGGAAGAGATCCGGAATGATATGGAGTTTCTCCTCCGCCTCTGGAGCAATATCCAGAAGAAGAGAGAGAATTCACCAGCCCCTTCCCTGATCTACAGCGACTTGACCATGGTCCTTCGGGTCATCCGTGACATCCTTTCCCCGCAGGTCAACCGAATCATCATCGATTCCAAGGAAGAGTATGAGAATATCATCACCTTCATCAACGCCTACATGCCGAAGCAGAAGTATGAGATTACTCTCTACGAGAAGAGGGAACCGATCTTCGATGCCTATGGCATCGAAGTCGAAATCGACAAGCTCCTCGAAAGAAAGGTCTGGTTGAAGTCCGGCGGTTATATCGTCATCGATATGGCCGAGGCCCTCGTGGCAATCGATGTGAATACCGGCAGGTACGTGGGAAAGAGAAATCTGGCCGATACCATCCTGAAGACCAATCTTGAGGCGGCAAAGGAGATCGCCTACCAGTTGAGGCTCAGAAACATTGGGGGAATTATCATTATCGATTTCATCGACATGGACAGGGAAGGGGATCGGGAGAAGATCTGCCAGGCCCTGGAGGAAGGGATCCGGAAGGACCGGCAAAAGACGAATATTTTCAAGATCTCAGAACTGGGCCTTGTGGAGATGACCCGCAAGAGAACACGGGAGAACATTGCGCGGATTCTGGGTGAACATTGTTCCTACTGCGAAGGGGCGGGGTTCATCAAATCGAAGACCACGGTGTGCTATGATATCTTTCGGGAGATTGAGAGGACCTCCTCTGAGCTGGGAGGCCACAGCATCCTGGTTGAGGTGAACCCGGAAGTTGCCGATCTTCTTTACGAGGAGGAGAGGGCGGTGGTGGAAGAATTAGAGCAGAAGTTCAAGAAGAAGATCATCATCAAGGGCAAGGCCGGCTTTCACCAGGAACAGTTCAATATTGTTGAGATATAGCCTCCTGAAAAAGGAACATTGAACATCAAAACCGAAATCTCAAAATGAGCCCAAGGGCCAAATCTTCGCAGGAATCAATTTCTTCTTTTTGAGATCCTCGACCTTGAGGCCTTGAGTCTACGAATTTCCCTATCCTTTCGAGCGATTGCAGTTGACCCGGGGGCCAGATTTTTTCCGAGGGAGATGAATTGACAATGTAGACAAAACCTATTAAAATACGACGATTATGCTATCTGGAGGCGTCTGATGTATGCGGTGGTGAAAACCGGAGGGAAAGAGTACAGGATTTCCAAAGGCGATCTGGTCCGTGTTGAGAAGCTGGAGGGAAAAGTCGGGGATCAGGTGACGTTGAAAGAGATCCTCATGGTCTCCGAGGAAGGTCAGGTTCAAATTGGGACCCCCTTTCTGGCCAATGCGGTGATCACAGGTGAAATCGCCCAGGAGGTTAAGGGGAAGAAGGTTCTTACGTACAAGATGAAAAGGAGAAAAAATTACCGACGGTTTAAGGGACATCGGCAGACCTATACCTATCTAAGGGTAAATGATATCACCCTTGGCTGATTTCAGATTTGAGATTCTTCAATCCGGGATCTACAATTTGTAATCACCAATCATGGTTGTGGTTTGGGGAGGAGGTTATGGCACATAAGAAAGCAGGGGGAAGCTCAAGAAACGGCAGAGACAGCGCGGGCCAGCGCCTGGGCGTCAAACGATTCGCCGGCCAACAGGTTCAAGCAGGTAGCATCCTGGTTCGTCAGAAGGGGACCCGGATCCATCCCGGAGAAAACGTGGGCATGGGAAGGGACTACACCCTCTTTGCCAGGATCGACGGGGTCGTAAAGTTTGAGAGGAGGGGAAGAGATAAGAAGCTGGTAAGCGTACACACCCAGACCCTCTAATCCCCTTCGGCCTGCCACGAGGGAAGATGAAGTTCATCGATGAAGCGAGAATCTATGTGAAAGCGGGCGACGGCGGAAATGGTTGTGTCAGTTTTCGGAGAGAACGTTTCATTCCCAGGGGAGGTCCAAATGGCGGCGATGGAGGAAAGGGCGGGGATGTGATCCTTCAGGCAGACAGCCAACTTTCAACCCTTCTCGATTTTACCTACCCCAGACAGTTTCGTGCCCAGCGAGGGACCCACGGTAAAGGCAAAGACCAGACCGGCAAAAACGGAGAGGATCTCATCATCCGGGTCCCGACAGGCACCCTTGTCCGTGACGATGAGACAGGGGAGATCCTCGAAGACCTTCTTTTCGACGGGCAGCATTTCGTTGGCGCGAAGGGCGGAAGGGGCGGCAGAGGAAATGCACGGTTTGCCACGGCCACGAATCGTGCGCCCCGGCGTGTTGAAAAAGGCGAAAAGGGAGAAGATCGCTGGCTAAGGCTCGAATTGAAACTCCTTGCGGATGTTGGCCTTATCGGCTATCCGAACGTTGGGAAATCGATGCTTCTCTCCAGAATCTCATCTGCCAGACCGAGGATCGCCGACTATCCTTTCACCACCCTCGTTCCCAATCTGGGCGTGGTGATGAGAGAAGAACATCGGCCCTTTGTGGTGGCTGACATACCGGGATTGATCGAAGGCGCAGCGAAAGGAGCAGGCCTTGGACTGACCTTTCTCCGCCATATCGAGAGGACACAGGTTCTCGTCCACCTTCTCGATATCTCGGAAGGAGAAAAGCGTCATCCGGTTAAGGATTTCAATGCCCTTAACCATGAACTCGAAAGCTACCACCCTTCGCTCAGGGACAAGGTCCAGATCCCTGTCCTGAACAAGATAGACCTTCCGCTGGTGCGAGAAAGGGCGGGTGACTCCGTACGGGAATTTGAAAAGATGGGATATCGACTCCATCTCATCTCTGCTGATTCAGGAGAAGGAGTGGAGGGGTTGATCGAAGCGGTGTCTCAAGAATTGGAAGCGTTCCGGAATCGGGATGGTGAGCGAGAAAAGTATCCGGCGTGAGGCGCTGGGCAAGACAAAGCGAATCGTGATCAAAGTGGGCTCCAGTATCCTGGCTTCTGTGGAGAGGGGGCTTCACCAGGATGTCTTCTCCCGTTTGGTAAGAGAGATTTCCGATTTGAAACGGGAGGGATACGAGGTTGTGATCGTTTCATCGGGAGCCATTGCTGCCGGCATGGAGAAGCTGGGCTATAAGACCCGTCCCCAGTCCATTACCCAGAAGCAGGCCACCGCCGCAGTGGGTCAGACCCGCCTCATGAATACGTATGAGAACCTGTTCTCTCGTCATCAGCAGATGGTTGCCCAGATCCTCCTCACCCACGATGATTTGAGCAACCGGCGGAGATTTCTCAATGCGCGCAACACCGTCCTGACACTCCTTGGACTCGGGATCGTCCCGATCATCAATGAAAATGATACCGTCGCCGTCGATGAGATCAAGTTCGGAGACAACGATAATCTTTCCGCCCTGGTCACAAACCTCATTGAGGCCGATCTCCTCATCATTCTGACCGACATCGAGGGGCTCTGCGACTCCGATCCCCGGCATAACCCCAATGCCCGCTGTATCCCCGTGGTGGAGGATATTGACATGGACATGGAAGGCATGATCGGAGATACGGATGGGGAGTGGAGGGTTGGAGGGATGGTAAGTAAGATCCAGGCTGCCCGGAAGGCTGCCCGCTCTGGTGCCCCTACGGTGATCGCCTGCGGGACGAAGGAGGGAATCCTCCAGCAGATTCTTAAGGGAAAAGGGGTGGGTACCCTGATCCTTCCGAAGGCCAATACCTTGAGTAGCCGGAAGCACTGGATTGCCTTCAACCTGAAACCCAAGGGAGATGTGATCGTCGATGAGGGTGCAAAGAAGGCCATTGTCCAGCGAGGGAAGAGTCTGCTTCCATCAGGAATCGTGGAGGTGAGAGGATCTTTCAATCGAGGGGATCCCGTCTTGTGCGTGGGCCCCAGGGGAAAAGAGTTCGCCAGGGGTCTTGTGAACTATAGCGCTTCGGAGCTAAAGAGGATAAGAGGCCTTCGGACCGAACAGATCGAAGGGGCCCTGGGATACAAGTATTCCGATGAAGTGATCCATCGAGACGATCTGGCAGTTTTATGAAGGAGGGAATCGACATCAGGAGAGCAATCCAGGAGATGGCGAGGAATGCCAGGAAGGCATCCCATCGTCTGGCCCGCCTTTCCACGGACCTGAAGAATAGGGCCCTCTTCGAGATGGCCGATGAAATCGAGAGGAGCCAGACGCTCCTCATCGAGGAGAACGAGAAGGACCTCGTCAGGGCGGGAGAACCGTTTCGTCTTTCCGCGGCATTGATGGACCGATTGAGACTGACCCCTGCTGTGATCGAAGCAATGGCCAATGGGATTCGGGAGGTGGCCCGCCTCGCCGATCCCGTAGGTGAAGTGGTTAAGATGTGGCGAAGGCCAAATGGCCTGATGGTGGGAAGGATGAGAATTCCCATCGGTGTGATTGGCATCATTTACGAATCGCGGCCCAATGTCACGGCCGACGCAGCCGCTCTCTGCCTGAAATCGGGTAACAGCGTTATCCTGAGGGGAGGCTCCGAGGCTTTTCAATCGAACCGGGCCATTGGCAAAATCCTTAAAGAGTCAATCGCCAGGATGGGAATCCCGCAGGAAGCCATTCAGGTCCTCTCGCACACGGAGAGAGAAGCCATCCACGAGATGCTCCAGTTGGATGAGGAGATCGATCTCATCATCCCCAGGGGAGGGGAAGAGCTGATTCGATTCGTGACGGACCATTCAAGAATCCCTGTGATCAAGCATTACAAGGGGGTCTGCCATGTCTTTGTGGATGAGAATGCCGATCTGGAAATGGCAACCCGGGTTTGCATCAATGCCAAAGTTCAGCGGCCCGGGGTGTGCAATGCCATGGAGACCCTGCTGGTCCATGAAAAAGTGGCAAAGCGATGCCTTCCCGCGATTGCCCGCGCCCTTCAAGAGAAAGGGGTTGAGCTCCGGGGATGTCCGGAGACCCTTAAGGTTCTTCCCGGGATCAAAGAGGCTGAAGAGGCGGATTGGTCAAGGGAATATCTGGACCTCATTCTCGCGGTGAAGGTCGTCAGGGGGCTGGAAGAGGCCGTGGAGCATATTGGGCGCTATGGATCTCTTCACACGGAGGCGATCATCACCTCTGACTATCAGAATGCCCAGAGGTTCCTGAAGGAAGTAAATTCTTCGTGCGTTTTGGTCAATGCCTCCACAAGGTTCAATGATGGATTCGAGCTCGGTCTCGGGGCGGAGATCGGGATCAGCACGACGAAGCTTCACGCCTTTGGGCCGATGGGGCTGGAGGAGTTGACAACCACCAAGTTTATTGTTTATGGAGAAGGACAAATAAGAGCATAAATTCGAAGCACGAAATCCGGAACTCGAAACAAATTCGAATGACGGGAGTACAGAATTCGAAACCACTAACTTTGGAAATTTGGATCATCAGATTCTCATATAAAAAGTCTGAGAATTTGTCTCTCACATTTTCAGAAGACTAAAAAAGACTGTCATGCTGAACCCCGATTCAGCATCTCACCCATTGGTCCCATTTGGTGAGATCCTGAAACAATCCTGATTTCCATCAGGACATGGTTCAGGATGACACCTCCAGGAAATTCCAAATATTTTTGGATGGAGTTTCGGATTTGTTTCGGATTTCGATATTCGAGTTTCGGATTTGTTCTTGAAAGAAGGAGGAGGGATCAGCCATAGACAGAGGGGCGGGAGAGAAGAGGACCGGTCTTTTTGGGGGAACGTTCAATCCCATCCATGAGGGCCACCTCAGGGGCGCGGAAGAAGTCCGGGAGGCCTTTGGGCTCCAGGAAGTAGTCTTCATTCCTGCAGCGATTCCGCCCCACAAAGGGATGAAGGATGTCATCGGGGTCCAGCATCGTTTTGAGATGGTGAGGCTGGCAACCCTGACAAATCCTTTCTTCCGGATATCGGATATTGAGCTCAAGCGACCGGGGAAGTCTTATTCTATCGACACGATCCGGTATTTCCGGGAGAGGCATCCAGGTTCCGTTCTCTTCTTTATCCTTGGAAGGGATGCTTTTATGGAAATCGAGACCTGGAAGGATTTTCAGGGCCTCTTCTCTTTTTCCAACTTTGTTGTGATGGCCCGGCCTGGATTTCATGAGACGCCCCTCGGCTCTCAGCTTCCTGTGGGCCTGCTTGCATCCTTCCGATATGATCAGGAAGTGAAAGCGTGGGTTCATCCCTCTGGCCACACCCTGCATTTTGAAGAGATCACGTTTCTCGATATCTCTTCTACGAAGGTGCGGGAGTTGATTGAGAGAGGAAGGTCGGTGAGATACCTCATTCCCGCCGAGGTGGAGTCCTATGTCCAGAAGCACGGACTTTATCGAAAAAAGGAGGATAATGGCATATCCCTTGCGCAGAAAATAAGAAGTCCTGGGTTAAGGTCAGGGTAGGGATGCCAGTTTTGTTAAGAGGTTGGGCCAATGAGCTTCAAATCTTTTGCCAACACCCTTTGACCTCAGACCAAACCGGCTTCCTAACCTTTACCCTAACCAAGCTTCATTTTCATGTTTGGTGGGAAGGGAGATTTATTTTTTGTTTCTCATCTTCTTTTTTTCTGGTATAATGTTTAACTCAAAAAAAATTTCTTAAAGGAGGATATGGCCACCGATTCAAAAACGAAATCACTGCTCTGCGCGAAGGCAGCGGTGGAAAAAAAGGCTGAAGAGCCCGTCCTTCTGGAAATGAAGGGGACCAGTTCCTTCACCGATTACTTCTTCATCTGCAGTGGAAGGTCGGATCGTCAGGTTCAGGCCATTGCCCGGGGAATCGAGGAGGCCCTCAAAAAGGAAGGCGTTCGGCCCCTCGGGCTTGAAGGAGTCCCTGCGGGGAAGTGGATCCTTATGGATTACGAGGACGTGATCGTCCATATTTTCCTGGAGCCGGTCAGGAGGTTTTATGATCTCGAGGGGCTTTGGATCGATGCCCTGCGGGTCGAGCTGAAAAAGGAGTGAACCTTGGTCAAGGGAGAACCGATTCTCAAGAAAGATTTAGATAAGAAGGCCATTGCGCGATTCAAAAGGATTCTCCTCAACGAGCGGGAGCAGATCATCGGGGAGGTCAAACAGATCTGCGAATCTTCCAAAGAGATGGGACAGGATGGGATCCAGGACATCGGCGATGAGGCTGCCAACATGTACAATAAGCAGGTCTTGCTCAGTCTGAACGAGAACGAGCGGATGAGGCTTCAGGAGGTGGATGAGTCACTGGATCGAATCGAGAATGGAACGTACGGGATCTGTGAAGAGTGCGGAGAGCCGATTGGCCTGAAACGGCTAGAGGTTCGACCCGTGGCTAAATACTGCGTCTCCTGTAAAGCCAAACAGGAGAAGGGGAAGTTGGGATAACCATGCTGGTTCGACTGCTCTTGATCTTTATCGGAGTCGTGATCTGCCTTTTCTTGTGGCTTGCGTTTGCTAATCCCTATGATGTGAAGGAATTTCATTTCTTCGGGGAGACCTTTCCCGTCGATCTTTCAGACCTCATGCTCGCCTCTTTTGTATTGGGGGCGATGCTTGTCTTCATGGGCACCCTGGCCCGGGACATCAAGCACGCTATTGAAGGCTATATCGACGGGTTTCAGAAATCACGGGAGAAGAAAAAGGGGGAATCCCTGAAGGAGGAGCTGAATAAAGGGATGGATGCCTTCTTCCGGGGTGATTTAAACAAGGCGAGGAACAGCTTTGGGAATGTCTTGAAAAAGGACCCCTGGCAGATCGACCTCTACTTCAGGCTCTCGGAGATCGCCCTGAAAGAGGGCAATGAAGAGGAGGCCCTTCACTGGCTCGAAAGAGGAAGTCTCGTCGATATCAAGAACGTGGACATCCTGCTCCGGGAGGCGACCCTTCTTAAGCGGATGAAACGGTTCAACGAGGCGATAAGAACCCTGAATCGCGCCATCCGCCTCGATGATACAAATCTGCAGGCCCTGCGAGAGCTCAGGGAGATCTATCAAGAGGGCGGAAGATGGGAAGAGGCCATTCAGGTTCAGAAGTCCATTCTCAAGTCGATCAAGGGAAAACAGGCAGAAGAGGAGGAGACCCTTTTTCTGCTCGGATTGAAATACGGACGGGCAAAAGATTTCCTGGAGCGCGGCGGTGAAGGCAGTCTGGGGAGTGCCCTGAAAGAGGTCAAGGAAATCATTCGGGAACGGAAGACGTTCCTGCCAGGATTTGTTCTCCTGGGGGATATCTACCTCCGCATGGGGCGATGGGCCTCTGCGGGAAAGGTCTGGGGAAAGAGTTTCCGACGATTCAATTCGGTCATCTTCCTCCTCCGGCTGGAAGAACTCTACCTGGGTCGCGGAGACCCGAGCACGCTCTTGCGGATTTATCAAAGAGCCCTTAAAAATGACCCGCAGAACTGGGTCATCGCCTTCTTTTACGCAAAGCTCTGCCTTCGGCTGGAGATCCTGGACGAAGCCCTGGAGGAGATCGATGAGATCAGTCTGAGGCAGAAGGATTTCCCGGCCCTCCACCGGCTCCTCGCGGAAATCTATCTTCACAAAAAGGACTTTGGCCGTGCAGCTCAGGAATTTGAGAAGACCTTCGAGTTGAGCGGAACCTCGTATCTCCTCTTCTCCTGCAGCGTCTGTGAAAGGGAATCAAAGGAGTGGATTGCCTACTGTCCTCAATGTCATTACTGGAGCACGTATGCCGTCAAGGAAGGGGATAAAGCCGACACGGAGGTCGCTTCTTCTCCCTTTCCCGCATCGGCGAATTATCCCCTTTGATCCATGGGTTTCTTCCTTGAAAAACTCGCTCAATTCCTTTTGCCTCCTCAGTGTTACTGCTGTGGTGATTTCCTGGAAGAGGGCCAGAGGGGAATCTGTCCGGACTGCTTTTCAGGGGTCCGCTGGATCAAACCTCCTTTTTGTACTGTCTGCGGTATCCCATTTCCCTCTCCGGAGACCGAGAACCATCCTTGTGGAGCTTGCCTGAAGAAGGAGAAATACTTTACGGCAGCGAGGGCATTGGGCTATTATGAGGGGTCTCTTCAGGAGGCGATCCATCGGTGGAAATATGAAGGAAAGACCCATCTCACTTCCCTCCTGGGATACTGGATGTTAGAGGGGCTGGACCGCTACTGGGGGAAGGACCGTTTTGACCTCCTGATCCCTGTGCCCCTTCACATCCAGAGGTTGAGACAGCGGGGATTCAACCAGGCCCTCCTTCTGGTGAAAGAGTTGAGCCGCAGGACGGGGGTCCCATACGCCAAGAGAATTCTGCGAAAAAAGAGAGCGACCAACCCGCAGGTCACCCTCAGCCGTCGGGAGAGGGAAAAAGAGGTAAGGGGAGCCTTCGTCATTGCTGAGAAAAAGAAGCTGGAAGGAAAGGCCATCCTCCTCGTGGATGACGTCTATACGACCGGTGCTACGGCCAATGAATGTTCGAGGGTGCTTCGGGCCGCAGGGGCAGAGAGTGTGGACA
>Ga0315282_10004999_pt1 | contig 22778 bp, 18 predicted proteins | sample YL17G07_20_MG_FD_203693 | JGI IMG/M metagenome (GOLD analysis project Ga0315282, IMG submission 203693) | Sediment microbial communities from Yellowstone Lake, YNP, Wyoming, USA - YL17G07_20 | ecosystem: Environmental > Aquatic > Freshwater > Lake > Sediment | place: USA: Wyoming | collected... | reverse complement strand
AAGGACAAGATTACCTACTCCTTCGAATGAAGGATGAACCAAAATGCCTTTATAAGGTTCGCTTAAGCTCTGATTGGGTAAGAAACAGTTTCAAGTCTGATAAACCCCTCCGCTATAGCGGCTCCGATTCGCTTAATTACCTGAGCATATAGAGCGAGATAGACATGAATCTTGACCTTAGCCAGTCCTGTTACTCTTACTTAGGTCAGCTAACTTGTGGCTGCCCTTCTCCTCAGAGTAAGCTCTCTCGACACTGGTGCGCCTGTCATACTTCTTCTGCTAAAGAGTCTTGCCTCTTAGGAATGGGGCCTGTCAGCTGGTAATCCCGTTCAGGATTAAGGTAAAAGGTGTGACCATATTGCGACTTAGAACAAGTGGAGCGGAAAAGGCATTCGCATGTACCTACTGCCGCCGGACAGCGAAACTAAAGTCGGCCCCGCTTTTCTTCTTTACCCAATAAATTACCTTATGGCCAGCCATACAAGTATAGCTACCGTCTTTAGCAAGCTGTAGCCGGCCATTATAGCGTAAGGCTTCAGCCAGCTTCCGATCTGAGTTAACTTCACCCAGATAGATTAGAAGCTGAGCTTTATACAGGGAAATGGGATCATAGCCATCGGCTCCCTGAGGTAAAGCAGAATACTTATCCTTGACTAAGGGATGGAGAAAAGACCAGTCGATATGATCGAAGATGACGTAAGTCGGGTCATCGCATTTGAGCTTGAGGGAAGCGTCATAGGTAGTAAAGGTGAGCTGATTAGCTGTTTTCATAGGGTCGACCTCCTGCGCTACTTGGTTAATTTTACCATGTAGCTGGGGGTGAAGAAAGCAAAGAGGATTTCAAAAACGCAAAAATCGAGGCTAAAATGGAGGCTTCTGGAAATTAAACGGCCTCGAATAATTACTGGGGGGAAATCAGGCTACCCAAAATATAATACGAGGAGGAGAATCATGACGATCGAGGAGAGAGTTACAACATTGGAGTCTCAGGCAGAAATAATAAAACTCAAATCAAGGTATTGCTACTTTGCGGACATGCGGGATTTTAAAAGCTTTTGCAAGTTGTTCACAGAAGATGGCATATTGGAACTCGGCCCACTGGGCAAGCATGAGGGCAGAGCGAAAATTCGGGAATTCATGGAAACCACAAATGCAACAATGCCTTGGTTCGCTCACATGATGCATAACCCCTTAATCGAGGTTAAGGGGAATGAGGCTACTGGAGAGTGGTACTTCATGATCCCCTGCGATTTGAAGGGAATGTCGTGGGGCGAGGGGGCAGGTTGGATACAAGGAAAATACACCGATAGATATGTGAAAACAGCAGAGGGGTGGAGAATCTCGTATTGTAAGGGGGATTTCAACATCTTTTCCTCCTATGCCAAAGGGTGGTATGAACAAAAGCTTCAATTCTAATCTAACAGTCCGGCGGTGAAGCGTTAGCTTTTAATTACTGCACATTAAGTGGAACCATCCATCAAAGTATTTGATATGAGGAGGTGGCAAATGAGTTGTGAAATTTAGGTTTTAGGGGACCGACAAATACAAATATTTATTTCTAGGAGGAAATCATGGTCGAAAAGAAATGGGACAAGGAAGCGGATGTCGTAATAGTTGGCATGGGTGGGGCTGGTGCTTGTGCGGCGATAGAAGCACACGATGCTGGTTGTAAAGTTATTGCCTTAGAGAAAATGGATAAGCCAGGCGGAACGACTCTGATTTCATCAGGCATGGTTTACGCCGCTGGCACCTCGGTTCAGAAAGAGCACGGCATAGAAGATACCCCTGAGGCCATGCTGAAACTCTACAGAGCCCTCTCGGAGGGTATTGCGGATGATAAAATACTCAAGTTCAATTGTGAGCATTCCCCAGAGATGATAGAGTGGCTTAAAAAGCATGGGGTAAAGTTTGTAGAGGTTGTTTGGGGAGGTCCGGAGAATCGGCCCGAGTACACTGCAATCACCCCAGCTAAGCAGCGTGCTCACATGTGTGAAGGGTATACTGGAGCTGGTTTCATACCGCCATTAATGGAGCAGATTAATAAGCGGAAAATAGAAGTCCTCTATAAAACAGCGGCGGAGGAGCTTATCGCTGAGCCCGCTACGAAGGAAGTCAAAGGTGTGAAGACGAAAAACGGCCTCAGAATAAAAGCGGCGAAGGGGGTAATCTTGGCTGCCGGAGGCTACAGCCGAAACGAGAGCATGTTCAAGAACTATCTTACAGACTACTGGAAAGTTGTATGGCCTTCCACTTCTCAAGGTCATGAAGGTGATGGCATAAGGATGGCTCAAGCCCTTGGAGCCGACCTCGTGAATATGGGATTCTTGGGTTGCTTTGTTGATGGTATAGCCCTGCGTCCTCTCAGTTATTCTGGCGAACCAGCGATGGGGATGATGTTTATTAGGCTTGATAGGCGTTGGAACTGCATTGTTGTGGATAAAAATGGGAAGAGGTTCGCCGATGACCTTTTGATTTATGACCGGCTCTGCCCAATAGTGTTGAAGCTTCCGGGTCAATTCTACTACCTCATATTTGATCAGTCCGCGGTAGATAAGTGGGGAGGAGCGGGCATCATTATGCCTTCTCAGAGCCCTGACTTATCGAAGGAGATTGAGCTTGGAATTATAAAGAAGGCTTCTACTATAAGAGAGATGGCAGGTAAGCTCGGCATAGATCCTGATACTTTAGAGGACACCATCGACACCTATAATGAGAATGCGAAGAAGGGTAAGGACCCAGAGTTTGGGAGGACCCTGCACCTCATGCCTTTGAACAAACCTCCTTATTATGCGTCGAAAGGTTCTGTTTCACTTGCCGATACCCAAGGTGGTCTGAAAGCGGATTTGAACAACAGAGTCCTCGATGTGTTTGGTAAACCTATCCCTAGGCTCTATGTCGCCGGGTCATCACAGGGTGGCTACCTTGGTAGATGGTACGCAGGGGGGTCATTCCTAACTCACGTATTTACATCTGGGATAATGAGCGGCCGGAACGTGGCTAAGGAAACTAGCTGGAAGTAATACTAGTATCATGTCTCTAAGATAAGTTGAATAAGTATTCGGGTTGTTATATCTGGAAAAGTCGGCAGACTTTGTCAACATATTTTCGAGACGGGACACTAGTACCTCCTTGCATTAAAAGGCGTAATAATAAAGCCGTTCGTGGTGAGCCTGTCGAACCATAACGGCGCCCTTCGACAAGCTCAGGGCGAACGGTGTTGGGCTACACGCATAATTACGCTAACGTATGCAACTAAGTACTAGCATCTGGAGGTTGATATACTCGATTATCCCGCAGGGCAGAGCTGCCGCATAGGGTTACGCCTATAAGGGTGCTTTTCTGCCCAAATGGGGGCATCAGGTAAGGCTCGTCTGCGACAACTGAAGCTAGGAATCGGGCTTTTAAAAATTAAGCGTCCTTTGAAGGGAAATTACTTGGGTGGGAAGTGAGCTATTATATATATAGATGGTCGCCAAGTCAGAGCGAAGCTGGGAATGAGCGTTCTTGAAGCGAGCCTTGAAGCCGGGATCTATATTCCCAGCCTTTGCTACCATCCCTCTGTAGGAGTTGGAGGTAGTTGCGGTTTGTGCATTGTGGAGATAGACGGGTATGAGGGGCATCCAAAGGCATGCCTCACTCCTGTGGAGGAAGGGATGATCATTCGGACTGATACTCCGGAGATTACATTGATACGGCAAAAGACCTTGGAACTAATCCTCTCTAAGCATCCCTATAGTTGCCTGATCTGCCCGAATAGAGGAACGCCTAAGTGCAATACTTTTCACCTCGTACACCTTCATGGAGCCAAACCGTGTCTTTTGTGCCGTAAGAATGGATACTGTGAGCTTCAGAAAGTCACCGAATACGTGGGAATAAAGAAAATATCGGTGCGGTCTCCCTTGCGGGATTGTCTCCCATCTGTCGAAGGCTTCATTGAACGGGATCCCAGACTTTGTATCACGTGCGGGAGATGTGTAAGGGTTTGTCAGGATGTCTGCGGTGTAGGTGCCATAGATTTCATCCTGAGTGATGGTGAAGTCAGTGAGGTGCGCCCTATAAACGGTTCCCTCAAAGATTCAGGGTGTCGTTTCTGTGGTGCTTGCATCGAAGTCTGTCCTACGGCTGCTTTAATGGATGCAAACGTGGCCCCGAGTAACACTAAAGGGTTAGTTCCCTGCAGTGAGGATTGCCCTGTCGGGGTGGCTGTTCCGCGCCTAGTATCTATGATTGCTCAGCGTAGGTTTGGGGATGCGGCTGCACTCTTAAGAAGATGCGCGGCATTGGCTGGCATCCTCGTTAGGGTATGCAGCAATCCCTGTGAGGTGAACTGCCGAAGGGGAGAGATAAATGAGGCGATAGCGATAAGGGCTCTTGCGAGGTTTGCCCTCGAAGTGGGCGGAGATGATTGGCAGCCACAGAGAAAGCCTGCGACGGGGAGGAAAGTAGCCATAGTAGGCTCTGGCCCGTGTGGCCTTGCCTGCGGGTATTACCTGGCTCTCATGGGGCACCAGGTCACTATCTTTGAAGCTTCCCCAGAGCCGGGTGGAATGATGAGGTTAGGTATCCCAGATTTTACCCTCCCCACGCAGGTTTTCAAGAAAGAGATAGAGCTAATAGAGAAAGCAGGTGTAGAGATACGAACTTGCGCAGAGGTGAAATCCTTGGATGAGCTCTTCATGCAGGGATATGACGCCATCTTTGTAGCCACCGGCATTTGTATAAAAACGGAAACGGGAATCGAAAGACAAGCCATATCAGAGAAGTTAGAGGATGTTGTTTCCTTGTTAACGAGGGGGTTGAGGGGGAATGCGGGGGGTTCTGTCGCAATGTCGGCAGCAAGAGTAGCGCTGTTAGGCATGAGCAGGGGCACTCTAGCTGCTGCACGATCTATTCTCCGCTGGATGACCCCGGAGGTATGCGCCCCAGAGGTGTGTATAATATATCAAGGAACCGACGCTGATATGCCTGTCGCTCCAACAAATTTGAAGCAAGGTCTCGAAGAAGGCGTAAAGGTAGAGTTCTCGACTCAGGCTGTGAATATCCGCAAAGAGGGTGAGAAATATGTCCTAACCTGCGTTCGGACAAAATTGGGGAAGAAGCGGGATAAGGATAGAAGGAGGATCCCCGAACCTGTAGAGGGAAGCGAATTCGATATGCCTGTAGAATACATAGTATTAGGCGACAGCGAGAAGCTTGAAGTCCCTGAGAGCTTTGGCCTTGCTCTTGTTAATGGAGGACTCTTTGAGACAGACGTCGAGACCATGATGACTTCAAGGGAAGGAGTGTTCGCCGGAGGTGCCGGGGTAAAGGGGCAGTGTTCAGTGCTGGGATCCGTATCGGCAGGGAAGAAGGCTGCTATCTCCATAGACTCGTATCTCGGGGGAGAGGGGATTAAAGATACGGACTCTTTCGAAGAGCCCGACCTGTGGCTCGGGAAAAAGGTTGGCTTCGCCTACCAAGAAAGGGTTCGTGTTGTCTCGACTCCCCCTGAGGAACGAGTTAAGAGTATGCAGGAAGCAGAAAAAGTCCTTGGGGAAGAGGATGCGGTTAGTGAGGCTTGTAGGTGTCTCAGATGCCATCTCAGGCTTCATCTACGTAGTGGCCTGTTTTGTTGCTCTCAATCGAGCAATTCTATAGCTCATAGGTAGCAAATAATAAAAAAAGAAGGGGGTACAAGAATGGGAAAACACTGGTTACAGGGCGACTTATCATATCCGGCTAGGCTACCACTTCACTGGGCAGTGGTAGTGGTGGTCATATTAGTCTTGCCACTGGCTTTTTTGCTAGGTAAGTGGAGCTTCCCAATTTGGGTATCCTTCATTGTGTGGGCAGAGTACTTCACTCTTGGTGCCAAGCTTGATACCTGGAAGGTTGTTATTCCTTCACTTCCATTCGGCGTAATTATTGGTGGTGCCGCGTGGGTTTCTTGTTCTGTAGCTATTGCCCCGCACTTGGGAAAGTGGGGGTTGATGTACGCTCTTATGATCTTCAGCATCTTGTGGATAGCGCTACTGGTATACGGATTGAGGTGGACTCGTGCCTGGACAGTGGGGACTCTGGCTGTGTTCAATGGCCTTACATTGTTTCTTGCAGTATACTTCACTGGGGCTTATCCGCAGATAGGGGGGGTAGTGGGGAATTCTCAGGCCGCAGTATGGTGGGCTGGTTTCTGGACGATTCTAATGGCGGTCTTCGGCTGGTTCCTCGGCTGGCTTAACTGTTTTCTTACATTCGGGCGTGAGAAAACTAAACAAAGTTAGGGTGGAGGGGTGTAGTTTGCTGTTGGAGTTGTTTTGTTGTTGTGGCCCCCCGTTTTTTAAAGTCTATAGTGAGGGCCTTAAGGCTGTAATAATATTGTCACAGGAGGTGAAGAGTGTAGATAAAGGAAATTGACGCGATCCCTACAATTGAATTTTGGAGGTGTGATATGGCTGAAAGAATGCCTTTTGTACATCCGTATATGCCGAACTCAGTCCCAGAAACAAAAAATGAAATGCTAAACGCAATAGGGGTCAAAGACGTTGACGAGCTCTTTGAACAAATTCCAGAGCGGTTGCGATTCCGGAAAAAGCTTAACTTGCCCGAGCCCATTGTAGCTCAGAGTAGTCTAAAAAAACACTTGACGGCCATCTTATCTAAGAACAAGACTTGCGAGGAGAACCTGAATTTCTTGGGCGCCGGCTGCTGGCAGCACTATGTACCAGCAGTGTGCGACGAGATCGCCGGACGTAGCGAATTTCTAATGGCGATTTGGGGGTCCTCTAGTTCTGACCATGGAAGAAACCAAGCATGGTTCGAATTCTGCAGCCAAATGGGCGAGTTGCTGAATATGGACATGGTGGGAATGACCGTCTATAGCTGGGGGACTGCTGCTAGCTTCGCAATTCGTATGGCTTCACGAATGACGGGACGACGAGAAGTATTGGTCCCAGAAATAATATGCCCGGAAAGGCTAGAGGTGATAAAGAGCTTTTGCGAGCCAAAAGCGATGCCAAATCACATAGATATTAAGTCCGTCGGCTATAACCCGAAGACCGGCTTACTGGACCTTAAGGATTTAAAAGACAAGATTTCATCAAAAACAGCGGCGGTCTATTTTGAGAACCCATCCTATCTGGGATTCATCGAGCCCCAAGGCGCAAAGATCTCTGATATAGCACATGCGAATGGGGCCGAGTGTATAGTGGGTGTTGACCCTATCTCCCTGGGTGTGCTAGCTGCACCAAGTGATTATGGCGCTGACATAGCAGTTGGCCCTACCCAACCGTTGGGAATACACATGAACTGTGGAGGGGGTGTTGGTGGATTTATTGCGAGCCGCGATGAAGAGAGGTACGTCCGCGAATACCCGACGCTTATGTTTAGCATAACGGAAACATCAGAGAAAGGGGAGCACGCTTTCGCTCTTGCTTTTGAGGATCAGTGCTCATATGCATTGAGAGACAAAGCTAAGGATTGGACCGGATGCACTGTGTACTTGTGGCAAATTGTTAATGCAGTTTATATGGCGTTAATGGGACCGCAGGGCTTCAAAGAGATTGGTGAATATATTATTCAGATGTCCCATTATGCGATGAAACTGCTATCCGAAATAAAGGGTGTTAAGATTACCTTCTCACCCAATAGCTTCAAAGAGTTCGTTGTAAACTTCGATGGAACAGGTAAGAAGGTAAAAGATATAAATAGAGCGCTCTTGAGGTACAACATCTTTGGTGGTAAAGATATTTCAAAAGAGTTTCCTGCGCTTGGAAATAGTTCGCTCTACTGCGTTACAGAAATTCACAGTAGAGAGGATATCGAGAGACTTGCTGATGCACTAAAGGAGGTGCTGGAGAAATGAATGAAGAAGTAAAGCTAAAGAAATACCATGCCCCAGTATGGGATGAGCCTATTATTATGGAGATGGGACGTAAAGGGAGGCGGGGAATTGTGATCCCGGAAGTGGAGAAGGAAGTAAAAGCAGCGGTTGGCGATGCAGAGAGATATATACCGACAGAAATTAGGAGACAAGAACTTCCAAGCCTCCCGGAACTTGCCGAACCAGAGGTATTAAGGCATTACCTACACCTGTCACAGGAAACTCTGGGAATGATGGGTATGAGCCTTTTCGGCACCTGCACGATGAAATACATACCCAAAGTAAGCGAGTTGATAGCCTTAAGGCCCTGGATGACCGAGTTGCATCCGCTTCAGACCGAAGATACTCTTCAAGGTATCCTCGAGATAATCTATAAATGTGACCTGATGCTTAGGGGTCTTTCTGGGATGGATCAGTTTATCTTTCACGGCGGGGGAGGAGCTCACGCATCATACACCCATGCTTGTGTCATGAGAGCCTATCACGAGGCCAATGGAGAGCTTGATAAGAGAAATGAGGTAATCACCACACTTTGGACACATTGCTGTAACCAGGCAACTGCAGCTGCAGCTGGTTTTAAAGTAATCACCTTAATGCCTGAAGAGAATGGTTACCCTTCGCTTAAGGCTCTCAAAGCAGCTTTATCGGAACGAACTGCTGGTTTGATGACGGTAAACCCTGATGACTTGGGCATCTATAATCCTGACATTGATAAGTGGATTGAAGCCGTTCACGATGTAGGGGGGCTTTGTTTTATTGACCATGCCAACTTTAACGGCGTAATGGGCCAGGTGAGGGCTAGAGATATTGGTTTTGATGCCTGCATGTTCATGTTGCACAAGACATTCGGCGCTCCAAAAGCGGGCATGGGACCAGCAGCTGGGGCTTATGGATGCACAGAGAAGTTGGCAAAGTATTTGCCGCCTCCTGTAGTGAGATTTGACGGAAAGAAATATCGTTTAGATTACAGTTCTCCTTTTAAATGGGGTAAAGTCAGAGAGTACTATGGAAATATCCAACTGGTATTGAAGGCGTATGCATGGATATTAGCTATGGGCGGTCAAGGCATAAGGGAAGGTTCTGTATTATCAGTGCTACACAATAACTATCTTGAAAAATTACTGATGTCAATACCTGGTGTGTCAAAATCGTACCCGAATGTAACCAAGAAGCGATTAGAGATGACCAGGTACAGTTGGGAAAAACTACAAAAAGACACCGGAATTGGGACCGTAGATGTCCAGGATAGAATGATAGATTTTGGTGTGGACGCCTATTGGCTGAGCCATACGCCTTGGACAGTCCCAGAACCTTTCACCCCTGAGGTTGGTGAATCCTATTCGAAGGAAGATATCGAGTATTGGGCTGCAGTGCTCAAGCAAATATCGAAAGAGGCATACTCAAATCCTGAAATAGTTAAGACTGCACCTCACAATCAGACTATACACAAAGTCGATCCGGGACCAGCTAACGACCCGAAAACGAGTGCTATGACTTGGAGGGCGTACAGGAAAAAGAGGGGGATTAAGAGCTAGGAATATCGCAAGCTACTTTCCTTGACATTACCCTCGCTGTTCCCTTGGGCGGGGACGCTTATGGTCGGAGGCGAGTGAGTCTTTGGGGGTGAAGCATGCGTGTGGCAGCGCTCCAGCGTAGCCGTGTCCGTCCTGGTTGTCCACGCTACGTATATCATACGTATATCACACGAGAGTACACCAGGGTGAAGACAAAGGCATACAGCCTGATCAGTGAGTGGTCGGGAAGCTCAGCGGGACACAATAGAGGCTGCGTGTTGATTACGCTAATGTTTGGTGCATAGACTCATTCCCTAGCTTCCGGGCAGGCAGGCAACCAAGTCTGAAAATTAAGATTATAGGAGACCAAGATGGCAGACGATATACCAAAGATTCTGGCACAGACATGGGTAGACAAGGACAAGGAACACTTCCTGCATGGCATGATGCCTATTGATGTGTTTGCCCGCGATGGAAGTACCCTCTATATGGATGAAGCGCATGGTATGATTCTCAAGGACATTTATGGGAAAGAGTACATTGATGCCACAGCCGGTGCGATCAGTGTCAACGTAGGTTATAGCCGCCGGGAAGTCGCCGAAGCCGTGTATGAGCAAATGACTAAACAGAGCTTCTGCCCTTGTTACTCGGGGTGGGTGAGTGTAAAACAAATAGAATTCGTTGATAGGCTGGCCGAGTTCACCCCTGAGGGATTAAAACGCTTCTTTCTTTGCTCTGGGTCAGGATCGGAGGCTGTTGATAGCGCTATCAAGCTTTCTCGCTTCTACTGGCAGGTTCAAGGAAAGGGAGAAAAGAAAAGCAAAATTATAAGCCGAGAACATGCTTATCATGGCACGAATATAGGCTCAGGATCATGCACGGGCATGCCTGCCTTTCACAAGCTAATAGGGCCGTTGCTACAAGATGTGATACGTATTCCCTCACCCTATTGCTACCGTTGCTTTTGGGGGAAGAAATATCCAGACTGCAATTTGGAATGCGCTAAAGCTCTAGAAGAGGCTATTGAGCACGCGGGAGAAGATACGGTTGCTACCTTTATCGGGGAGCCAATACTCGGTGCCGGGGGTATAATACCTCCACCCCCAGAGTACTGGCCTGAAGTGAGAAGAATATGCACCAAGCACGACATTTTATATATTGACGATGAAGTTATGACTGGATTTGGCAGGACGGGCAAGAATTTCGCAATTGAACACTGGGGTGTAAAGCCTGACATCATGCTAATGTCAAAAGGGATTATTAGCAGTGCTCTGCCGTTTTCGGCAATAGCTTTAAGTGATGAGGTCTATAAGCGAATTGTTGGTCCGGAGCAATTTCCTCAGCTTTATACGACGAGCGGCCATCCTGTAGCCTGTGCTGCGGCTTTGAAGAATTTAGAAATACTGATCCGTGAGAACCTCGTAAGTAACTCAGCGAAAGTTGGCAAATACTTGTTTGACCAATTGCAGCAATTTACTGAGCTGCCTTATTTTGCTGAGGCGCGAGGATTAGGTCTTTTCTGCAGCCTAGAAATAGTAAAGGACAAGGCAACCAAGGCTCCATACGACTCATCAGTATACCCAAAATTGCTACAGAAAGGTCGCGAACTGGGTCTGATCTTTCGTATCTACGGAACATCAATAATGCTGGCACCAGTACTTACGGTTACCACCGATGACATCGATAAAATTCTAGGCATCTTGAAAGAGGTGGTAAAAGAGTTGGAGAAGTGCTAGAAATTAGAAATAAGGAGGGACTGCACTCTTGATAGAGCACGACTCCGGTATCATCAATAAGGGAAGCGAGGAATCAGCGGCAAGCCCTGAGCACACCAAGAAGTATTGGAGGGGAAATTGGACGGTATGCTCGATGGCTACCGTGCCCTTGACCTCACGGAGGCGAAAGGGTTTCTACGAATTAGGATAAGCAGTAGCTCTGTGAAACCGTAGGGAAATCAGGATGCAGCAGGTTCTTTCTAACCTTTCCCGCCCAGTAGCTTAATTAACCTGCAAGTAAGGAGGGTTAAGAAAAATGGGGACCGGCACGTGGAAGGTTAAAACCGGGCTGGCTCAGATGCTGAAGGGTGGGGTGATTATGGATGTAGTCAACGTTGAGCATGCCAGGATTGCCGAAGAGGCTGGCGCCTGTGCCGTTATGGCGCTGGAGAGAGTCCCGGCGGATATACGGGCGGCTGGCGGAGTAGCTCGGATGGCTGACCCCACGATTATTGAAGCCATTATGAAAGCCGTTTCTATACCAGTAATGGCTAAGTGCCGCATCGGTCACTTCGTTGAGGCTCAAGCCCTTGAGGCTATTGGCGTGGACTTTATCGATGAATCTGAAGTGCTGACGCCGGCTGATGAAAGCCATCATATCTGGAAGCATGACTTTAAGGTTCCCTTTGTCTGTGGCTGCCGGGATTTGGGTGAGGCATTGCGGCGCATCGGTGAGGGGGCGGCTATGATTAGAACCAAAGGCGAAGCCGGCACCGGTAATATTGTCGAAGCGGTCCGACATATGCGGGCGGTAATGGATGGCATCCGCAGACTGGTAGATACCCCTCAGGAGGAACTGATGGCAGTGGCTAAGGAGATGGGAGCCCCCTTTGAGCTGGTAGTTGAGGTACACAAAACAGAGAAACTGCCGGTAGTTAACTTTGCCGCTGGCGGGGTGGCGGCTCCGGCTGATGCTGCCTTGATGATGCAGCTAGGTGCCGATGGCGTCTTCGTTGGCTCAGGCATATTCAAATCCTCTAACCCTGCGGCTAGAGCCAGTGCTATTGTTGAGGCTACTACCCATTTTCAAGACCCTAAAATCATTGCCGAGGTCTCCAAGAACCTGGGCGAAGCCATGCCCGGATTGGATATAAAGCAAATTCCGACTGAGGAGCTGCTGGCATCCAGAGGATGCTAAAGAATTAGGGTTGGACGGAAAATAATTATGAAATTGCGCTCATTCAACTGTTGCAGGCCGAAGTAGAAGCTAGTATGAGGAGCTGCTGGCATCCAGAGGATGCTAAAGAATTAGGGTTGGACGGAAAATAATTATGAAATTGCGCTCATTCAACTGTTGCAGGCCGAAGTGGAAGCTAGTATTATGTCTCTAAGATAAGTTGAATAAGTATTCGGGTTGTTATATCTGGAAAAGTCGGCAGACTTTGTCAACATATTTCCGAGACGGGACACTAGCACTAAGTTGCGTAATTACCTTTACTTTGCCCCCGAGGTCTCAATTGAACATACAATCCAGGTTGATACTACTGGTGTGTTCTCAGCCCTTAACTCAATAGCAGTGGTAATCTATTTCCCGGTTAATTACACCTCGGGAGATATCTATTCTCTGTATTTCGCTGGTGCCCTCGACTATAAGTAGCTGCCGGGCATCTCGGTACATTCGCTCGATGGGGCAGTCCGCCATATAGCCATAGGCACCCATTAACTGTAGAGCATTTGAAACTACATTAACCCCCGCCTCTGTGGCAAAGCACTTGGCCATAGAAAGTATACTAGCATATTCCTTAGTATATTGGCCCTGGTCAACCATGTAGCAAGCCTGATACACCAGCAAACGAGCTGCCTCTATCTGCATAGCCATATCGGCAATCTTAAACTGGATGGCCTCCAAGTCGCATAGGCGTCGCCCGAAAGCAGTACGGTTTCTGGTATACTCCACAGCATATTGCATTGCCCCTTCAGCTATTCCTACCCCTCTAGCACCTACTGCGCCTCTCATTGCATTTAGGGTAAGCATAGCTGTTTTGAAGCCCTGATTCTTTCCTCCTAATAGATTGTCAGCCGGGATTCGGCAATCCTGCATCAGCAGCTGCGCTGTGGGCACCCCCTTCACCCCCATTTTCTTGTCCAGGCGACCTACAGCAAAGCCTGGCGAATTGGTAGGCACGATGAAAGCACTTATCCCCTTATAGCCAGCCTTAGGTTCGGTTTTAGCAAATATAATCGCAAAATCGGCCACTGAGCCACCGGAGATGAAGCACTTCTCCCCATTCAGGATATATTCATCACCTTGAAGTACAGCAGATGTTGTAATAGCAGGAGCATCAGAACCAGCCCCAGGCTCGGTCAGGCCAAAACAGCACCTATACTCGCCAGAGGCCACCTTACTTAAGTAATACTTTTTCTGCTCTTCGCTGCCTGCAATAATTATTGGGTAGACTGGCAGAGAAGTAAGGATAAACAGAAGTCCACAGGCAGCTTCGTATTTGCAGACTTCCTCGATAGCTAGGGCTAAGGCAAGATTGCCGGCACCGCTACCACCATACTTCTGGGGTATTATCAATCCCAGCAGGCCTAGTTCCCTGTAGAGTTGGAAGATATCCTCAGGGTATTCTCCGGTCTGATCTATCTCTTGAGCACGAGGGCTGATCCTCTCCCGGGCTATTCTTCTGACCATTTCCTGAAGCATCTTTTGTTCTTCACTAAGTCGTAAATCCATTAATCCCCCTCTTTGCTACTGGTCGTAGCGATTGCTATTGTCAATAAATATGAACGAGATATTTCCTGTTGAAGCTCTCTAATCTAATTTTCAATAACCTAGCTAGCTCAGAGCGTAGACCTGTTCAGGATTTCATCTTGAACCGCCTCTCGAGCTGCTTCGGCACGAACTCTTTCCGCCTGATACCGGTTGGGTCGGCCACCCGCCGCAGGATGTCTATCTCCTCGCGGGTGGGAGGTGGGACCGTAGGCACTTTGTCCGGTATGATGGGGAGGAACTTGGTGTTCTGGAGAACTCTCTCGACCGTGGTGTCCGGATAGAGGGCTTCCAGCTTCATCATCCCGGTTGCTGCATCGAAGCTGAATATGCCGAGGTCGGTTACGCAGGCTTTCGGTCCGATCTCTCCCGGGTATTGCTTCCCTGCCGGCGGATTGCCGTGTCCGCTGATAAAGTCAACCTTATCTACGAGCGTATAGCCGGATCCCCGTCGCTCATGGGCTGCTGTCCAGAGGATAATGTTCGGGATATTGCCGTACATATTCGCGGTGCCCCCCGCGCCTGCCAGCTTTACCTTGACGTTGTCTATCGAGCCGAGCAAAGTGGCGTTGACGTTGCCGTATTTGTCTATTTGAGCCCCGCCGAAAAACATCAGGTCCATCTCGAGGCGCTCGCAGAGATCGAAGAGGTTCTCGAACTCGTAGGCAAGCTCAACATTGTTGCAGTACCAGACGTCATTAGCCATCTCGGGGAGGAGCTCGGGAACGGGATTGAGGAAACCGGTCACCCCGCCAAAGTAAGCCATGTGTGGAGCGTGGTTGAGCTTGGCGAAGCGCAGTGCTACCATTGGCAGGTACGAATCGCCGCCGTGCATGCACATCATACCGTCCGTGATGTAGCGGCTGAGGCATATCACCATAAGCTCATCAATAGTATAGTCCGTGACGCTGTCCAGCGCGCTTTCGTTTGGCCTTGCTCTCTGCAAATCGCGAAGAGCCTTTCGCCAGTCCCGTAGCTGGTTGAGCCGTTCGACCCCACCTATTCTCTCAAGGTAATCATCGTGGGTCTTGCAGCTATAGACGTACTTATCGAGGTACTCGCGGAACTTCTCAGCGCTGACGTGGGCGTAGCTCTGGTACTCCTTGATGTGCTGCCCATCGTAGGTGTAGTAGGGGTAGCAGTGGGTGGGGTGCGCGCCGAAGGGAAGGTGCACGACATGGGACACCTTGAAGTAGGGGTAGTTGGGGTTGAAGTGGGGTGGGAATACCAGGCCACTACCCTGCTTGAGCTCTTCCGGTGTGACTATCTCATCAGCGGTCACGATAACCCGGTCCGCTGCCTTTGAGTAGAGCATCTCGTTGAAGCCCTGATGCTCGACCATGAAGTTGCCCGCCGGGTCAGCCTTGTGCACGTGGACGATGTAGACGTTGGGGCTGAGCTTGGGGACAAGCATTATCTTCCTGCCCGGATAGTAGGGATCATCCATGAGCTTCCACTCGGGGTGCAACTTCGGGAAGTCGGTGTACTGGATGTGAGGGTTTACCGGCATCCAGGCGAGTCCCATGCCGGAAGCCCGGAGCTGTTGGTTTATGACCCCACAGCACTGGTCTCTCGACTTTATCTTGCCGCCCTCGACGGCACGGCGGTAGTTGAAGGCGTTGCCGAACTGCCGCTCGAAGCTGAGCCGGGTCAGCTGTATTTCTGTCACCATGTCGCTGGCGCAGGCGAGGTCGAGGACGATGCCGCTGGCATGCCCGACTAGACGCAGGTTCTTCTTACCCTGCCGTATCATCTCCCTGATGACCGCCACCGGCGCGCGGGCATTAAACTCCCCGCCGCAAACTATCATATCTCCGTCACTGACGCTTCTTACCGCATCCTCAAGGGAACAAAGCTTGTCTCTACCTAGAAAGAGCATTCCGACCTCCTTTCATGTTACCTTTCAAACCGAATAGTCGTGCCGGGTTTTCAAATACAACCTTTCGTACATCGTCCTCGCTGAAGCCAGCCTTTCTCATCTCTAGGGCGGTCTTCGGGACGGATAAGGCGTCCGAAGCCATGGTGATATTGCAGTCGCTATCTACAAGCACCTTATCGAGATTAGCGTCCTTCTGTATCTTGGCTGCCTCCTGGGGGGTCAGTCCGCGCCAAGGTTGCACGGTGATGCCTGCATTGCACCCTGCCTCGGTTATCTTCCTGACCACTGTCCCATCGGCATGGTCTATGACCACCTTTGACGGCTCTATCTTGGCTTCAAAGATTAACTCGAGGTACTGCTCGACCCATTTTGGCTTTTCGGCGTGCGGTGTATGGAAAACGATCGGCTTTCCTGACTCTATAGCCATCTTGAGCTGCGCCCGCAATATCTGCCTCTGCCGGGCAAGGTCGGGGCATGTTTGTGACCCCGGCTCAAGACCCACCTCCCCTATTGCCACCACCTTCTCGGAGCCGAGGTATCGGGGCAGGGCTTCCAAGACACGGTCCGAATCGGGCGGGATGCTTACGGGGTTAAGGGCGACGCCGACATAAACGTCAATGAGCTCCTGCTTTCCCCGCCAGACCTCGAACCGGATAGCGCGCTCAATATAATCGAGAACAGTCTGTGCACTGATGGGAAGGTTGAGGTGTGGATAATAGGTCATCGTTACTACGGCGGTGATCCCCGCCGCTGCCATTAAAGTCAGCTCTTCGCGCGGGCGCGAATCGAGGTGGATGTGCGGGTCTATCATCTTCATCAAGCTTCCCTCCTTACAATGTGGGGCGCCGCAGCAAAGTCTCTTCCTGATTGAAAGGAGTAGCTTCAGGCCTTGGTGCCTCGTATACTGTCACTACGCCCTTGAGACCGGAAAACGCCCGTCGTATGGCAGCAATCTCTTCAGGGCTTAGAGGTTGAACGGCACAGGGGCGTAGCGGCGTATTAATCTGTACTTCGTCTGGTAAAAGTTGTTCGGCTATTCTTGCCATCTCTATCATATAGCCTTTGTTTTCCTCAACAAACATCATCTGAAGAGCCAGCTTGCCCTGATATTCCTTGCTGAAGAGCTTGAGCGCACGGAGGATCTCGTCAAGTTTTTGTCTCGTAACGGGCCGGCTGATTTGCTGAAACAACTTCTCATTTGGGGCGTCCACCTTGGCCACCACCACATCAGCCAGACTAAGGTCTTGGCGTACATCTTCCCTCGCCATTGAGGAAGAATTTGTTAGCACTGCCACCGGCAGCTTCAGGGCTGCCTTTACCAACTTTATCGCCTCACCGAGGTTGGAAGCTAAGGTCGGCTCACCAACCCCGGAGAAAGTAGCATAGTCAGCAGGTATTTCCTTTACTTTCTTCAGCTCCATGGCAAGTTTATCTAGGTTGACAAACTCCTTACGTTCGGTTAAAGGGTGAACCGTCTTTCCCAGCTGACAATAGATACAATCAAAGGAACAGGTTTTACCTTTGGTTGACAGGAGGTCTACCCCCAGTGACCTGCCTAGCCTCCATGATCGTACTGGCCCATAGATGATAGAATTCACTTACACTCACCCCGGTTCAATATCTTTATGAGTTCTTCAAAGGCTCCCAGGAGGCCCTTACCCTGTCTCCTTGCCTTAATCGATATTGACTGGTTAAGATGCAACCCTGACTACGGCTCTTTCATCAAAGCCTGTTATGACCTGAGTATAACCACTCAACATTTTGTTAACCTCATTATCGCCGGTGTCTACTAATAGAGGGTCCCCTTGCAATGAGAGGATTTTATTGTTCGTAGCCACGACTATAATATTTTCTATTCCTACTTTCTTGATTACTTTAGCGCTTATTTGTTGGTTGCCTCTACCGAATATATAGCCCTGACCGCCTATGGCAGTCACTATTATCTTTGCTTTTTTGCCTTCAATCAGCTCCAGTATCTGAGCTTCATTCAGATCTGAGCCCACTAAATTCCTATTATAGACTGCATCTACCCCCAATAAGGTTTTTTGTAAACCAAGTTTTTCCATAATACCTCTTGTTGTTGTTCCCGGCCCAATTATATAAACGTAACCGTCCTGCATATCCTTTACAACGTCGGAGCAAATTGCATCTATCGCAACTTCTTCTCCAGGAACACTCCCGGCCTTCGGGCTCTGAACCAATCTTCTCTCATAAGGGACTTTGAGATAACCGTACAGCTTGGCAGAAACCTGGTTTTCCCTGAAAGCCTGCTCATCAACGTCCATTACTTCCGCTTCGTGAAGACGAACATCTAATGAGCCTTTCTCTAAGTACATTGCAGCTAAATCTCCGGCATTTTGTGGGCTTGTTGCAAATACGCCTGAATGCATCTTAACACCAGTTGGTATACCTAGCACCGGAATATTATTACCGATAGAATCATAAATGTCCCTAGCGGTCCCGTCTCCACCAGCAAATAGCAAAAGATCCACTTGCAGTGCTAGCAGTTCTCTTGCTGCAGTCCTAGTGTCTAATGAAGTTGTGTTACCTCTTTTCACCGACCCTATAACAGTGGGAAGGAAGTCGCACTCTTTAGCCTCATCCTCTCCCATTTCATACGGATAAGTAATGAGTTCAATATTGTCCCTGATGCGGTTAAGTCTCCTCAGGGCTATAACAGTGCGCCGTGGCGATTCTGGTTCAGCTCCCAATGCCTTTGCCTTTTCAACTGTCGCATCACCATCAGTCCCTTTAAGCCCAACTCTCCCGCCCATACCAGCAATTGGGTTGACTATCAGACCAAGTTTTCGCCTTTCCACTAAAGCCTTTCCTCCACTTCTTCAGGACTGTTTACAATAAAAGCAATTAACTAACCGCTTTTCCATTTTCTTAGAAAGACCTGTCCCCGCAGGTCTTTTCCAATCAGATTATTACAGAACCTTGTCTTACCCGAGTACATGACACCCAGCTTCATGGTGAGCTTCTCTCGATCCTTTTCCTAAGAGTGGAGCATGGTCGCATCCATCTCGGTGATTACGATCTCCCTCTCCTCACCCTCAACTTCAAACACCTCGCCGTCTTAAAGACAGCCTCTCCCCTTCGGTCCTCTTCCTTTCTCAGCGCCTTCCCGCTCTTCTGGACTCCAGCTTAACCAAAGTCTCTTACTAGACCGTCAAGCCCTAGTTCTATGAGGGTCTGGCGGTAAGGCTTGCCCGTTTTCAAATCCCATTTCATGGCTGCAAAGTAACCCGCCTTCGTGGCGGTGAAATCGGGGAGCAGGCCAGCCAGCGGTCCCGATTCCGCAGCTGTCGCAAGCCTCGGCGGGTAACGGACATCTAATGGCAGATAGCCCTCCCGGCTGTTGAAGGCCTGGCGCAGGGTGTTGATCCTCTGGCCGGCTCTGAGGCCCTCGTTCATCGTAAAGTCCCAGCCGGTCGCGGCGGCGATGAACTCGGGCAGGGGCACCGGAATGCCCAGCCCGGCGAAGATGCACAGCCCGCTTGAGCTAAATAGCTGGGCATAGTTGGTTACAAGAGCGTAAAACGCCCCCTTGCTGTTATAGTCGCCGTGAGTCTCAAGCTTCGGGACCTGCACCTCGGGATAATCCCCCAGACTTCCCCCGCCCTCGACAAAATTCAGGATGCCACCGGCGGTATGGCGGCCTGGTGTAGCATCAATAACATAAGCCGTGCCCCGCCCAGGCCGGTACCGCGGGTCATGATAACCCGGCTCCTGCCCCAGAAAATGAACTGCGAATTCCTCGGAACCGCGTCCGATTCGTTCCGCGGCCCTCTTCACGCCGTCGGCGAGCACGTCGCCAAAGCCCTCGCGCCTGGCTACCTTCTCCAGCAGGGCCACCATCGCCACACCGTCGCCCCAGGCAAGCTCTAAGCCGCCGGTATCCTTCTTCCCGATGATACCGCGCTCAAAGCACTCCATGGCAAAGGCTATAACTGTCCCCGCGGAGATGGTGTCCAGCCCGTATCGGTTGCAGATGTCGTTTGCCTTGATAACAGCCTCGATGTTGTCGTTCAAGCACATCGGGCCGAAGCTGACAACCGTCTCGTACTCGGGCTTGTGAACCTCACCCACGGCGAAGGCACCTTCTTTGACGGTTGCTATACCGCCGCAGGCTATCGGGCATCTCCAGCAGCCGTATCGCTTCAGCTGGTATTTATTGAGCACGTCACCGTTTAGCCGGGTGTAGGTCGGCATGGCCTCAGGGCCATTCAGGCTCCAGTTCCGGATGGGGGCGTAGCCCAATTTTATGGAGGCTTCGAACAGGCCATTGGTGCCGCTACTTCTTAGCCCGACATGGAACTTGCTCGTCCGCAACTGGTTAATATACTTCTTCCCGTGGACGGCGACGGACTCGGGATTTGCGACCGGTACCTTGCCGGTCCCTTTTACCGCGACCGCCTTGAGGTGCTTGGAGCCCATGACAGCCCCTACCCCGGACCTCGCCCAAGCCCTGCTCCTGTCATTCAATATGGCGGATATCAATGATAGACTTTCTCCCGATGGACCTATCGTGGCGAACTTGAAGCGGGGACTACCCAGTTCCTCCTGCAGGATTTTCTCGGTTTCAACCGTGTCCTTGCCCCAGAGATGCGCAGCGTCCTTCAGCTCTACCTTATCATCATCAACAAGTAAATATACGGGCTTCGGAGACACACCGCTGAAGAAAATAGCATCGTAGCCGGCCGCTTTAAGTTCAGGACCGAAGTTGCCGCCGCAGTTCGCGTCCCCCCAGGTACCAGTGAGCGGAGATTTCGCCACGACCATGCTCCGTGGGCTGGCCGGCACATCCGTCCCTGTAAGGAGGCCGGTGACGAAGCCGAGCATGTTATCCGGTCCCAGCGGGTCTGCCTTTGCCTTTATTCGCTCGAAGAGCACCCGAACACCAAGCCCCACCCCACCAATGAAATCACGGTAGACACGTTGAGGCGGTGCTTCGGCTTTGATGTCACCTGTCGAAAGGTTAATGAACAGAATCTTTCCCGTGTACCCCAGCATTAATACTCCCCGAAGTTATTCTGTACTCACCCGGAATGACCACAAGAACTCAAGGCACTACCACCCCGGGATTTCCCATATCAACTCGTAGTGAACTGATCTCGTTCCTCTTTGGTCTTGACACCGATGATATACCCATCACATCCGATTGTAGAGCCTGTTTAAAACCCCTCAGACAACCCATAGCATCCCGGGAGTTCAGCTCCGGCATTCCAAAACACCTGTTTAGCAACCCAGAAGTAGCTCTCCACCCGAAAAAAGAAAATACCTTTTTATGTCGAAGCTCAATAATTGCTTCTGCATTCCCTGCGGTAGATTTGCTGACTGAATTGCGTGACTCAGTCTTATGTACCACCAGTTTCTGCCTTTTAATGTTGCATTGAACGCACCACTCCGCTCTCTTCAAGACGCTGTATATCGGCCGCGCTGTAACCTAAGTCTTCAAGCACATTGACGGTATGCTCACCAATTTGGGGTGGCTTGATGCGAGTGGGTGGAGCCTCACCGTTAAAAAATATTGGAGTCTTAACAATTTTAAACCTGCCAATGTTGGGATAATCCATATCTTCGAGAATATGCCGTTCCTGAATGTGGTGGTCTTCGATAACTTGTGCGACATTCCGCAGCATGCCACTCGGTATACCGACATCGTTAAGTATTGTCTCCAATTCTCGCGCCTCATATTGTCGAATTACCCTACTTACGGCCTTAACAACCTGTTCTCTGTACCTTAGCCTTAACTCTGTCGTTGCAAACCGGGGGTCATTGAACAAATTATCAAGATTGAGCACTTTACAAAAGTCCTTCCATGTCTGGTCATTAGCAATACATATCATCACCCACCCATCTTTTGTTTCGAAGGCCTGATATGGGGCATAAGCTCTATGCCCAGAACCCATTCGCCTCGGTATTTCTCCGGTCATGGTATAGTGGGTGATGAATAGGCTCATCTGGACCATTCCCACATCCATGAGTGATACATCTATATGCTGTCCCTTACCCGTTCTATCGCGATCCAATAGAGCGATTGCAATTCCGTATGCGGAATGTATACCTGCGCCATAGTCAATTATCGCAGGAGGTATTCTTACTGGGGGTCGGTCGTCGGATTCACCCAGTACCAGCATAATGCCTGATACAGCTTGTGCAGTCGGGTCAAAACCGGGACGTTTACAGTAAGGGCCCTTCTGCCCGTATCCTGAAATTGAGCAGTAAATGACCCTAGGATTTAATTTAGAGACTGCTTCATACCCAAGACCCAGCTTATCCATGACACCAGGAACAAAATTTTCCACAGCGACGTCGGCGTTCTCAAGGAGCTTAATTGCAATTGCTTTCCCTTCATTCGATTTGAGATTCAGCGCTATCCCTCGTTTGTTACGGTTTGCTGTGATAAAAAAGGCTCCATTCATTGCCTCGCGCATGAAAGCTCCAGAAATGGGTTCGACCTTGACCACATCTGCACCCATGTCACCAAGCAACATCGTGCATATTGGTCCTGCCCAAGCATGCGTAAAATCTATTACCCGTACACCTTCAAGAGCCGAAAACACGGTTGTGGTTTTATCCATAACACACCTTTCTCAATCCATGTTGCCTTTGTATTGATTTTACTAAAACAGCTATTCAACAATTGAATTTAATACATTATGAACCAAGTACTAAACTGTTCACATATACGGTAGAGTATACGAGATAGTAAGATCGAAAGTACCCACTAATACCTTTAAAATAGCCCATTTATCATTTTCGGTAATACTGAGTGGAATGCCAAGTTAATTCAGATTAACAGTGAAACCAGAGAAGACTCCATTCATGGCCATGTATATAACAGAGAAATGAGCTTATACAACAGATTTTATTAACTTTCATTATTCTATCTTAATTGGGATTTCCCATATCAACTCGTAGTGAACTGACCTCGTTCCTCTTTGGTCTTGACACCGATGATATACCCATCACATCCGATTGCAAAGCCTGCTTAGAACCCCTCAGACAACCCATAGCATCCCGGGAGTTCAGC
>Ga0315282_10004998_pt1 | contig 22779 bp, 26 predicted proteins | sample YL17G07_20_MG_FD_203693 | JGI IMG/M metagenome (GOLD analysis project Ga0315282, IMG submission 203693) | Sediment microbial communities from Yellowstone Lake, YNP, Wyoming, USA - YL17G07_20 | ecosystem: Environmental > Aquatic > Freshwater > Lake > Sediment | place: USA: Wyoming | collected... | reverse complement strand
AGCGATAAGGAGGGAGCTCTCCTCCAAAATCAGAGGCAGGGTGAAGACCGGATCAAGGATAGCCATCACGGCGGGGAGCAGGGGGATAGCCCACTACCCTGAGGTTCTGGCGACCGTCGTCGACGAGGTCAGGAAGGCGGGAGGAGAGCCCTTCCTCATCCCCGCGATGGGCAGCCACGGGGGCGCCACGCCGCACGGCCAGGTTGAGGCCCTCAGGAGCCTCGGCATCCGCCGCGTCTCGGTCGTCACCCCCTACACAGAGGACATCAACCTCCTCGAGAGGCGTTTCCTCGAGACCCACGGCTTCATGGTGGAAGACATCCAAGGGCTTGGGCTCGCGGACAATCTGGAGATCGCCGCGGTAGGCCCTGAGAGGGTCATGGAGCTCGTTGGGGAGGTCGCCGGCGACTCCGATGGCGTTTTTATAAGCTGCACCAACCTCCACGTCGTCCCACTCATCAGCGGGCTTGAGGCCAGGCTCGGTCGGCCCTTGGTGGCGAGCAACCAGGCTTCGATGTGGGCGGTCCTGAGGGTGTTGAGGCATCGTGGCGTGGATGGCTACGGGAAGCTACTTGAGGTATTGTGACATAGCCTCGTTAGCTTGGGGGAGACGCACAATCAATTGATACAAGATAACATCTTTCCTGCACAGTTCTTTTAAGTTACACCATACTTCGTAAACGCACATTAAGTGATGAGGGATGCTGGAGAAGGAGTTCAGGGACTACATGAAGGAACGGGGGCTCGGCGACGAGGAGGCCGAGTCGGCGGTCAAGACGGTCCTTGGGTTCGAGGGGCACCTAAAGTCGATGGGAAAGAGCCTCAAGTCTGCCTCGGTAGGGGATCTGAAGGGGTATATCTCCATGCTTATGAGGGAGGGAGGGAGCTCCTTCGAGGGGCTGCTCGCCCTCGCCAGATACGTCCGCCTCATTAAGAGGAACGACCTCTTCGTCTACATCGCCTCGATAGTGGGGGCGAGGAACGTGCTACCCAGCATTTCGGAGAGACTCGCGGCCATCGCAGGTGAGGAGGTGAGGCGCAGGGTCTTCGACGGCGTCGAGGAGCTGCCACCTGGCTCTCCGCCGGAGGCGTTCCCGCCGGTGACGGAGCGGCTGATGGAGAGGCTCGAGGCTGAGCTCCCGCCCGAGGCATGCAGGAGGGTGCTGGCAGGGAACCACCACGGCGTGCCACGTGAGGGGTTCAAGGAGCAGAGGGAGATGTACCTGAGGTCTGGGAACATCGACGAGGTCCTGAAGGAGATCCACGGGAGGGCCATCGCGGAGCTTGAGGAGCACATGGCCGAGGGCAAGATCTGGTACGAGCAGAAGATCACGCCGAGGGTCGTCGAGTTCGTCAGGAACAACCAGGAGGTCCTCGCCGGCGTCCACGAGGGGGACAAGATCTACATGACGAAGATCCCATACGCCCCAGACGACTACCTCAGGGAGACTGATCCGCTGATGAGGAGGTACTATGCATGCCACTGCCCCCTGGCGAGGGCTGCGATCCTGAGCGGCGACGCCGAGATATCGCCGACCTGGTGCTACTGCAGCGGCGGCTTCGAGAAGCTCCAGTTCGACGTGATCTTCGACGAGGACCTCGAGGTCGAGGTGCTTGAGAGCGCCCTAGCCGGCGACGATCGATGCCGATTCGCCGTCAAGATACCTAAAGTGAAGCTCAGGTAGGGGGCTTCTTTTCCGCTGTTTTTCCCGTCTCGGCCCCGGCGGTGTTATGGGTTACGATCTCTTGTACCCGCCCGATCTTGCCGTCTGTCAGCCTCACCTTGATGCCGTGGGGGTGGTTCTCGGACCTTGTCAGGATGTCCTTCACTACGCCCCGCGTCAGCTTCCCGGTCCGCTGGTCCCGTTTAAGGACGACGAGGACCTCTGCGCCCTTCGTTACGTTGCTCCTGACACGTCCGTCGTTCTTCATGGTTCATCCATCCGCAGGCTCGCCAGTTTATAGATGCTTCGACGAACCACGCAGCGATGGAGGAAAAGTCCAAAGCCCTCCCCACTCGACCTCTCAAAATCTATTAAGAGTGGATGGACAACCTAGGGATAGAGGTGGTTGTCTTGCCGTACATAAAGATGGAGGCGAGGGGCAAGTACGAGGAGGCTCTCAAGGAGATTATAGGCATCCTGAAGGCCCAGCCCGTCGAGTCGATAGACGGGGACCTGAACTACATCATAACGAGGATACTGAAGGAGTCTTACCCCCTGAGGTACTTCAACCTTAACAGGGCGGTAGGCGTTCTTGAATGCTGCAAGCTCGAGTTCTACAGGAGGGTCGCGGCCCCCTACGAGGACACGAAGATCAAGGAGAACGGGGACGTCTGAGGGGACCAGTGTACAAATATGTTCAACCCATCCCCATTTTATTTATGAAGATGCTCTGAGGCCAGATCTGGGGGACGCTGTATGAAGAAGAGGATGCAGCCGCACATAATGTGCGGCGTCGGTGACGTCGCGAAGTACGTCCTGTTGCCGGGAGACCCGAGGAGGGTCGAGAAGATCGCGGCACAATTCGACGAGTCGAGGAAGGTCGCCGACTACAGGGGGTTCATCACGTACACTGGCAAGGTCGATGGTGTAGGCATTACAGCCTGCTCCACTGGCATAGGCAGCCCCTCAACGGCGATAGTCGCAGAGGAGCTGACGAGGATAGGCGCGGAGACCCTAATCAGGGTCGGTACTACGGGCGCCCTCCAGCCCGAGATAGAGGTGGGCGACATCATCGTGGCGACGGCGGCCGTGAGGGCGGACGGCGCGTCCAGAGCCTACATGCCGGTCGAGTACCCCGCCGTAGCTGACTTCGACGTCGTCTCGGCCCTCCTCAGATCCGCGGATGAGAGGGGCAGGAAGGTCCGCCACGGCATCGTCCTGAGCTCGGACTCATTCTACGCCGGGAGCGAGGAGGAGGCTGCGAGGCTCGGCGGCGGCAACGTCCTCTCCGTGGAGATGGAGGCCTCGACCCTGTTCACGCTGGCGAGCGTAAAAAAGCTGAGGGCTGGGGCCATCCTGGCAGTCGACGGGAACCTCGTCATGGGCGCGAAGAAGGGTGAGTTCGAGCCTGGCGAGAGGGGCGGCGAGCTCGACGACCGGGTGAAGAAGGCGATCGAGGACGAGATAGGGATCGCGATAGGGGCGGTGAAGCTCCTGGAGCGCGGTCACCCCTTATCGTAGGGCTTATAGTCACTCGGTGGGGTTGCCTTCCTCACGACGCCAGCGAGGGCGATCACGGTTAGGATGTATGGTAGCATCAGTATTATCTGGGGAGGCAGGATGCCAAGGGACTGGAGCCTCATCTGGAGGGCGTCAGCGAATCCGAACATGATGCTGGCGCCGAAGGCGCCGAGGGGCATCCACCTGCCGAAGATCATGGCGGCGAGGGCGATGAAGCCGCGCCCACCGGTCATGCCCCAGGCGAAGAGGCTGAGGTGGCCGAGGGAGAGGAAGGCGCCTCCGAGACCCGCCAGCATGCCGCTAACTATGACGCCGAGGTACTTCACCCTGACAACGCTTATCCCGGCGGTGTCGGCGGCGGCCGGGTGCTCGCCGACGGCCCTGATCCTGAGACCCATCGGGGTCTTGAACAGCACGAACTGGGCTATTACAGTCACAATGATCATTACATAGACGAGGGGCGTCTGTGTGCCAAGGATTTCGCCGACGATTGGGATGTCCTTCAGAAGTGGGATAGAGATGGCCTTGAGGCTAGGTACGCTGCTTGAGGCGCCCCTCGACCCCCAGATGATCTGGCTCATGTAGGCGGTGAAGCCGAGGGCGAAGATGTTTATGCCTGTCCCGCTCACGATCTGGTTCCCCTTGAAGGTGACCGTCAGGACGGCGTGGATCAGGCCGAGGAGGCCGCCAGCGGCGACGGCGGCCAGCACGCCGAGCCAGGGGTTGCCGGTGTAGTAGCTGACGGCGACTCCTGAGAAGGCGCTGGTGAGCATCATGCCCTCGAGTGCTATGTTGACGACGCCGACCCTCTCGGAGAAGATGCCGCCGAGGGCTGCTAAGGTGATGGGCGTCGCCATCCTGAGCGTCGCCGCGAAGAGGCCCACGTTGATGATGTCTATTATGTTCAACCCTTGTGCTCCCTCCACCTGAGAAGGTACCTGATGAGCATAGGCGCGGCGACGAAGACGACGACGAGGGACTGGAGGATGATCACTATGTCGAGTGGGACGTGGGTTACCCTCGTCATCGTCATGCCTCCGCTTCTGAGGGCGCCGAAGAGGACGGCGGCTATGACGACGCCGACGGGGTGCAGCCCGCCGACCAGGGCGACTGCGAGGCCGTCCCAGCCGTAGCCTGGGGAGAAGCCGTCTATGAAGCGGCCGTGGACGCCCATCACCTCGCCTGAGCCTCCAAGGCCGGCCATCGCTCCGCTGACGAAGAGGGCGATGATCATGGTCCTCTTCACGTTTATCCCGCCGTTCTCGGCGGCCAAGGGGTTCAGCCCCGAGGCCCTGACCTCGTATCCGAACGTCGTCTTCTGCAGGATGAAGTAGGTGAGGGCCACGAGGATGAGGGCAACAATAAAGGAGGCGGAGAGCTGGGTCGGTGGGAGTATGCGGGGGAGCTGAGCTGAGGGGGCGAGGGGCACGGTCTGCGCGACCCATCCTGGCGCCTTGAAGGGGTAGTTCACCATGTAGCTGGTCAGGTAGGTGGCGACGTAGCTGAGCATCATCGTTGTTATCACCTCGTGGGCGCCAAGCTTTGCCTTAAGTACCGCCGGGATGAAGCCCCACGCCCCGCCTGCGAGGGCCCCTGCGAGGAGAGCCAAGGGCACGTGGATCAGTGCCGGCAGTCCATCGAAGGATATTCCGACGAGGGCCGCGGCGAAGCCACCGATGATCAGCTGTCCCTCGGCCCCGATGTTGAACAGGCCGCTCTTCATGGAGAAGAGGAAGGCGAGGGCGGTGAAGATGATGGGCGTCGCCTGGGTCAGCGTCTGCCCTATCCCGTAGACGTCGCCGAAGGCCCCTGTAAGCATCGTCGCGTAGGCGTCCAGGGGGGAGTAGCCTGTGGCAACGAGGACGACGGCGCCGACCAGAAAGGCAGCTGCGACCGCAATCACCTGGGGCAGCATCCTCAATAGCCCCGACCTGAGCTTCGCTAGAAGCCTCGAGGGGAGCCTATTCTCCCGATAGATGCCCTCTTCCCCCTCAGTCAACCTTGCCACCCGCCATCAGGAGGCCGAGTTCCTCCTCGTTGGTCTCCTTCGGATCCCTCACAGCCGCTATCCTGCCCTCGAATATCACGGCAATCCTATCGCTGAGCGCCCTTATCTCGTCGAGGTCGGCAGATATGAGTAGGACCGCGCAGCCGTTGTCCCTCATCTCCACGAGCTTGCCCCTCACATACTCCGTAGCGCCTATGTCGAGGCCCCTCGTCGGCTGGTAGGCTATGATCAGCTTGGGGTGCCTGCTGAGCTCCCTCGCGAGCACGACCCTCTGCTGGGTCCCTCCCGAGAGGTTACGGACGGGCGTGTCCTTGCTGGGGGTGCTAATCGAATAGTCCGCTATGAGCCCATCGGCGTAGCTCGACGCCGCCCCGTAGTCGAGGATCATGTGCCTCTTCGCGAAGGGCTCCTCCCCCTGGCTTCCAAGGATCAGGTTCTCCATGACTGAGAAGTCGGGGACCAGGCCCATCTTGTTCCTGTCCGCGGGTACGTGTGAGACGCCGAGCCTTATCCTCTCCTCCGGTGAGGCGGCCGTGATGTCGACCTGGTTCAGGAAGATCCTGCCATCCTTTACCCGCCTCAGCCCCGTCAGGGCCTCGACGAGCTCGCTCTGGCCGTTCCCCTCGACGCCGGCGATGCCGAGGATCTCGGAGGCCATAACGTCGAAGGCGATCCCCTTCAAGGCGGGGAGGCCCCTCTCGTTGACGACCTGCACACCCTCGACCCTGAGGACGACGCCGGCACCCTCAACGGGCTTCTTGTCGAAGGTCTCGAGGACCTGCCTGTCAACCATCATGGTGGCGAGCTGGGGTAGGCTCGTCTCCCCAGTCTTCACCGTCCCGACGAGCCTCCCCTTCTTGAGGACTGTGATCCTGTCGCAGATGGAGAGGACCTCCCTCAGCTTATGTGAGATGAATATGACGGTCTTCCCCTGCGCCTTGAGCGCGCGGATCGCCTTCATCAGCTCCTCCACCTCCTGGGGGATGAGGATGGCCGTCGGCTCGTCAAGGATCAGGATCTCCGCGCCCCTGTAGAGCGCCTTTATTATCTCCACCCTCTGCTGGGCGCCGACAGTGAGGGCGTGGACAGGCGCATCCGGGTCGACCTTGAGGTTGCAGCGTTCGCTGAAGGCCCTGACCTCCTCGGACGCCCTCTTTGTGTCGAGGATGACCCTGCTCCTCGTCACTTCGTTGCCGAGGACGATGTTCTCCGCCACCGTGAGGCTCGGCACGAGCATGAAGTGCTGGTGAACCATCCCTATGCCGTGTCTAATCGCCGTGGCGGGGCTGTCCATGTGGACCTCCTCACCGTCGACGAGGATCTTCCCCGCGTCTGGCCTGTAGAGGCCGTATAGGATGCTCATGAGGACGGTCTTCCCGGCGCCGTTCTCCCCCAAGAGGCCGTGGATCTCGGCCTTCTCAGCCGAGAAGTCGAGGCGGTCGTTGGCGACGACGCCTGGGAAGGTCTTGGTGATGCCGAGCATCTCTACCGCTTGGGTCATGGGGATGAAAAAAGGAGTGGATGGATGTGATATATCTCTTTTTTACCCGTAGCCTGAAGGTACTGTGATGTCGCCGGCGATGATGAGGTCCCTAGCCTCCTTGACCTTGGCGAGTGCGTCGGCTGGGAGCGGGCTGTGCTGGAAGGAGAACACCTCCTCCCACAGCGGCTCCTCGTCGGGAAGTCTGCACATGCCGACCCACTTCTCCTTGAGCCCTCCGCTGTAGAATCCTCCCTTGAACTTGCCTACGATGGCGTTCAGTATCATCTGGTAGACGGCCTCGTCGACTCTCTTGGTCGCGCTCGCAACGATCTCTGGGTACAGGTAGCACTGGCATGCATCGACGCCGAAGCCTATGACGGCCTCGTCGTGAGCCGCCTCGAGTGCTCCCAACCCGCTCTTTCCGGCCGCCGAGTAGATGGCGTCGTTACCGCCCTCGATGAGTGACGTGGCGAGCTCCTTGCCCCTCCCCGGGTCTCCCCAGCCTCCGACGAAGACGGGCTCCGACACGGTGACGCTCGGGTTCGCCCACTCGGCGCCAGCCTCGTAGCCCACGAAGAAGTCCCTGATGAGAGGGATGTCCATGCCGCCGACGAAACCGACCTTCCCCGTCTCGGTCATCATCCCAGCGACGACGCCGACGAGGAAGGAGGCCTCGTTAGCTCTGAAGGTGAGGGAGGCCACGTTTGGCTTGTCCACCACCATGTCGACTATGGCGAAGTTCTGGTTCGGGTACTCGCCCGCGATCTTGGTGAGGGCGTCAGCCTGGTCGAAGCCGACGCAGATGATGAGGACATACTCGCCAGACTTGGCGAAGTCCCGCTGATAGCCCTCGTACTCTGCTATCGCCTTGGGCTCGACGTAGTCAAACAGGATGCCGAGCTCGTCTTTCGCCTTCTGTACGCCGGCGTAGGAGATGTCGTTGAAGGACTTGTCGCCTAGGCCGCCCGTGGCGAGGATGAGGCCGACCTTCTTAGGGGCCTTAAGGTCCGAGATCTCGGTCCGAGCAGCAGCAAGGTCAGATTGGACCTTCGTTAGGTCAGATTGGGCCTTCGTCAGGTCAGTCTTGGCTTTGTCACTCTCGGTCTTCAGTGCGTCGTACGTGGTCTTGGCCACGTAGTTTGCTATTAAGAGGGGTGGGTTCACTACGGGGTAGATGACCCATCCGGCGCCTGCGCCGATGACGAGACCTATGATGACATATGTTAAAAGCTTGGTTGTTTGAGACATAGCTTCACCTCAAGACAGATGAAGTGTGTCTTGATTGCTTAAAACATTCTCTAGTGGCGCTTTTTTCTGGTTCGGATGTGGAAAAACGTTATTTCTCAATGGTTGTATCTGCCTTTTTGTAATGAAACTGTCATATCACGTTTACCGAAGATTCGTGGAGAGGGGGAAGTTAGACAGGCAGGGTGATCGGACCGGCGGAGCCCGACATTGAACGGGACGCCGTTCTATGTGGGCTTGGCAGCAATTCTATAAATGACAAGGCGTACGGTGTATCGAAGGGTCGGCCATGCCTGGCATGATAGTCGTCTTCGAGGGGCTTCCGGGGTGCGGCAAGTCATCCATCGCCCGGGAGGTCGCGAAGAAGATCCAGAACTGCGTCGTCATGCCCGAGGTGAGCGAGCTGGCGGCGGCGAAGGGCTTCGAGGTGGCGGACAGGGCGTCTATAGGGACGGAGACCTGGTTCCTCACCCAGTACTACACGAGGGGGACCGAGGCGAAGAGGCTCAGGGCGGAGGGCAAGACCGTCATCGAGGACCGCAACTACGCGAGCAGCCTCGCCTTCGGCTTCGCTAACTTCGTCGCCAGCAACAATCCGAGCATATTCATGCACTTCCCGAGCTACATCGTGAACAAGGCGGTGGGCACGCTCGTTGAGCCGGACGCCTACATCTTCTTCAAGATCCCCGTCTCGGAGTCGGTCAAGCGGCAGGATTCAAGGGAGGAGCTCAGGGAGGAGCTGAAGACGGGAAACGTCGCCGTCCTGAAGGACTGCGTCCGGTTCTACAGGGTCTTCTTCACAATACTTGAGCCTGAGGTTCCCCTGTACGAGATAGACGCGACGCGGCCTAAGGAGGTCGTGCTCGAGGACGTCCTGGGAATCCTCGAAGAATTGGCTAAAAAAACTTGCGCCTAGTAAAATACACGCACATGATCTTAGCCCCAGCGGTGGTCGGAGGATTAGGCTGTTGGAGTGAGACTTAATTGTGAAGGAGTCGCATGCTTCGGGCAGGAAGCTGCTCCTGATGGGGAGCTCCGCCTTCAAGGCCAACGAGCTGCCTGTACCGGTGAAGGAGAGGATCGACGAAGCAATGGCCCGGGGCGCGACGATCATCGTGGCGGAGGCGCACGGGGCGTGCAGGCGCTACCAGGACTACGTGAAGTCGAGAGGTTATACGAACGTAATCGTGGGGCACGCGAGGAGCATCAGGTACAACGCGGGCGACTGGAGAACCGTTCGGTACGGGGACGATCTGAAGGAGAGGGAGAGGAGGATGATCGAGGACTGCGACTCCGCGATGATAATATGGGTGGACAGCAGCGGCGTGATAGCGGAGAACTTGGAGCGGCTGAGGAGGCTGGGGAAACCGACTTTCGTGTACGAGTACTCAACAAGGGACGACAAGGAGAGGTTCGGCGAACTCGACCCCAAGAGAACTTATGACGGCTATTACAACATGAAGGAGTATTACAGAAAGAGGAGACAACTCCCCTAAACTTAGTAGCCTGGGGTATTATATAGTAAAACTGTCTGTTTTCGAGTGTTTTTTATTCGTACTTGTTATGGCTCTGATATTCCTAGGCAGTTCTCTCCTTTTCCTATGCATCCAATTACACAGTAGAACTCGCCTGGTTCATCGCCTATGGTCTTGAAGCCGTGTTCCTCATTTGCAGGGAAGTAAGCCACGTCTCCAACCCCGAGGATTCCTCCTTTTCCGGGACCCAGTACCTGAAGGCGCCCCACTGTCACGGCGATCTCCTGTTCCCACGGATGTTTATGCGGATTCAAGTACCCGCCAGGTTCTATGACGAAGTAGCGGAGAGCGAAATTATGCAGATACTCCTCTCCCCCCGTCCTCTTCTCGGAGATCCATCTGATCGTCACGCCCTCCGCGTCCTGACCATAGGCTTCTTTGACATCGTAGCCCTTAATGCCTCGAATGTTTTTGATTATCACCCTGATGTCTCCCCCTTTTAATAAGTTAAAGTGAGAGGTGGCTTAAAACCCTATTTTAGATGGTTATGACGGTTTTGGCTGAAGTGGCCATGTCAAGGAAGGTTGCGTAGCCTATGATCGTTAAGCCATCTTCCAGGTTTTCTCGTGTTATGCCGCGTTTCCTTGCCGCCTCTTCGCAGACGTAGAGTTTCACTTTTTCGTTTTTCAGGATCGCCTTGAATCTTCGATCTATTTCTTCGCCGATCTTGGCGCATGTTCCCCTCTTCCCCAGTACGGCTCCGTCGGTGAAGAGGAACACCGTTGCGTTCATTCCCATGGCTGCCGCCGTTTCGACTATGTAGAGTAGCGAGGATAATCGTCCATCCTCCTCAGGCCCCCATCCATAGAGGAAGACAATGTCTTGTGACAAGGTGCTTCACCTTCAGCATCCTGATGCGATGCACAGCATCTTCGGTAGGCCGCCGAGTTTACACACTACCCCGCGTGCGGTGCTCTTGCCTCCCTTAAACATGTCATCGAGTTGGTCGACGTCTAGTTTAAACTGGTCTCTTATCGTCTTAACCATCGGCAAGGTTTCCCATTTTAGATAATATCCTCTGACGAAGTATATTACTTGCATCTGCAAGTCTGTGAGGGACATGCCGAACTGTTCTTTGGCCATTTTCTTTGATAATTCTTCCGTCCATGCGTCAGGTTCTTTCACGAAACCTTCTTCGTCGAGGGCGTTATCGTCGACCATCACGCATTCACCTCGAAAAACCATCCGTTGCATATAAAATGTGGTTTGTACGCAAGACGTCGTACGTGAATGGGGGTACCATGCTGCAAAACTTGGTTTTCGGGTGCCGTCAAATCCTATGGATGGCTAAAACATTAAAAAATATGGGGAGGCTCGCAAACGGCTAGTCCTTGGGTTCCGCGTCTCTCCTGAGTGAGCCCGCGGCGCAGTGGATCGATCCACTATTTCTTGGTCCGACGAGGCTCGGCATCTCCACCTCGATCACCTCGACTCCCACGCTCTCGAGCCACTTTGTAGCCTTCGGCTCCCCCGTCGGCACAAGGATCTTCATCGGCTCAAGCACGACCCCTGTCTCCGGACCGACGGGGTTACCCTGATCAACCCTGCATAGCTCGTCGGGGGGGATAACGAATTGCCAATTCATCTCCGATTGTAGCCAATCGAGGAGATACCTGTCCAGCCATCTGGGATCCGCGACCGATGTGTGCCTGTCTATCATGCTGTAGTGGGTGAGCTGTGGACGAGGCCCGTACCCTGGAAGAATTCTCACGTCGACCTCAGGGTCCTGGGTTTGTATGATCCTTCGAAGCTGCTCGTGGCCCCAGTCATTGGCCCTCCAGACATCGCTTTGGGAGGTGTTCGCCCTGGGGTAGTGGACTGCTGCGAGGAGGTGCTTTTCGTCGAGCCAGCCGATGTTCCCTCCCTCGGCCATCCCCCTGCCGGTGATCATGCCCACGACAGGGCATCCTATCTCCGCCAGCGTCTGGTACGTGGGGACCTCCTCCCCTTTCCGGATGTGATCGTACATCCTAAGGATCACCTGGCCATAGACGGCTGCGTGGCAGACATCATCGGTGTATATGGCCTTCACCTGGTACGGGGGATCGTTGGGATCCGGCTTTCTCTCCACAACTTCCACGCCTTCGTCTCTGTAGGCTCTGTGCAGCCTCTCGTAGTCCTCGTTTAGCTCTTCAAGGTCTTTGGGCTTGTAGCTCATCCGCCAGGCGGCGAGGCTGGAGTCGTGTGGCGGCCATGGCGTGGGTTTCCCGACGCTTAGGAACTCTTTTCCCGGCCTGTGCAGCAGGACTGAGCGAAGTTTCCCGATGGTCGTGTTCGCCTTCCACTTCTTGCCCCAGAGCTTCTCCATCTCGTCCTCGAACTCTGAGAGGACCTGGGAGTGATGCTTCATGTACTGTTCATCGAGTGAGAGGCCTGTCTTCTCTTTGAACTCGTCGTGAATGGGATATTTCACCATTAGAGTAACCTGGTTATCAAGGGATATTAGCGAATTTGAAATTTTTGTGATAGGCGCACGCGGAGACGCAGAGGATGCGATTATGGAGAAGAGAGGGCGAATCAGTGAAGTCCCAATCTATTTTTTCTTTGTATAGGAAAACTTCTTACGGATTATTTTCTCGATGTATTTTCTAGGTTTTTTTGGTTTCTCATGCCTCTCCTCTGGTATCGCTGTCAATGTTATACCTAGAATATGAGGTGGAGCTGAGGATAAGCTATTCGTCCTCTGTCAAAATGCTTTACGTTAGATGAGGTTTATGCCAAAGTAAATTTGGTATAAGATTTTCAAAGGTAGACGTGAAGATAAGGCTATGGAGAAAACAATCACAGGTGCATCTCTTAACTTCAAAAACCTCTTTTACCCGATAAAGGATTAGTTTATTCTGATAAAAATGCCCTTTGTTGATGTAAACGGTACACGGCTCTACTACGAGCTGAAAGGAGCGGGACCAGTAGTCGTATTCCTTCACGGCTGGACACTCGACACAACCATGTGGGACAACCAGTTTGACGAGTTCGCGAAGCACTACAAGGTCCTCAGATACGACTTGCGAGGCTATGGAAAGTCCGCAGTACCAAAGATGGAACACCCATATGCCCACCATGAGGACCTCAAGGCGCTTCTGGATTATCTAAGAATCCAGAAGGCTGCGATCATAGGGCTAAGCATGGGCGGCTACGCAGCCATCAACTTCGCCATCATGTACCCCGAACGAGCCTCCGCCCTGATACCTGCAGACGCGTACATAGAGCGCCGCATCCATTCGAAGGAGGATTATATCCCTTTTGCGCCGATATTCAGCAAAGCGAAGGAAGAGGGGATCGAGTCCGCCAGAGAGGAGTGGCTGAACCATCACGTCTTCGAACCAGCGCGTAGGAACCCGAAGTGCGCGGGCAAGCTAAGGGAGATCGTGGGTCGCTATAATGGCTGGAACTTCATAAACGATGTAAACGAGGATCTTTTCATCAGACTTAGCCCGGTTCAGGAGACGCGTCTTCATGAGATCAGGGCCCCTACCCTCATCATAGTCGGTGAACTTGATGTGGGCTGTCTTGAGGATGCGGATGTGCTTGAGGAGAAGATAGCCGGATCAGAGAAGGTGATCCTGATGGGTGTGGGGCATATGTCGAATATGGAGGACTCAGTGGGATTCAACAAGGCAGTATTGGGCTTCCTTTCGCGGAAGATAAAAAGCGCCTAACAATGCAGAGATTCATGAAGCAACCTTCACTCGGCTGCGCTTGGGTCAATCGTTCAATAAGTCACGGTTGAGTATCAGGTAGAAGTGAGGATAAGATTATGGAGAAAAACGGAAGAGAATTAGCTCAGTTAAGAGATACTTTTGGTGCAGTTACCCCAAGCTGAGGATGCTCCCTCGCATAATCACTGATATGGTTATACAAGTACTCAACCTCGATACCAAGCCTAGGATAATCAGCACCCTTCCTGACCTCCATTACCCCATCCCTATACTTCTCCCAATACCAAAACACTGACTCAGATAGTAGCAAAGTAACCAAGTGTATATCGATCAGATTCTGTCTGACTAACACACCGATGCCTGTGAGGTATAGGTTCTCCTGCACGAAAGCGTTCCACATCTCTCTGTTTTTTACGAGTCTGTTCCAGTCGTCCATGTTTTTCATTTCTATGTTGAAGAGTGCGTAGTCTGTGTCTCTGAAATCGTTTGAGTAGTATGCCTCGTATATTCCCATGAAGAGTGTCGCTTGCCTCGCCTTGTCTGCGTTTCTCGTGGATATTATGTAGTTTATTGCTGCGAGTAGGACACCTACTGCCCCTGCCACATACGATACTGACTGAAGAACACCTAGATCAACCATTCAATTCACGGTTTATGATTAGCGTGAAATGAGGATAAGATTATTGAGAAAGGGGAGGTTCAATCTGCTTTCATATTAAATGTCCTATTATTTTGCGCATGGAGAAGAACTCTTTGTGTACATTAAACTCTCTCAATGTCTATGCTCACCTTAAAGCCGCTGTTCAAGCTCCTGGTCACGGTGCACCCGTTATCCTCATGCTCCTTGACGACCCCCTCAAACGCGGCTAGGTGCTCCTCGGGAACGTTTACCCGCACGGTGACGTCCATGGACTTGTAAACTCCACGTTTCCTGCTATCCGCGCCTTTCCTCATCGTCGCCGAAGCCTCGATGCCCCTGTACAGGGCACCCTTCTTCATAGCGTCTAGCTCGTACTCGCAGGAGTCTACAGTGCACATGAGAGCTGCAGCCATCATGAAGGCGCCTGGTACTCCGTCGGAGTTGTACCCTTCCCTGACAGTGACCTCGTTGACATCAAGGTACTTGTTGTTGAGAGATAGCATATAATCGCCGTTCTCAAGCCTCTTTATTCTAACCGTTTCCACGCCCATTAGAACTCACGACCCTTCCGGTACTCCTGCTCATTAATCCAGTCGCTCCTCGTAATAGACAACAGGTGAGTATCATGATACTCACCATGCAGAAACATTTTCTTACGCTCAACACCCTCATGAGTCATACCAGAGCGTTCAAGCACCCTACATGAAGCATCGTTTTCAACGACAACCGTCGCCATTATACGCTCAATAGGCGTGGTGTTGAAGAGGTGGTTGATGAGTAGGCAGGCGGCCTGCGTCGCTACACGCTTACCTCTTTGGCTCTGGTGAATTATATACCCAATCTCATAAGCCCTGTAGAATGTCTCGACGTATGAAGAAAAATAGCATGCTAGGCCAAGCGGCTCCTTCGAAGCGCAGTCCTGTATGATATAATAGGCGCCTTCCTTGTATTCGTGGACCATTTGGTCGACGGATTCTCTGGTTTGAGGCCATATGTTGAAGAAGTTGCCCCAGAACTCTGGCTGGTTAAGCCACTCCGTTAGCAGCTCATAGTTCTCCGGCGTAACTGGTTTTAACTCAACTCTTTTACCGATCAGCATCATTATCAGCCTCGTTTTATACTTAGTATATACTGCCGTCCCAGCTTCTTCACCTCAGCGACAAGCCAGTCAAAGTCCTCTCTTCTACTCCTATGATTGACGTTGCACGCCCTCAGCATGTATCTCCCCTTAATCGTCGTGTCGGAGACACAGCCGAGGTGCTGCCTCCACAGTTCATACAGAATGGATTGATTCAGTTTCTGAAGCTGCTCCTCACCTAAGCCCCCGGGGTTATAGCGGAAGCAAACCACGTTGCTCGTAACTGGAGCAGTCACCTCCATATCGGGCGCCCTACCGATCTGAGAAGCCAGGTACCCAATCTGGTCAAGGTTCTGCTGAATGAGCCTGCGATACTTCTCTTTCCCATACGCGCGTAGAAGCATGTAGACTCTAAGCGAGAGAAACTCGTTCGACAGCCGTAGTCCGAGGTTGTAGGTCTGCATGCCGTCTGGGTAGTATCCCTGCATCGTCTTCAGGTACTCGGCCTCGTGTCCGTAGATGAAGGTGCTCAGGTGCTCCCTCGGGTGCCTTACGAGGGTGCAGCCGATCCCGTATGGCATATACATCCACTTGTGTAAGTCCACTGCGAGTGAGTCCGCCCTCTCCATTCCCTCGGCGAGGTGTCTGTGAGTTTCACTTATCTTAACCCAAGCACCGAAGGCCCCATCAACGTGCAGCCACATTTTCTCCTTTTCCGCTAGGTCAGCTAAAGTATTGAAGTCGTCGAAGGCCCCCGAGTTCACCGTGCCCGCGCAACCTATCACGCAGAAGGGGTGGCTTCCCTTACTTCGATCTTTCTCGATCTCCCTCTTTAAGGAGGCAATATCTATCCTGCACTCGTCGTCTGTCTTCACCCAGCGGAGGGCGTCGCCGCCCAATCCCAAGAGCTCTACGCTCCTCTCGAGGCAGTGGTGTCCCTCGTCTGAGACGTAGAGGGTCATCTTCCTCGGGACGCCCTGCATGCCCTCCTTCTTCATATCTACCTGGGCCTTTGCGTTCCTGGCTACGGCGAGGCCGGTGAAGCTCGCCTCCGAGCCCCCGCTGACGAAGGTGCCGCTCGCGTCCCTTGGGTAGTCCAGCAGCTCCTTCATCCATTCGAGTGCTTGCTGATTCACATCGTATGCCGCGGAGTCAGGGTCGTCGCTCCCAACGTTTGTTCCGCTTTGTAACAGGTCAGCTAGCATGCCGTATGGTGATCCTCCTCCTGCGACGACTGCCCAGAACTTCGGTGACTTCTGTTGGGTCATGGAGGGGAGCACATCTCTCACGAAGGCTCTGTATGTTTCTTCTTCTCCTTCGCCTTCTTTAGTTAGGGGTACTCGTATTCTGGATGATTCCTCCTTGGTGGCTCTTCTGAAGGGTTGTTCTCTGATGTTCTTTATGTGGTCAACCATGTCATCGAGCATCTTGTGCCCGAGAACCCTGAACTCATCCCAGTTCTCTGGGTCAAGTGTCTCTTCTGGATCCTTTGAATAACTCATGAAGGAAAATGGGGTAATTTGTTATTAATAACTGTCTATTAAGCATCTACTCGACGAGACTTGGGCGCGCGTTTAGTCCTCATAGTCCCTCCACTCCCATGTCTGTATATCCCGCCATGCGTTCTGGAACTCGGGCTCTGACCATCGCTCGTACAGGTTCATGAGTATCTGGGCTTGTCTTGTATCGAGGTTCGCCTTCAGGTTCCTCTGGGTTGCTCTCATGTTTAAGACGTAGTAGATCGCTGCTACGAGGACTCCTGTTGCAGCCACCATGTAGTAGGCGGCCTGAATCTCAGCTAGGTCAACCATACAATCACGGGTAATGGTTAGCGTGAAGTGAGGATAAGATTATGGAGGGAGGTTTAGTTCAGGCATTACTTCTTCAGCGAAAAGCATGGAGGCATGAGTATCAGGGAACGGAACAAATAATGTAATGAAGCTCTCTACGCCAGCGTCAATGTATTCGTTGAACCTTGACGCCACAGTCCTCGGAGAACCGATAATGAGCGAAAACCCCCTTTGAAAATCAGTGGTGGCGGCAAGTCTTGAAGCCTCTATATCCGACTCAGCCAATACGACAACACTCCAAATAGACTTCCCTATTTCATCCACATCCCGACCATACTTTATGCAATGATTATTGAGAAGATCCGCCTTCTTCCGGAATGATTCAGGAGTCGGCTCAGGTAAATTCCACAGATCAGCATATTTTGCTACCACCCCTAAAGTAAGGGCTTCTTCGCCTCCACCGATCATGAGCCGAGGGTTCCTAGGCTTCGGACAACCACTCACATCCTTGACTACGTAATATTTGCCTTGGAAGCTGAAGCCATCCTCTCGCCACATTCCCTTAATGACTCTGACAGCTTCCTCCAGTTGCTTTAGCCTAACCTTATTTGAGGGAAAAGGGTAACCATATTGCTCATAATCAGGCTTGTGCCAACCAGCACCAATCCCAAGTATGAATCTGCCTCCCGTTAACACGTCCAGTGTGGCCGACATCTTAGCCGTAAGGGCCGGGTTACGAAAGTTGTTGCATAAAACCGCTGTGCCTACCTTGTGCCTTGGGAAGATCGCTGAGATATAGCTAATCGTAGTCATGCCCTCTATGACGTCTTTTAGTTCTGGTCCACGCGCGCTCGCGACTTGTGTGAGGTGGTCTGGTACCCATATGGAGTCATAGTGTTCTCCGACTTCTTTCAGATAATTGATGGTTCTTGATGCGAACTCTGCTCCTCTGCTGCCGTCTTCAGGAAAGTCTCCCATCATAAGGCCAAAACGAAAGTCACGCAATACTTATCGCCTCCTTTTTCATGTAAAGTATGAGCGTGAAGTGAGGATAAGATTATGGAGCAGGCCTGAATCTTCGGTTAAACTCGCGGTAGGGAAGACTACTCAGTACGCGGTGAGCCGGTGGCTTCTACGCTTGGTTCTCTGGTGGTTCTGGTAGCACCTTGGGCAGTAGACGGGGCGGCCCGCCGCCGCGGTGAAGGACGCCGTGAACTCGGCTCCGCATTTCGCGCATCTATGCCTGGGTACCCTCGGGGCTTCGGTGATGGCGGTGTGGTTTCCCTCGAGCTCCGTGATCTGGGTGTTGGTCATGGCCATGATCCGGCTCAGATCCTTCATCTCCTCGGGGCTTACGAGGGAGATGGCTGTGCCCTCGGCGTCCATCCTAGCCGTCCTGCCTATCCTGTGGAAGTAGACCCCGGGGTCGGAGGGGACGTTGTGGTTGATTATGTGCGTCACATCCTGGATGTCGAGCCCCCTCGAGGCGACGTCCGTGGCGACGAGGAGCCTCAGCCTGCCTCCTCTGAAGGAGTCCACGACGCTGTCGCGCTGAGGCTGGGAGAGGCCGCCGTGGAGGGCCTTGGCGTCGTACCTCCTCGCGGCGAGCATCTTGGCGAGGCGGGCGGCGCCGTGCTGGGTCCTGCAGAATATTATGGCGCGCTCCACCCGGTGCTCGTCGAGGATGCTGAGGAGGACCCTGAACTTGTCGGGCGCCTCGACCTCGACGAAGCGCTGCGCTATCTGGGACAGGGCTATCTCGTCTCTGCTGACGATTATCTTCTCCGGGTAATGCAAGAATTCCCCGCAGATCTGCATGACGTTGCGGTCAATTATGGCCGAGAACAGGCTCATCTGCTTGTCCCTGGGGGTGCTGTCGAGTATGCGCCTGATGTCCTCTATGAAGCCCATGTCGAGCATGCGGTCGGCCTCGTCGAGGACGACGATCCTGGCCTTCCCTAGGTTCAGGGTTCCCCGGGCGAGGTGGTCCAGGATGCGTCCGGGTGTACCCACCACTATGTGGACCCCCTGTCTGAGGGCCTTGGCCTGGCGCTGCATGGAGTCGCCGCCATAGACGGTGAGGATCTTGACCTCCCGGTACTTGGCGAGGAGGCTCATGTGCTCCGTGATCTGGACGGCCAACTCACGTGTCGGGGCGAGGACGAGGCCCTGGACGTGTTTGAGGTTGGGGTTCACGAGCTCTATCATGGGGATGCCGAAGGCCGCGGTCTTCCCGGTCCCGGTCTGGGCCTGGCCGATGACGTCGCGGCCGTCGAGAAGGAGGCCTATCGACTGGGCCTGGATGGGCGACGGGGTCTCCCAGCCCATCTCCGTGATCCCTCTCATGACCTCTGTGCTCAGGTGCAACTCGTCGAAACAACTCACCTGCATGTCTTCGTCTCCTCATCACCGGAATTCGACGTGTCGTAATCGGGAGCTTCTAGGCTTCGAGTTAAAACATGCGACGGATTCTTAGTGACTACCCCATTGGGCGGTGGGCGGGATAAAAGGGTTTAGGTGGAAGAATCTTTGGGATAAAATCCTCAGTATCCACATCAGATTCTTTTAATCCGATCTCTATAATTGGTCGGTTTTATAATACGAAATTGTCAGGTGGAGCTGAGGACAAGGTTATGGCCTCACACACTTTTTTAAACTAGAGCTATAATGGGGTACTTTTGATAACCCAAAAAATCAAATTGATCGAAGCTATAGTAGACGATGAGGGTACCAAATGGACGCATTGAGAGATCATCTGGTTAAATCATTGAGGGGCGGGCAGGCTTTCGTGCCTTTCAACAAGGCTCTGGCGGGGATCAGACCGGAGCTCAGAAACGTCAGACCCAATAAGGCGCTGCATTCCATCTACGAGGAGCTGGAACATATGCGGTTGGCTCAGAAAGATCTGCTCGATTTCGCGCTTGACCCTGATTGGAAGCCCCCTAAATGGCCTGAGGGTTTCTGGCCTCAGCCTGGTCGAGTGCTATCGGACGAGGAATGGGATGAGACGTTTAACGGGTTCTTCAAGGGGCTGGACAGGGCGATTGGACTGGTCAAGGACTCGAAGATAGACCTGCTATCAGACGTTCCTCTGACAGAGAACACCTACCTGCGGGAGATCATGCTGATCATCGAGCACAGCGCTTACCACCTGGGCAAAATATTGGACATCAGGAAAGCTCTTGGTAATTGGAAGTAGTTGTTATCAGGTAGGCAAGCGTACTTAAGCAATTAAAAAATGAGGAGACGCCATCAGTCGAAGCGATACCTGAGCTCTACAGTCATTGTTGGTAGCCCGGGTGAGATTCGAACTCACGTCTAAGGGTCCAAAGCCCTCAATCCTTGTCCGCTAGACGACCGGGCTCCAACTAACCCTAACCATGGCCTCGCCCTATAAATCTTATAAAAAACATCCGACCCACCACGATCCATGCCAGGCTTCACCATCAGGAAGGCAGCCCAGGCGGACGCGGATGAGCTGTACGAGATGAGGCTCCTCCTCCAGCGCCACGGCGAGGAGGCGAACCCCACCATCTGGCGCCTCACCAAGAAGGGCGAGGAGAAGACGAGGAGGGACACCGAGGAGATGCTGAAGGACGAGAACGGCATCGTCCTCATCGCCGAGAGGGACGGCGCCCCGGTCGGCTTCGCCTACGGCAGGCACATTTACAGGGAGGAGTACGAGCCGCCGAACATCGGGCAGGTTATGCTCATCTTCGTCAAGGAGCCACACAGGACACGCGGCGCCGGCAGCCTCCTCGTGGCAGGGCTATGCAGGTTCTTCGACTCGAAGGGCGTGGAGGACGTCACCCTCAACTACATACACGGCAACACAGACGCCGAGGGCTTCTGGGGCAGCCTCGGCCTCAAGCACAGGCTCCACATAGCGGGCATACCACTCGGAGACCTGAAGAGACGCCTACGCGTCCCCTGAGCCCCATCAGAAGGTATTTTAACCAGAAACAAGCTTGAAACGCCGACAAACTTGGGAGAGCTCAAATCGATCCAGAGGAGTCACCTGAAGGGCCTCGCCCACGGCCTGAAGCCCACGGTCCGGATAGGGAAGAACGGCCTGACCGAGGCCGCCGTGCGGACGATAGGCAGGGCTCTGGATGACCACGAGCTGATAAAAATCAAGTTCCTCAGCCACAAGGATGAACGTGAAGAGCTTTCAGACACGCTGAGAAGACCGGGTCGGAGCTCGTCGCCCTCATAGGAAACATCGCGATCCTCTACAGGCAGGCTTCTGAGCCCGAGAAAAGGACGATAACGCTGCCCCCGACTAGGTGCCCTTCACCGCCCTGAGCACCCTGTAGCCGCCCCGCCTGGCCAGGACCTCGAACCCGCCGTATGCACCCTCCATCAACCCTGCGAGGGTCCTGCCGCCCTTGTTCGACTGGACGACCAGCTGGAGGGAGCCACCGTCCCTGAGGTGGCGGATGGAGCCGGCGACGAGTGGCCCGACGACCCGTCTCATCCCGGCGGAGATCGGCGGATTCGAGACTATCGCGTCGAACTCCATTCCCTCGACGGGCTCGTAGAGGGAGCCACGGAGCACCCTGACATTCCTTGCCCCGTTCCTCGCCGCGTTCTCCTCCGCGAGGTCGATTGCCCTCGCGTTTATGTCAGTCATCCAGACCCTCAGCCCGGGGCTGAGTCTCGCAGCCACGATCCCGATCGGGCCGTAGCCGCAGCCGAGGTCGAGGAGGGCGCCCTCGGGTGGGAGAATCATGGAGTCTATTAGGAGCCTCGTCCCCGCGTCGATCCTCCTGTGGCTGAAGACGCCTGAGTCCGTGAGGAACTCGAGGCTGAGTCCCCTCAGCGTGCACCTGATGAGCCCCGGCTCCGGCTTAGATGTGGGCTGCTCCGTGAAGTAGTGCTCGGCCACGGCTACCACTTTTTAGGGTACATGCCCCTGTGCATGATGACCCGCTCCGGCGTAGCAGCTATGCCGTGCTCGGCCTTGGCGATCTCGCCGCCGTCCATCTCGGCCCTCATCAACGCGACGGCCTCGCCCCTCTGAGTCATCACGGCTATGAGCTCCTTCGCCTCGATCCCTGACTCGAAACTGAGGATTCCCGGGACGGCGAGCTGGGCACCGGTGCAGAGGGCCTCAACCGCGGAGTCTCTGACCCAGACGTGGGGCAGCAGGCTCAGCGCGTCCTCTATCGGGCGGATCATCTTCTTGAGAGGCGCCTCGTCCCCCTCGCTCCTCAGGTCGAGGGCATCGGTGAGGTCGTAGAGGGTCACCGCCTGGTCCTCCGTGAACGGGCCGCTCCTGACGCGCCTGAGCTCGTGCATGTGGGCGCCGCCCCCCAGGACCTCTCCGACGTCCGCGCAGAGCTTCCTGATATATGTCCCGCTCTGGCAGCTGACCCTGAAGAGCCAGTTCCTGCCGTCACCCTCGAGGTAGTCGATCCTGTAGATGGTCCTGGTGCGTAGGCGTCTGCTAACCGCTGACCTCAACGGCGGACGCTGGTAGATCTCCCCCTCGAACATCTTCAGGGTCTCGACCAGCCGGTCCTCCGCCACGTCCTCGTGGGTCCTCATTATCGTGACGTACTCCTTCCCGGAGTCGAGGAGGGCCTGCACTATCTTCGTCGACTCCTCGAGGCATACCGGGAGGACACCAGTGACCTTGGGGTCGAGGGTGCCGCCGTGACCGACACCTTCTATCGTCATCAGCTTCCTCACCCAAGCGACGACCTCATGGCTCGTCGGGCCGGGGACCTTGTCGATGACGAGGACGCCGCGCTTGATCATCTGCTGGAGGTCACGCTCCTCCGGGGGCAAGCCGAGGCCCCTGTCGCAGTCCTCCTCTGCCTTGACCGTTACTGTCCTCTTGATCTCCCAGGCGGGCCTCTCCGGCATCTCGATCGCATCCTGATGGGCGTCCGACTCTTTAAGTATAATGCAAATAAATCCAGGGGCGGTCACGACCCGTAAGGTCCCCCTCAACTCTCGGCGCAGTATTGATGTGGCTGAGAGGCTCATAAGAAATATAACCTAACTTTTCCCCGTCATTATCAACTAAAATTATATATTTTTAGCGTTCTCTTTCTGAGAGGCGTCGCAGGTGAACGTATCCAGGGAGGCTGTCCGCCGGCTCCAGGTGGAGAAACAGGGGGTCGGCGCCTACCCGGTAAAAGCTGGCAA
>Ga0315282_10004997_pt1 | contig 22782 bp, 18 predicted proteins | sample YL17G07_20_MG_FD_203693 | JGI IMG/M metagenome (GOLD analysis project Ga0315282, IMG submission 203693) | Sediment microbial communities from Yellowstone Lake, YNP, Wyoming, USA - YL17G07_20 | ecosystem: Environmental > Aquatic > Freshwater > Lake > Sediment | place: USA: Wyoming | collected... | reverse complement strand
ACGACCAATTCGGAAGCTTGGACGACCTCTGGCGCTGAAACGGATTCGGTGGCAGATACCAACAGCACGGCTAACACGCAAAGTCATGCTGATACAAAAAGCACGGCGCGCTCCGAAGCCGATGCGGTGGGATTGGGACAGACCATCGGGCGTGGAATCAGCGCCGGGATGAGCGTGGGGGTAGCGCCTTCTTTTTCACTATCCAACGCTTACCAATGGCAGGATGACCCCTATATTTTATTGACCGATATTATGCGTACCCAACGAAAACTGTTGGATATTGCCAGCCGTGAAGGTGCTTTCTATACAGATTTGTATGCTCTGGCCCGTACTGAACAGGGTGTGCAGGCATTGATGGGGCTCATACCAGAGGCTTTCCATGGCACGGAAGATGTGGTTGCCGGCGTCCAGACCCGCACGCTCAACAGCCAGGAACAGGCTTACATCGGTCTGCATGCCAGAGCCTTTACGCCATCCACACGAATTGAAACCATCCCTGAGGCCATGAGCGGTTATGCCGATTCAACACTCCTGACCATGCTCCAGGTCGCGGCCTATACCGCGCCAGGGACCTTTGAGCAGGGAGCTGCATTGACAACCCAGGAGGAAACGCCTGCTTTCGCCTTTTATCCGGATATGCCAGGGAATATTACACTTGCAAGGCAGTGGTCTACTGAGACGGGGTTGCTGACGGATACTTTCCTAAAGTTATCTTCTGACCGTCATTTTCACATGGCCTTTGTGGGCGATACAGGGTTTGGGAAGTCGATTGCCGCTGAACGGTTGGCGTATGAAACCACGCGTTTCTGGCATTACCGCACCATTGTATTGGATTTTGGTCAGGGTTGGCGTAAGGCATTGAACTGGCCTGGCATTGGTGCGAACGGTTCTGAAGATGGTCAGGGGCATGTCGATATTCGCCAGCTTTACCCTGGTTCACCACGCCCGCTGCGCTGGAATATTCTCCAGGTTCCGAGGCGGATTGAACCCGGGCGCTACCGCAGCATGGTGGCCGAACTCTTTGCCAATGCCGGACGCATGGGGGCCAGACAGTTGGGTTTTATGCGCCGGGCGTTAACTGAGTTGTACTTCGAAGCCGGGGTTTTGACCGGTGATCCCAAGCTTCAAAATGGTCCGCTGGGGCCTCTGCAGGATGATCGTGAAGTGCAGGTCATTCGAAATGCCCGCCAAAACCCAGCGAACGGTCAGGATGACCTGCATCCCGGCACGCTACTGGAATTGCTCTCATCTTCTGACCTGCAAGCCCTGGCGGTTTACCGCAGCAAACAACTGGATGTCTCCAAATGGGTGGATCGCCTGCGAACGTATAAGGAAAAACTGGAGCGCGACCAGGTCAGCCGTACCAGCCTGGAAGGTGTTCTGTTGCGGTTAGAGCAGTTTTCCGAAGGTCACATGGCGCGCCAATATGGACCTTCTGCCAGCGGGGTAGGGGTTGAAGATTTGGGGCTGCTGGGTGACCCGGCAAATCCCTGGGGAATCACCGTGATTGAAGGCGGCGCAGAAATGGATGAATATCCCAAAGCGGCTTTGCTTTCTTTATTAGCCAGCACCCTGTACTCCGACGCCGTCGCCCGCCGGCGCGAAACGCTGGATGGCAAACATTTTCCGCCCATGCAAATCTTTTTTGAAGAAGCCAACAAGGTGTTAACCGGCGTTTCCGGAGGAGCGGCTACTGATCAAGGTTCGGGAGAATCGGGTAATCCTGTCAGCCATCTCTTCCAGGCCATGTGGCGCGATGGCCGCAAGTACAGCATTTTTCTGCACCTGATGGCCCAAACTGTGAGTGAACTGCCTTCGGGTATCCTGTCCTCCTGCGCTAACATGTTTGTCTTTCAGACTAAAGACCCAAAAGACCGTGACCTGATCCTGCCACACCTTGGGCGTTCTGAAAAAGGACTGGTCAATACCGAATATAAGCGTTACCTGGCGCGTATCCCCAGGACGTATGCTATTGCCAAATTGGGATATAGCGACGATGTCCTCTGGTTGGAACCGGTGTTGGTGCGCCCGATGATCATCCGTTGCACTGAACCTTCTGATCTTGAAATTATCCAGGAATTGGGTGCAGTCTCTCTGGAACGTTCTGCATCCGACATCCTGGCATCTCATCCGTAATCCATTTTTGTTTTGACAAGGAGAAAAGTAAAAATATGCAACCAAAAAAACGTTCACCCTTAGCCGCGATTGTGCTGGCCGTCGTCATCGGTTTACTGGTGATTGCCCTTTTGAATGGGGTGATCCGCCCGACCCAGGTGGTTACTGCCAAAGTATCCATTGCACCTGGCACGATCCTTACCGATAAACTGGTCGAGTTACGCACCATCCCGATGGGAGCCAAGCCAGCCGATGCCGCCACGCGCATTGAGGATGTCAACGGCAAAATGCTGGCGGTTGGGCGTGCTCCGGGCGACCTGATTGTCACTTCTGTGTTGGGTGAAATCGCCGGTGCGGGCATCCCCGCAGAATTACCGGAAGGCCACGTTGCTCTGGCGATACATGTAGACATGGCCAGCGGAGTCGCTGGTCTGCTGCGTCCCGGCCAAACGGTGACCGTGATTGGTATGATCGCCCCTGATATCCTCAAGGAAAATACCACCAATGTCATTGCCGCGCCAATTACTGAATTTATGCCCCCATCTCTGACAACAACGCCGGGCGCACCGCGGGTTACGGCATCTCCTACCCCGACTCCCACACCTGCTCCTCCGTCTTCCTCCCTGGCTCGCCTGGCTATTACCGGGTTACGGGTCTTGATGGTCCCGCAATCATTCCGGTATGAAGAAGTCCCTGCCGGGGCAAGTGAAGATCAATTGTATTCTTCGGCTCGCACAAGCATGTCTGCTCAGGAAGGCAGCGTGATTGTTCTGGATGTCCCCACGGGCTTAATCGAAGTCACTCCTGGATTTAAAGCTGATCCGGCAACTTTGCTCTCGGCCCTCGACCAGTATGGCCTGATCCACCTGGCATTGGAGCCGACGAAGGGATTGGGCCTGGACGTATCCGACGTGCTTACCCTCAACCTGGGTGAATTGTACAAAGAGATGAACGAGTACCGAAAAAAGTAGGTCGTGATGAGCGATAAGGCTTACCAAACCAACAAGGTAACGGTCATGCTGGCTGGTGCAGGCCACGAGGTGGTTTATTACCAGATGCAGCCACCGTTATTGGCTGATCAACGTTTCATGATCTCAGGTCATGCGGCGCAGTGGTCCATGTTTGAAACCAATCTCAACAATCTGCGTCCCGACCTGGTGGTTGTTCAAACGGATATTGCCCCGGATCCAGATGCCCTGATCCGAGCTTTGCAAAAGATCTCTGCCTGGAGCGGTATTGCGATCGTGGTCTTACCTCTGGCGCACAGGGAATTTCAGGGAGCCTTTGGCAAGGTGGACACCGTGCGCGGGGTATTCGTTGCCCCGGTCAACTGGACCGAGATTGTCCAGGCCGGTTATGGCGCGGCGATAACTGCACGGGCCAAACTCAATCAGGCGGCTCCTATGCAGCAAAGCGTCTCTGGTTTTTCACCGGGCGGTACGTCTGCTTACATCACCGGTACTAAACGGATTGCTGTGTTATCACATGCTGGCGGGGCAGGCTGTTCAACGGTTGCCGAGAACCTGGCTTATGAATTGTCTGTCAGGCTCAGCGTAAAAACATTGCTGGTCTCAATGGGATTGCCGCCGGCCGCCGCACCTCATCTGCGTTTGCGCTATTTACCCAATCTGACTGAGTATTTTGATCGTCCCGGCAAAGCTACCTTTCAAGCCGCCATCCAACGGCGAGAGAACCTGGAAGTCTTACTGGCTCCCGAATCATCGTTGGACTATATGCGGATTCTGGAGATCTCCAATAAGGGCACCGGAGAGGGTAGTATCAATGGGATGTTGATCGACTCTGAAGACGGACGTTATGCATCCATCGTGATGGATGTGCCTTCCTCAGAAGATTTATGGATGGCGCATTCGATCATCTTCGCCAATTATGCCCTGATCGTCGCTCGCCCAACCCTGGCTGACCTGGCGGCGGTCCGGCATACGCTGACCTTATTACTTTCCGGCCTGAAAAGCGAAAAACGCCTGGCGCGTGAATCTATCTACCTGGTTTTAAATCAATTCACCGATCGCAGTGGATTTACGCCGCGCAGTTTCCAGGAAGAGTTGTCCAAAACCCTGGGCTGGGCTCCACCACTGGCTGCAATTGTTCCATACGACCCTGGTGTTCCGCAAGCGCAGGATGACGGTATTCCACCCGTGACACGTGGGGATGAGTTCGCCAAGGGAATCCGCGCAATCGTCAATACCTTATTCCCATTGGTTGGGAATACGATCAACAATTCGAACGGACACAAAAGCGTCTTGCGTCTACCAAAAATTCGCTTTACATAACCCATAGGACGCCCTCTGGGGTGTCTTTCAGACAGGAGATCAATTTATGCCAGGTATTTTAGGTTTATATGACACACCGGCAAACGATATCGTTTTGGACGAAGTTACCCGCAGTGCGGTATTTAACGATGTCATCGACCAGGTTAACCAGGATTTCCAACCCGCGATGCTGCAGAGTCCCAGTGAAACCGATCGACTGCGCATCCGGGAACGCGTGGAAGCGCTGATCGCCGCAGCTTTACGCAAACGCAACTGCCGGCCCGGCGTGCAACAAGAGGCCATCCTCTCCGAAGAACTCACCCGGCGCATCCTGGGATTAGGTTACCTGGATGTACTTCTACCGCCAGTGCGCACGGATATCTCGGAAATCACGATTTACTCCAGTGGGTTGGTGCAAATCATGCGCAAAGGCTCGGTGCGATGGGAGACAATTGATCTGCGGCCCGAGGCGGGTGAGATCTGGCGGGTTCTGGATCGTTTGATTGGTCCCCAGAATAAAACTCTGAATGAAACCAATCCAAGCATCAATGCCAAGCTTCCGGCGACGTTGCACAACCCGGGCGGTGGGCGCATCAAGGCGTTGCATCCGGTGATTGCTCCTCCGGGGCGCAACCTTTCAATTAATATCCGCCTGTACGAACAGAAACCGGTCAAACCGGAATGGTTGCTCGAGCGTGGGGTCATGAATCCTGAGATGATGGATATTCTGCGCCAGGCTATGGAGAAGGGGTACCGAATCCTGATTTCCGGAGGAACCCGGACTGGAAAGACTACCCTGCTCAGCGCCCTATGCAACTTCTTGCCGCAGGGTTGGCGCATCGTGAAGATTGAAGATCCGGAAGAAATCTGGGTGGACCGTCCAACAGTGCAGACTGTGGAAGCCCGTCCTCAAACGGTTGGCACAGATGTTAAACCCTACACCCTGGCAGATGGCGTGGATGATGCCATGCGCATGTCCCCAGATTACCTGGTGATCGGTGAGGTGCGCGATGGGATAGCAGCCATGAGTCTTTTCCGGGCACTGATGACCGGCCACAGTGGAGCCTGCACTTTCCACGCGGACAGTCCCCGCGAAGCTGCCCGCCGGCTGGCCACCGTCATGGGAGCCGATGCAGGGGTAAGAACCCATGAAGCCAATCAGATGATTTCTGATGCGGTGGATTTACTGGTGCAGATCGGCATCCGGCATGAGGTCCGGCGGGTGATCGCCATTTCTAGTGTAGCTAAGGATCTGAAAAACGGAGACGTTTATTTTGAACCGATTTACCGGTACATCGAGGAATCCTTGGCAAAAGAGCCATGCTGGGAGAGGGTGGGGATCTTAATATAATAGATTATCAGTCATTTCATGGAAAGTTCAATTTGCACTCAATCATTCATGCTCATATTTACACAAGATTGGGAAATAAACTCACAAACCACATTAATAAGCACCGAAACAAAAAGCGAACTTTTTCTGAGAGCGCTTTTCACATTCTCTTTGTTCTATGCTCTTATCGCTCGTTGGAATTTATACCCGCATACGACTCGGTTTACACGAGGTGGGCAGAAGTAGTACTCTACTGGTTGGTTTCACCCGCGTCGCGAAGCGCAGCAGAGTGACATTGAATTGAAGTGGCCGTTAGGCGCACCTGGATTGTACGTCAAGTTCTTTACTTTTCTCTGACGATATACCTTCTCAGGCTGGTGATTTCGACCACCAGATTCGAGTCCATGCCTGCTTCTCTTAACTCATGAACATTCACTTTTTACCGGTCGGTGCACGAGTAGCAAGGATCAATCGAAGCCTGAATCAAGGGTGCGTCCGCCAGGGTCGCATTTTTTAGCATCAAACACACGGTGGGCATGTTGGCAAAGGTGGGAGTGCGCACTCGCACCCGGTGTGGGATTTCAGATCCATCGGAAGTCACGTGATAAAAGACTTCGCCGCGCGGTGCTTCGATTCGGCTAGCGGCTTCACCGGCGGGTACTTCCATAAAGCCTGGCCCGCGCCAGGCGCCGCCGGGCAAGTCGCGCAGGGCCTGTCGGAGCAATCTGCAGCTTTCCACGATTTCCAGGGCGCGCACCACCAGACGCGCCCGTACATCACCGGTACTGTCAACGGGTACCGAAAAATCCAACCGGTCGTAGGCGGCATACGGAGCAGCCTTACGGATATCCTGAGCCAGCCCCGAAGCCCGTGCGGTTGGCCCGACCGCACCCCAGGCCAGCGCCTGCTCTTTCGTCATGAGGCCCACGCCGGCGCAGCGAGCTTGCACGGTACGGTCTGTGGTAAAAATTGGAATGACGATGCGGACGATTTCTTTTTCCAGCGCATTCACCCCATTCAGGATGCCTTCGGGGTCACTGATATCCCGGTTCACGCCGCCGATGCAGTTCATGGCATAATTGACGCGATTTCCCGAGGTAGCTTCGAGCAGATCCATGACCTTTTCGCGCAAGGCAAAGCAGGTCATGAACATGGTTTGAAAGCCGATCAATTCAGCGGCAATCCCTGCCCAGAGAAGATGGGAATGCAGCCGCTCCAGCTCTGCAATCACCACGCGGATATACTGCGCCCGGTCGGGTGGAGTGATTCCCGCCAGGGTTTCCACTGCCCGGCAGAAAGAAAGGGTATGGACATTGGAGCAGATGCCACAGATGCGCTCCAGCAGGGTGATATCCTGAATGTAATTACGCTGCTCGGCCAGGTATTCAATCCCCCGGAAGTTAAAGCCAACTTTCAGCTCTGTCTCCAGGATGGTTTCTCCCTCACAGACAAGGTCAATCTTATAAGGTTCTTCCAGCGCCGGATGGTAAGGTCCAATGGGTATACGGTAACTCATGATTTCTTTCCTTCATCGGGCGAGAAGACGCCGGGGCGGTCATTGGGCCGCAGCATCAGCGGTAGGATGTTTTTCCGGCCCAAAAAATCGACCGCAAAGTAATCATGGACCTCACGTTCCACCCAATCGGCGGCCGGGCAAAGAGCGCTGATGCTGGCAATACTGCCTTCATGGGTCTGGGTGACGAAGGTGAGCAGCTGCCCTTCAATATCCCAATGGTACTCCATGCGGCATTCCCTACCTGCCGCAGGGCGGGCAGTGATGGTCACAAAACGCGCTTGGTGGGCAATCATCCAGGCCACCACTTTTTCCACATCCAGGTCGGGCACTGCCAACCAGAGGCCGTCGGCATGTTTTTCCCAGGACTGAGACAGTCCCAGTTCTACAGGAATGATATTGAAATCCATCTAAAAACTCCTTATCTGCCCGGAAAGCATCCGTTCCAACTCCGGTTGGCGCTGTTTCTGGCGGCACTGCGGGCAAAGCCGGCTCCAGGCCAGGATTTCCGGCGATAACTCGGCAAACACGCGTTGCAGCACACGGGCATTGACAGGCTGAGCCGGTTCCCCACACACCAGGCACAGCGGGTAATCCAGCTTCAGAACCTGCACTAGCTCATTCCGGTTCAGATAGACTGGCGGGCGTTCGCTTTGCAAGCTCAGGGAATCGACGGGACAGTATTCAGCACAGCGCCCACAGAATGTGCATTTACCAGGGTCGTATTCCCATTCGTAGCTCCGGCCGTGGTCGCTGACGGTGATCGCGCCAGGTGAGCAGACGTAGGCACAGATGCCGCAGCCAATACAGATGGCGGGGTCATTTTTCACAAGCCCGCGGAAGCCCTCCGCTGCAGCGGCCCGTTCTGGATAGTGCAGGGTGACCGGCCCCTGGTTCAAGTTTTCAAATAGAACCTGAAGAATATTCATATTACAAGCCTCTTCCCGGCAGGATGTACGCGGCGATCAAGGCCAGGGCGGCTATGATGAAGCCCCACCGGATGTAAAACCGTACGGCCTGGGCAATCTTTAAGCGGGCAGTTCCGGCAGCTAATGTTGCCAACAAACAAACCAGCAACAGCGAGACCGCAACGAACAGTAAAGCGTCGATGAGCCAATGGCCGGTCCGCGGCAGAATCAGGCTGGTAAACAAACCGGTCAGGGCTACCCATTCAAGGCTGTGCACCAGCTCCCACAAGCCGAGTTGCGGCCCGCCGTATTCCGTGAGTGGGCCGGCGTAAATTTCCTGCTCAGCGTTGGGCTGAGAGAACGGATTGAGATGCAGTTTTGCCGGCAAGCACAGCAGGATAGCCAGGAGGGCCAACCCGCGCCCCACGCTGAATGGGGCTGCTGCGAGGCCAGAAAGTTGTAGGGTGCGGGCATCAACCGCAATCGCCACCATAGCCATCAGGAAAGCCAGGTTGTAGGCGATGCTCAATACCGCTTCGCGCACTGAACCAATTTCGCCGAACAAAGAACGGGAGGTAAACCCGGCCAGCACGCTGCAAATGGAAGGCAGCTCCAGCAGCCCGACCAGCAACACCAGGTCGCCGGCAAAGCCGCCGGCTTTGGGAAACACGGGCAGCAGCCCCAGGGCGACGGTCAGCGAGGTCGCAGCCAGCACAGGCCAGAAAGCCATCAGCAGGCCCTCCAGTCCGGGACGGAGCACACCGGTTTTTGAAAGGAGTTTGATGAAATCAAAGAAGGGTTGGAAGAATGGGGGACCAATGCGCCGCTGGAAGCGAGCTATTACCTTGCGCTCCATCCAGCGCATCAGCCAGCCGGCGGGCAGGGCATAAACCAGACCCGGAAAGATCAAGGTAGAAAGAAGGGCCATTCCCAGGTTCATCGCACGGCCTCCTTCTCGGTTTGCCGGGCGGGTTTTCCTGCCAGGATGGCGACTGCCCGGGCGATTCCTTCGATGATGGCATCCGGACGCGGCGGGCACCCTGGGACGTACACGTCAACCAGAATATAGCGTTCCAGCGGCCCAACCACTACCGGGCTGCCGGCAAAAACATTGCAAGATGCCGGGCAGGAGCCCAGGGCAACCACCACCTTCGGTTCAAGCACCTGAGCACAAACGGTTTGCAGGGCTTCGAGTGAATTACGGGTGACCGGCCCGGAAATGACCAAAATGTCGGCGTGCCGCGGACTGCCCTGCAGGCAGATTCCTAATTGCTCAACATCGTAGCGCGGGGTCAGACAGGCGATCAGTTCGATATCACATCCATTGCAAGACCCGCTGTTCACATGATACAACCAGGGACTGCGCCGCCGTGATTGTATAATCAGATTTTCCAATAAGTTCATTTCACCCTCCCAGCAGCCGTGAAAGTGCAGAGATTAATTCCGGCCAGAGGCCGCCCGTAAAAAGGGCCAGGATCAAGCCCAGCAGGACTGCATTTAAAGCGGTCGATCTCGCAGGAGGTTCCCGAGTTGTGCTGTTGGATGTCCCCCACCAAAAAACAGTCAAAGCCCGCGCATAAGCCAGCAGTGCCAAAGCAGAAGCCAGCAAAAAAGCAAACAGCATCAGCGGGCTGATTTCAGCCGCTGAAATATACAGCCGCCAGCGGGCGGCGAAGCCCCACGTTAGCGGGACCCCCAGCATGGTCAGCATACCTACCAGAAAACTGGCTCCCGCCAGTGGGAAACGGACGGCCATTCCCCGCTGCTCAAAACTGACTGCACCTTCTGCCTCTGGGGCAACTAGACTGGCAAACAGTAGAGCTTTTACCAGAGCATGCGCCATCACACCGGTCAGAGCACCAGCCAGGCCCCACTGTCCGGCTGCGAAAACGCCTAGCACCAGGCACCCCATGTCCTCAATGCTGGAGAAAGCCAGCAGGCGCTTCAGGTCGTGCTGTGCCAGCATTAAAAGTGCTCCGCCCAATGCTGAAAGCACCGCCAGCGCCAGCCACAAGCCGGGGATGGAGTGGAACGCGGCTGAGGCTTTTAGCAACCACAGCTCGCCGAAAGCAGCCACATCAATGACAGAAACGACCAGACCCGCCACCGGGGCAGGTGTGGCTTCAGCTACTTGAGGCAACCACAGGTACAGTGGAACCAATCCCAGCTTCAATGCAAAACCGGCAAACAGCAGAGCGGCCGCCCAAGTCAACTGGCCGGCGTTCATCAGTAAACTGCCGCCAATGACCGCCGTAGCAGAAACCAGCATAGCAGCCAGGTACGCCCGGCTTGCTGCCCGGTTTTGACTGCTCTGCCAGACCAGTAGCAGTGCCAGCAGGGCGGCGCCTTCCAACAGCACCAGGCGCAGGCCTGATGTTTTTAGTACCAACCCGCCTACGGCCAGACCGCCGCTCAGCAGCATCAGCAGCACTTTCGAGCGCGCTTTGGGAGAGGCAGAAGCAGAAATCACCAGGGCCAGCCAGGCCAGCCCGGTGACCACAGTTAAGATCAGTGGCACTGATTGGTTTCCAGTAGCGGCCGTTCCGCCTGCAGGAGCCAGCGCTACGACCACCAGGATTGCAGCCAGACAGACCCCCAGCATAAGCAGTACAGCCCGTTTTTCCATCCAGACACTGGCACGCCCGGCTGCCCGGCCCACATTCAGAAGAGCATGCCAGATTGCCAGGTAGTAGCGGTCCATGTCGACCCAAGAATAGAAAGGAGCCAGGTTGTGTTTGATAATGGCCGAAAAATCACTGGCAGGCAGGCGACCAGAGCCTCTGAGTGGCTCACCGCCGGTGAAAACACCTCCCCAGGCAGCCGTGCCACTGCTGGTTGGCACAATCTGACGGCCAGGTTGTGCCAGGGTATATATCAACACACCACCACCAAGGGCCACCACGGCCAGAATCAAACCGCCAGTGGTCCACCAGCTTCCAGTAGCTGTACTCATGCCAAACCACGTAACCTGGGTGACAGGAGATAGGCCCAGGGCAGGCAGCACCGGGTTGATCAGGAACTGGATGGCAAGCTGCGGAGCAACCCCTAGGATCAGGCTGCCGGTGGCCATCAAGCCCATGCCCCAGCGCATACTGGCCGGGGCCTCTTCTGCTTTCGAAGTCTGAGCGGTTTCAGCACCCAAAAAGACAGAGCTGGTGGCTTTCAGAAAAGAGAAAACAGTCAAGATGCTTACCACCCAGGCAACCAGGGCCGGGATAACTTGGCCGGCTTCCAGGGCGGCATTGTACAACAGCCATTTGCTGACAAAGCCGCTCATCAGCGGCAGGCCGGAAATTGCTCCGGCGCTCACCAGCCAGAACAACGCCGTGCGTGGCATACGCCGGGCCAGACCCCCCAACTGGTTCATATCCTTTGTGCCGGTAGAATGCTGGACAGCGCCAGCGCCCAGGAACAGGCCGCCTTTGAAAAAGCCGTGGTTGAGACAGTGCAACAGACCGGCGGCGATGCCAAGGGGAGTGCCCAACCCAAGACCAACCATCATATAACCGATCTGGCTGACAGTATGAAAAGCCAACATCCGTTTCAAGTCGGTCTGGATCATGGCGTACAGGACACCAACGATCATGGTGATGGTGCCGATCCAGATGACAATGGTTCCCCAGGCAGCCGGCCAGGCACCCAGGCTGTGCAGACGAGCAACCAGGTACACACCGGCTTTGACGTAGCATGCGGCATGAAGCAGGGCGCTGACCGGAGTGGGCGCGGCCATTGCATCCGGAATCCAGGTGTGCAGAGGGAACTGCACCGATTTGGCTACCGCGGCTACCAGAATGATCAGGAAAAGTCCTGTGGTCAGCGAGCCAGCCAGGCGAGGATCTGTCCACAACAGGCTGCCCGTGCGGGCGAAGATCAGCAAGATGGCTGCCAGCAAGCCGTAACCGGCCAGGTGGGTCATCACCAGCACCTTGCGCGCTCCTTGCACAGCTTCTTTCTGCTGGTACCAGAAGCCCACCAGCAGAAACGAGCACAGTCCGATCACTTCCCAGCTCAGGTAAAAAATCAGCAGGTTGGCGGAGTAAACCAGGTGCACCAACCCGCCGATAAAGACCAGCATCAGAATATAAAAACGAGTGGAGCCGGGGTCCTGCGCCATGTAACCAATGGAATACAACAGGACAGCGGTGCCGATGGCGGTGGCCATCAATGCAAACAACAGGCTCAGGCCGTCTACATGGTAAGCCAGCGCCAATGGACCGTCCCAGGACAGGATGGTCAATTCCAGCGCGCGGCCGCTCTGGATGGACAGCGTTACGGCCAGGACGCCGCCCAGCGCTGCTAGACAGGCCGCCACAGCCAGGATGCCTTTGCTCTGAGAGGACATCCACCTGCCAAAAACCAACAGCAGGCCAATTCCCCCCAACAGCGCATAGAATGGAAATAGAACCAGAATTGAGGATGCCATCCCTACCTCGTCATGCACAGAATAACCTCACACAAGACACCGGCAGGGGTTGATCAATCGAGTATGCGTGAGGGATGAAAAGACTTGATGACAAGGGTCTGTGATGCGGCAGTTGGTCGTCTGCCACATCACAGCAGAAATGTTCAGTTAAGCGGGCAGTCCCAGGCCGACGCGCTTGGCCGTGATGTGGGCCTCAATCAGATCAGCCGCTTTGAAAGGGTCGGACTCGACGCCGAACTTGCCGCCGACCACACCTTCCGCACCTTTTACCAGCAGATCTGTGACAGCCGGACCACCCAGAACAGGCGGAACCACACCTAGAACTGTGTAAACGCCGCTGGCAACCGCATAAGTACCAATCGACACAGCTTTTTCGCTCATCCACTCAGGAGCAGCCGCAGCTACCGGCAAGTCGCTGATATCGACGCCCAGGGCGTTGGCAACCGCCGCGCAGGTGACCAGGATGCGGCTGTTATCAACACAGGAACCCATGTGCAGCACCGGCGGGATGCCCAGCGCCTTGCACAGACCCTTGAGGCCTTCACCAGCCATTTCGGCGCCTTCGGGCAGCAGCAAGCCAACCTTGGCGCAGGCAATTGCATTGCAGCCGGTAGTGACCACCAGGATATCGCGCTTGATCAGTTCTTTGACGAGGGTGACATGGCCGTAGTCGTGCTTGACGCGGGGATTATTGCAGCCAACGACAGCGGCAATTCCGCGAATTTGCTTCTTGGCAATGGCTTCAATTAAAGGGGTCAGGCTGCCACCCAACGCGGCCACAATGGCCTCCACACTGAAGCCGACCATGCACTCCATTTTGACATCAGGAATGTGCACCTGGCCTGGCTTGCGGAAGCGGTAGTTCTCTACGGCGCTGCGCACGATATCTTTCGCAATCTCATTCCCGTGTTCTTCGTGGAACTCCATGTGGGTTGCGCCGGGGAACTTGGCCTTGGGAGAAGTAGAGATGAGTTTGGTGTGGAAGCAACCCGCAATTGCGCCCAGGGACGGGAGAATGCACTGCACATCCACAATCATGGCTTCCACAGCGCCGGTCATAATGGCCAGCTCCTGCTGGAGGAAGTTGCCCACCGAGGGGATCCCCTGGCGCATCAGCACTTCATTGCCGGTGCAGCAAATGCCGGTGACGTTGATTCCCTTGGCGCCGTATTTCTTGGCCAGGGCAAGCAGCTCAGGGTCTTGAGAGGCAGCCACAATCAATTCAGACAGGGTGGGTTCGTGGCCGTGGACGATGATGTTCACTTCGTCGGTCTTGAGCACGCCCAGGTTAACTGCAGAGCGCTTCGGTGTGGGTGTGCCGAAAAGCACGTCCGAAAGCTCGGTGGCTATCATCGAGCCGCCCCAGCCGTCGGAAAGTGAGGTGCGCAACCCGTGTAGAATCAGGTTGACGGGATCGTTGTCCACACCAATATGGGTTCGGTGCATGCTTTCAACCACTTCGCGGTCAATGCCGCGCGGGGTAATATTCAGGGAATTCCACAGTGCCTGGCGTTTCTCTGGAGCGCGGTGGGTGAACTGTAATGCACCTTCCTGCTGGCCAAATTGGGAATAGGCTAACTTGGCAACATCTTCAGCAATCTCTTCTTTGGTACGGCCTTCGATCGCAATGGCAAATTCGGCAGCCAGGGCATCCAGTTTCTTTTCATCCTTCACTTGGTAACCGCTGGCCTTACCCTGAGCGGTCAGCAGCAGGGTGTGGGCAATATCGCGGCCGTGATCGGAATGGGCGGAAGCGCCGGCAGCGATCATCCGGACCAGGAAGCGGGCGACGATGATATCGGCAGTAGCGCCGCAGACGCCTTGTTTCGGCCCAACTTCATCAAAGGGGCTGATACGGCAGGGACCCATAGCACAGTTTCGACAGCACAGGCCCAATTCACCAAACCCGCATTGCGGCTGCATAGCCTCAAAGCGGTCCCAAACCGTAGTCATGCCGGTTTTTTGGGCATGGTCCAACATCTCATGTGTCGCGGGATCAATACTCTTGTCCAAAATCTTTTGGGAATAAGTAGTCATCTTGAGACCTCCTTTGAGGAATAATTTCAGGGTTGTTTCGCTAACGTGGCCTGAGCTTTAACGGCTTCCAGGTAGCGTTCAGAAGAAGCATGGATTGCAGCTTCCATCACCTCTATTGGCTGCGTGAGGGTAATGGCCTTTGTCGGGCAGGCTTCCACACAGGCCGGGCCGCCCGGGCGATCTATGCACAGGTCGCACTTGACGGCAGCTCGCTTGGTGCGCTCACCCACCTGCACATTGGTGGTCTGGATTGCGCCAAAGGGGCAGACCATCATGCACAACTTGCAGGCAATGCACAAGTTGGGGTTTACGGCCGTGTAGGTCTTGGTGCGAAAGGTCGCTCCGGTGGGACAGACCTTGACACAGGGCGCATCTTCGCACTGGCGGCATTGAGTCGGCAGGCGAACTTCGGCAATCTTAATCACCCGGTTACGCGGGAAAAGGGCTTCGCTGCCCAGCACAGCGCCAAACAGTGTGCCGGAACGGGTATGGGCAATGGCACAGGCCATTTCACAGGTGTGGCAACCTTCGCACCGCTCCAGGTTAACCATCAAGAATGGGCCAGAGATCTCACTCATGTGCTTCACCTCCTATCCAATTGACGGATATATTCCAGGGATTATGTTATTAGTTTAGGGCAGACGGAGAAACGTTACAAGACCCGGCGGTACCTGACCAGGTATTCCAAACGGGGGGTAAAAGACACCCGTATGGGTTGTCCAATACCCCCCGAACAGGTGGTAGAGAAGACCCAACTGTATCCCGAATGAAATGTAAGTTTATAAAATTCCCCGATCTTTTGCCAGGAGCACGGCCTCTACCCGGTTATGCACCCCCATTTTGGCCATGACCTCTTTGACATAGCCCTTGACAGTGTTTTCACTCAGGTAAAGCCGGGTGCTGATCTCGCGGTTGGTCAGGCCCTGTGCAATCAGGCGCAGCACTTCCAGGTCGCGCAGGCTCAGGATATCTCCCCCACTGGGTTGGCGGCGGATAAAATCGGTGAGCATACCAGCAGCACGCGGATCTAAGGCGGCGTAGCCTTGTACGACGGCCTTCAGATTTTCCTTGAGGCGCAGATTTTCCGCATCTTTCAGCAGGTAGCCGCGCGCCCCAGCCCGCAGACAGGCATTGACCAGGGTCTGGTCGATGAAAGCGGTCAGCACCAACACGGCCGTTTGCGGGCAAAATTCCATGATACGCTGGCAGAGGACCACCCCATCCATATCCGGCAGCTTCAAATCTAGGAGAACAATATCGGGCTGAAGCTCGGTCACCACCTGCAGGGCGCTGGCTCCATCTCCGGTCTCGCCTACGACCTCAAATTCAGGATCAGGGTCCAGTATAGAGCGCAGCCCCTGGCGTACAATCCGGTGGTCGTCCACCAGTAAAATGCGAATTGGATTCATTTGATGGTTCCTTCGGGTATGGGAAAGTGAGCCTTGATCATCACGCCCTGGTCGTCGTTATTGGCGATGAAAAAGGCTCCTTCGGCTTGAGCAGTTACCTGGCGCATGGTCGCCACGCCGAAATGCAGGCTGCTGTCGTCGCTCTCTAACCCCAGCGGCTCGCTCAGTCCCACACCGTTATCCTGGATGGTGACAGTGACCGAATCGCTGTCGCAGTCCAGGCTGACCATGACACCGTTGGCGCGGGCGTGCTTGCGCACGTTGGAGAGCGACTCGACCACGATGCGGTAAACCGCCTCGGAGACGAGCGGAGGAAGGGTGGGAAAACAGGGCATAACGATCAGGGTAGCGGCAATACCGCTTTGGGCTTCAAATTCGCTCACCTGAGCCTGGATGAGCTGGAGTAGGCCGTCTCCATTGGCCAGATAGGGACTGCGCAGGGCAAAGATAGCACTGCGCAGTTCGTCGCTGCTACGCGCCGAAAGCCTGCGGATAGTTTGCAAGCGTTGTTGCAGGCCTTCTTCAGCCGGGGCATGGTTCAGGCACCAATCGGCCTCCAGACCAATGCTGAATAGCATCTGGACGACAGTATCGTGCAGAGCCTGAGCAATGCGCTGGCGCTCCCGCAGTCGGGCCAGTTCATCGGCTTTGGCGTACAGACGAGCGTTTTCGATAGCCACAGTGGCCTGGGTAGCAAATGCCACCAGCAGCTCTTCATCTTCCGCGCCAAACCGCGTTCCTCCTGGGGCATTGCCGACGAAGAGCACTCCCAGAGAAGTCTCCCTACTTAATAGCGGTGCGGAGAGGAACGGCCCAATCAGGGGGTGACCGGTAGGGAAACCCACCGCTTGGGGATGGTTACGCACGTCATCCAGGCGCAGGGTTTTTCGCTCGCGGAGAGGCAAGCTGAGAATACCTTTGCCGGTGGGAGTGCCAGACTGCTCGTATGGCCAACCGCTCACTTTGAAGTACTGGTAGCTATTATTGCCTTCATTCAGCACCAGCAAGCCACCCATACCGGCTTTAAGCAGTAGGCTGGCCGAATCAACAATTTCCTGCAGCAGGGGCTCCAGGTCGAGTTGAGCTGCCATCGATTTGCTCACATTGATCAGCCGAGAAAGCTGGTCGATGCGCTGGTTCAGCTCATTAGAAGTGCCGGAGTGGTCTTGAGATGGTCCCATCAGAGCAGCTCAGGGAACCATAGACTGCAAAGCGTTGGCAATTTCCCCGGCCTCTCGGGCAAGCTGAGGAACGGCATCAAAGATTGAAGCGCCGTCCTGATCAGCCTTGATGGCCGCCGGCTGGAATGAGAGATAGCCCAGCAAAGGCAGACTACCCCGATTTTCTTCAATAAAGCGGCGGTCCTCTTCACCGCGCACCTTGTTGGCAACCAGTGCCACCGTTTTTATGCCGATATCAGCTGCAAGTTTGGCAATCTGGTGAGCGGTTTCCATGCTGCGCTTGCCCGGTTCAACCACCACCAGGAAGTGATCCACGGCGCTGGCTGTGGCGCGGCCCAGATGTTCCAGGCCGGCATCCATATCCAAAATGAGCTGTTCGTCGCGGTGCAGGATCAGGTAAGTGACCAGCGATTTAAGCATGGCGCTTTCGGGACAGATGCAGCCGCTGCCGCCTCGATCGATGGTACCCAGCCTCAGCAAACGCACCCCCTGGTACTGGACGCTGAAACGTTCGGGGATGTCATCTACCCGCGGATTGATCTTAAAATACGTGCCGTAGCTGCCAGGTTTAGCGCCGGTGCGCTCCTCGATCAGTTCTGACATTTCGCTGATAGGAGTGACCTTGGCTTGCAGCTCGGGGGGCAAGCCCAACGCAAACCCAAGGCAGGCTGCCGGGTCGGCGTCAACGGCGATCACCGACTGTCCGCGGCCGGCAAAGATACGAGACAGCAGAGCTGCCAACGTTGTCTTTCCCACACCGCCTTTACCAGCGACCGCAATTTTACTCATTATTTACTCCTTTTCATCTTACGATTGAACGTTGAAATTTACTCATGCAATGTCTAAAGAAATTATACGTCAACCATTTGGTTCAGGAAGTTAAAAGTGTTTCTTACGCCAGCCAGCTCTCTACAAAAAGGAGATGGTCTCCCCAGATTTCATCTTTTAAATTATATCTCAAGAAGGACAGAGCAAACGCAGGGTCAGTCGATAATCCATGCAACCAAAAAGCGTCCTGCAATTGCAGGACGCTTCATCTCCTTACTTCATCACCGGCGTGAACTTATTACGGTAAGCTCGCATGCCACATCCTATTGGCATAGAAAGCAACATAGTGACATTCAATGGGCTGTGACTAGGAATCTGAAAAACGGAGATGTTTATTATGAGTCGATTTAGTGATATAACGAAAAATCTCCCGTTACCTTGCCAAGCTGGGAGAGATTGTGAGAATTAAGATAACGGATCAGCGTGAAAGAAGCAGGGTCTATTTTTACAACTATGCTTATTTTGTCTATAATATAAGTATGGTTGTAAAGGGACAAGCTAATTCGATTGATAAAATTCGGGAAATCCTAAAAGATCAGAACGGTTTTTTATTAACTTCTGATCTATCAAAACATGGAATTCCCAGGATATATCTTTCGATTCTAGAAAAGAATGGTGAGGTTCAACGGATTTCCAGAGGGGTCTACACCGCTGCGAATTCAATGATGGATGAGATGGCAAGTTTTCAGGCCAGATATAAAGGAGCAATCTTTTCCCATGAGACGGCGCTTTATCTACATGACCTGACGGATCGGACGCCCCTTTTTTATTCTGTAACCGTACCGGCTGGGTACAATGCGACTTCATTGAAGGTGGGTGGCATCAAAGTATTTTTTGTTAATCGTGATTTATGTTTATACCCTTTAGGACTAATTACGATGAAATCGCCCCATGGAAATGATATCCACACCTTTGATTTCGAAAGAACGGTCTGCGATTTACTTCGCAGCAGGAATCAAATCGATGTACAGATCGTCAACGAGGCTTTGAAAAGGTATGTAATTAATAAAGCCAGGAATATTGACCTGCTCTATAGTTACGCCAAACAATTCAGAATCCAATAAATCGTAAGGCATTATCTGAGCTCCTTTTATAAAAAACTGGACGGTTGAGTAGAGAGATTTAATGACTATATGATGTAAAGACCCTTGCAGTTTCCAAAACTGTCGGTATATAACTTGCTTGTTGAAATTTATACTAATCACGATTATAATAATTATGATTAGTATTAATAAAGACATCTGCGATAAACAAAGTGGTGGAGGTATTCATGTTCATCAACCGAAAAGCTGAATTAGAGCAGTTGAGCCGTCAATACAGTTCAGATCATGCTGAGCTATTTGTTCTTTATGGTCGTCGGCGGGTAGGAAAAACCGAAATGTTACGTGCATTTTGCAGTGATAAACCACACCTTTTCTTTATTGCCACGCTTAGTAGCGATAGAGAGCAGTTAGCCACTTTTTCCCAGCAAATCTATGGGTTCAACCACGCAGAAGTTTCGGATGGATTTACGTTTCCTTCCTGGGAAACCGCTTTTCGGGCATTGGCAGACCTGCCTATGCAGCCTCGACCGATTGTTGTTGTGGATGAATTTACCTACTTGATCAGCGGAAACAAGGCCATTCCTTCCATTTTACAGAAGGTTTGGGATGAAAAACTAAAAAACACCAGGCTGATATTGGTGCTGTGTGGCTCGTATATAGGCATGATGGAAACCGAGGTTTTGGGTTATCAGGCTCCCCTCTATGGCCGGCGTACCGCCAGTAAGTTGCTCCGCCCACTGGATTTGCCATCTTCATCTTTGTTTTTCCCACAGTACACCCCTGATGAACAATTCCTGGCCTGGGCGATTTTTGGGGGGATGCCTTATTACTTGTGTACTTTCAATGACCAGCAGGATCTGTTTACAAACATTCGCCAACAAATACTGAATACCCAAACCGGGACGCTCTTCAGTGAACCTCGTTTGTTATTAATGGAAGAATTACGTGAACCGCGCAATTATTTTTCGATTCTACGCGCCATCGCTCAGGGACGTACGCGCCTGAACGAGATTACGCAGGCTTCAGGTGTCGGTGAAGTCAATTCAGTGGCTCGATACCTGGATATCCTCCAACAGATGCGCTTGATCACCCGCCGCGTACCTGCAACCGAAAGTCAACCTGAAAAGAGTAAGAAGGGGTTATATCAAATTGATGATCATTTCTTACGTTTTTGGTTCCGTTACGTCCATCCAAATCAATCGGGACTTGATCTCGGATTGACTGACGCCATTCTTGAACAACGCATCCGGCCAGATCTGGATCATTTTGCTGCAACAGCCTTTGAAGAGGCTGCTCAGGCGTTTGTTGCTAAATTGGCGCAAACGGGTCGATTGGCTTTCCTCCCTGAACGAATTGGCGGCTGGTGGGACCGGAACGCCGAGATTGATGTCCTTGCGATCAGCCAATCTGAGAAGGCGGTATTGGTAGGTGAATGTAAATGGTCAGTCAACCCAATTGGCATTAATGTTTTGGAAAACCTAAAACAAAAAGCAAATGTGTTGCTGCAAAATAGTGAAATACAAAACGTTCAATATGCTTTATTTTCTAGATCCGGGTTCACGCCTGCCCTGGAAGAACAAACCAGTGCCGAAGGAGTTGGATTATATACCACCGAAGATCTTGTAAAGGGGGATTGACTTTCCATGGCATTTATTTCAACTCTTGGAAACGTTTTTCCGATTAACCGCATAAGGAAATCGTGATTATGTTAAGTATGATTACCTTATGCTTGTTGTTCTCCAGGAAAAACCCAATCACAAAATATCCCCCTGGGATTGAACATTTTCAGTTGCTATACTCATTTTAGACAAATAACCGAATATCGCTATCCATAATCGTTGGCTGGACAAATCCTACTGGGTTCGCACACCAAAGGCGAGCAGCGTTGAGCGTCCGGCTTTTTTAATTTAATTCACCTCAATGAGGTGAGTCAGGAGGATCAATGACCATTCTAATCCCGGTGGTGGGATTGTTATGCACCACCCTGGTACTTTTATTGTGGTATCCAAAACCGACACGGACCGGCAAACTGGCTGATCTTTATACCGTCGATTCTGCCCGGACGTTGTCGTCACTCAATCAGAAATCATTGGATTACAAGCTGCTCGCCGCTGGTTTAGCAATGAAACCTGTCACGTTTCGCCTGCTTTGTGTTGCTGCTGGAATAGGCGGCGCCGTTATCACCTGGTTATTTTTACCAGGATTACCAGCCATCGTGGTTGGTGGAATCGTCTTCTATGTTCCTGGGGCCTGGCTGGATGATCGGGTAAAGAGTCGCGGTCGCAAAATTGACCAATTGCTTCCGATTGGCATTGGCCGAATCGCTGCCGGCCTCTTGGCCGGTGGCTCCGTTCCCGATGTGCTTCAACAGGTTGGGGAATCGTTGGAAATAGAAAAGACCAATCCGCTCACCCCAGAGTTTGTGCTGACAGCGTCAGAAATGCGTATCAAGGATCGAGTAGAAGCCCTGCGCGGTCTGGCGGCACGCAGCCCATCCGTCTCGCTTGCCAATCTTGCGCAACTTTTGGAAGGATATACCGAGGCTGGTGGACGCGCCTATACCGGTGTTCTGATGGACATTTCAATGCGGGTTCAACAGATCCTGATCGCTCGTAACCGGGCTCAGGCGAAAGCCGGGGATTCGCTGGTTTCCGCCAAAGTTCTCCAGGCTGTTTTAGTTCTGATTCTGATTTATCTCAGCCAGGATCCGATGGTGAGAGCATCGCTCAATGCCATTCCGGTACAGATTGTCATCGGAGTGACGATGGCGGCAATGGTGGCCGGGTATGTCATCATTCGCTCAATGATTATGGAGGCGGTTTAGATGACAGTTCTAATTTACCTGACCGGAATCACAGTGTTTGCCCTAGTGATCTACCTAACCCTCGAACTGGCTCCGACCACACCAACTGGACGCCTGGCGGAAACACTGACTCCTGCCGATGGCTTTGTTCTGACAGGTTGGCGCAAATCCCTCTCTCCCTTAGACAAACCGGTTTCCAGGTGGACGCCGGCAGGACTGTTGCGCCAGACCCGCGCCGATCTGTATTGGGCGCAGATCGGGGATCGGTGGAACGAGTGGAATGAAGTGCAGTTAACCTCCTTGCGGGTAGCTTTGGCGGTGGCTGGGTTCGGGTTGGGGATGGTCGCAACCGGTGAACCGTTGTTTGCGCTTATTGGTGGCCTGTTTGGTTTTCAATACCCGGCTATGGTGATGGGCGGCATCGCTCGTCGCTATCGCCGGCAATTTATTGCCCAACTACCGGAATATGTTCAGCTGGTTTCGGCCCAGATGTCTGCCAATGTATCGATGGAAGAAGCCCTGCGGCGGACTTCTCAGGCACAGAGCTTGGCAGGAAAGTGGATGCGGCGGGTGCTCCAGATGGCGCAGGGGCGCGATCTGATCGAACAGATGCAACGTGAAGCACAGGAAGCGCATCTACCTGAACTGATCGGTATGTCGGTCCAATTGGAATTCATCCGACGCGGAACAGCCCAGCAGGAACTGATGGGGCAATTGGCAACCAGCATTGCCGCGGATTACATTGGCAGCGCCGAACAGCGCGCAGAAAAGGTCGGATCGGAACTGGTGATTCCAATGGTGGTTTTCTATTTCCTGCCCTTCCTGGTAACTCTTCTGGCAGTCATTGGCTGGCCGATTGTACAGAATATGGGTGGAATGTAATGCTTACTAATCGCTTTCGTGATCTGGCAGGTTTTGCCTT
>Ga0315282_10004996_pt1 | contig 22784 bp, 16 predicted proteins | sample YL17G07_20_MG_FD_203693 | JGI IMG/M metagenome (GOLD analysis project Ga0315282, IMG submission 203693) | Sediment microbial communities from Yellowstone Lake, YNP, Wyoming, USA - YL17G07_20 | ecosystem: Environmental > Aquatic > Freshwater > Lake > Sediment | place: USA: Wyoming | collected... | reverse complement strand
ACCGTTTGCTCATAACCTCATTTTACAATGATGAACTCAATTGTCAATACTAACAAAGCGACTTTTCGAAGAAAATCCAGCCCCCTCTAACCTGAAGCTACAATCTATCTCCGACAGGCTCCTAGGCGGCCGCGCCCCCACGGTCACCCACGGCCACCAGCGCCTGGAGCAAAGAGCGTTCGATCAGGCTGCACATCTCATCGATCTCAGATTTGCTGGCGATGAGCGCCGGCGCAACGGCGAACCAGGTCGGATCAATGCGCATGATCAGCCCATTTTCGAGCGCCGTCCACTTCAAAGCTTTTCCTAACTCGGGGTAAGGCTCCATCGTCTGCGTGCCCTTGACAAGCTCCACACCTCTCAGTATTCCCTTGCCGCGAACCTCCCGCACCACACCGTATTTCTTCAGCCCTTCCAGCTTGCCGGCCAAATACTCGCCCAACTCCCTGGCCCTTTCTGCCAACCCCTTCTCCACAATCTCATCCACCACGGCGATTCCCACCGCGCAGGCCAGGGGATTTCCGGCAAAAGTGTGGCCGTGGGCGAAGTGCACGTCGTCTTCGGCCTCCCCCCAGAAGGCATCGGCCATATCTTCGCGGGCGATCATGGCCCCAATGGGCATCATCCCGCTCGACAATCCCTTGCCACAACAGATCAGATCCGGGGTCACCCCAAAAGTCTGGGCAGCAAACATTGACCCGGTTTTGCCGAAGCCCGTTATGATCTCGTCATAAATCAGCATAACGTTATAGCGCGTGCAAATTTCCCGGAGGATCTGGAAATACTCTTCCGTCGGCGTGATGATGCCGCCGGTGTTGCCGATGGGCTCCACGATGAAACCTGCCACCGTCTCCGGATCCTCGTTGACGATGACGTCTTCGACCATCCGGGCGCAGAAGCGATTGCATTCCTGCCACGACTGGAAACGATCCCGATAGTATGAGGGCGGGAAAACTTTCAGGAATCCCGGCATTTGCGGCTCGAACTTGGTCTTGCGGGATCCCGTCCCGCTGGCGGCCATCGCCCCGGCGGTGCCCCCATGGTAGCCGTAGTAGCGGCTTATGAATTTGTACTTCCCAGGGTGGCCGGTCTGTTTGAAGTACTGCCGCACGAACTTAATCGCGGACTCTATCGCCTCTGAGCCTCCGCTGAAGGGCTTCACATATTTGAGGTTTCCCGGGGTGACGGTGCCCATCTTTTCGACAAAGTCCAGAGTAACGTCAGCGATGCCGTGCAAGGGTGGCGCGAAGGCTAATTTCGCCATCTGTCGCTCGAGGGCCGCGATCAGCCGCGGGTGACTGTGCCCCAGCGTTGCCACAAAAATCCCGCCGATAGCGTCGAAGTACCGTTTGCCGTCCGAGTCCCAATAGTAAAGGCCCTCCGCCCGGTCGAGAATCAAGGGATGGCGTAAGAACTCCGCCGCCTGCTGATAGTCGAGGAATGTGCGCCTGAGGAGTTGCTCACGGCGAGGATCAAGTTTCATGGTCATCCACCACCTGAAGGCCCTTTGAACAGCATCAGGCCAAAGAGAATATAACACGTCGAAGGGGTTTTCGATCGCCCCCAGAAGGCATGCGCAAAAGCGCCTTGCCCTCCCCGACGACACTTCAGGCACCCCCGGCGATGGAAGATCCGGCGATCCAGCAGGGAGCCCCGCACAATCTCCGCCGGGTCAGGCAACTGTTGAGCTAGTCGCTGGCCCGCTTTCAACACCCCGTGTCGCTTCGTCAATTCTAAGGAAACAACACGACTTTTCAACTGTCAGGTATTTTTGCGGAAGGGCCGATCTAAATGCGGAGGAGGGCAAGCTTCGTTGGCTACTTGCAAGGCAGCAGGAGTTGTGTTAAGGTCTTTAAAATCAGAAAGTAGGCCCGTAGCTCAGCCCGGTTAGAGCGCTACCTTGACACGGTAGAGGTCTGGGGTTCGAGTCCCCACGGGCCTACCATATCTTTCAACAACTTACGGCGTTTGATCGGCTTTGGCCGGCTTGTGGCACCGGTACGCCTCGTATGATACACTAACCTGGAAAATGCAGTGTTGTGAGGCGTGGGAATTGACCGTCGAACGCGGACTGCACGTGTGCATGGTTATGCTGCTCGTGTCGGGCTCCGCACTGGCGCAGGCGCCTTATGCATCCGACAACTTCGAAGATCTGCTCCGTCGCGGATTTGAACTCCATCAGCGCGACCAATATTCCCAGGCGCTACCCCTGCTGGGAAAGGCCTGGACGCTTCAGCCGCACGACTACTTTGTAAACCTGCTGCTCGGCATTGACCTGTTGCGAACGGGGAAAACCGCCGATTCGATCCGTTACCTGCAAGAGGCGGCGCGGGTGAGCCCGAAGGATGAGATCCCATACGCATATCTGGGGGAAGCGCACGCGAAAAGGCAAGATTTCGCCGATGCAGCCCTGGCGTTTGCGCAGGCCGTAGATGTGGCGCCCACATCGTTGGAAGCGACGCTGGCGTTCGTCGATTACAGTCTGGAGCGATTCGCAACCCTCACCCTCCACTTGCGCAATTCGAACAATGGCCTCGCCGCAGTGTACCGCTTGCAGTTAGTATCACTGCGGCCGGGAGATCCCGCTCGGAGAAATTGGCTGCTGAAGTCGGTGGAGCTGGACCCGAGTTCCCCCGGCGCGTGGAGCGAGCTGGCCCTTGCGGATCTCACCGCGAATGATCCTGCGGCAGCGGAGAAGTCGCTCGAGCGTGCTCTTCAAGCGGGTCCCGAGGACCTGGATGTTTGGTTCGCGCAAGCCGCGCTGGCCGCCGTTCGAGGAGATTGGGTGACGGCCACACAGCGGCTGAACGATGTGGCAGAGCGTTCTCCCGCGGCTCTCGCGATCCAGTTGACGCGTTGGCCGCAGCGATTGCAGCCGCCGGAAGGCGCGGCGGTTTCCGGGGCGGCGGCGCGATTTCTGCATTGCGCGAAGCAGCCGTCATGTAACTCCCAGACCCTACGTGGAGCGCTTCCGGCTGGTGAGCCGATTGCCAAGGGCACGCGGCGCCAGTTGTTTCGCGAGCAGCGCTGGGACCAAGTGGCGGCGCTTCCCGAGCCGGCTCTGGGAGAAGCGCCAGCGTGGTTCCAGCGGGGGGCGGCATTGGCGAGGTTGCAAGAGTGCGGGAAGGCGATCCCGGCCTTGGAACGCAGCCTCCCAAGCGGCGACTCCTCCGTCGAGGCGATGTACTTGCTTTCGGGATGTTACGCGGCGCAAGCCGGGAGCGTTGCCGCTCGACTCCAGCAAGGCAGCGACGATGCGGTGGTGAAGATGATGCGGGGCGATGTCATGCTTCGCCTGTCCGCCAATCCTGCGGGAGCGATCGCGGAGTATCAGGCGGCGCTTGCTTCGCGTAAGAACGATCCCGGCGTGTGGGAGCGACTTGCGGAAGCCCAGATGGCGGCCGGTCAAATGGATGACGCCAAGCAGAGTGCCGAGGCTGCGCTGCGTCTGGATGAGCACCGCTATCGGGCCAAGAGCACCTTGGCGAACGTGGCGCTGGAGCAGCGCGACTACGCGACCGCTTTGCCGTATCTCCGCCAACTTCTTGCCCACGATCCGCAAGACCTCGCCACGCAGGTAGAACTGGGAACCGCCTGCGCTAAAACCGGGGCGCTTGAAGAAGCCTTCCGCAACCTCTCGGGGCCGCTCGAGCAAGGCTATCCGGACGAAAAGGGAAGCCTGCACTACCTGCTCGGTACGGTGCTCCGTCGCATGGGACGAGGCCCAGAAGCCGAGGCTGCGTTCGCGACGGCGCGCCAGTTGTCCGAGAATTATTCGCGCACCTCTCATCGGGACCAGGATGCGCAACCGTAAACCACGGGCACTCACGCGGCGGGATTTTGTGAAGTGCCTGACTGCCAGCGCAGGCATCGCCACCAGTCTCGTGCGAGGTCTTGCGCAAAAGCCCCCCTCCGCGCCGGGACCGATTCTGCTGCACGACGTAGCGCCCCATTCGGGCCTGGATTTCATTCTGCGCAACGATGCCGCCGGCCGCAAATACCAGGTGGAAACCGTTCTCGGCGGTCTCGGGGTGATCGATTTCGATGCCGATGGCTGGCCGGACCTTTACTGCGTGAATGGCGCGGCGCTGCCCTCTCTCAAGAAATCCGATCCTCGTTTTTATAACCGCCTCTATCGCAACAACCGCGACGGAACCTTCACGGACGTCACGGTGAAAGCGGGCGTCCAGGGCTACGGCTACGAGATGGGCCTCTCCGTCGGCGACTACAACAACGACGGCTTCGAAGACTTGTTCGTGGTGGGTGTGCATGGCAACACCCTGTACCGCAACAACGGGGACGGAACGTTCAGCGATGTCACGCGGGAGGCGGGTTTGGCGGGAAGCGGGGAGAGCGGTCGCCAATTGTGGTCGGTCTCGGCGGCCTGGCTCGACTACGACAACGATGGCCGCCTCGACCTGCTGATCTCGAACTACTGCGACTGGACCCCGGGCACGGACCCGGTCTGCGGCGGCCTGGAGAAGGAGAGACGCGCCTACTGCCACCCTGATATGTACAAGGCCGAGCCCATGCAACTCTTCCACAACAACGGAGACGGAACCTTTACCGATGTTTCCCGCGAAGCAGGGCTGGAGAAGGTCTACGGCAAGGGCATGGGGGTCGCCGTCGCGGATTTCGACGCGGACGGCTGGCCAGATGTTTTCATCGCCTGCGACAACAGCCGCAACCTGCTCCTGCGGAATCTGGGCCGGGGCAAAATGAAGGAAGTCGGGATCGAAGCTGGTGTTTCCTACAACGGGGATGGCCGGCAGATCTCCGGCATGGCCGCAGACTTTCGCGATTTCGATGGGGATGGCCGGCCCGACATTTTGATGACCGCCCTGCGCGGAGAAACCTTCGAGCTGTTCCGCAATCTGGGTGATGGAACGTTCGAGGATGCCAGCGCGCAAAGCGGGCTGCTCGGGCTGAGCCTCCCATTGAATGGCTGGGGAGGTGGCTTTGCCGATCTGGACAATGATGCCTGGCTGGATCTGTTTGTTGCTTGCGGTGGTCTCGATACCAATGAGCTGCAACCCAATCGGGTGCTCCGCAACCACAATGGCCGGTTCAGCGACGTGTCGTCAGGGGCGGGCGCTGACTTCACGGCGGTCGCCCGCTTGCATCGCGGGGTGGCATTCGCCGACTTCGATAACGATGGCAGAATCGATATAGCTGTGAGTGCGATCAACGAACCGATGGAACTATGGAGGAATGGAAGTCCGCTCCAGCACTGGCTGCAAGTGAAGCTGAAGGGCACCAGAAGCAATCGCTCCGCCTTGGGAGCGAGGGTTACTTGTCGGGGCTCGCGCCGAGCACAGGTGGCAGAGGTTGCGAACAGTGTCGGATTTGCGTCCACCAGCGATCTGCGCCTGCACTTCGGGCTGGGGGACGACAAAGAGGTTTCACTCGAGATTCGTTGGCCCTCCGGCATCGTGCAAAAGCTGGCCAAGGTGGCTGCCGACCAGCGTCTTACGATTGAAGAAGCAGAGGAAAAGAAACCCTCCACCGCACTGAAGTCCGGAAGTCCGTCCTAGATGTCTTTGCTTATTGAGATTGGCTGGCGCAGAGCGAAGCCCTGCGGTCTCCCGGGATTGGAAATCCGCCCAGCGCAGAGCTTCGCTCTGCGCCAGTCGACGGAATGCCGCCGGCCCCGAGGGGGCCGAAGGTCATTAGCCGTGGGTGAAACCCACGGAAAGGGGTGTAGTAGGTATTCGACCCCTAGCAGGTTGATGAAAAAGTCGAAAAGACGCCTACTTTGCCGTACTGCAGCAATCGTAAGCTCCTTGTTTTCAGCCTAGGCTATAATCCTAGCAACCCGAAAAAGGGTTTTTCATCATCCTGCTAGGAGGTCGAATATCCTTCTGCTGCTTGTCTGTAGGTTCCATCCGTCCGCTGACGGACTAATAATCTTGTTCCCCTTCGGGGAACCTCGCGCCGTCAACGCTGATCCGGGCGCGGCAGCTTTGGAGTGCGGCAGCTTGCTGCCACGTTCCTTTAGGCCCGCTTGCCGGTCTGAATTGCGCCCCGGGCCTAGATGACCGCGAGCGACCTCGCGAACCGGTTGGTGGAGACCCAACCCGACCGCGAGCAAGCTCGCGGGGCATAAAGCGGCGGCAAGCCGCCGCACTCCAAAAGGGTTAACCTCTGGCTTGGCCGGCTGAGCCAAAGGCCCGCATCAGTTTAATCACTTCTCGCTTCACGGCCTGCCGGGCGGCCACCAGGATGTCTTTGCCGCCCCCCATGCCCAGGAACGGATGGGGGCTCATCGGTTCGCGGTACTTCCCGAGACTGCCTTCGAGAGCACGGAGATAGACCTGCTTGAGTCCCGTTCCAAAGTTGAATTTGGCCACGCCGTAGCGCACCGCCTGCTGAGCTTTGCTGCGTGGAAAACCGGTCCCGCCGTGCACTACGAGGGGCAGCCTGACTTGGCGTTCGATTTCCGCCAACAGTTTCAAGTCGATGGCAGCCCCGCCTCGAGTCATGACGTGGACGTTTCCGATCGAGACGGCCAGGGCGTCAATGCCGCTTGATTGAGCGAAGGCCCGCGCGGCTCGCGGATCGGTGAGCGACCCGTGACGATCACGCCCGCCGGCGTGCTCCGGCAGATGGCCCAGTTGCGCTTCCACGGCAACGGCATGGCGGTGAGCCCAGATCACCACCTGCCGGACGAGTTCTTGATACTCGTCGGCGCGCAAGCGCTCGTTGTCCACCATGACCCCGTTGAACCCAAGCTCGATGGCTTTCTTGATTTGATCGAAGCTGTCGGTTTCGTTCAGCAATAAGGCGACGGGCACGCTGGCCACCTGCGCGGCGGCGAGGCCAAGTCCCGCATAGTATTCGAGCGGCTCGGGGTGGGGCCGCTCCGGCCGCATGAGAAAGCCGCCGCCAAAACCCACTATCACCGGCGAGCGTGTCTCCTCCGCCGCCTCGACCACCGCCTGAAGGGATTCGAGGTTCCAGGCCTCGCAATAGCAAACTGCGTAATGCCCGCGACGTGCCCTCGCCAGCATATCCTTCATTGGCGCTAGAGCCATTGTGTACCTGTCAGGGGAATCTTCGGTAAGGGAATTTCTCCTCCATCTTAAAGACCTCTTCCCAGGGCCTTATTCCGCCCGTGGTGGTCAGATCGCTCAGGTTCATCCCTCCGGCGCAGACAGCAAAACGGAGCGTCTTTTCGTAGCTCCATCCGCTGTGCAGTCCATAAAGCATGCCGGCGCAGAATGAGTCGCCCGCGCCCGTGCTTCCCACGATATAACTCTCGGGGAGATCCAAGGAAGGCTGGAGAAGCTCGCCTCGGTCCTTCGTCAAAAGGTAAGCTCCTTCCGGGAAGTGAATCACCACCAGTTCATCGACCCCATAACTCAGAATGGCGGTGGCAATTCTTTTCAGATTGCCCGGGATGAGCGCCTGGTCCTGGCGAATCGGTATGCCCGAAAGCTTTTCGGCCTCGAAATCGTTGATGATGCAATAAGTCGCGAACCTCAGCGCCGGGGGAATAATCTGCCTGTAGCGGTCGCTGTCCTCTGACACCAGATCAATGGAAGTCTTGATGTTCCTTTCCCGAACTTGGGCCAAGAATCGCGCCGCCACGGTCTGGAATTGATCATCCCCTTGATACATCGTGTCCAGCAGATTCAGATATCCTAAATGAAACAAGTTGACCGGGAGCTTGTCCAGGTCAACATCCTGCGGAGAGAAAAGGCGGTTGGCTCCCCCATAGTGGAAGAAGGTCCGGCGCCCCGTGGAAGCCACATTGAAGACATCGGTGTAAGACGTCCCATCCTGGCTCGTCCTCCTCAACTGCTCGAGATGGACATGGGGATACTTGCGAAATTGCTCGATCAGGAAGTCTCCGTAGGAGTCGTTTCCGATCACGCCCAAAGCGTAGAGCTCGAGACGGCTATCGAAGATGGCGAGGTTGAGGGTCACATTGAAAGAGCATCCGCCTCCACCCATAGATTCGGCGGTGATGTTGGCGATGGAGCTTTCGCGGGGATAATGGTCGATAACCTTGACAAGATCCAGAACCCAGTTCCCTGCGCAGGCAATGCCTTTCCGTGGCTCAGTTGACATTTTCATGAACCAAGATCCGGAGCGGAGGTGGCGGAAAAGTGCTAGCGCTGACCTTCAGGTCAGCACGTTAGGTGCTGACCTGAAGGTCAGCGCTACATGGCGCAAGGAGTAGCTTCGCACACACTCCCCTGGCCGCGGGAAGCGCCGCGAGCGAACTTGGGGCAGTGCTATCCCGCGATTCCACGCACTTCCACCCGCTGCTCCAGAAGAACGCGCTTGCTGGGGAGTGTTGCAATCTCCGCTGCTCTAGGCCTCGCTCGGACGCACGACCGTAGCCCGCGGTCCTTTATCCCCTCTCTCCACTTCCAGCTCGACGCTTACTCCCTCCTTCAAAGCGTCGAAGTTAAGACCCTGAAGGCTGCTGCGGTGGAAGAAAACCTCCTGGCCCTCAGCCGTGCGGATAAACCCAAACCCACGGTCACGGATAATTCGCTTGATAGTCCCTTGCATGGCCACCTCGGACAGCGTATGGGGATCTTCGCGCCGGGTCGAGAAAAAAACAAGCTAGCCTGCGCCTAAAGTCACCTCACCTACGCACTGGCGCAACTCTACCAACACCGAAGCGCCTTGTCAAAGGCCAAACAACATAGGAGTCGAAGAGTGGAGGGTCAAAAAGTTCTTAGCACCTCGAGCTTCCACTCTCTCGAGAATCACTCCATTCCAGTCATTCCCGTCAGCCGACGGGAGTCCAGCTTCTTCCGTACTGACGTGGACCCCCGCTTCCGCGGGGGGTGACGACAACGCTGATGTTCATCTTTTTGGGGTGGGCCGCAGGCCCATGGGCGCTGGGAATGAGACCGCTGGCTAGGCTAGGGCGCCACCGGAGGGGCAAGCACATAACGGTTGCGGCGCAGGAAATCACTCACCGTGCCGATGTCCCGCGCGTCGCACACCACCAGGCGGCAAAAAACCTCTGCCGTGCCCACCTTCGGCTCGAGCTTGGCCGCCTCGCGAAAAGCCGCCACGGCATCCTTCTTGCGTTTGAGCTCCCACAACGAGATCGACTGAAGGGCCAGCATGGAAGCGGAGTCCGGCTCAGACCCAAGGGCCATGGCGGCTTCCGCCAGCGCCCCCTCGAGGTCGTGCTGCTTCCAAAGGATGAGCGCCCGCAGGCGGTGCCCCTCGGCCGCCTGAGGCTGCTCAGCAATCAGTGCATCCGCCTTGGCGCCGGCTTGCTTCAAATCTCCTCGGCGCACCAACCCCATGACTAACTGTTCTTGCGCCGGCAGATAATCCGGGTGCAGGCGCCCGACTTTTTCCAGCAGTTCCGTGGCGCGCCCCACCTCGCCGGCCGCGTTCAGCAACACCGCAAGCTGATACTGGCTCTGCCAATCCTGCGCATCGAGGGCCACCACTTTTTCCAGCATGTTTCGCGCCGCAGCGGAATGACCCTGTTGAATCAAGATCTGCGCCATGCCGGCATACGCCGGGGCGAGGTTGGGAGAAACCTGGATGGCATGTTGAAAATTCTCTGCCGCCTGCGCATATCGCCGCTGGAAGGATCGCATTTGGCCGAGGGCGAGATACGCTTGGCCCTCCTTGGGGTTGAGCTTCAGTGCTTTGTCGTATTCTGCGGCGGCCTTGTCTTCTTCGGCTACGGCAAAATAGACCCGGCCGAGGACCACATGGGTCGCGGGATCGTCCGGCGCCAGGCGGACCGCTTCTTGCATCTCCGCCAGAGCGTCCTGTTTTCGCCCCTGCTCGAGGTCGAGCACGGCCAGGTTTTGCCGAACTGAGACATCTTGTGGCCGTAGCGAGGCCAGCTTTCTATACTCGGCGGCGGCCAGAGCGCGATAGTCCTGGACCGGCCCTCCTCGTGTGCGCGGCGAAGCTGAAGTCTGGCGGCCCAAGGCCCAGGCCATTGCTGCCAAAGCATAATGAGCATCCACATCCGAAGGGTCGAGGCGCGTGGCCACTTCGAGTTCGCGCAAGGCCGCTTCATGCTGGCCTCGAGCCCGCAGTGCCAGGCCCAGCCCGCGGTGCGCCATCTCGAGTTCCGGTTGCAAGTCGATGGCGTGACGAAACGCCGCCTCCGCGCCAGCCGCGTCGTTGCGCGCTAGCAGGTCGAAACCCTTGTTTACCGCCTCCGCGACCCCCGGCAAGGGCTGGGCCGAGGCCGGCAGGGCGGTTTGCTGCGCCATAGCCCCCGAAAGGCAGCACCCCGAAGCCGCTCCTTCCCCGGCGTCGATGCGACCGTAGGCAAGTTGCAACCCTCCCAGGGAAGAAAGCCCACTGGCTAGGACCAAGATAACTCCCACGCTACAACGCATAGGGCATTTCAATCGGGGAGGCCCGGGGCATCGGGAACCGTCAGGGAGCCATTCGGATCTGTTCGGGATCGTGGATAACAATTTCGGGTTTTCCCTGATATACGGTGATTGCCCCGCGGATTTCAATTTGCCTCCCTGCCAAGTATTGGAGATCTCCAAATTTCTGCTTGTCGGAAGAAAAAATCACGCTGGTGAATGGACATACACGATAGTCTTCGCAGAAGTCGAGAAAAGTATTGCCGGCCCGCGAGGTGAAAACCTTAACCACCCGTCCGGAAACGCAGCCCTTTTCGCCCGCGTGAGGACCGGCGTCGTGGAAATCCACGCACCGCGCCACCTCTCCTCGAGAAGAAGCACGCGAAGCAAAGGTAGAGGTGGTCGAGGGCGAGTGGCCGACGCGGCGGCCTGCCAAGACTCCCAGGCAGAACACCGCTAGAAGAATCCCCGCCACTAGTATCTGCTTCCGCTTCATCTCGAGACCTTCGAAGAAGCAGCGGACTTCCGTTCGAGCACTTCCACCTGCATAGGCTTGCTCGGGAGCAAGGGCTTTCCCGCTCGAACCCAGGCAGTATACCAGAGGCTACTGACGAATGAAGCCCCGGCGGTCAGCCGCTTTTCGGCCAGCGGTCCGGCAAGTTTATAGAACGTTGCAGCGTATTGGGGGTCGAGGTAGTTCCGGCCTGAAACTGCGATGTGATCGGCCGCGAAGATCACATCTCTGTAAGAGAAGCTTGCAACCGCCTCCTGAAAGATCCGCGCGCGCAGGTCCGGCTCGAAAACGGCGGGCTGAGGCCTGAGTTGCCAGTCGTCCGCCAAGGCGTTCACCAGATCGGTCTCGAAACGGGCGTGGACTCCAACCTGCCCGGTCAATTGGCCGTCGTAGTTCGTGACCGTGTGGAGGGGCTGGGTAAGATCGGCGGCGTAATGCGCGGCGAAAACTGCGTCGTGGTCTGCCTCCTGCCAACGCCGGCGGCGAAGGGAATCGGCCAGTCGCAGCGTGAAGCGCTCGATCTGCCAAATCGAGTCTCCATGCGGAAGTTGCCAGCACTTGGGCGCTGCCTTCTCCAGAACGAATTGCCGCCGCAGATTGAGAAACGGGAATGTGTCCTCGGCGTCAAGGTCAGTGTAGTGATGAGGGCGCTCTGCGTCGTCGTCGTGCGCCAGCAGATCCGGATCGCTGGCATGCTCGACGATGTAAACTTTGCGCGCCCGAAAGTAGGAGCGAAGCGGCTCGGGCAGATCTTCAACGGCGGCTGCATTGATCAACGTGTGCCCGCGATCGCCCCAAGCCAAACCCGGCACGGACCGCTGGGCAAGAACCAGGAGCAGAATCACCGGCGCTTGCAGCCACCGGGAAACTCTCAGCGTGCCTTCTCCGCCCAGCGGCGTCATATGATCCCGGCGGGATGAGAAAAGCGGCCTGGAATGTCGCCCATTTGGGTTGGCTATTGGCTTTATTTGGGCGCTTTTTCGCATTTATTGCTCGTTTTTTGGCCTCTTTTGCACGATTTATGAGTTCGTTTTTTTGCAACTTCTGTTGATTCTAAAAGACTTAACTGAGTTCGTTCCCTCTATTTTAACATCTTTTTTGAACATCCTCTTATTCGCCAAGCCCCAGTGGCACTAATCTGCAACTTCCTGGCGCGCCGTAGGGGCAACCCTTGTGGTTGCCCTAGGGTGGCCACAAGGGCCGCCCCTACAATCTGGTTTTTTCACACGTTCTCTCCCCCTTGGGAGAGAGGCCAGCCCGGGATGTTCGGCAATGAACACAAGTCTTACCTCTGAGGCATGGCGGGGTCTGGAACGACTGTTCGCTTGCAGGTCGCGGACGGGCCGTCCATGAAGGTGCATAGTGGTAGGCTACCACGCAGAAAGCCATTTGTCAAGAGCTTCGCCCTGTGCTGTTCAGGGACTAGAACCCCGCCGAAGCACAGAGCTTCGCTCTGCGCCAACTCGCCGATGAGCCCCTCAAATCCCGGTTCCCTTTCGGGGAGTCAAACCGGGGGGAGGGTGTCTGCTAACAACGTATCCAACGACTTGGTGCATTCGAGTGCAACTTCATAAACTTTAGCTCTGTGCCTTTGATTGAGGGCATGGCCTTCAATAGTCTGCAATAGATAAACTGAAAACCACCAAAGGGCAGTACCGTCCGGCGTTTCGTGTGGTCCTGTGAGCACTTTATCATATTGGGCATATAGGTGCGTATGTGTATTGACAAGCCGAACAAACCATCGCCTCTGGTCCTCTGCCTCTCCCTCATCCATTCCATCGGTGACCCCGTGCAGCGCAAACAATACGAGGTCGTCCATAAATTCATCTCTTACGTCGGCACCCATGCACCGGAAGACCTGATAATCCAGGTAGAAAAAAGAGAAGCCAAGAAATTCCAGTTTCACTTTTGATAGCTGTTTAATGGCTGGTCTTCGGCCCAGCCACCCAAGCCATTGAACACTCCGGATGGCCCTGAGCGCACTGTTTTCAGCCAGTATGAAAACCTCCGGAACGAGTCTGGCGACGCGTTCAGCGAGCTCGGCTTTGGGTACATTCCTGTTCATCTAGACGATATCCCCCGACCCGTCATCGCCCTGAATAATGCGGTCATCTCCAAACCACTCACACCGCTCCAGGGATCGTCTTCGCAATTCAGTAATCATCGCCCTGAGCGGACGCAATAAGGACTCTAGGCCCAAGGGTGGAATCGCTTTCCCTTTGTATCTTGTCATGTCAAAGGTGATGTATTGTGCCGTGCCGAAGCCGTGCACAGAACGGTTCCGCATCCAATCATAGGCGGCCGCCGCGACGGTGCCGCGCCACAACTCACTCAATATCTCGGCTACCTTTTTTGAGGAAAAGGACTCTGTGATAGCGTTCGAAGCCTCAATCCGGCTCATCAGGGAATAGGTCGGTCCTGGCCATAGCCTGCGTAATATTTTGGCACGCGGCGGCCAGCTTCCTTTCATCTCATTAAAGGCTCTCATCAGCTGTAGCAGATGAATACGCGATAAGAAACCGATGCGATCGTTGGAGCACAGCGTCTCAACAAAATTTCGGCCGATCTCCCTTCTCGGCCAGCGAAGATACTGCGAAAAGCCATCGAGGTAGACAAGGCAGAGCGTCAGGGATTCGACCTTCTGCCCATTGGCTGCGAGCCTTTCCACGAACGCCACTCGTTTCAGAGCGTCATCGAAGTAGGCGTTCATGAAGGCTTTTTTGGCAACGATGTCTTCCGGTGTTCGTGGGGTTGGCATTCTCCTAAGACCTCTCTGGTCGCATCTTGCCAGTTTGCCAACGCGCTTCCAAATACTCATTAAGACTTAATAATTATATTTGACTGTTAGTCTGGTGAAGTTCGCTGCCTTGTCATCAACAACGAAGCAAGGCCGGGGAGAGGTGTCAGAGAAGTCGCTTTGAGCAGCGGATTGCCGGGCGGCAAGGGGCAGTTAGAGTCGTTTCGAGGACCTTTGGGGCCGGTTGGATGGAACCAGAAACTGATCGCTCCAAAACGAGGCAGTGGGTGATATATTTGGACCGGCTGAAATGCCAAAAAGCAAATCCCGGTTGACAGAAGTTGCAGACAAAGGAGGAAGGACCATGAACCGCAGGCAATGGATGATGCTTTCCGGGGCAGCAGTCGCGGCGCGCGCAAGGTCCGCCTCAGCGCCACAGGCATCCAGCCCCACTGATACGGAGCAGGACACACCGGACAAGTTCTTGCTTAAGGATTACCGTCCCGAGTCCATCTTCAAGGTCCCCAAGACCGAGATCAAAAAGGCGAAGTATCCCGTTATCGACGTGCATTGCCACGGCCCCGGGCCGCAGCAGCAGGTGGACGACATGGTGAAGTTGATGGACGCAGTGGGCGCGGAGAAGACGGTGATTTTCACCGGTGCGCAAACGGCGGAAAGGTTCAGCCAGGTCCGCCAGCTTTACGCCAACTACCCGAAACGCTTTGATTTGTGGTGCAGCTTCGACTTGTCGGGTGTCAATGAGCCAGGATTTGGGCCCGACGCGGTCAAGGCCCTGGAAGAGTGCCATCGTCTGGGCGCCTTGGGGGTGGGGGAGGTCAGCGACAAAGGCAGTGGCTTCGGTTACCGCAGCGGACTCAGGCGGCCGAGCGGGGCAGGTTCAGCCAACCGGGCGCGGGGCGGGTACCCGGCTAGAGGAAGCGGTTTCTTTCCGCCCAGCACCGACCCCCCCGGCCCGCATCCGGACGACCCGCGCATGGACTCTCTCTGGGACAAGTGCGGGCAGTTGGGGATGCCGATCAATATCCACGTGTCGGACCCGATCTGGTCCTACCAGCCGATGGATAGGACCAATGACGGTCTCATGAACGGCTACACCTGGATGATCAAAGTGACGCCCGGCATGCTGGGGCATAACGAGCTGATCGAGAGCCTGGAGCGCGCCGTGGCCAAGCACCCCAAGACCATTTTCATCGCCTGCCACCTCATGAATCTGGATTATGACCTGACGCGCCTGGGCCAAATCATGGAGCGTAATCCGAATCTGTATGGCGACGTCTCGGCCAGGTTCTCGGAGCTCGCTCCCATCCCGCGATTCGTAGCCCAGTTCGTCCAGAAATACCCGGACCGCCTGCTTTATGGAACGGATATGGGCTATAACGAACGAATGTTCAGCGTCACCTTCCGGCTTCTGGAAACCCACGATGAGCACTTCTACGCCCACGACCTCTTTAACTACCACTGGCCGCTCTATGGTTTCGGCTTGCCGGACGCCCTGCTGAAAAAGGTGTACGGCGACAACGCACGGAAGGTTTTCCAGCGGGCGCGAGGCAATGCCGCATGAGCCGCCGCCGAAGCGCAGAGCCACACTCTGCGCCAGCCCACGGTCTGTCTTAAAAGGAGGTACTTTCACACGTGAAGAATTTCATCCTGGGATTGATTTCGGGGATAATCCTGGTACCAGCATTAGTCGCTTATTACCTGGTTTCGGGACGGGCGCCGGCGGCCACTACCGATCCGCCCATGCCTTTCGAAAGACTGATCGCAAGCAAGGCGCTCAAGAACAAGATTCAGAGCGAAATGCCAATCACCGTGCCGATCTCTTCGAATGAGGTCACATTGCTGACCGGGGCCCAGGTTTACCGCAAGAATTGCGCGATGTGCCACGGTCTGCCTCACCAGCCCGCTCCGGAGGTGTCCTCGGGCATGTTCCCCAAAGCTCCGCAGCTTTTTGAGCCGGACGAAATGGTCACCGACGACAAGCCGGGTGAAACCTTCTGGAAAGCCAAGAACGGCATCCGCCTGACCGGCATGCCGAGCTTCGCCGCGGCGCTTTCTGAGCAACAAATCTGGCAGGTGAGCCTCCTGCTCGCCAACGCCGATAAGCTACCGGCCTCCGTGCAACAGGCGCTCGCGGCCCCCGTGGCCGCTACCTCGCCGGCAAAGTGAGTTTAACTGATATGAATCCGCCACTCACAGACAAATCAACCAAACTCCGCAGCCGCGATTGGTTTGGGAAAGACGATCGATGGGGACTGGCGCATCGCGCCTGGCTGCGCGCCGAAGGCTTCAGTGAGCGGGTGTTCGAGGGCAAGCCCGTTATCGGCATTTGCAATTCCTGGAGCGAATTGAACAACTGCAACGCGCACCTGCGCCAAGTGGCGGAAGCCGTGAAGCGCGGGGTGTGGGAAGCAGGGGGATTTCCCCTCGAGTTCTGCACCATCTCGCTCGGCGAAATGCTGATGAAGCCCACCACCATGCTCTATCGCAACTTGATGGCGATGGACGTCGAGGAATGCATTCGCGCTTATCCGCTGGACGGGGTGGTGCTGCTTTGCGGATGTGATAAGACCACGCCCGCGCAACTCATGGGCGCCGCGAGCGCCGACGTGCCCGCGCTCATGGTTCCCGGCGGACCCATGCTGCGCGGCATGTGGCATGGCACGGAACTCGGCTCCGGAACGGATGTAAGGCGCTTTTGGGAAGAGGTGCGGGCGGGACGGTTAAGCGAAGAGGAATGGTGCGAAATCGAGAGTTGCGTCTCGCGCAGCGCCGGGCATTGCACCGTGATGGGCACGGCCTCGACCATGGCCGGCCTCGCCGAGGCCCTGGGGATGACCTTGCCGGGAGCCGCGGATATTCCCGCCGCGGACTCCCGCCGCCTGACTATCGCCGAGCAGAGCGGGCGGCGCATGGTGGAAATGGTGAAGGAAGACCTGCGTCCTTCCCAAATTCTCACCCCTGCCGCCTTCGAGAATGCCATCGCCGTGCTCATGGCCTTGGGAGGCTCCACTAATGCCATCATCCACCTGGTGGCCATCGCCGGGCGCCTGGGCATTGCTCTGCCCCTTTCAAGATTCGACGAAATCTCCCGGACCATACCAGTGGTTGCTAATGTGAAGCCTTCGGGTAAATTCTTGATGGAGGACTTCAGTTATGCCGGAGGGGGGCCCGCCGTGATGAAAGAGATCGCCTCCCGGCTTCACCTGGAGGCCATCACGGCAACCGGCAAGACGCTGGGCGAGAACCTCTCCCGCGCCGCGTGTTTCAATCGGGACGTCATCAAGCCACTCAGCCAACCACTCTACCCGGAGGGAGGTCTGGTAGTCCTGGGCGGAAACCTCGCTCCCTGCGGCGCCGTGATCAAGCAATCCGCCACCTCGCCTCATTTGCGCCGGCACAAAGGGAAAGCTGTGGTGTTTGAGAACAACCGCGACTTGCTCGCCCGCATTGACGACCCACATCTCGAGGTGAATGAGGATTCAGTCCTGGTGCTCAAGAACGCGGGTCCGAAGGGAGCCCCGGGCATGCCCGAATGGGGCCATTTGCCGATACCCGCCAAACTGCTCAAGGCCGGGGTGAAAGACATGGTGCGGCTGAGCGACGCGCGTATCAGCGGCACGAGCTTTGGGACTATCGTCGTGCATGTCTCGCCGGAGGCCGCCCTGGGCGGGGTTTTGGCCATTGTCAAGGGGGGCGACGAGATCGAGTTGGATGTGGGTGAAAAGCGACTGGAACTATTGGTGCCAGAGGCGGAAATCAAAGCACGCTTGGCCCGATGGACTGCGCCGACCCCGCACTATTCGCGGGGATACGGCAGAATGTACCTCGAGCACATTCTTCAGGCCCACGAGGGCTGCGACTTCGATTTCCTCCGCGGCCGCGACCGTGACGATGAAGATAGTCCCCTGCGAAAGTTCCCCAATCCCGCGCTTTGAGAGGCCGGTAGCCCAGAAGGCATTCGAATGGGCTTCGCATCCTGCGGAAAGACCCGCTTGGCCTGGCATTCCAAGGAGTCCCGATCTGATCGGGACGACGAGGAATCTCGCACTGTGTTGAAAATGGTCAGGGCACGATTCCTCGCGGAGTTTACCCTGAGCGAACTGCGGAGATTCTTCGCTTCGCCCTGGACCGTCCGGTCCAGGGCTTCGCTCAGAGTGACAAGCGAAGGGCTCGGAGTGACAGCCCGAGGGGTTTTTCGGCAGCCTCTTTAGCAAGCGGCCGTGCGAGATGATAGTCTCATGGTTCTTCGAGGCTTGTGAATGGGCCTACTGGAGAACCTATTCACATCGCCGCAGATGTGCTACATTGAGCACCCGATATGATATCTGTAGTGTGTCCTCATTGCAGGTCGTTACGGGTTGCTAAATCTCCGAGCGGCCAACACCTCATGTGCCTTGAATGCCAGCGGATCATCGTTCAGGACCGGGTCAAGAAGCCTCGTGGTCGAAGAATGCGCGGCAGAGCGCGTCGTTCTGCTCCTGAGCCTCGTCCCGAATCGCTGAATTGAAGCGACTCCAACCTACGAATTCGGGATTAATAGTTGCGGGTCGCAACCCCTCAAGAGCCTTCAAAGCATTTTCAAGCAGACTTTTCACCGCACTTACACCAGGGACGAGAAAATACAAAAAGCATGACGCCCAACTTGTCTTACGGCGTTATACTAACGGCCCTTCGGAAGTGATGTTCAATCGGAGAGAGGAGACATGCGCAAAACGGCTTCACCATTGCTTGCTGCTGCCTGGGTGGTTCTTGCCTGCATGTACTCCGCCGGTGCGCAGAGCGCGCTTTGGCGCCAAGGGATCAGCCTGATTCCTTATCCCCACGAGGTGGTTCTAGGCGGCGACGATTTCACCTTCGAGGGAGAGGTCAGCATAACCCTGGAGCCGCGGGCCTCCGCGGGTGATCGCTTCGCCGCAGAGGACCTGGCGGCTCGCCTGAAAACGGATTTTGGCATAGCCGTGCAAGTCGGTGGCTCACCACGCGCACGATCAATCCGGCTTCTGCGCCGGAACGTCCCAGGGAAAGGCGGCGACCAGGGCTATGAACTGAAGGCCGGCAAGGATCGCATCGTTGTTCTGGGCGGAGGCGAGGCCGGCCTGTTTTACGGCACGCGGACGCTGTTGCAGATTGTGCAGCGAGGCCGCGCGGCGCCGTTCGTCAGGGGAATGACGATCCGAGACTGGCCGGACGTTGCCCAGCGGGCGGTCCACTACGACACCAAGCACCACCAGGACAAACCCGAGTACGTAAGAGGTTTCATCCGTACGCTTGCCGACTACAAGATCAATATGTTGATCTGGGAATGGGAAGATAAGTTTGCTTACCCGAGCCATCCGGAAATTGGGGCGCCGGGCGCCTTCAGCATGGAAGAAATGCAGGGTTTCACCCGCTATGCTCGCCAATACCACGTGCAAATCGTTCCCTTGGTTCAGGGACTCGGGCACGTAAGCTTCATCCTCAAGTGGCCACAGCACGCAGACCTGCGAGAGATCCCCGCCTCCAACTGGGAGTTTTGCCCTCGCAAGGAAGGCAGCTACAAGCGGCTCTTCGATCTGTGGGGCGACGCCATCGAGGCTACGCCGGGCTCCGACTACCTCCACATGGGGACGGATGAAACCTATGAACTAGGACATGGGGTCGAGTGCGGCTGCCAGGCCAGGATGAAAGAAGTTGGCAAGTATGGTTTGATGATGGATTTCGTGGACCGCTGCGCCGGCCACCTGACGTCTCAAGGCCGGAAGGTTATGGCGTGGCTCGAAGAGTACAGGCCGGAGGAAAAGGCGCAGCCCCCCAAGGGGCTGGTCACTTTCCCCGACCCGCTCCAATTGGAGCTGGCGAAGCGCTCGCGGGAGGCCGGCAACCCCGCCTGGATTTACGATCCTAATCCCGGCATCGAACACCTGTTCCTTCCCTACCTGTACCGAGTGCGCGAGGGCAAGACCGTGGATTCCTGCCTGGAGAATTCTTACCGGACTCTGGCCACCGCCGCGCCTTCAGGGATCTTTGAAGGGATGGTTTGCACGTCCTGGGACGACAGCGGGTTGCACAATCAGATGTGGATGATGCGTTTCGTGCATGCGGCGGAATACTCATGGAACGGGAACGCACCCACCCACGCCGAGTTTGTGGACAAGTATTTCACGAACTTCTACGGTCCGGAAGCCACCGATCTCAGAGAACTGTGGATGCTGCTGAATCGCGGCGCCTATTTTTACATGGATAGCTTCGGCGGCATGGTCTGGCACGAAGGCGACGCCGAGAAGACCTGCCTCCCTGACCTGCCCCATGGCAATGCCATCGAGTACAAGCCTTTCTGGAACCGACAGTACAAGACGCAAGTGGAAAACTCCCGCTCCCAGGTGCAGCAGATGCAGCGGGCGCTGGCCATTTGCCGGCGCAATCTCCAGCGTGGGGTCAAGCAGCCCTATGATTTCGAGGTCTTCGCCAGCATCGCCCGGCTCGTCAGCCATACGGCGCATACCTACTTGGCGCTCTCTGAGCTGGAAGAGGCTATCGGAGAAGCCCAACATCAACACTACCTTGACCATCACACGGCGCGCGCCGCCTTGCTGAAGGCCGGCGGAATCCTCCAAGCCAACCTCAAGGAGCGCGACGAGGTCTTCCATGAACTGGTTGCAGTCTGGGAGGAAACTCGCCTCCCCAAGGGGCTGTCGACGCCGGATAAGAAGTTCTTTTACCAGCAGGACCGCGCGCGTCATTTTGCCTTTCGCACAGCCGACATGAGCTATCTGATCTACGATGAACAGCTCCTTGGACTCGAGGAATACCTGAAGAATCTCCGCGAGTACATTTCCTGGTACGAAAGATCCTACCTGGAGTAGCGCATGACGGAGGTTCTGTACCTGGAGCGTCATAAATTGTAGCGGCGCTCTATGAGCGTCCGTCAGTTGACGGATCACAGACCGCCGCTACAGCACCAGCGAACTCGATGAGGTGCGGTCAAATGAAACGTCTGACAGCAGGCTTGGTGGTAAGAGTGATTGGGGGGCTGACGCTGCTCGTCGTCGCCGCGCAGGCCCAAGTGCAACCGAATGCCTGGACCCCGCGCCTTTCGATGCAGGTCCGAAGCATCGGGACGGTCGTGCCCTCTCCGGACGGACGCTGGGTCGTGTATACGCAGAGCTCTGCGTCCCTCGAGCCCGAGAAGAGCCGCTGGATCGCGCAGCTTTTGCTGGCGCGCGCCGATGGTTCCGGGCGCTTCCAGCTTACGCGCGATGAAGCTGGAGCAGGTTCGCCGGTGTTTTCCCCCGATGGGCGGAGGGTCTATTTCCTCTCCAGCCGCTCCGGCAAAACCAACCTGTGGCGGATTCCGGTGGATGGAGGCGAAGCAGAAAGGCTCACGGATTGGCAGGGGCGCCTCAGTGGGTATCAGCTTTCCCCGGATGGGAAGTGGATCGCGTTGCTGGGGCACGACCCTGCCGGAGAAGAGAAGGAGGCTCGGGCGCAGCGGGCGGCCGCGCGGGTGGTCGGCGAGGAGATGATCAATGACAATCTCTGGGTCATGCCTGCGGAGCCGGACAGTTCGGGAAAGCGCGCCTTGCGCAGGCTTCTGGAGGCGCCCTATCACGTGGTCAATTTCGACTGGTCGCCGGACTCCCGCTCCATCGCCTTCGAGCACGATCCCAATTCCAGCGAGGATTCGTGGCCCCAAAGCGACGTTTCGGAGGTCGAGATCGCAAGCGGCAGCGTGAAGGTCGTGGCCGACACCCCCGCCGCCGAAGGTGAGCCGCGTTACTCGCCCGACGGCTGCTACCTCGCCTACTTGCGCACTGCCGACCAGGCGAGTTGGGCGGGAGAGGAACACATCGTGCTCGTGCCGCGCCAGGGAGGCGCGCCTCGAGTTATTGAGGACACTTTCGATGCGGGACCCTCGCTCGCCGCCTCGAGTTTGTGGCCGCCGGCACTGTTGCCGCGCAAAGCCATGGGTTTGGTGCTGGGATGGTCAGCCGACTCGAGCCGGCTGCTCTTTGCGGGAGAGAAGAGCATGCGCTCCGTGTTGTACAGCGTCTCCTTGCATGGACAGACCAAAGCCATTTACACCCCCAAAGGAGCGTTGCACGGCGCCGCCCTGAACGCCACGGGCACACAGGTCGGCTTCTCCCAGGAAAGCTCCAACGCGCCTCCGGAGGCCTACGTCATGAACCTGCCGGCTGACCTCCCCGTCCAGGTCAGCTCGGCCAATGCCGACCTGCCCAAACTCCCGCTGGGCGAGACCAGGATAATCCATTGGAACTCGACAGACGGCCTGGATATCGAGGGGCTGCTCACCCTTCCGGTGGGCTTCGAGGCAGGCAAGAGGTATCCCTTGCTGGTTGTGGCCCATGGCGGGCCGATGAGCCGGTTTAACGACACGTTCCTTGGCGACAATGGTCTATATCCCTACGCAGCCTTCGCAGCAAAGGGCTACGCGATTTTGAGGCCCAATGTTCGAGGCTCCGGGGGCTACGGCAAGAAATTTCGCTTTGCCAACCTGAATGACTGGGGAGGCAAGGACTACCAGGACTTGATGGCAGGCGTCGATCGCCTGATCTCCGACGGCATTGCCGATCCCGCGCGGATGGCCATAATGGGGTGGAGTTACGGCGGCTACATGACGGCCTGGGTGGTCACGCACACGCACCGATTCAAGGCAGCGATTGATGGAGCCGGGGTAACCAACCTGTGGAGCTTCACCGGGACTACCGACATTCTGAGTTTCATGCCGTATTATCTTTCCGGCGAAGCCTGGGATAAGTTGCCGGCATATCTGGAACACTCCCCGATGTTTCATGTGAAGGGCGTCACCACTCCGACACTGATACTGCATGGAGAGGCTGACCTGCGCGTGCCCATTTCACAATCCTATGAGTTTTACAGCGCCCTCAAACGCCAGGGAGTCACAACCCAGATGGTCGTTTACCCGGGCATGCCCCACAGCCCCCTTACTCCGGCACAACGCTTGGACATCATGGAACGCCACCTCGAGTGGGTCGAACCCTACCTGCGATAGGGGGCTCGACATCTCGCCAGTTGTGCCAACGTCAATATCCAAGAGAAATCTCTCCGCGTCAAACGCCTGCCTTTCTCCTGCCGCTTCCCAGCCCATTCGATGACCGTCTAGTTTTACTCTGTTAAGTAATTGTTGACTTTAGCCACCTCTCGGGTGTAAGTTTTCGGGGCATGAGATGGAATG